>Ga0070681_10003619_pt1 | contig 14500 bp, 8 predicted proteins | sample KBSC83BmetaG_FD_65650 | JGI IMG/M metagenome (GOLD analysis project Ga0070681, IMG submission 65650) | Corn rhizosphere microbial communities from Kellogg Biological Station, Michigan, USA - KBS C8-3B metaG | ecosystem: Host-associated > Plants > Roots > Rhizosphere | place: USA: Michigan... | reverse complement strand
AATCGACGATGAACCGGGACCAGGTGAGAGCTCAGTCTCAAAAATGCCAGCCCAGCAAATTCCACTGCGCCAGCGACCAGGTGAATAGGAGCGCAACGAACACCGCGCCGCTGTAGCGAAGCCGCGCACCGGTGGTTCCGGCGCGCAGGCGCCAGTGCCGCGCGGCGGTGTAGGTCGCGGCGAGAGTGCAGAGCGTGGCGATGATCGGGAGCGCGAGCGCGAGCTTGAGCGACGTGAGGGGACCCTGGAGGAGACCTCCCGATCCGCCGACGATCACGACGACGGCGACGATGAAGACAAGGTCGAGGAGAGCGAGAGTGACGAGGAGCCAGCGGCCGGGCAGCGCGTCGTCGGCGCGGGCCTCGCCGAGGCGGCGCCTAACGAATCGTCCCATCGCGGCGAGCACGACACCGACGAAGACGAGGACCCCGAGGCCGAGCAGGATCCAATGCAGCGTCACCGACTGGCTGAAGGGAACGCGCTCCATCGTCATCATCGGCGCCTCGCCGAGGAAGCCGCGGCTGATCCGCCCCTTGTTGTCCGCCTGGAAGGCGACGAGATCGCCGCCGAGATCGTCGCGGTAGAGCAGCGGCCCGACGGGAACGAGCCGCATGTCGCCTAACGCGGAATGCATGACGAGACGTCCGCTGTCGGCGGCGCTGATGCGGATGTCGCCAGCCAGACCGATCGCCTTCTGAAAGGTCGTGTACGAGCGCCGGTTGAACTCGTACTCACCGGCGACGCGCTGTGCTTCCTTGACGGCGTCGGCGGTCGGCGTGACCACCGGCGCCGGCGTCGCATAATAGTGGTCGAGGAACTGAGTGAGGAACGGGCCGAAACTCAGCTCGCCGCCGGTGCTCGTGTTGTACGAGACGAAGACGCCGAGCTTCTCATCGGGAACGAGCGCGAGATCGGTGTGGAAGAAGCGCGTGTCGCCGCCGTGGCCGATGATCCGCAGCCCGTGGCTCGACTTCTCGTAGAAGCCAAGCGCCCAACCGGGGAGACGCGGGTCGTGGCCGAACGTGCGTTTGTGCATCAACTGCGCGGTGGAATCGGCGAGGATGCGCTGGCCGTTGAGCGCGCCGTTGTCGAGATGCGCGATCATGAACTTCGCCATGTCGGTAGCGCTCGAGGCAATGGAACCGGCCGGCGCGGCGTTCACGATCTCGAACTTCTGCGCCTTGTAGCTGCCCCCGCCCCAGGTGTAGCCCCCGGACATGTCGGCGCGCAGGCGCTCGGGGAGCGGCTGGCGCGTCGTCGTCTGAGTCATGCCTAACGGGACGAGGATGTGCTTCTCGATGTAGTCGTCGTACGACTCGCCGGAGACGCGCTGGACGATGTACCCCGCAAGGGCCGTCGCGTAGTTCGAATACGACGAGAAGGTCCCGGGCGGCCGCACGCGTCCGGGTACGTGGGTCGCGAGCCAGCGGCCCAGTGGCATCATGCGCGTCGTGTCGTCGGTGATGAGATCGCGGCCGTCCTCCTCGAAGCCCGGCGTGTGCGTCATGATGTGGCGCATCGTGATCGGCTGCGGGTACGTCGCCGGGATCTTGAAGTCGATGTACTGATTGACGTCGGCGTCGAGGTTGATCTTCCCCTGCTCGGCGAGCTGCATGACCGCTGTCCACGTGAACAGCTTGCTCGTCGAGCCGATGCGGAAGAGCGAGCGTTCCGCGTTTACCGGCGCTCGGCGATCGACATCGGCGTAGCCATAGCCCTTGGCGTAGAAGAGCGCGCCGTCCTTCACGACGGCGACGGTGGCGCCGGCCACGTGCTTGTCGCGGAGGTTGGCCGCCATGACGCCATCGAGAAAGGCAGCGAGCTCCGCGCGATCGTGGACGCCGCGCACTGCGGCCGGCACCGCGGGCGCGGGACCGAGCGCCTGCTGTTGTTCGTGGCGCTGCGTCGGGACGAGGGGCTTGATCGACGGTGGCTGCGCGACTGCTGTCGATGCAAAGGCGAGCAGGGAGACGATCGGAAGCGAGCGGCTGATTCTCATCGCGGCGGGACCTGTGGGCTTGGGGCGCCCAATCATGGCTCAGGCCGGCGGCTCGTGGCTAGTGGGTTGGTGGTTCTCGCCTGCTGGGTGACGGCACTCTAGTATCAGTCGCGAGGGCCATTTTTTCAGCGCACTTCACCACTCACCAGAGCGCCCGCAAATCCACGCGCATGGCGCGCAACACGGACGGCAACGTCGCAATGATTGCGATCGAGAGCATGATGGCGGTCACTGTCGCGAGCACGCCTACCGAGCGCGGCGCGACGCCGAAGACGAAGCGCTCGAGCGTACCGCCGAGGAGGATCACGACGAGGATTCCGCCAGCGATCCCCGGTACGGTCAACCGGGCGAGTTGCAGCAGCACGGAGCGGCCGAGATCTGCGGGTGCCGCGCCGAAAACCAGGCGCAGCGCGTACTCACGCTCTCGCGTCGCGACGAGTTGGCTCATCACGCCGTAGCTCCCGAGGGCGGCGATCGCGAGCGCCGCCGCCGCGAAGATGAGAAGGAGAAGTGTCCGGAGCCGCGGCAAGGCGTTCACTTGCGCCGCGAGCGCCGCGAGATGCGCGACGTCGTGAGCCGCGACCTGCGGATCCGTGGCGCGCAACGCGTGCCGGAGCGCGCCAATGGCCGCATCCGCCGGCCCACGCGGCCTAACGACGATCGACATCTGCGTCGTCGAGATCTGCGACCAGGGGAGGTAGATGGTCTCGCCGGGCGGCGCGCTGGCTCCGGCGTCCATGACGTTGCCCGCGACGCCGATGACCTCGACCGGTGCGGGCGGCTTGCCGGCACCGACAAAGCGATAGATGCGCTTCCCGATCGCGCTCTCGTTAGGCCAGGCGCGGGCCGCGAGGCTACGACTCACGATCGCCACCGTCGGTGAAGCCGAGTCGTCCCGCGTCGTGAAGCCGCGGCCCGCCAGCAGCGGGATGCCCATCGTCGCCAGATAGTTCGGCGACGTCCGGCGGATGTGCAGCAGGAGCGGCTCGCTGCCGATGCTGCCGTCGGCAAGCTCGATGAAGAAGCGAACACCCCAGAGGACGTCGCTCACCGGCAGCGTCGACGTGTAAGCTGCCGCGGCGATCGCCGGCTCGCGCGAGAGATTGTCGAGCAGCTCACTGCCGAAGCGCACGCGTGCCGGGGCCTGCTCGTAGTCGGCGCGCTGCAGGTTGATCCGGGCAACGAGGAGATCGCCAGCGACGAATCCACTCGGCACCCGCGACAGCTTGGCGAAGCTGACGCCGAGCAGCGCGGCCGCAGCGAGGATCACGACCGAGAGCGCCGCTTGCAGCACGACCATCGTCCGCTGCCAGCGCAGTGCCGCCGGCGACAACGTCGTGCTCCGGGTTCCGCCGGCGCGCAACGAGACGGCGAGATCGGTGCCCCGGCTGAACACGGCGGGGAGCACACCGGCCGCGAGTCCACACAGCATCGCGACGAGCGCCGTCGCGCCCAGAACAGACGGGTCGATGTGGATCTGACTCGTGAAGAAGGTGAGCGTCGGATTCAAGTCGAGCCCCCGAAGCCATGGCACCGCGAATCCGGTGGCGGCAACGCCGACGATCGCTCCTGCGCCGACGACCGTGAGACTCTGAAGAAAGAGCATGCGCAGCACCCGCGCCTCGCCGGCGCCGAGCGCCTGCCTAACGGCGAGCTCCTGGCGCCGCTCGAATCCCCAGGCGAGGAGTAGCGACGCGAGATTGAGCACGGCGAGGAGCAGCAGGACGACGGCTCCCGATTGCACGAGGAGCACAGTGGAATCGGCGCCGTCGAGGAGGACGCCGCGCAGCGACCGCATCTCGTACCAGAAGTCCTTGTTGTCGGATGACGCGGCGAGGGCCCGCTTGGTGAGACTGGCCGCTTCCGCGTTGGCGGCGGTCCGGGGCCGGGCGTCGGCGAGGCGCGCATATACGCTGAGAGTGCGAGCCCCGGTGATGGCCGTCCGCTGCCGCTGCAGGATGTCGAAGGGAAGCCAGATGTCGCTGGGCACGGGCTGCGTGAACCCTGCTGGCATGACTCCGATGATCGTGTGCGGCTCCCCGTTCAACAGCATCGTTCTGCCCAGGGCAGTCGCATCGCCGGCAAGAGCCGTTCGCCAGAGGGCGTGACTGATGACGACAACGCGCGCGGGTTGCGGTCCTTCCTCGGCAGCGGTGAAGGCGCGCCCGATTATCGGGTGGACGCGCATCGTCGCAAAGAAGCTCGCCGTGACGCGCGCCGCCTGGAGGGGCCGCGACTCACCGTTGTCATCCCAGCTCGCAACGCCCTGGCTGATGCAGGTCACGGCGTCGAACACCTGTTGCGTGGCCCGCAGCAGGAGATAGTTGGGGTACGCTTCGCTGAAGACGACCGATCCGCGACCTGGAAGATTGCGCACGGGCGCGACGACGAAGACGCGATCGGGATCGGGGACGCCGATGCTCGAGAGCAGGAACGTTTTGACGACGGAGAAGACGGCGGTATTCGCGCCGAGCGCGAGCGCCATGGTGAGCACGGCGACGGCGCAGGCAGCCTTGCGTCGCATCAGGAAGCGGAGACCGGCCTCGCGGCCGAGGGAGCGGAGGATGGCGCGCATGGTGGCGGTGCGGTGTGGGACGCGTGTACGTCTCCGCCACGCTACGCCAGCGCTAGCTATGCGTCCAACGCAACGTCGTCACGCAGTGCATAACGATCGCTCATGCAACGCGCACGTCCGCCGGGCGGTCGAGAAACTTTGCGAAGCGGCGCACTTCGGCTACGACCCGGTCCCGCTCGCGCGGCGCGAGCGAAGCGTGGAGCTCGAGGGACACCACGACGCACTCCTTCTCGAACGCGCGGCGCCAGAGCCCGACGAGCTCTCCGTTCACGACGATGACGTGGGGGATGAGCGCATTTCCGCCAGTCACGCTGGACGTGTCGCGCACCCGTTGGCCGATGGCGCTCCGGTCGCGGAAGCCGATGAAGTACTCGTCGTAATTCGGCAGGAGGTGAGCGGAGAAGGTCCTTCTCGTTAGGTGCGGCGCATCGGCGGTGGCCCAGTAGTCCGTGTCGTCGATCGTCAGGCGCTCGAGCATCGGTCCGAGGAGGCCGATGCCTCGCTTCGCATCCGTGACGGTGAGGCCAGACCACCAAGCGAAGTCGCGGGGCGTCGCCGGACTGCGGCGCGTGAAGTACCGGCGCGTCAGCTCGGCGAGCGCCTCGTCACGCGTCAGCGACGGCGCCGAGGGCGCTCGCTCGTCGAGGAGGGCATACGTGAATTGCTTGTCGCGTCGCGGACCGCTGCAGACGACGCCGTCGAGCTCTGCCTGGAGCATGAGGTGGCCGAGGCGCTGGCCGCTCGCGCCGGAGACGCCCGCACGCGTGAGGTGCGTCGCCAGCTCACCGCGCGTTAGGCAGTTTCCACCGGTGAGGACTTTGGTGAAGACCCGGTGTGCGCGGCGATGCACGGCGCGATCGAGCTCGAGACGGCGGTTGACGGGTGCCATCACCGCGCTGACGCGCGGACCGGTGAGCTCGAGCATCCAGCGGATGTCCGCCGGCACGACGAAATGCCAGGTCGGACGGAGGACGTGCGTGCGGAGAATCTGCCCGGTCTCGAGCTCGCGCTCGATTTCGGCGTCGGTCCGGCCGGTTGTGCGCTGCGCCACTCCCCATTTGGCACCAGCGTAGTCCTGCGCCTGCACGGCGCCGAGCGCGCGCACCACTTCGGCGCCCGTGTCCAGTTTGACAGTGGTCAGAAATTGTCCGGCGAGCCGCCGCCGGCAGATCTCGTTGTGCATCGCGTATCCCCGAGCCGCCCTCGATCGTTTTCTGGGGACACCCCAGACGTCTCATCGTAGCTCCCACCCACTCCCCATCCAATCCCATGACCCTCTCGCGCCGTGTCCTCGCGCGTGCAGGCGCGCTCGCCTTCGGCGCGTTGACGCTTGCCGCCTGCAGTGATTCCAGCACCCAGCCCCTCCCGGTGACGCCGGACCAGCTCCAGTCCATCGGCGAGTCCGCCGCGATGGAGCTCGAAAGCGCCATCGCCTCGATCACCGCGCAGGACGTCATGAACACCAACGGCGGCGCGCCGAGCTTCTCGCGCGTGCCCCACTCGACGCCGGCGATGATCAGCGGCCTCTCGCTCAATCGTTATGCGGTGAGCCGTAGCACGACCGACATCTCACAGTGCGGCGTGCCGTCGCAGGACCCGCCGGTCGACACCGACGGCGACCTCGTACCGGACAACTTCAAGATCACCTTCGCGCTGCCGGCGTGTCATTTCACCGATGCGACGGACAGCTACGATGTCACCGGCGCGCTCCGGGTCTCGGATCCGACCCCCGCGGACATTGGCTTGGGGCTCAGCTTCGCGCTCGACAACTTCAAGCTCGCATTCTCCGGCACGAACGGGAGCGGCTACGTGTCGCGCAACGGCTCCGCCACGGTCAGCGTGACGGCGAGTGGCCTGTCGCAGAGCGCGACGTGGACCGACAACGCCGTGTTGACCGGCATTGCCAGCGCCAGCGACAACATCAACTGGACGAATACCTTCGTCGCGGCCCAGGGGCAGTCGATCACCGCCGGCCACGCACTTCCGGACGGCGCTTACTCGCCCAGCGGGAGCGTCACGATTCACCAGGGGAATCGCGAAGCCACCTTCTCGGTGACGACGGTCGATGCGCTGCAGTACAGCGCGTCGTGCGCCACCGGCGTCGCGGAAGGCACGTCGCTGACGCCGTTCACGGCGGGCCGCATCCGCGTGATGGTGAGCAATCAGCAGAACAGCGCGTACGTCGACGTGACGTACGCGAACTGCAGCTCGGCGACGGTGACGCTGGTTCAGTAAGCCGCGCGGTACCACGTGATCGGCCGACGCGGCCGTGCATCGAATCCGGTGCACGGCCGCGTTGGTCTTCGTGGCGATCATTGGGGCCATCCTTGCCTTCACGACGGGACAGTCTGTGGGAACCGCAGACTGTCCCGTCATAAGGCCTGCCTAGGACAGATGTCGAGGCTCGATTGCGAGCGGCGCGGGGCAAACTGTAAGATGTCCCCAATGCGAACGTTCTCGCCTGCATCTCGTCACCGGAGTCGTCCCGTGAAACGCGAATCGCTCGTTCCGCCCCTCTCGCTCGCGATTGGGTTGATTGCCCTCGGCGCGTGCGCGACCTCCACCTCGACCACCGGCGCGGGTCCGACCATCGCCCCGACGCCAGACATGTCCGCCAGCGCGCCGAGCCCGGACCCGCGCGTGGGGCTGAGGCCAGGCGTCTTCAATGCCGCCGAGGCCGCGTGGAACATGCGGCTGGTCTCGACGACGAAGCCGTCGGCGGCGTTCCTTCCCACCGGGACGCCGAGCGACAGCCGACTCTGGAACTCGGACATCGGCTTTACGGGCCATTACGCCATTCAGGGCAACTTCAGCGGCTATCAGGTCTGGGACATCTCCGATCCGCGAAAGCCGACGCTGAACAGCGCGTACATCTGCCCCGGCTCACAGAGCGACGTTTCGGTCTATCACAATCTGCTCTTCGAGTCGAGCGAGTCGCTGAACGGCCGCACGGACTGCGGCACGCAGGGCGTCGTCGACACGGTGAGTAAGGAGCGGGCGCGCGGCATTCGCATTTACGAAATCAGCGACATCGCGCATCCGAAGTTGTTGAAGACGGTGCAGACCTGCCGCGGCTCGCACACCCACACTGTCGTCACGGACCCGAACGACAACGCGAACGTCTACGTCTACATCTCCGGCTCGGCGCCGGTGCGATCGTCGAACGAGCTGTCTGGCTGCTCGGCGCTCAACCCGGAAGATGATCCGAACAGCGAGTTGTTCCGGATCGAGGTGATCCAGGTGCCGGTCGCGCATCCCGAGGATGCGCACGTGGTGAGCAAGCCGCCGATCCTTGCGAACCTTCAACCGGCGGTGCGTCACGGCGAGCTGGCGTCGGACTCCACCAGAGCGGCGGCGGCACGACTCGCCGCGGGCGGCAACACACCGCAACGGCCGGCAGGGCCACCGGCGCCCGCACGCGGCCCGCAGCAATGTCACGACATCACCGTGTATCCGGCGATCGGTCTCGCCGGGGGCGCGTGCGGCGGCTACGGCGTGCTCCTCGACATTCGCGATCCCGCGCACCCGAAGCGAATCGGCGCCGCGGCCGACTCGAACTTCTCGTTCTGGCACTCCGCGACGTTCAACAACGACGGCACGAAGATGCTCTTCACGGACGAGTGGGGCGGCGGCACGCAGCCCCGCTGCCGGAGCACGGACAAACCGGAATGGGGCGCGGATGCGCTCTTCACGCTCGCCGGCACGGAGCTGACGTTCAGAAGTTACTACAAGCTGCCGGCGGCGCAGACGACGACGGAGAACTGCGTCGCGCACAATGGATCGCTGGTGCCGGTGCCGGGCCGCGACATCATGGTGCAAGGCTGGTATCAGGGAGGCGTCTCGGTGTTCGACTTTACGGATGCGACGCGCCCCAAGGAGATCGCGTACTTCGATCGTGGCCCGATCAGCGGCGACTCGCTCTACGTCGCGGGCTCGTGGTCGGCGTACTGGTACAACGGCCATATCTACAGCTCGGAGATCGCGCGTGGCCTCGACATCTTCGAGCTGACACCGAGCCCACTGCTCTCGCAGAACGAGATCGACGCGGCAAAGCTGGTGCACTTCGACGAGATGAACATTCAGGATCAGCAGAAGCTCGTCTGGCCGGCGGCGTTTCCCGTGGCGCGCTCGTACGTCGATCAGCTGCAGCGGTCGGGCGGTCTCTCGGCGACTCGGCTCGACGCCGTTAGGCAGGCACTGGCTGCCGGCGAGGCCGCGTCGGGCAGTGCGCGAAGCACGGCCCTGACGCAGCTGGCGACGTCACTCGACGGCGACCTGTCCGGCTCCAGCGACGCGGCGAAGGTCAGGATACTACGGGACGTCGTGAGGCAGTTGGCGAGTCAGTAACTGTCATCCCGAGGAGCGAAGCGACGAGGGATCTGCACTTCGTGGAAGAGCGTGAAGTGCAGATCCCTCGTCGCTTCGCTCCTCGGGATGACTGCTAACGCGCGGTCGAGCGCAGCGAGCTCCATCGTGCCATCGCCGCATTGGCCTGCGCGCGCGCACGATCCGCCGCGGCGATCTGCGCGGCGGTGGGCGCGACGTCGGCGCTCTGCATCGCCATCGCCGCGGCGAGGAGGGCGTCGCTCGCGCCGTTGAGCGTTGGCGTTGCGCTGCCGGCGCCGCCGCGCCGGCCGAAGCCGCCGCGACGTCCGCCGCCGCGAGGGGGCGGCGGCGCGAGCGAATCGAGCTGGGCCCGCACCGTGGCATTGGTGCCTGACGCCGACGCCAACGTCCGCGCCTGCAGGTAGGCGAGGTGCGCGGCGCGAGCGCGATCGTAAAGGTCGCGGGAGAGCGTCGCAAGCTGCGTGAGCGCGGCAGCAGGCGTCTTCACCCGCGGATCGAGACGCAGGGTGAGCGGCTGCGTGAGCTGCTGGCCGTTCACCGTTAGGCGCACGGTGTAGTTGCCCGGCGGCGCCCAGGGCGAATTGGGCGTCGTGTAGGTCCGGCGCGGCACCGCGCCGAGCGCGTCGTCGTCGCTGTTGGGCATCGTGTCGCCGGCGGTGATCGGATCGAGGTGGAGATCCCACCAGACGCGGTGCATGCCGCGCGTGGTCGAGATGAGCATCGGGGGCCCGGGCCAGTAGAGCGGGAGGGCGCAGAAGGGTGCCGACGGCGTCTGCTGGCAGACGCGATTGTACGCCGCCGAGTCGAGAGCGGGGTGCGGACGGAGCACGGGTGCGTTGCTCGAGTAGCTCCGGATGACCTTCCCACCATTCTCGAGGATCTCGAGCTTCACCTCGCCACCAGCATCGTTAGGCAAGTAGTAATCGATGATGCCGCCCGGCGGCGGATTCTCACCGGCCGGTAGCTCCGGCGGCCACGGCGTCGGATCGTTCGTCGCGAAGCGGACGCGCACCGCCGTCACCGGCTTGAAGAGGTATGCGCTCTTGGCCCCTCGTGCTTCGGCCGCCTGACGCAGCGGCGTGACGTCGTCGAGGATCCAGAAGCCGCGACCGTGGGTCCCCGCGATCAGGTCGGCGCACAGGCAGGCGGAATCATCCTTGACCTGAAGGTCGCGCACCGAGATCGCAGGCATGTTGAGCCGGAGCGACTCCCAGTGGTTGCCGTCGTCGAAGGAGACCCAGACCTGAGTGTCCGTTGAGGCGTAAAGCAGACCGGGCTTGCGGGGATCCTCGCGGATGGAGTTGGTGACCGCACCAGGGGCGATGCCCGTGTTGATCTCGGTCCAACTGCGGCCACCGTCGTGGGTGCGCCAGAGGTGCGGGTTCATGTCGTCGACGCGCATCGTGTTCGCGGCTGCGTACGCGGTGCGATCGTCGAAGTGTCCCGCCTCGATGTTGAAGATGCGCGTCCACGGCTTGATCGCCGCGGGCGTGACGTTGGTCCACGTTCGCCCGCCGTCGCTCGTCGTCTGAATCTGACCATCGTCGCTGCCAGCCCAGAGGATGCTCAGCTTCCGCGGCGACGGCGAGAATGCGGTGATGCTGCCTAACGGCGCCGGCGTCACGCCGCTCGCGTACTTGCCGGCGTTGGCGGGGACGGCCCACGTCTGCCGCGTGAGGTCGGGGCTGATGCGGGCCCAACTATGCGCGTGGTCGGTGCTCTTCCAGACGACGTTCGAGACGTAGTAGAGCACGGACGGATCCAGCGGCGACCAGGCGATCGGCATTGTCCGCACGTTGCGGTTGGCAGCGCCGCCGTTAGGCAGCTTCTCACTCAGGTCCGGCCCGACCTGGGTCGTCTGCCCGGTGTGCCGATTGTAGAGCGAGACGCCCTGCCGTTGACTTCCGTACACCAGGTCCGGATCGCGCGGATCGGGCGCGGCAATGCCGTACTCCTGGATGTTGACCGGATGCCAGTCGTGGAAAGTGATCTCGCCGTCCATCGAGCGGCTGGCGACGCACGCCGAGCCGGAGTCCTGCTGGCCGCCGCACACGCGATACACGAAGGTGTTGTCCGTGGAGACGTGATACATCGCCGCCGTCGGCTGGGTGTACCAGTTGCTCCACGACGCGCCGCGATTCGCGCTGATCACACCACCCTGATCGCTGACGAGGATGAGGATGTTCGGATCGTTGGGATTGATCCAGAGCTGCTGATAGTCATCGCCGCCTGGGGCCCCGCGAACCGCGCTCCAAGTGACGCCGCCGTCCTCGGTTCGCCAGAAGACGGTCGAGCAGGTGTAGACGACGTTTGGATTCTTGGAATCGACGGCGAGCTCCGGCAGGTCGCCGCCGCCGATGCGCGCGAGCGGACGGTTGTCCGGCTCGCGGCCAGTGACGCCGGCGCCGTTCACGAGCGTCCAGTGCGCACCGGCGTCGGTCGTCTTGTAGAACCCGATTACACCGCCGCCGAATCCGACGGGTGCCGCGGGAGTGCCCGGCGCCGCGCCCGCGATGGTTGCGTAGAGCGTCTTTGGATCGCTCGGCGCGATTGCGACATTCGCCTGCAGCACGGTCGGGAGGCCTTCAGTGAGCTGCTGCCACGTTGTGCCACCGTCGATTGACTTGAAGATGCCGCCGTTCGAGCCGCCGAACGATCCGCCCTCGATGAAGCTCTGCTGCTGCTGCCAGAGCGCCGCGTAGACGATGTTCGGGTCGCTGGGGTCGATCTTGACGTCGTTGGCGCTCGTGTACTCGTCCTTGTAAAGCACCTTCTGAAACGTCCGGCCGCCGTCCGTCGAGCGGAAGACGCCACGCTCCTCGTTAGGCCCGTATGGATGGCCGAGTGCGGCCACGAAGAGGCGGTTGGGATCGCGCGGGTCGACGGCGATCATGGCGATCATCTGCGTATCGTGAAGGCCGAGGTTGACCCAGGTCCGGCCACCATCGGTCGACTTGTACATGCCGTTGCCGGTGGCGAGGTCGGGTCGAATGATGCCCGCGCCGCTGCCGACGTAGATGATGTTCGGGTCGGACGGCGCGACCGCGATCGCGCCGATCGAGCCGGTGCTCTCCTGGTCGAAGAGCGGATGCCAGGTCGAACCGTAATCCGTAGACCGCCAGACACCGCCATTGTCGAAGCCGATGTATGCAACGTTGGGCTGGCTCGGCACGCCAGCGACGGCGCGGGCGCGGCCGGCGCGGGTCGGTCCGATCTCGCGCCAGTGCATGTCGGCGTAGACGTCATTCTGCGCACGAGCCGTCGTCGCGAGGACGAGCAATGCGATGAGAGCGATTGAGCGAGACACGCGAAGGTTCTCCCCGGGAGTGACGCAGAGGATTATCGCCGGTATATCGGATGGGGCCAAGAGGTCCTCACAGCGCGTCAGCTGTCAGGCGGTGGCCGAACGCTCGACTCGCCGAGGACGAATCGCGACGTCGCTGGACCAGTCCAGGTGCGAGAGGCCAGTTGCGAGAGTGCCGGCGTCAGATCGGCGGCGGTCTCAGTCATTAGGCATGTCGTTGACCCCCTGACATCGCTCCTTGTCTCACGCCTGGCGTCTCGGCCCTGGCTTCTCGCCCCTGGACTCGCTGTCGGCGTCGAGATAGCTGCTCGAGTGCGAGGAAACTTTTTTCGCGACGGTCGCGTCGAACCGTTACTGCCCCATACCGAGGAGCCATAGATCATGAGACTCGCCATCGCCGCATTCGCCGTCGCGACCGCGGTCGCCCCACTGGGGGCACAAGCCACGCAGGCCGGACAGGCCGCCGCGCCCGACACGCCCGCCGGACGCGTGCTGAAAACATGGCTCGACGCCTTCAATAGCGGCGACGCCGCGAAGATGGACTCGTACTACCAGCGCTACGAGCCCGAGAAGTCCGCAGAGGGCCAGATGGGCTTTCGGAACGAGGTCGGCGGCTTCGATCTCCTGAGCATCGAGAAGAGCCAGCCATCCCACGTCGAGTTCCTCGTCAAGGAACGCAAGGGTGACCGTCGCGCGCTCGGCGCGTTCGACCTGCCGTCCGAAAGCGGTCAAGTGAAAAACTGGGTGCTCCTCGCCATTCCGCCGGGCGGCTCTGTCGCCGATTTCCGCATCGATGCCGCCGAGCGGGCCCGCGTCATCGATGGCGCGATCGCCAAGCTCGACGAATCGTACGTCTTTCCCGAAACGGCGAAGCGAATGGCGGACTCGGTTCGCGCGCGCCAGAAGCGCGGCGAGTACGATGCCGTCACCAACGGCGCGAGCTTCGCGCGAATTCTCACCGACAACTTCCAGGACGTCAGCCACGATCGACATCTGCGGGTGAATTTCAGTCCGCGGGCGCTTCCGGTGCAGAACGGCTCCGGGCCGACGCCCCAACAAATCGCGGGCATGCGCCGGCAGATGGAGCAGATGAACTGCGGCTTCGTCAAAGTCGAGCAACTCGAGGGGAACGTCGGCTACGTGAAGTTCAACATGTTCGCCGACCCCGATGTGTGCGGACCGACCGCGAGCGCGGCAATGAACTTCGTCGCCAACTCCGACGCCCTCATCATCGACCTGCGCGACAACGGTGGGGGCGCTCCCAAGATGGTCGCCTACATCTGCTCGTACCTGTTCTCGCAGCGAACGCATGTCAACGATCTGTGGACCCGGAAGACCAATAGCACGGAGGAGTTCTGGACCTCGGACGTTCCCGGGAAGAAGCTCGGCGACAAGGTGCCGGTCTACGTGCTGACGTCGAAGCGCACCTTCTCGGGCGCGGAGGAATTCACGTACAACCTGAAGAGCCTCAAGCGGGCGACGATCGTCGGCGAGACGACGGGTGGCGGCGCCCATCCGGTCAACGGGCAGCGCATCGATGAGCATTTCATCATTGGTGTCCCGTTCGCCCGTGCGATCAACCCGATCACGAAGACGAACTGGGAGGGCACCGGGATCGAGCCGGACGTGAAGGTCCCCGCGAGCGAGGCCCTGTCGACCGCGCAGAAGCTGGCGGCGGACAAAAAGCCAGCGACGGATTGACGGGGGTGAAAAGGTTGCGCAAATAGATCGTCTGGTGTGTGCAGACCGTGGGCCGGTGCTCGGCGCCGGCCCTTCCCCCTCCCCATAAGGAGCTGTTATGCGCACCTCTCGCCCGGCATCGCTCCTCGTCGCGGCCGCGATCGCAATGATCCTTGCACCAGCGGCGCGCGCCCAGGATCCCACCCAAGCCGGAGCCGCCAAGTCCGCGGCGACCGTCGAGCTGTCCGTTGGCACCGCGGTGGCAGACCACGCGCTCACGGGCGCGGCCGAGTCGTTCCCGAAGGGGACGGCGAAGCTGTACTGCTTCAGCAAGGTGACCGGCGCCGCTGACAGCGAGGTCGAGCACGTGTGGTACAAGGGTGACGCCGAGCAGGGTCGCGTGAAGCTCAAGATCGGCGGCTCGCCCTGGCGCACCTACAGCACGAAAACGCTCGGCGACGACGCCTCCGGCGACTGGCGCTGCGACGTCGTGCAGAACGGCACGGTGCTGCAGTCAGTCAAGTTCAAAGTCGAGTAATTACTGCGCTCGACGAACAAGTTCGGGTCCAGCGTCTACGACGCTGGACCCTTTTTT
>Ga0070681_10003616_pt1 | contig 14503 bp, 15 predicted proteins | sample KBSC83BmetaG_FD_65650 | JGI IMG/M metagenome (GOLD analysis project Ga0070681, IMG submission 65650) | Corn rhizosphere microbial communities from Kellogg Biological Station, Michigan, USA - KBS C8-3B metaG | ecosystem: Host-associated > Plants > Roots > Rhizosphere | place: USA: Michigan... | reverse complement strand
GATCAATACATCACCCACAGCGTGAAGGTCAGCTTTGCCGACCTGAACCTGGACACGAGTCAGGGGGCTGCTGCGCTCTACGAGAGGATTCAGAGTGCAGCCCGCAAGGTGTGCTCGCCGGAATCCGGAGAGCGCCCCATCGAGCGCTACCGGGACTGGAGAGCCTGTCGTGAAGCCGCGGTCGGCAACGCCGTCGCCAAGGTGAACCGTCCGCTCTTGAGCGCCTTGCACAGCAGCAAGACCGCCGGCCCGCAGGTCGCATCGACTCTGCAGCCACGCCGCTAGCGGGCGCCGATACTCCCACCCGGACGGGATGCCGGGTGGGTCCTGGCTCCAGACAGGCGGAAATCGGCGTACTATCGGGCGACCCGCACACTCCCGTTGGAGGCAGTGGCGCTGGTATGGCTACCAGCACCCCAGCAACGGCCCCAGAAGAGGCCGGCTACCGGGTCGATGATCTCCTCGTCGACACCGGACGGCGGCGTATAACCCGCGATCGCGTCGAGATACAGCTATCGCAACTGTCCTTCGACCTGTTCGTCGCACTCGTGCGTGCCGCGCCCAACATGCTGTCGTTCGATCAGCTTATGGAGCGCGTGTGGCCAAAGCTCGTCGTGAGTCCGGAGACAGTCAGTCAGCGCGTAAAGCTCGTGCGCGATGCGATCGGCGACGACCCACAAGCGCCTCGTTACATCGTGGGCGTCCGAGGGCGCGGCTATCGCCTGCTTGCGGAAGTCAGCTCACTGCCGACGGTCGCGGTGGCGGTGGACACACCACTCGATGCCGTATCGCCGGAACCCGACCGCAACTCACATTCCGCGCAAACGCACTCGCTCCGCCGCAGTTTCAGCGGGCATCGGCTGGGGCTGGTCGCAGGTGCTGTGCTTCTGGGCGCGCTGGCGTGGGCCATCGAGTACCGCTCCATTCCGCGCCCTGAACGCGCTGTCGTCGTGGAGGAGCCCAAGACCATCGCCGTGCTTCCCCTCGTCGACATCAGCCCGAGCGGCGGCGAACAGTATCTCGGAGATGGTCTCGCCCAGGAGCTCTCGAGCCGCCTCGGGCGCATACCCGGCCTCAGAGTCGCCTCACAGACTTCCGCCAACGCCTATCGAGGCCGTTCCGTAGATGTCCGCGCGATCGCCGGCTCGTTGGGGGTGCAGCACATTCTGGAAGGCAGCGTTCGCAGGGAGGGCGGGCGATTGCGGGTCACCGCACAGCTGACCGATGCCACTACGGGCTATCGAGTCTGGTCGCAAACCTACGACCGGGAGTGGAGAGACCTGCTGGCGATCGAGGATGACCTGTCACGCTCCATCATTCAGGTTCTGCGCGTCGTCCTCTCGCAGGAGGTCGCCAACAGCGTCAGGCATCGCCCCACCGCCCACCCGGAGGCATTCGATCTGTACCTGTCCGGGCTGGCAAAGCTTCAGCAACCCGCCGACGCGGTGCAGCTGGACGCGGCAGAGGGCGCATTCCAGCAATCGCTTGCGATCGATCCGCGCTTCGCCCTCGGGTACGCGGGACTGTGCGAATGCTACGCGCTCCGCTATGAGCGCGATCCGGACACTCAGCTGGCAACCCGGGCCGAGCAGTCCTGCAATCAGGCGCTCGCGCTCGACGGTTCGCTGCGTGAGGTGAACGTTGCCCTGGCGCACTTGTACCTCGTCGCCGGGCGCCATGAGCAGGCGGCCTCGATCTACCGCAACGTCATTACGCGCAATCCCGCGGACTCCGACGCGTACATCGGTCTGGCGGAGAGCTACGCTGGTCAACAGCGTCTCGGAGAGGCCGAGAGTGCTTATCGCCGTGCCCTCGATGCAGAGCCGGACTATCGCAACGCACAGACGGCCTACGGCAATTTCCTGTTCGCGCAGGGACGTGCCACCGAGGCGATCGGGCGCTTCCGGCGGGTGACCGAGCTAGCCCCCGGCAGCGCGCCGGCGTTCAGCAATCTGGGGGCTGCGCTCGAGATGAACGGAGACCTGTCCGGTGCCGCTGGCGCATTCGAGAAGTCACTCGAGCTCGAGCCCACGCGCAGCGCTTATTCCAACTCCGGCACCGTGTACTATTTCCTGGGCCGATTCCCGGATGCGGCACGGATGTTTCGCAAGGCCTCGGAGATCGCCGGCTCGGATCATCGCGTGTGGGGAAATCTCGCTGACGCCCTCTACCAGATACGCGCCGAACGGGAAGCAGCCACGCGCGAATATCGTCACGCGATAGCCCTCGCAGAGAGCGGGCTGGCGGTGAACCCGAAAGATGCCGTCTCGCTGATCCAGCTCGCGTACTACCACTCACGTGTCGGGGACGCGGAGCAGGCGCGCCGCTATTCAGAGAGCGCGCGCCGGCTCGGCCCGGATATCGTCTACATTCACTACTACAGCGCGCTCATCGCGATCCAACAGGACGACACCGCGACCGCGATCGCAGAGCTGCGTCGTGCTATGGATCTCGGCTACCCAGTGCAATTGGTACGCGCGGCCCCCGAATTCGCAGCGCTCCGCGGCGATGAGCAGTTCGAGCAACTCCTGGCGGCGCCGCGCACGCCAAGCGGATGATCGCAATCCACACCCTCCGCGGGAGGACACGACCATGTCCAACACCATCGAAATTCCGGTCGATATCCAACACAACACAGTCATCTGCGGCAGGAATGGCGGCAACGCCCGCGGTTGCCGCGAGGATCGCATCGTGTGGAGCAGCAGGAGCCCACACGCGGAATTCACGCTGCGGTTCTTCCCGTTGGGATTGGAGAACGCCGGAGCGACCGAGCTGGAGAAGCTGTTTCCCTGGCCGTTCGAGGAGCCGCGCCCGCACGATGGCATCGTCTCCCCCCGAATCAAGTTCGTCGGCACTCTGCGCCATGTCGAGGAGCCGTTGGCCTTCAAGTACACGATAGCGGTGGGGAACTGGGTGCTCGACCCGATCATCATCGTGGATAAGAAGACGTAGGGGGTCAGGAACCAGGACTGTCCTGGGCCAAAAGCAAATAGCCGGGTCGTTGAAAGCCTCGTTCGTGGCGGGGACTAGGATTGCTCCGCGTCGCGCAGCGACGCTTCGGCCCTGCCGGGCCCGCCCTGGCGCAAAGCCGCCCGCTCGCAGGCTCGCGAACGGGCGTCCAACTCGCTTCCGCTCGTTAGTCGAACCTAGGTCCCCTAGGTTCAGTTCCCAGTCCCCGGGCCAAAAAGCGAGAAGGGCCCGCGAATGCGGGCCCTTCTGGCTTTTTGGCTGGGGGACTAGGATTCGAACCTAGGTAAACGGAGTCAGAGTCCGTTGTCCTACCACTAGACGATCCCCCATCTTCCATTGGCTGCCCTCTTCCATTGGTAGAAAGGGCCCCTGGCCGTTTCAGCGGACATTACTCCGTCAGCCCGCCGGCAACTAGCTAGTCTGCCGGACGTGCCTGCGGCACCTCCGGCGGGCGTCGTTTTTGCCGGCTGCCCGCGCGCTAGCGCTTCGAGTACTGCGGACCGCGACGTGCTTTGCGGCGACCGACTTTCTTGCGCTCCACCTCGCGCGCATCGCGGGTCACGAAGCCGGCATCGCGCAAGGTCTTGCGAAGGGACTCGTCGTATTCGATCAGAGCACGGGTGATGCCGTGGCGGATTGCCCCGGCCTGCCCCGTGATTCCACCGCCGTCGACCTGCACGGTGATGTCGAACTTGGCTGCAAGCTGTACGGCCTCAAGCGGCTGGCGAACGATCATCCGGCCGGTCTCGCGGCCGAAGAACTGATCGAGCGTGCGCCGGTTGACGACGATCTTGCCACTGCCGGGCTTGAGGTAGACGCGGGCGGTGGCGGTCTTGCGACGGCCGGTGCCGTAGTGGTTCTGCTGGGTCGCGGGCATTGGAAGAGTCCTATTTGTTATTGCAGAAAGCGGCCTTCGGCCCTTTCTGCTCGTTGCCCGAAATGGGCCAGGCAAAAGGCGTGACTTTTGCCCACTACTGAATCTCGAGCGGCTTCGGCTGCTGCGCCTGGTGCGGATGCTCCCCGCCGGCGAACACGTGCAGCTTGCGGAACATGCGCCGACCGAGCGGGTTCTTCGGCAGCATGCCTTTGACGGCGAACTCGATCACCCGCTCAGGATGCTCGGCCAGGAGCTTCTGCAGGGCGATGGACTTGATACCGCCGATGTACCCGGTGTGGTGGTAGTACACCTTGTCGGTGAGCTTGCGGCCGGTGACGTGAATCTTGCCGGCATTGACCACGACGATGTGATCGCCCATGTCCACGTGCGGGCTGTAGGTGGCCTTGTGTTTGCCCTTCAGCCGATGGGCAATCTGGGACGCGAGCCGGCCGAGCGTCTTGCCGCTGGCATCGACGACGAACCAGTCCCCGCGGGCATTTCCGGCATTGGCGAATACAGTCTTCATGGCGGGCAGGCCTTGGGTCCCGGTAGGGGTGAAAAAAGGCCGGGAAGTGTACTCAAGGGCCTTTCCCAATGCAAAGGCACTACCGCACGGGCGCCGTCCTTATAATGGGGACCCATGGTAGCCCCCGGACACCCCCTCGACCGCCTGCTGGGTGCGGCCGATCGGGCCTTGCGGTCGCTCTTCGCTCCCGCTCACGCTTCCCGCCCTGTCCCGGGGGGGACGCCGCCGACGCGCGCCGCCGCGTCCGCCGAGCCTGGCAAGTCAGCGAAAGCGGATCCTCCGCACCTCTCCGACGCCGAGCGCCGCACGGCCGCCGCCCTGATGCGCGTCAATCATGCCGGCGAAATCGCGGCCCAGGCCCTGTATCACGGTCAGGCCTTTGCCGCCCGCTCGGAAGACACCCGACAGCTGCTACTCACGGCGGCGCGGGAAGAATCGGACCACCTGGCCTGGTGCGAGACGCGGCTGCGGGAGCTGCATTCGCGGCCGAGCCTCCTGGATCCGCTCTGGTACCTCGGGTCCTTCGCCATCGGCACGGTTGCCGCGCTATCCGGCGACCGGCGGAGCCTCGGCTTCGTGATGGAGACCGAGCGACAGGTCGAGCGGCACCTCGACGACCACCTACAGCGACTGCCCGCGGGTGACAGCAGGAGCCGGGCCATACTCCGGGCGATGCGGGAGGATGAGATCGCGCACGGCACCCGTGCCAAAGCGGCGGGGGGAGTCGACCTGCCCGAGCCTGTCCGCACGGTGATGAAGCATGCGGCCCGCGTCATGACGCGCACCGCCTACGTCATTTGAGCGCTATGCTTGCAGTTATGCAGGCATATGTATAAAAAGCGGTCGCCGTCAGAAAAACGCGACATCCTCGGGGAGCCGGTATGGAAGAGAACATCAAACCACTGAGCGACATTCCGGCGATCAATCGCTTCCTGAGCTATTGCCGCATCCGGACAGTGCCGTCGAAGACGGTCGTCATCCACGCCGGGGACCTCCCCGACGTCCTGTACTACATCATCAGCGGCTCAGTCGAAGTCATGATCGAGGACGAGGAAGGCAACGAGATGGTGCTCGCCTACCTCAACCGGGGTCAGTTCTTCGGCGAGATGGGGCTGTTCTACGAGCAACCCACCCGCAGCGCCTGGGTACGCACTCGCAACCAGTGCGAGCTGGCGGAGATGACCTACCCGCGCTTCCGTCAGATCGCCGCGGAGAGCCCCGGGCTGATCTTCGAGCTGGCCACTCAGCTGGCCACGCGACTCGACCGGACGAACCGCAAGCTCGGCGACCTGGCGTTCGTGGACGTCACCGGGCGCGTCGCCCACGCGATCATGGACCTGTGCGGCGAGCCCGACGCCATGACCCATCCGGAAGGGATGCAGATCAAGGTCAGCCGCCAGGAGCTGTCGCGCCTGGTGGGGTGCTCGCGCGAGATGGCGGGCCGGGTGCTGAAAGTACTCGAAGAGCAAGGACTGCTGCGGGCCACCGGAAAGACGATCGTCGTCTTCAATGCACGTCCGAAGATGAAGACGCGGCCCGTGATCGTGCCGGCCAAAACCGCGAGTACGAAGGCCGGTCCAGTCGACCTGGACGATGACGATGACGACGACGACGAGGACGACGAGTAAGCCTCGACGATGGGTCTGCCGCACGGCGTGACCCCGCCCCGCCTCCCAACGCGCACCCGGCCTCGCGCTCGGCGTGACCCGCCCCCAAGCGCACCCGCGGGCTAGCGCGCGCCTTGGCCCGCAGCCGCGATCTCCGATCGCATGGCCTTAATGGTCTGCGCGTAATCCTTGCTACCGAAGATGGCCGAGCCGGCCACGAACGTATCCGCCCCCGCCGCAGCAATCTCGCGGATGTTGTCGGCCTTCACTCCGCCGTCGATCTCCAGGCGAATCGGCCGCGCCGTAGCATCGATGCGGCGGCGCGCATCCGCCAGCTTGCGCAACGCGGTGCGAATGAACTTCTGACCGCCGAACCCGGGATTCACCGACATGATGAGCACCATGTCGAGCTCATCGAGCGTGTAGTCCAGATACTCCAGCGGCGTCGCCGGATTGAACACCAGGCCGGCCTTGCAGCCCTGCTCGTGAATCAGGCCGATCGTGCGGTCGACGTGCTCGGTGGCTTCCGGGTGGAACGTGATGTAGGAAGCGCCGGCGGCGGCGAAGTCCGGCACGATGCGATCGACAGGCTGCACCATGAGATGCACATCGATCGGCGCCGTGACGCCATGTTTGCGCAGCGCCTCGCACACGAGCGGGCCGATCGTCAGATTCGGGACGTAGTGGTTGTCCATCACATCGAAGTGCACGATGTCTGCGCCATCGCGCAGCACTGCATCCACCTCTTCGCCCAGGCGAGCGAAGTCGGCCGAAAGAATGGAAGGAGCGATCCAGGGTGTCTGCATGATCATGCCTCGCGAGTCAGCCTCGCCAGAGCTTCCCGGTAGTTCGCACTCGTGCGTGCGATCACGTCCGCAGGCAGCTTGGGCCCGGGCGCCTTCTTGTTCCAGTCGAGCGTCTCCAGGTAGTCGCGCACGAATTGCTTGTCGAAGCTCGGAGGGCTCACTCCCGGCTTGTAGGTATCGGCGGGCCAGAAGCGCGAGGAGTCCGGCGTAAGGACTTCATCGATCAGCGTGAGCTGTCCGTCGGCGTCGACACCGAACTCGAACTTGGTATCGGCAATGATGATGCCGCGAGCGCGTGCGTGTGCGGCCGCATGCTCATAGATCGCGATCGCCGTGTCGCGTACTCGCGCCGCGAGAGTTGCTCCGATCAGGGTCTCCACCGCGGCGAACGAGATGTTCTCATCGTGCTCGCCGATCGCAGCCTTGGTCGCGGGCGTGAACAGCGAAGCAGGCAACTTGTCGGCGAGTCGCAACCCTGAAGGCAAGGCGATACCGCAGACGCCGCCGGTCTTCTGGTAGTCCTTCCATCCCGACCCGATGAGATATCCGCGCACCACAGCCTCGATCGGCAGGGCGGACAGGCGGCGCACGACGACGGCACGGTCGGCGAGCATGTCTTTCTCGTCCGGGTCCTTGACGACACTGCCCGGATCGCGTCCGGTCAGATGATTCGGCACGATGGCTGCCGTGCGGGCGAACCAGAAATTGGAGATCTGATTCAGCACCCTGCCTTTGTCGGGAATCGGGTCGGGCAGCACCACATCGAAGGCCGACAGCCGGTCGGTGGTCACGATGAGCATCGACTGAGCATCGACCGCGTAGATGTCACGGACCTTACCTTCGTGGATTTTTTCCAGTCCGCGCAAGGCGGTACGGTAGACGGTTTGCGCCATGGTGCAGGTGAGGCCTCGTGAGCGGTTCCCGGCGGGGGCCCTTGGTACTATATCCAATGATGATCAAATGGGCGGGTAAAGCGGTAGGCGGCGCAATCGGCCTCATGACGGGGGGGCCGATCGGGGCCGCCATCGGGCTGTTTCTGGGCCACCAGTTCGACGAGCAGGCAAGCCGTGCCGGGCCTGCTCCGCGCTTGGAGGAGAACCTCGCGGCGGTGGGCGAGACCTTCTTCCGCGGCACGTTCCGCGTCATGGGTCATCTCGCCAAGGCCGACGGCCGGGTGTCCGAAAGCGAGATCGCGGCCGCCCGCGCGATCATGTCGGACCTGCGCCTCACTCCGCCACAGGTCAACGCCGCGGTCGATCACTTCACAACCGGGAAGCAGCCGACCTTCAACCTGGCGGCCGAGCTGGCAGCACTGGCAAGGGTCTTCGAGGGCCGCCCGGAGCTGCCGCGCATCTTCCTGGAAATTCAGGTGCGCGCCGCGCTCGGCGGAAACAACATGGAAGGCCCGGTCCGCGAGCTGCTCAGGCGTGTCGCGGCCCGACTCGAAGTGTCGCTGCTCGAATTCGCGCACATCGAGGCAGTCGCCCGCATCCGCGCCGGCGCGTATCGGCAGCAGCAGACTCAGCGTGCCGACAGCGGGCTGCAGCTCGAGCAGGCGTATCGCATCCTGGAAACCTCGGCGACCGTCTCCAATGACGAAGTCGTCAAGGCCTACCGGCGGCAGCTCAGCCGCCACCATCCCGACAAGCTCAAGGCGAACGGCCTGCCCGAGTCGATGATCGAGCACGCCAAGCAGCGCACCCAGCAGATCATCGAAGCCTGGGAGTTGATCAAGGAGCGCCGCGGGATCTAGCCCACTCCTCGATCACCGCCTGAATGGCCTCCACTCCATCGGTCAATGCCGCCGGCCCGGGCTGCAGGATCAGCGCCGACTTGATCTCCCGCACAAATCCCGTACGGACGGCCGGAACGTCGGACCAACCCGGCCGGCCCGCCACCGCTTCCGGCCGGAACTTCTTTCCGCACCACGAGCCCAGGATGATGTCCGGGGCGCGCCGCGGCACTTCCAACGGATCCCCGACGATGCGATTGCGCCCAAGCGACTGAGCGGCGAGCTCGGGAAAGCAATCGTCCCCTCCCGCCAAACCCACCAGCTCGGAGACCCAGCGGATTCCCGAGATCTGTGGGGCGTCCCACTCCTCGAAGTAGACGCGCGGACGGCGTGCAAGCCGGGCCGCACGCGCGCGCACGTCGCTCAGACTCGACTCCAAGCTCTCAATCAGCGCGCGCGTTTTGTCCTCGCAACCGATCATGCCGCCGAGCGTACGAATCATCCGCAGGATTTCGGCAACGCTGCGTTGATTGAAGACGTGCACTTCGACACCGGCACGCACCAGCTCCGCCGCAATGTCGGCCTGCAGATCGGAGAACCCCAACACCAGGTCCGGCTCGAGCTCCAGGATGCGGCCGATCTTCGCGCTCGTGAACGCCGAAACCCGAGGTTTTTCCCGCCGGGCCTGCGGCGGCCGCACGGTAAAACCGGAGATGCCAACAATCCGCCAGTCCTCTCCCAGCGCGTACAGGACCTCCGTGGTCTCTTCGGTGAGGCAGACGATGCGCTGCGGGAGTTGCGCCATCGGTTGATGTTACTCTGTACCCATGTGGGTACGTATCTGGGCCTTTCTGGACTGGTGCTTCTTCGGGCCGGCCTCCGCCCGGCCCGGAATACTGCCCGGGATCCTCGGGATCCTGCGCTACCCCTATGCCGTCATCCGCGATCTCTGGCGCGGTGCCATCAACCTGCGCGCGATGGGACTGGTGTACACCACGCTCCTGTCGCTGATCCCGCTGCTCGCGTTCAGCCTGGCCATCCTGAAAATCTTCGGCGCGACGCGCGACCTGCAGCCCATCGTGTTCGAGTTCTTCCGTCCCGTAGGCGGAACCGCGGCCCAGGAGCTGACGACGAAGGTCGTGCAGTTCGCCGACCGTGTCAGCAGCGGAGTCGTCGGCTCCGTCGGCTTTGCACTCCTCGTGTGGACTCTGCTCGGCACCATCAAGAAGGTCGAGGACAGTTTCAACTTCCTGTGGCGCGTGGAACAGCCGCGCAGCTTTGCGCGTCGGGTCGCGGAATACCTGACCCTGCTGGTCATCGGACCGCTGCTGCTGGTCGGGTTCATCGGCCTGTCGCACATCGCTCTGGAAAGCGCGCCCCTGCGCTTCGCGGAGACCCTGCCCCCGCTGCAGAAACTATCGAGCGCGGCGCTCGCGTTGGCTCCCTACGCCATGGTCAGCGCAATCTTTACCGTGTTGTACATGTTCATTCCCAACACGAGGGTGCGCTGGGGCCCGGCGTTGACGGGAGCGTTGACCGCAGGCGTGTTGTGGGCGGCGGTCGGGAAGATCTTTACCTCGTTCGTCGTGTACTCGACACGGCTCCAGGTCGTGTACGCCGGATTCGCTTTCATCGTGGCCGGGCTGCTGTGGACCTATCTCGGCTGGCTGATTCTGCTGGCGGGCGCGCAGCTCTCCTTCTACGTCCAGAATCCCACCTACCTGCGACTCGGCCTGCAGGAACTGCAGCTCTCGTGCGTGGAGCTCGAGCAGCTGGCGCTGAAGCTCATGTACTTCGTGGGCAGGACGCACCTGACCGGCGGCAAACGCTGGACCGTCAACGCACTGGCGAGCGAGCTCGGGCTGCCGGGCATTGCGGTCGCTCAGATGGCGAGCACGCTGGAGAAAGCGGGGTTGCTGATAGTGACGGAGGCGGACGAGCTGGCTCCAGCGCGCGATATCGGTCGCATCACCGTGAACGAGATTCTGGAGATCGCGCGCAATCAGCGCAGCGGCCATTTCGCCCCGCGCAATCTCGCGATCCCACCCGTCGACCGCCTGATCGCTGCGCTGGACGAAGCGCGTCGCAACCGCTGCGACGAACTCACACTGCGCACGCTGGTGGAGGAAGCGCCCCGCCCCACGCTCACGCTCGCGAGCGGGACGCTCAAGTAGCGGCCTTCGTCACTCGCCGGCGATCGTCATTTCGCCGATCAACACCGAGCCGGTGCGGATTCCGCCTCGCTCGTCGATATCCCCGCCGACGGCGACGATATCCCGAAACATCGGCCGCAAGTTGCCCGCGATCGTGACCTCGTGCACCGGATGGCCGATGACGCCGTTCTCCACCCAGAATCCGCTCGCGCCGCGCGAATAATCGCCGGTGACGCCATTCACGCCTTGTCCCATCAGCTCCGTGACCAACAGTCCGGTACCCAGACGCTGCAGGAGACTCGGCCCGTCCAAAGCCTTCCCGGGCGCGCTGACGATGAGGTTGTGAATCCCACCTGCGTTGCCGGTCGTCTTCAATCCGAGCTTGCGCGCCGAGTAGCTGCCGAGAACGTAGCCGTCGAGGACGCCGTCGCGCACCAGATCACGGTCGTGCGTCGCCGCGCCTTCGGAGTCGAAGGGCGCGCTGGCGAGTCCTTTCAGGATGTGCGGGCGCTCCTGCATCTGCAGGAATGTCGGGAACACGGTCTCGCCGGCCGCATTCAACAGGAACGACGCCTTCCGATACTGACTCGCGCCACGGATCGCCCCGATAAAGTGCTTGAAAAGACCCCGTGACATCTCCGGCGAGAAGATCACAGGCGCCTTGCGAGTTGTCAGCTTACGAGAACCCAGGCGAGCAACGGTCCGCTCGCCGGCCTTGTGGCCGATAGTCTCGGGCGACTCCAGTTCGGCCGGATCGCGCGCGGTCGTATACCAATAGTCGCGCTGCATCTCATCGCCTTGTTGAGCGATGAGCGAGCAGCTCAACGAGTGGCTCGTGCCCGCGTACCCGGCGAGAAAGCCATGGGAGTTGCCGTAGACGCCCACGTGGCGCTGCGTGCCTACAGAGGCGCCTTCCGAGTTGGCGATCCGGGAGTCGACCGCGAGCCCGGCCTCCTCGCAACGGCGAGCCAACTCGATCGCCTCCTCCGGGGTCACGCGCCACAGATGGTCCAGATCGAGGTTCGGAATCTCACGCGCGAGCGCTTCCGGCTCGACGAGGCCGGCGTACGGATCCTCTGCCGTGAAGCGGGCAATTGCGGCCGCTTTCTCCACGGTGTCGCGCACCGCCTGGGCGCTCAGGTCCGAGGTGCTTGCCGAGCCCTTGCGCTTGCCGAAGTAGAGGGTGAGGCCGAGGCCCCGATCGCGCTGGTACTCGACGGTATCGACCTGGCGCAGCCGCACCGAGACGCTCAGCCCCTGGCTGACGCTGGCATCGGCTTCGCACTGGGATGCCCCGCGTCGCGCGGCCTCCTGCAGCGCGAAACTCACGACGTCGTGGAGTTGCGGAATTCCTTTTTCGTCGGAAGCTTCTGGCATCGGCCGATTGTAGCAGCTAGCCTCCCGGTTTTAGTCTGCGGCATGCGCCATGTCCCAGCCCACTGACGAACCCGAAGAGTCTCTCGAGGAGCGGCCGAGCAAGAGCGCACGCAAGCGCGCCGCTCATGAGGCACAGGATCTCGGCGAGACGCTGATCGGGTTGCGCGACTCCGAGCTCGACGCGCTCGACCTGCCGGAAACGCTCGTGGATGCGGTCCGTCTCGCGCGTCGCACCACCAGCCGGGGTGGCGCCGTGCGCCAGCGTCAATACATCGGCAAGCTGATGCGCAACGTGGATCTCGGGCCCATCCGCGCCGCTTTGAGCGCGCGCAACGAGCAATCGGCTCTCGAAGCTGCGCGGTTCAAGCGCGTCGAAGAGTGGCGCGACCGCCTGATTGCCGAAGGAGCGGCGGCGCTCGAGGAGCTGGAGCGCTGGCGGCCCGGACTCGAGCACGATGTCTGGTTGCGCCACATCGGAGCGGCGCAGGCGGAGCGAGCGCGGCTCGAGAGCTCGCCGGGGACCGGCCGTGTCGGTGCCGCAGGTCGCGAGCTGTTCCGTCTGCTGCGCACCCTGTTTGAACGCGATTCCACCGACTCGGCGCAGCAAAAATAACTTAGGTACAATGCACGGATGACACCGCTTGTCGGCATCATCATGGGCTCGGCGTCCGATTGGGAGACGATGCAACCGGCTGCCGACCTGTTGGACAAGCTCTCCGTGCCGTACGAAGTCCGAGTGGTATCCGCTCATCGCACGCCCGATCTGCTCTTCGAGTACGCGTCGACGGCGCGGACGCGCGGCCTCCAGGTCATCATCGCCGGCGCCGGCGGCGCAGCCCATCTGCCCGGAATGACCGCCGCGAAGACCACCCTGCCGGTCCTGGGAGTTCCCGTGCAGTCGAGGACATTGAGCGGTCTGGACTCGCTCCTGTCGATCGTGCAGATGCCCGCCGGGGTTCCCGTCGCCACCTTCGCCATCGGCGCCGCGGGCGCCACCAACGCGGCGCTGTGCGCCGCGGCGATCCTCGCCAACACCCAGCCCGAAGTCGCGGCGGCGCTCGAATCTTTCCGCGCCCGGCAAACGGCCGCCGTACTCGCCAGCCCCGATCCCAGAACGACGCCCGGCAAGGCCCCATGACGGTCGGCATCGTGGGCGCCGGCCAGCTCGGCCGCATGCTCGCTTTGGCGGGCTACCCGCTGGGGCTGGACTTCCTGTTTCTCGACCCGGTCGCGGCTGCCCCGGCCGGACAGGTCGCGCCCCTGCTGAAAGGTGCGTTTACCGACCGGGCGCCGCTGGCGGAGCTCGCCCGGCGCTGCGAGGTCCTGACTTTCGACTGGGAGAACGTCTCGGTCCACGCGTTGCGCGCATTGCCGCGCGGCACGCGCATCTCACCGCCGATTCCGGCACTGGCGGCGGCGCAGGACAGGGTCAGCGAGAAGCGGCTGTTCGAGCAGTTGGCTGTGCCGACGACGCGCTGGCGAGCGGTGAGCTCGGCCGCCCAACTCCACCGCGCGTTGCGCGACATCGGCCTGCCTGGGGTGATCAAGACCCGCAGGATGGGCTATGACGGCAAGGGCCAGTCGGTGGTGCGAACCGTTCAGGAAGCCGACGCCGCGTGGAGTCGGTTGGGCTCGGTCCCGCTGCTGTACGAGGAGTTGGTTACTTTCGACTGCGAGGTGTCGATCATCGGCGCCCGCAGCCGTCGCGGCGAGATTGCGATCTACCCGCTGAACGGCAACGTTCACGCGGAGGGAATCCTGCGTCTCACCCGTGCCCCTTACGGACCGCCGCGCTGGCAGCGCCTCGCCGCCGGCTATCTCGTGCGTGTCCTGGAGAAGTTTCGTTACACTGGCATTCTGACCATCGAGTTCTTCGTGCGCTCCGGACGCCTGATCGCCAACGAGATGGCTCCCCGCGTCCACAACTCCGGTCACTGGACCATCGAGGGCGCAGAGACCAGCCAGTTCGAGAACCATCTGCGCGCCATCCTCGATCTGCCGCTCGGCTCGACCCGGGCCCGCGGCTACAGCGCCATGATCAACCTCATTGGCAACATGCCACCCCGCGCCGAACTGCTGGCCGAAGACGGGTTGCACCTGCATTCCTACGGCAAGGAGCCTCGGCCCGGCCGCAAGCTCGGACACTGCACCTTGGTCGCGCCCAGCGCCCCGGCGCGCGACCGACAGGCACGGCGCTTGCTCTCCGCATTGGCCCCGCGGGTGCGCATCCCGTAAGATCCCGTTCAGGTCTGCGCCGGCATGGCGGGTCACAACAACGCGCTCCTGCGGTAACGGGCGCACCCAGGTGTATGTACCTCGATCCGTTCAAACTGAAGGAGCTGCCCTTCCGGCTGAGTCCGGACCCTCAGTTCCTCTATCTCTCCAAGCAGCACGCCCGCGCCAAGGCGTACATGGAGTCGACGATCTGGTTCACGGACGGCTTCGTCGTGATCAC
>Ga0070681_10003613_pt1 | contig 14507 bp, 6 predicted proteins | sample KBSC83BmetaG_FD_65650 | JGI IMG/M metagenome (GOLD analysis project Ga0070681, IMG submission 65650) | Corn rhizosphere microbial communities from Kellogg Biological Station, Michigan, USA - KBS C8-3B metaG | ecosystem: Host-associated > Plants > Roots > Rhizosphere | place: USA: Michigan... | reverse complement strand
CCGATCTTGAGCGAGTGGCGTGGTCTGACCTGCGCAAGAGCTGGGGAGGGTCGGCGTCGGACTGGAATCACCTTCGGCGCGCAGTGTCCGCATTTCTCACGCAAGCGCTTGGCGACAAGTTCCACCTGTTCCGTCGCGCGATCATCACACGGATCCCGATTGCCGCCGAATCGGCGAGAGTTCCAGATGTGACGCCGTCAATATTCTGGGACATCGTCAAGCACGTACCGAAGCCGTATAAAGCGTGCTTTGTCGCGATAGCCGCTACGGGAATGCGCGTCGGCGAATACCTGCGCTGCACTCGATTCAATCTCAAAGCGGCAACGTTCTCGGTCTCAGTGCCGGGAACGAAAACAGCGGCGAGCGTTGAGGACGTTGTTGTCCATCCAAAGCTGTGGCCGCACGTTGAGGCCGCTATTCCTTCGCCGCTGGGCTATAAGGCCCTGCGCCGACATTGGAAGGCAGCGTGCAAAAAAGCAGGCGTTGACGTCAGAATACACGATCTCCGCCACTGTTTTGGCCAGTGGGCCGTGGATGCCGGAATCGCTGAATCGAAGGTCCAAGTGGCGCTCCGACACAAGACCGCCGCGATGACACGCCGTTACACCAAAACAAAAGAGAAGGGCGAAGCCGCAATAGCAGTCGGCCAGGCCCTTCTCAAGGGTCAATCATTCAAGCAACTCGCACAGGTTGCCGCACAGGGGGGTAACCGTGGACGAGCGTAAGTCTATGACCCGGGCGGGTCTCGAACCCGCGACCTACGGATTAAAAGTCCGTTGCTCTACCAGCTGAGCTACCGGGTCGGTGATGTATCAAACTTCACCTGCTGGAACCACTTAGACAACTCGTTGCGCGACCGCTCGGGTCTGATTATCCGGCGGATTGTGCTCGAATTGTGCTCAACCTGCTCTTCTTGATCGGAACGCCGGCGGGCGACCCCTGCGCTGTGCCGTGCAACGCCGCGCATCGAGCTAGCGCCGGGATCAGAATGTCCGCAAACTCAACGAAGAGCTAGATACAATCCCAGACCCGTCCGGTGAGATGAACCGTTTCTGGGCGCTGCCGATTTCTTTGATTGCCGGGCTGGGCATCGCGGCAGCCAGCGCCGACGCGCAATCGCGGCCGACCGGGACCATCGACGGAATCGTCACGGACACAAACCTCGTATCGCTCGGCAACGCGACGATTTCGATGCTCGGCTCCGCCCTCCGCGTTGCAACGGGCGATAATGGTCGATTTCGAATTGTGGACGTGCAGCCCGGCAACTACGTATTGAGCGTGCGCCACATCGGTTACGCGTCCCTCGCGGTCGCGTTATCGATTGCTGCCGGAGACACCGCCCGCCCCTCACTCACCATGCGGCCTATCGTCGCGGCGCTCGACACGATGATCTCCTCGGCGAAGACGCTTCCGCCGCGCATGAGCGAATTCGACTATCGCCGAAAACTCGGTTTCGGTCACTTCATCTCGGGGGAGGAGATCGAAAAGCGGAACGAAGTGTTCCTCGCCGATCTGATTCGCACGGTACTGTCGGTGACCATTGCCGAGAAAGGGTTCAGACAGGTTGCGGTGAACACGCGTGCGGGGTGTGCATTTCAGATCTACCTTGACGGCCTTGCGATACCGTTAACCCCCGACCTTCGGGACCTTCCATCGCCGAGGGAACTAGCCGGGATCGAGATCTACTCCGGTCCAGCGACGATCCCGGTGCAATACAGATACGGCAACGCGAGCTGTGGAGTCATCCTCATCTGGACCAAAAGCGGTTGAGTGGAGTCCGGGCGTTATTTAGCGTGAGGCCGCGCGTGAAGGTGGGGCTCATGGAATGCGATCGTTGCAAGAGTGCCGAGGCGATCCTCCACATCACGCAGGTCGCGACCGATATGCTCGCACAGCGCCAAACGAGCGCGCTATCCATTGCCTCACCGCGCGTGCGCTGGCCTCCCCTTCGCGCTCGAATCGCACCGCCATCGCCGAACCGACCCTCGTCGACAGCTATTCCAGCCGCGAGTCGTCGTTCTCATGTGATGAGGTCGCCAGCCCCATCCGTCGCAGCGTCCACAGCCGTAGCGGAATTCCAAGGGTAAAATTAGAGATCCGTGAGCTTCTTGCGCCGTCCGTAAACGCAAGCTAAGGTGACCCGGACCACGCGCGTGGGCCGTACGCGCGGCGACGGGGAGTCCGATGCATCAGCAGTGCGATTTGGCCGCTGCCTCCTTGTTGTGGGCCTTTCGCCGCTGAGGAATCGGTCTCGGATGAGTAAACACCGTCGCTCAAAAGAAAGCCGGGCGCACGTCGTGGCGCCCACGACGGCCACTGCGGCGGAACCCGCATCGCAGGGGCCCCCGAGGCCCGGCGAAGTCCGTCCGCCTGGTTTCTGGCCGATGATTCGGCGGAATGCGCCACTCATCGGCGCGTGTGCGGTAATCGCGGGCGCCGCCGCGTTCTTCGTGACAGCTCGGCTCCCGCGACTCTACGAGTCGTCCGTGTCGATTCGCGTCGACCCGCGCGGACGCCTCTTGTCGATCAGCGCCTCGGACGTCGCGAGTGAAAACGCGATGGCCACGGAATTGGAGATGTTGCGGAGTCGGTCGCTCATCCGCCGCGTTGTCGATTCGACCGGTTTTCGACTACAAATCAGCTCGGCAAAGTCCGGCGCAGGCACCGAACGATCCAGGTCGACTTTCCTGACGGAGGTTCACGTTGCGGATAACGCGCCGCTCGGACCCTACCGGTTGGTTCCCCTTTCCGACGACAAGCTTCAGCTCCTGGAGGTCGATGGCAAAAAGCTCGTCGATCTCGTGCCTGTTGGAAAACCCGTGGCCGCGCGCGGTCTGTCGTTCCGTGCGTCACCCGCGGCGCTGGCGCAGGCGCCACTGAACCTCACGGTTCTTCCAATCGATGACGCCGTGGACTCGGTCGCTGCGTGGACGTCCGTATCGCGGCGCAGCCGGGACGCCAATATCGTCGACGTGCGCGTACGTGGCGCGGACGCCGGACTTGTCTATGCAGTCGCGAACGCCTTTGGTCAGCTTTACGTCGTTGGTCACGAGGGCGAACGCCGCCTCGAGGCGCAGCGGTCTGTCGAGTTTCTTCGCGATCAGCTGACCCGTGTCTCTCGTCAACTGCGGACGTCCGAGCAGAAACTTCGCGACTATCGAGCGAGTGCGGGGGTCATCAGCCTCCCCGACGAAGCTTCGACCGGCGTGAGTCATCGGGCGGAGCTCCTCGCCCAACGGAACGCCACGAACGTGGAGCGAGAGGCGTTGCAACGGCTCCTCCAGTCGACCGCCGGATCGAAGGGCGGTGGCGCCGATGACAACTATCGTCAGCTCCTCGCGTTCCCCACGTTGCTGCGCAGCGACGCCGCCGTCGGAATGCAGACCGCGTTGACGATGGCGGAACAGAAGCGAAGTGAGCTCGTGCCGCAGCAAACCGAACGCGGCGCCGAAGTGAAAGCGCTCGACGCCCGCATTGCCGAGTTGCATGGGCAACTGCGCGCGTTCGTGACGACGTACCTGCAAGGGCTGACCAACGAGGTGCAGGCGTTGGATTCAACCTTGTCCCGTTCCGACCGGTCGCTGGCGACGCTTCCCGAAAAGGAGCTCCGCTACGCCGAGCTCGATCGACAGGCGAAAACCAACGAGTCGTTGTTTGCGATGCTCCAGCAGCGACTGAGGGAGTCGGAGTTCGCGGCCGCCGCTACCGACGAGAGTATCCGGTTGATCGACCCCGCGGTCTTGCCGAGACACCCCGTATTCCCCCGGCCGATCCTGACGACGCTGCTCGCCATCGCGGCGGGGTTGCTCATTGGAGTATTGGGAGCGTTGCTGCGCGAATACAGCGATCGCGCGCTGCGCACCCGGTCACAACTGCTCGCCCTCACCGGCTCGCCGGTGCTGAGTTTGATTCCGCGACTCCAGGGAGCGCGCGCCTTCGTCGCCCGATTTCCGGGCATCGCCTCTCGAACGCCGGCCGTGCCGTTGGAGATGCCCGAGCAAGGGCGGGGCGCTGTCGTTCGTCCCGTCGGTCGCGGCTCGTCGGCGCGCTACTCGACGAGCGATCTGTTCGGATTTGCCGAGTCGTACGCGCGGCTGGTGACAAATCTCGGATTCGCCGCGACGGAACGGCGGATCGAGGTCCTTCTGGTGACGAGCGCGCTCGCCGGCGACGGCAAGACGACCGTTGCGACGAATCTCGCGCTGACGCTCGCTCGTGAAGGCAAGCGCGTGTTGTTGATCGACGGCGACCTGCGCGGTGGACGGATCGGCGGAATGCTCGGGCCACCGGCGCGGTCCGGTCTCGGGGAAGCGCTGCTTCGGCAAATCACGTTCGACGCGGCGGTCGCCGAGCTCGATGTGGGCTCGGAGCGCACGTTGCACGTGATGCCGCGAGGGCGCGCCATCATGGCGGATCCGCCGGCCCTTCTGGCCTCGGCCGCGCCCCGCGATTTGATCGCCTGGGCGCGGCGCAGGTTCAACATGGTAGTGATCGATACGCCGCCGGTGAACAGTCTGGCGGACGCCGCGATGTTCAGCCGGCATTGCGACGGCGTGCTCCTCGTGGCGCGCGCCGGAGCAACCGGACGCGACGCCCTGGTGTTCGCCATGGAGCAGCTGCGCATGGTGCGCGCGCCGGTCGTTGGAGCGGTACTCAACGACGTCGATCTTCGTCGAGACGCCGGCGTCGACGGCGCCTACGCCGCGTATGGCCGGTACGCGAGCGGCTCCGGCGCCCGATTCAGCCTGCAGCGATGAGTGTTGCTATCGTGAGTCATAACCTGTTGCAAAAGATTTGGCCGGACTCTTTGAACGCGGGCTCGCGCGCGTCCAATGGGTCAGTCCGCCCGGTGCGGCGACGCATCGGCGCCGCGATCGCGTGGCTTCCCACGCACGACTCCTATTATCGGGTAGCCAGCCTGCGAACGGCGGCCGACCTGCCCGGGCTGTACGTCACACAGGCTGCGCTCCTCGCCTTCGAAGCTTCGATCCGCGGGAGCTCGACTCGCCTGCCATACGGGCTACTCGCTGGGCAACTCTGCGTTTGTCCTGATACGAATGAACGCTATCTCCTGATCGACGACGTCGGGCTCTCGGACATGGAGCTCAGCGATTCCGACATCGCGGTTCGACTGCCGGCCGCCCTTCGCGCGCTTTCCGCTGATGCCGTAGGTCGTGGCAAGGTTCCGATCGGTTGGTACGTAAGCGCGGTGGGCGAAGAATTGCGGCTCGAAGGAGAGGATCTGGATTTGCACCAGAAAGTGTTCCCGGAGCCATGGCAGGTTGTGCTACTTCACGACAACTCTTCCGGCGTCGAACGCGCCGCTTTCATGCGCTTCGAATCCATGACGAAGCGGCTGTACGCCAGCCCGTTCTTCGAGCTTCTTCCCGACTCGGCGTCTCCATCCGACGGCGACGCCACGGTGCTCCGCTGGGTCAACTACCGTTCGGACCAGGTTCCCGCGCGCGCCTTCGACGAGGTGCTCGACACTCATGCCGTTATTGAGCCTCCATCACGCCCCGCGCTGCGCGTCGAGGTCGAACCGGACCGGGAGGTTCCGATCCCGGGCAACATTGTCGCCCCGCGAATCGTGCCGAATGCGCGTTTCGTATTCATTAATGGAGAAATCGTCGCATTCTCCGATCCGACTCTCGACGGAACCTCCCGTTAGCGCGTGGCGCTATTAAGGGACAGTCATCGTCCACGTCCCCAACGGGTTGAACGGCCGCGATGGGCAAGCTGCCGTGCTCTGCACGAGCACGTCCGCGGAGCTGCGCGTTGTCCCCGCCACATCGTCGAGCACTGACCCGAGACGCGCGAAGTAGCTCGTCGTTCCCGCGCCGATCGTTGCGCTGAATCGTGTACCCGCATCGCGCGATGCCCCGTCGTCTACAGCAGCCCCGTTATACCACAAGCGCACTACACCCGCATTGTGACCGTTCACCGGGCTGCACGTGCGCCGCACGGACGCGCGGAAGCTGAGTTGCGTACCCGGTGGTACGTCGATTGAACCGTTCGTCAGCGCGAGCGCGACCGTCTGTAGTTGCGCGTTGCCGAAGCCGCTGCTGCCGGTCGGCACGTTGTTCTGCTGCGCCGACGCCGCCACGACTCCGCTCACCAACACTTCGACGCGCAGGTCGACCGGCAGTCCGGCGTCGTCGCTGTTCTTGAGCCCGATCCACACCTTTGCCGGCCCGACTGCCGTGAGGAGCCGCCGAACCATCAGGTTTGCCGAATAGCTCGTGACGCCTCCGTCCTTGTCCGTCACGCGCCCGCGAACCACGCGCATTCCGTATTGCGTCGGCGTGCAACCGACGCTGGACGCACTCGTCGCCGCACCGAAGCCGCTTCCTTCGCCGCAATCGAACGCGTAGGTGAATCCGGCTGCCGCGTCGGCGGTGGATGGGTCGACCACGTTTGTGAGCGATATCGAAAACGACACGCCCAGGTTTGCCTCGTTCGGCGCGCCGAACGTGGCCGTCGGTGCGACGTTGGCCACGCTCACGATCGCCGCATACTCTGTGGACAGTCCGCCGAGGTCGATCACCTTCCCGCGGACGGTGATCTCGCCTTGATCGTTCGGTGTGCAATTGACGCTCGCGCTGCTCGACGCAGCCGAGTAGCCCGAACCGCAATCGAACGCGTATTTGAGTGCGGCGGCGTCTGCCGGCGACGGATCGGTGCCGCCGTTGAGCGAAATCGTGAACGAGCTCCCTTCGCTGCCCGACGTCGGCGCCGCGAAGTTTGCCGTCGGTGGGAGATTCGCGATCGCCAGCGTCTGTGCGCTCGACGCCGGCCATCCGAACACGTCCGTCACGGTGAGCGTCGCCGTAAAGCTGCCGTGATTGGCGAATGTCTTCTGCACGATCCGGCCGTTCGCGCTCGTCCCGTCGCTGAACTGCCACGCATAAGAGAGACCTTCGGTGCGGCCGCCGAGATCAGCGCGGTCGATGTCCGGGTCCGAGCTCGCCGATGCATCGAACGTCAGCTGCTGCCCTTCGTTCTCCGTACCCGACACGCTGAACTGTGCCTGCGGCGCACGATCGTGGAACTCGATCGCCGCGGTGAACGAGGTGCTGAGGAGCGAGAGGAGATCGTAGCCCGTCGCCTCCTCGATCGCCTCCACCGTCGTGAAGTATTTCGACGGCGGATCGTTTCGTACGCCGTCGACGTTCGGCATGTTGACGGCGAGAATGGTCAGCCCAGGAAGATCGTTGAAGCTCGTCACGTCGCCGTGCGTGAATGGATTGCCGCCGTTCCTCGGCCCGATGAGCGCGACTTTCCACGTGCTGTCGGGGATGGCGATCTTCCCCTCGTTTTTCACGAACGTGAGTCCGTGCGACCGGCTGTAGAGTGGACCGGTCACGATGTACACGGCGCGGCCCGCGCGCGCCGTGTCGGCGAGCATGTTCTCGAACTGCGCCCACACGCCCTGATTGAGATCGCCCTGCTGCGGGACGACGTTCGTGAGATAGAAGGTGATGGCGTTGTCGACGTTCGCCGCCGTCCGATCGGCCGAACGCGTCATGTGGCCGCGATCGAATCCGCTGCCGGTGTAGTCCGACGTGAAGATCTGCGCCGCTTGGGGCAGGAGCGGATCGGCCGTGAAGCAGTTGCACCGGTCTTGGCCCGTGACCATCTGCCGGGCGTCGAGCTCGTACGACACCCAGTTCGGCGTGCCGCGCGATTGGTTGTATGACAGCACGTACTGCGATCGACGGATCAGGAAATCGCTCGGGCTCGAGCCCGCCGGCGTCGGATCGCCGAAGTCATCGTTGTTCGCGTAGATGTTCGCCGGCGCGTTCACCGGCGGCTCGATAGTGATCGAGTGCGTGATGAACGAGAACGGCGTGCCGCCGCCGGTCGGTGTCGCGGTGATCCGAATGCCCGGCTTCGATCCGTCGGTCGGCGCCGCGACGCCGGTGATGATGCCCGTATTCTGGACCGTCTGCGCGGCGATGAACTGCGCGTCGACCGCCTCGAAGGTGAACGTGGCGGGAATGATCGTGCCGCCCTGAGACTCGCGCGCCGTGGCGAAGAGCTGCGTCTGGAAGCCAGGCGGGAAGCTCGTGGTGGAGCTCGAGAGGTCGATCCAGTTGATCCCGCCGGGATTGATGACGCTCACGTCGACCGACGCGGATTTTGTCACGCCGCCCGCGGCCGCTGTAGCGGTGATCGTCGCCGGGCTTCCGGTAGAGGACACGCCCGTCACGAGCCCGGTCGTGGGGTTGGCCGTCGCGACGTTCTCATCACTCGTCGCCCACGTGATCGTCGCGCCGGGTACCGTGTTGTCGTTGGCGTCGAGCGGCTCGACGGAGAGCTGCGTCGTCGCACCGACGAGCACCGACAACGCACCGGTGATCGCGAGGTGGTCGAGCTGCCCGGGTAAGCATCCCCTCGGCGCGGTCGACGAGTTGCGCGGCGCGGGCGCGCCGGTCGCGAAATCGTTCACCGGGTCCGGCGTCCAAGTGCAGCCGCCGTGTTTGCGCAGGTCTGCCGCGGTATTCGACGGCGCCGGCGCTGACGTGCCACAGTTCGTGCCGCTGCCATAGCTCGCGATATCGACGACGACCGTCCCGCTCGGACAGGCGACGGCGAACGCCGTTGTCGTCTGCGCCAGCAATACCTTTCCGCTCGTCGCGCCCATCGCAATGCCGCCTGCGACATCCGGCGTCGGAAGGTCCGTCGTGCCGCTCGTTCCTGCCGCTTCTTGAATCAGGTAGTACCCGCCTGGCGGAATCGATCCCGTGAGCGGCGTGACGTTCCAGTTTGTTCCCGCGGCGGATGTCTGTTGCACGCTCCACCCGGTCAGGCTGACCACCTGCGTGCCGCGATTGAAGAGCTCGATGAAGTCGTTCTTGAACGTCGCCCCCGAGTTTCCGCCACCGCCGTAGATCTGGCTGATGACCACCTCTCCGCTGTGATTCGGCGGTGGAGGCGGGACCGTGACCGAGAGTGTGGCCGTCCCGGACACGAGATTCGATGCGGTTGCCGTGATCGTGGCGGTGCCGGCGCCGACGCCCGTCGCTATTCCACTCGTGGCGTCGATCGTCGCGACACTCGGGTCGCTCGTCGACCAGGCGAACGTCGTCGACACCGGGTTGTTCGACGCGTCGAACGCTGTCGCGGTGAAAGCCTGCGTCGCACCGGCGTCGATCGAGGCCGTGCTGGGCGAAACCGTGACTGTCGCCGGCTGATTCGGCGGCGGTCCACCGCAAGGCTGCGCTGTCGTCGCGTGATTGCGCGGGGTAGGCGCGGCGACGGTGAAATCGGCGGTCATCGATCCGGTGAACGCGCACCCGTTCGAGTTGCGGATCGCGGCGGTCGTGTTGGTGAGCGTCGCCGTCGTGCCGTAGCCGCAGTCGCTGGTGCCCGAGCCGTAACTCACCTTGTCGATGACGCTGGTCGCCGTCGGACAAGCACCCGCGAGGGCGGTCGTCGTGTTCGAGAGAAACACCTTGCCGGCGCCGGCGGCCATCGCGATGCCGGTACCAGATCCTACGGCGTCCGGCGTAGGCAAATTCGTCGTGCCGCCTGTACCCGCCGCCTCTTGGATCAGGTAATAGCCGCCCGGGGGGATCGTTCCGGAAAGGCTCGTTACCGCCCACGTCGTTCCTGTCGTCGCCGCGTACTGAACGCTCCATCCCGTGACGTCGACCGACGACGTGCCGGGATTGAACAGCTCGATGAAATCGTTCTTGTAGGTCGCCCCTGAGTTTCCGCCGCCGCCGTAGACCTGGCTGATGACGATCGACGGAGGCGCCAGCGTGCTGCTGAGATTCGCCGGCGAGGGATGAATGTCGCGGATCGGGCTCGTCGCGCTGTCATTGCACGACAGGATCAACGCGGAGCCGAGGGCGACCGCGAGGGAAAGGCCGCGGCTCGGACGGAGCGTGGGTGGGGGGAAGCGCACGTTGTCGGTGGTTCGAGTGCCGGAGCGGGGGGGGAAGCGTGGGCCGGCGTCGGCCACCACCGCGCGGAAAATACTATGTGAACCGCATTAGCGCGTCACAGGCGTCGGCGCGACGGCCAGCGAGGCTGAGCCAACCCAAACGCGCTTTATGCTGTCGCGCCGCAGGCCGCAGCGATAGCGACTCCGCACTTCCGCGCCGGAACCGTTCTTCGCATCGACGACCCCCGCGACCACGATGCTTTCACGCGACGGGATCTCGATCGGATCGAAGCCGGCCGGATTGAACTTCGGCTTCGCCGCCGGCGCGAGTCTGATCTGCACCATCTGCTGGCACGCCTCGGTGGGTGACACGGACAGGCGGAGGGCCGCGATCGCCTCATTGTGCCGCTTCGTGACCTCCGCGCTCATCTTGCGGCGCAGGAAGCCTGCTCCGCCGAACAGCAGCGCGAGGAGAAGCAGCGGCGCCATGAGTTGTCTCAGGCGCGGCCAAACTCGCAGCCAGAATGGCGCCGTCGGATAACCGCAGTGCGGGCACTCCGCGACGGTATCGGAGATCTGCACTCCGCACTTCGGACAGTTCACTTGCGCCATGACGGGACCCGCTCACCTATCTCACCATGGAACGAAAAAGCGTCGCTGATGCACGGTCGATTGGTCTTTCGTGCACCGAGCCGCGTCTATGCCGCGCGCGCGCGTCTCAGTCGGCCATCGAGCAGAGATATCGCACGACGTGCTCAGCGCTATATCCGCCGTCCGATGTCGCGAACTCAGCGAGAGATATGAGGTCGTCACCGCTGGTCACGAGCGGGAGCTCGGCTCCCTCACTCGCCGAACGCCATTGTCCCTGGCCGACGTTGGCCGTGAGTCCGTTGCACAGACATCGCCGCCCGATTGTATCTTCGACCGTTCCGCCCTTCTCGACGTACGCGTCCACCGGTTCCGCCGAGCAGCGATACATCGTGCGACCGTCAGCGCGACGAACGGGCACGCGAAGGTAACCGAGATCGCACACCCGGGTTCGTGCCTCGACGCGTTCCGCGTCACCGGGCAGCTCGACGACCTTGAACGGATACCCCGTCGGTGACGCCCGCGGATCGGTGCGCAGCGATACTGTTCCCGATGCCACGCCTGCAAGAACACGCCGCTTGATGTCGGTGCTCAATCCCGACTCTTCGCAATACGCGAACAGCGTCCCGACCTGCACGCCCGCGGCGCCCGCGGCGAGCGCCGTCTCGAGTCCGCGCGGCGAACCGACACCGCCGGCGAGCCAGAAGGGAAGCCCGAGCTCTCGCATCTTCGCGAGGTCGACGACGTCGCGCTCACCGTAGACCGGTTCGCCACGGTCGTTCAAGCGCAGCTCGCCGCGAGGCGGGGCGTTGTGGCCGCCTGCCGTCGGACCCTCGACGATGAACCCATCGACCCGGCCTGTCGACTTCCGGGCCAGCGTCGCCGCGAGCGACGCCGCCGAAACCACGGCGACGAATGCGGGTCGTCGCAGCTGTGCACGTGCGATCGCCGGCGAGGTGCACGATGACGGATCGAACGTCAGGTATTCCGTCTCGTCGCGCGGGAGTCCCTCGACCTCGAACTTGATCTGCGCCGGCCGATGCGCCGCGAAGGCGTCCAGGACGCCCGGGATCTCACGAGGAATACCAGCGCCCATGATCACCACGTCGACGCCGGCCAACATCGCGCCGTACAGTGACGCGAGATTCGGCATTTGGACCTTGGTGAGCAAGTTGAGTCCCACCGGTCCGTCGTGCCCCTGCTTGGCGAGCCAGACCTCGGCGAAGTTGGCGAGCACGGTGACGCGCTGCCGCGCGTCGCTCACACGCTGCTTGTACATGGGCAGCGCTTTGTACGGAACCCCTGCGGCGCGCCCATTCGCATTGAAGTACCGGCGCAGGATCTCCTCACCGACCTCAGGAACCGGAAACGCCGCGATGGCTCGCCGCACGTGACCGCCCGGATCCCCGTCTTGCAGGCGTCGGACGAACACGGTGTCGAGCATCGAGCCCGAGACGACGCCGAGCTCGCCGGTGCGCGATACGGCGTTGGCGAGTCGCCAGTCGGAGACGGCGACGCCCATGCCGCCCTGAATGATTCGAGGAAGAGGAAAGCGGAAATTCGTCACGACGGTTGCCGGGTTCGGTGAAAGAGAATCGCCGGCAAGTTCTCCGAGCGGCAACCCCTACGTCAGTCAGGGCGAGCCGGACGCTGCGTCGGGTGAATCACGACTTGAACGCGATAGACTTCGGCACATGAAGCCCGGAGCCTTCTTGCTCGCACTGATCCCGTTAGCAAGGCTCGGCCACGCGCAGTCCGACGATACCGTGCCGATCCAACAGATCGACGCGTACATCACGCGGACGATGAGATCGGCCCGCTTCCCGGGCGTAGCGGTCGGCATCGTGAAAGGCGATCGCGTCGTCTATTTGCGTGCGTTTGGCCGCGCCGATCCGTCCGGGCGCAGAGTCACGCCGCAAACGCCTTTTCTGATCGGCTCCGTGACGAAGTCGTTCACGGCGCTCGCGGTGCTGCAGCTCGTCGATGCCGGTCGAGTCGAGCTCGACGCGCCGGTCCAGCGTTATGTCCCGTGGTTTCGCGTTGGCGATTCGACGATCTCCTCGCGCATCACCGTCCGCCAGCTGTTGACGATGACGAGTGGGCTCCCCCAAGTGTACGAGACGCAGTTCTGGACCGACCGAGACGACCGCGCGCTCGAGCGAACCGTTCGCTTGCTCGCCACCAAGCAGTTGACCGGCGAACCGGGACGCACATTCGGCTATTCCAACGCCAACTACGAGACCCTTGGCCTGATCGTGCAGGTGGTGTCCGGCGAGTCGTATGAGAATTATGTAAAGCGGCACATCCTCGATCCCCTCGACATGCGCGACAGCTTCCTGTCGCAGGACGAAGCGTTTGGCCGGGGCATGGCGTCGGGCTATCGGTGGTGGTTCGGCATTCCGGTCCCGGTGACCTTGCCGTACCGGCGCGCCGAGTTGCCGGCGGGCTACATCATTGCGAGCACGCAAGACATGATGCACTACCTGATCGCCGAGCTGAATGACGGGCGGTACGGCAACACGTCGGTGCTGTCGCGGCGCGGTATGGCGTTGCGCCACGCCGCGGGCCCGGGCAACAGCTACGGATTAGGATGGGAATTCGTCCGCTTTGGCGAACGCACCCTGATCAATCACGACGGCGGAACGGCGAACTTTCAGTCATCGTTGTTCATCGACCCTGCGGCAGGCGTCGGCGTGTATGTCGCCGCGAACGCGATCAATGCCCTGGACGCGTTCGCGTCACCCCACGGTCTATCGCCCCTCGATGGCCAGACTACTCGCGCGATGGCGCACGTGATATTGAGCCTGGCCACGGGCCAGCCGCTCCCGAGCGAGGGTATCGGGCACCGGCGGCTTACGCTGATCTTCGACCTCATGATCGCGCTGCTCAGCGTGGCGCTTGTGATCTCGCTGATGCGTATTCGCGTCCGGCACCGGCGCATGGCCCGGCAGGGGATCCCGGGCCGGGCGTCGCTGTGGTCGCGCATCGCGTTCGCGCTCGTGCTCAACCTCACACTGCCCGTGGCGCTGGTTTACCTGTCGCTCGCCGCGCCGGCGTGGCGGGCGTTTGCTCTCTTTCAGCCCGACCTCCTCTACTGGCTCTACGCCGTCGCCGTTGTCCTCTTCATCAAGGGTGTGCTCGAGCTGCTGTTCATCGGCCGCGTTTACCGGCAGGGCCAGGACGCGCGGTTCATGGCCCGACGCTCTCACATTGAAACGCGCGTCGTCGTCGTGGGTGGCGGCGTCGGTGGGCTTGCCGCGGCGCGTCACCTCGATCGGTTGCTGGGCGGACGTCGAGAGGTCGAGATCACGCTCGTCAACCGCGACAACTTCTTTCTTCTGAGTCCGCTGCTCTTCGAGGCGTGCTCCGGGGTGCTCGAGCTGCGTCACTGTGCACAACCGATCCGCCCATGCCTGCGCCGCGTCCGGTTCCTCGAGGCGACGGCGCAAGAGATCGACGTCGCGCGCCGGATCGTACGCGTCGCCGGTCCGGACGCCGCACGCGAGCTACCCTATGACCAAGTCATCATCGCGCTCGGCGCCACGACGAACCTCTCGCTCATTCCAGGATCGGAATACGCGCGCACCTTCAAGACCGTCGCCGACGGACTTTTGCTCCGCAATCACGTCATCGAACAGCTCGAGCGCGCCAGCACCGAGCCCAGCGCCGAGCGTCGACGCGGACTGCTGACGACGACGATCATCGGCGGCGGCCTCGTTGGCGTCGAGCTGCTGGGCGAGCTCACGGCGTTCATTGAAGACGAGCTTCGCTACTATCCGGACATTCGTCGCGACGAGCTGCACTTTCACTTGTTCGAGGCCGGCAAGCGATTGATGCCGGAGTCCAAGCCGTTCCTATCTGAATACGCGGACCGCCTTCTTCGTCTGCGCGGCGTGGAGGTGCACGTCGCGACGCCGGTGCAGGAGATCGGTCCGGCCTTCGTGCGCTGGGCCGGCGGACGCGTCGAGTCGCAAACCATCGTGCTCGCGGCGGGGATCGTACCAAACGCCGTCGCCGCCGCGGCGAA
>Ga0070681_10003612_pt1 | contig 14508 bp, 16 predicted proteins | sample KBSC83BmetaG_FD_65650 | JGI IMG/M metagenome (GOLD analysis project Ga0070681, IMG submission 65650) | Corn rhizosphere microbial communities from Kellogg Biological Station, Michigan, USA - KBS C8-3B metaG | ecosystem: Host-associated > Plants > Roots > Rhizosphere | place: USA: Michigan... | reverse complement strand
ACTCGCGCAGTGAATGACCCGACTGCCAACAACGTCGCGCTGGCTGTGCTTCGAGGGGCGAGCACTTTGCCACCTTCGGGCGATATAGCCGTCATGCCGTCTTTCGCGGCGGCTTGGTCGGACGACGATATCGCTTCCGTTTCCAACTACGTGACCGCTCGATTCGGAGCGACGGCATCGGCGATTACGCCCGCCGAAGTTCGCCGGCTGCGCGAAGCGAAGTAGCCTCGTCAGGACAAGGTTTTCGCGTGATCGGCGAGCACGAGCGACACGCAGGCGGTCAGCTGCTTTGCGTAGCCGATGTGCAGGAACTCGTTTGGCCCGTGCGCATTGGAGTGCGGGCCCAGCACTCCCGTGATGAAGAACTGCGTGCGCGGAAACTGCTTTCCGAGCATTCCCATGAAGGGAATGGTTCCGCCGCATCCGAGGTGAATGCCTTCTTTGCCGAAGACGCGACGCGAGGCGTTCGCGATGGACTCCTCCAGCCATGGGGCGAATGTCGGGGCATTCCACCCGTCGGTTCCGGCACCGCTCTCGAAGCGCACCTGAGCCCCGTACGGAGGATCGCTCTCCAGCAGGCGACGCACGGCCTCGGCTGCGCGCGCAGCGTCTACCGTCGGCGGTAGCCGCAAGGAGAGTTTGAACGCCAGCTCAGGCAGCAACACGTTGCCTGCCGAGACGACCGGCGGGAGACCGTCCGCTCCGGTGACGGCCAGCGTGGGTCGCCATGAGTTGTTGATGAGCAGCTCGACGGGATCGTTGGAAATCGGCTGCACGCCTTGGGCGAAGGGCATCTTCCCGGCTACGCTGCCCCCGAGCACGCCCGCGGCGGCAGCGATCTGGGCGCGGCGGTCCTTCGGGATCGGTACGTAGAGCTCCTCGAGGAGCAACTCGCCGGTGACCGGATTCTCCAGGCGTGCGAGCAACTGCTCGACGACTCGGAAAGGAGTCGGGGCGATGCCGGTGCCCATGCCTGAATGCACTCCCTCGTTGAGCACGCGCACGCGCAATGTCCCGGTGAGATTGCCGCGCAGAGAAGTAGTGCACCATAGCTGGTCGTAGTTGCCGCACTCAGCGTCCAGGCACACCACGAGTGAGGGGTCGCCGATCCCGTCGCCCAGTGCCTGCAGATGCGCTGGCAGATCCACGCTTCCGCTTTCTTCCGAGGCTTCGATCAGCACCACACACCTCGGCAGGGGCACCTTCTGTGCTTTCAGCGCCGCGATGGCGGTGAGTGAGCTGAACACGGCATAGCCATCATCGGCGCTTCCGCGCCCGTAGAGCTTTCCGTCTCGCAGCACGGGCTCCCAAGGGCCCAGTCCGGGTAGCCAACCGGTGAACTCGGGTTGTTTGTCCAGGTGACCGTAGAGCAGGGCGCAACCGGAGCGCTCGCCGGGAATGTCGATAACCAACAGCGGCGTCTTGCCGGGAAGACGTTGCACGGCCACTCGCATTCCCGGAATCGGTTGCGCCTTGCACCACCCGGCCATCAGCTCGACAGCCGCCTCCATGTGGCCGTGTTGCTCCCACTGAGGATCGAACATCGGCGACTTGTTGGGTATGCGGACGTACTGGCCGATGCGCTCGACGATGGAATCGTCCCAGACGCGATTGATGAAGTTGCTGAGCTGATTTGCGTCCATATATCAGTATCTTATATTAAATACTTTACGTGCAGTCTCAGTACTGGATTCGGCGACTCGATCTACGGGCTCACCGCGAGCCCTCGCCACGGCCGCTGCGACATAGGGTAAGTATGCGGGCTCGTTTCGGCGATTCGCCGGTTTCGCATCGAGGTTGCGTGGCAGCAGATACGGGCCGTCGGTCTCCAGAAGCAAGCGGTTGGCAGGAATTTCACTCATCAAGGGGAGCAGGTGTGCACCCCGACGCTCGTCGCAGATCCAGCCTGTGATCCCAATGGCGAGGTCCAGGTCCAGATAGCGATGCAGTTGAGATCGGTTACCGGTGAAGCAGTGTGCAACGCCGCCCACGAGCGATGCTCGGTGCTCACGCAGGATGGCCACGAAGTCCTCGTGGGCAGCGCGTTCATGCAGAAACACCGGCTTTCGGAGGCGCGCAGCCAGCTCGAGCTGTCGATGGAGCGCGGTCCGTTGCGCCGCCGGCGGCGAGAAATTGCGGAAATAGTCGAGCCCACATTCGCCGACTGCGACCACTTCGGGCTCGCGCGCGAGCTGCTCGAGCTCTGCCAATAGCTCGTCCGTCAAATCGGTCGCATGGTGCGGATGCAGGCCGGCCGTCGCGAACAACCTTCCTTCGTGCGTGCGCGCCAACTCGATTGCGCGGTGTGTACTGGGGCCGCTGGAACCGGTAATCACCATCTGCACCACGCCCGCTGCCTCGGCCCGAGCCAAGACAGCCTCCCGGTCGGCGTCGTAGCTGTCGTGGGCGAGGTTGATGCCGATGTCGATGAGGGGAGCGACCCTGGCCGCGGCCGCGGCGGTGGGCCGCACCGCGCTTGTGCTATCTTTAGTCATGCGCGGCGGCCATTCTACTCGACGCGCGAATCAGCCACTTACGATGCCTGGCCCGACCTCTCGTGCGCTCGTGTGGGCGGAGGCGATCCGCTTGCCGGCGGCTTTCCTCCTGACAGTGGCTTCCCCGGTCCTGGCGGCTGCGCCCAGTCCGGGATTGCTGGACCTCGAGGCCCGAGTCGAATACGGCTACTTTACTGAAGACAGGCGCACTCTGGAGGGCCTCACAGCCGCCCCGTCCGGAGACGACGCCAAGGATGGTATGAGGAGTTATTACTCCGGTCTGGCTGGCTACCGTCTCGCGCTCGTCGAGTCCGCACGCGATGTGGCCCGGGCCCGCGTCGCGGCGGAAGAGTGCGTTTCGAGCCTGGATCAGGCGCTGCGGGCGAGCCCTGCCGCAGCTCCCGCCGAAAGCATGGCGTTGCAGTCGGCCTGCCTGGAGGAGCTCTCGCAGCTGAGCGCTTTGCGGTCGCCCTTGGCGGGTACACGGAGCAAGTCACAGATGGAGAAGGCGGTGCGACTGGCGCCCCGCAACCCGCGTGTCCTGCTGCTGGATGCGGTAGTCGCCTACGAGCGCGCGGCGAACGGAGCGGACGGCGAGCGAGCCCTCGGTAAACTGAAGAAGGCTATCGTGGCGCTCGAAGGTGAGCGTCAGGAGGTCGTACACGTGCCAGGCTGGGGTCTCGCCGACGCGTACACGCACCTGGGACGCATCTACCTGAACAAGGGAGAAACCGTTGCGGCGCGCGACGCGCTCGAACACGCTCTGCTGGCGGCCCCCGAATTCCAGCAGGCGCGGCGTTTGATGACAAAGATCACTTCCGGTTGAATGGCATATCGGCTTCACTGTCCTCCGTACGTGAGGGTTGGGAGGTTTCGATGAGCGTACCTCAGCCCACGACGCCGTCGGCGTCGCCGGATCTGGCCATGCGAGTGTTGTACATGGTGTTGTTCGCGATCGTGTTCTGGCTGCTGGTGTGGACGCTGACCGTGGTAACGCTGGTTCAGCTGCTCCTGCGCCTGGTCAACGGCCGTCCGAACGCGGAAGTGACTCGATTCGGCTCGGGGCTGGCGCGTTATTCGCGCGAGCTCATCGACTTCCTCACCTTCGTGACTGAAACATTGCCGTATCCATTCAGTCCGTGGCCTGCCTGAGCGTACTCAAGGGAAAGCACAGATGTCATTGGTAGAAGAGAAGAAACAGCTGCTGCAGGAGCTGCGCATCGAGCGCGGCCAGCGTGAGCAATACACCGAGAGCGACCCGCGTCGAACGGGGTTGATCGTCGGCATCGTCGTGGCGCTGTTGTTGCTGGGAGCGGCCGGCGCTGCCGGGTATTACTTCTTCCTGCGTGCACCGAAATTCGAGGTCGATCAGGCCACGGCGGTGGCCCCTTCGGCCGACCCCGGCGCTACGGCCATTCTGCAGGCGACCGGTTATGTCACCGCGCGCATCCAGGCGACGGTGTCCGCGCAGATCACCGGCACACTCACTCAGGTGCTCATCGAAGAAGGGGAGCACGTGACGAAGGGCCAGGTTCTCGCGCGGCTCGATGACACCCAGTACAGGGCCGGGCTGATGCAGGCGCAGGCACAGCTGGCGAGCTCGCAGGCGGCCCTGGCGCAGTACCAGGCGAATCTGGAGCAAGCCAAGCGCGACATGGCGCGCAGCGAGGACCTGATCGGACGGCACCTCATTTCCGAAAAAGAGGTGGAGACCTCGCGCACGTCCGTGGCGATGCTGAGCTCGCAGGTCGCAACTCAACAGAAGCAGATCGATGTTGCCCGAGCCAACGTGAGGAGCGCGCAGGTCTACATCGACTACACGACCGTCCATGCACCCTTCTCCGGAGTCATCACGGCGAAGGCGGCGCAGGTCGGTGAGATCATCTCGCCGATGGCGACCGGCGGTTTCACACGCACCGGCGTGGGTACCATCGTCGATATGGACTCTCTCGAAATCGAGGTCGACGTCAATGAGGCCTACATCAATCGCGTGCAGGCCAATCAGCCGGCGACGGCCACACTGGATGCTTATCCCGACTGGCAGATCCCCGCGCACGTGATTGCGATCATTCCTACAGCCGATCGCAGCAAGGCGACCGTCAAAGTCCGCGTGGCCTTCGATCAGAAGGACCCGCGCATCCTGCCGGACATGGGTGTGCGCGTGTCGTTCCAGTCCAAGCAGAATGCCAACGAGCCGCCGCCGAAGGGCGTGTTGATTCCGGCTTCCTCCATCGTGGAGAAGGACGGAAAGAGTGTGGTGTACGTGGTCGACGGAGATCGGGTCCACGCGCGCACCGTGATGCCCGGTCAAACGTTCGGAGACCTCAAGCTCGTGCAGGAAGTGACTCCAGGCGCCCACGTGGTGCGGACCCCGCCCGCCGACATGAGCGATGGCGCTCGGGTGGCGCTGAAACAAGAGTGAGGAGCGAATTGGGTACCCTCGTCGAGATTCGAAACCTGAGCAAGACTTACGAGCGTGGCAAGCAGAAAGTCGAGGTCCTGCACCATATCGATCTGGATATCGAGGAGGGTGACTTCGTCGCGCTCATGGGGCCCTCGGGCTCGGGCAAGACCACGCTGCTGAATCTCATCGGCGGGCTGGACTCCCCCACCGACGGCAGCATCGCGGTAGCGGGGGAGCGGATCGAGACTCTCGGGGAGGATGCGCTCGCCAAATGGCGCGCCTCCAACGTCGGCTTCGTATTCCAATTCTACAATCTCCTGCCGATGCTCTCGGCACGCAAGAACGTCGAGCTGCCGTTGCTGCTCACGAAGCTCTCCGCCGCCGAGCGCAGACGCAAAGCCAGCGTCGCGCTGGAGCTGGTGGGGCTGTCGGACCGCGCCGCGCACAAGCCCAGCGAGCTCTCCGGCGGCCAGCAGCAGCGTGTGGCGATCGCCCGCGCCATCGTTTCGGACCCCACGCTGTTGGTGTGCGATGAGCCGACCGGCGACCTGGATCGACAGTCGGCCGTCGACGTCCTCACGCTGATGCAGGGCCTCAACCGCGAATACGGTAAGACGCTCGTCATGGTGACCCACGATCCCAAGGCGGCCGAGTACGCCCACCACACGCTGCACCTCGACAAAGGAACGCTCGTCACCGAGCCCGAGCCTGCTCCGGCATGAAGTATCTGCATCTCATCTGGGCGGCCTTGATGCGGCGCAAGGCACGTACGCTGTTTACGCTGTTCTCGGTGCTGGCGGCCTTCCTGCTGTTCGGATTGCTGGATTCGGTGCGCAGCGCCTTCAACACCGCCAGTTCGAACGTCGCCGGCGTCGATCGGCTGATCAGCGTCTCGAAGGTGAGCTTCGCGCTCTCGTTGCCCAAGAGTCTGTACGCGCGCATCCAGGCGGTCCCGGGTGTCACCCAGGTGTCGTACGCCAACTGGTTCGGCGGCATCTATCAGGACCAGAGGAACTTCTTCCCCAGCGAGGCAGTGGCGGACAATTTCCTGGATCTCTATCCGGAGTGGGAGCTGCCCGAGGCCCAGCGGCAGGCGTTTCGCCACACGCGCACCGGAGCGGTCGTGGGGCAGTCCCTGGCCGAGCGCTTCGGCTGGAAGATCGGCGACAAGATCCCGCTGCAGGCGACGATCTTCCCGCAGAAGGGCGGCTCGAACACCTGGACGTTCGACCTCGTCGGCATCTTCCGCGCGAAGAACCCGGAGCAGCGCGGCAACGAGAATATTTTCTTCTTCAACTGGGACTACTTCGATGAGGCGCGCCAGTTCGGTAACGGCAACATCGGCTGGTACGCCGAGCGCATCGCCGACCGGACCCAGACCGACAAAGTGGCGCAGGCCATCGATGCGCTCTCGACCGAGTCCGACCACGAGACCAAGACGCAGACCGAGCAATCCTTCACCGCTGCTCTCGTCAGTCAGTTCGCCGATATCGGCCTGATCGTCGGCGCCATCATGGCGGCCGTGTTCTTCACGCTCATCCTGCTCACCGGAAACACAATGGCGCAGGCGGTACGGGAGCGCATCCCGGAGCTGGCGGTTATGAAGACCCTCGGGTTCACCAGCAAGAGTGTGCTGGGGCTGCTGTTGGCGGAGTCCGTTGTGCTGCTCGCTATCGGGGCGGCGGTGGGGCTCGTGCTGGCGGGCGGCACCGTCATCGGCGTTCGCGCCAAGCTCGGCGCCGCGATCCCTCTGTCTCCGGTCGGAGGTGCCATCTGGTTGCGCGGCCTGGCGCTCGCCGCCGTGATCGGTCTCATCGTCGGCGTGCTGCCCGCGGTACGCGGAATGCGCCTGCGGATAGTCGATGCCCTCTCCGGCCGCTAAGTCCTCGAGCCGGCCGAAGTGGGTCGCGCAGGCGCGTGCCTCTGCAACCCTGGTGGGCTATTTCGCCATTCCGATCGGCGTGTTGTTGCTGTCGCCGTGGTGGCTGCTGCTGGGCATTGTGGCCGTGCTGGCGATCCTGATCGCGACGACGCGCGCCGGGCGGCAGGTGTGGTCCGTGACCCGGATCGGGATTGCGACGATCCCGCAGCGCCTGGGCTCCTCATCCGTGGTCGTCGTGGGAATTGCGGGCGTCGTCGCTGTGCTCGTTGCCATGTTGTCCATGGCGCAAGGGTTCGCGGTCACCCTGAAGGAGACCGGAACCGACGACACCGCGATCGTGATGCGCGCCGGCGCGCAAACAGAGCTGAACTCGGTCATCGATCACGACACGGCCACTCTCGTCTCGCAGGCTCCGCAGGTGGTCCATGGGCCGAACGGGCAGGCGATTGCCTCGCCGGAGCTCGTCGTCATCGCGGCCCTGCCGAAGAAGGCCACTGGCCTGGACGCCAACGTCGAGGTCCGGGGCGTCGGCGAGCGCGCCTGGGACCTGCGTCCGCGCGTGAAGATCGTCGAGGGGCGCCGCTTCAAGCCCGGGTTGCGCGAGTTGATCGTCGGCAAGGGCGCTCGCGAGCAGTTCGTGGGCGTGGAGCCGGGTGCGACCCTCAAGCTCAACGGCCAGATCTGGACGGTGGTGGGCGAGTTCGACTCCAACGACTCGCACAACTCGGAGCTCTGGGGCGACACGGATATCGTCGGCTCGACATACCGCCGGGGAAGCAGCACCACCTCCGTCACCGTGCGACTCACGAGTGCCTCCGCGTTCGATGCCTTCAAGGCAGGTCTGAAGACGGACCCGCGGTTGCAGGTGGACGTCAACACGACTCGGCAGTACTACAACCAGCAGTCCGACACGCTCGCGCAGATCATTCGGGTTCTGGGCACGACTGTCGGGGTGATCATGGCCGTCGGCGCCGTGTTCGGGGCTCTCAACACCATGTATGCCGCGGTCGCGGTTCGTACCCGTGAGATTGCGACGTTGCGTGCGATGGGCTTTCGCGGAACTCCGGTGATCGTGTCGGTCATGATCGAGACGCTGCTCCTGGCGTTCCTCGGCGGCTCGCTCGGTGCGCTCGTTGCGTGGCTGGTGTTCAACGGTTACACCGCCTCGACGCTGGGAGCCAACTTCAGTGCGGTCGTCTTCTCCTTCGACGTCACCCCCGCGCTGCTCTGGAACGGATTGAAGTGGGCGTTGACGATGGGATTGCTGGGAGGTCTGCTTCCGGCGCTGCGCGCCGCACGCATGCCGGTGACCGTGGGGTTACGAGAGCTTTAGGAGCGCCCGGCACAGCGCATCCACGTCCCCTTCGGGCTGGTCCCAGGAGACCACGATGCGGGCCTCGCCCGAGGCTTCCGGACCCCAGTCGTAGAATTCGAAACCGGAAGCGCGCAGAGCTCGCTTGCGTTCCTCGCCTGGGCGTAGGAACACCTCGTTGGCCTCACACGGATAAAGCAGCATCGTGCCGGAGGCGCCAGCAATCCGCTGAGCGAAAGCGTTCGTGCGATCCGCGTTGCGCCGCCACACACCTGTCTCCACATATGCGAGCAGCTGCGCGGAGACGTATCTGGATTTCGACAGGAGATGGCCGGCGCGCTTGCGGCGCAGCTCGAAGTCCTTGACCAGCTCTGGATCGAAGAACACGACGGCCTCCGCGCCCAGAGCGCCATTCTTTGTCGCCCCGAAGGACAGGACGTCAACGCCCGAGCGCCACGTGACATCGGCTGGATGGCAATCGAGGAAGGCCACCGAGTTGGCGAAGCGGGCGCCATCCATGTGCACCTTCACTCCGCTGGCGTGGGCAATGCGACTGATCGCCGCGATCTCCTCGGGGCTATACGTCGCGCCGTATTCGGTTGCCTGGGTCAGGGACACCGCCGCCGGCTGGACGCCATGCACGGAGACGGGATGCGCGTTCAGTGCGGCTTGGAAGCGACTCGCGGCGATCTTGCCGCGCTCACCGGGAATCACCGTGAGCTGCGCGCCTCCGGAGAAGAAACCCGGAGCGCCGCACTCGTCACAGACGATGTGCGCCTCCTCGTGCGCGAAAATCGCCCCATAGGGTGGACTCAGGGTGGCCAGGCTCAGTGAGTTGGCGGCCGTTCCCGTAGCGACCGCGAATGCGCGAACGTCCTTTGCGAAGTACGCACTCAATGCCTGCTCGAGGCGCTGCGTCCAGCGGTCATCTCCGTAGGCCTTTTCCAGACCCTGATTCGCCGTCGAGATCGCGGCCATGATCTCCGGGCAGGCAGTTGCGGTGTTGTCGCTAAAGAAGCGCACGGTAGGGCTCTCTCACTCGATTCGCCAACGGAACGACCAGGCGCCGAAGATCAGGAACGCGACGGCGGTGATGCTCAGGTAGATCAGGTCGGGAGCGATCGCAACGGCTCCCGCGCCGTCCAGCATGATAGCGCGCGAGGCCTGAAGCAGATGCGTGAGTGGGAAAATGTTCGCGACCCACTGGACCCATCGGGGCGAGCCCTCCAGAGAGAACCAGATGCCCGACAGCAGCATCATCGGCCAGGTCAGCAGGTTCAGCAGTCCGCCCACCAGCTCCTCGCTGGCGAACCGGGAAGCGATCGTCAGGCCCAGGGCGATCATCGACAGAGCGGCCACGACGGCTACCGCGAACAGGAGGAGCAGATTGCCAGCCGAGTGGAAATGGATGATCGAGCCCATGCCGATGTACAGGGCCACCGTGACGAACAGGATCAGGCACAGTCTGGAGAGCACCTGCGCGCTCAGGAACTCGAACGCCGTGAGCGGAGTGGCGTGGAGGCGTTTCAGGAAGCCGTTCTTGCGATACCGCAGCACGACGTAACCGACACCGAACAGGCAGCTGAACATCAGGTTCATCCCGAGGATGCCCGGGAACAGCCAATCGATGTAGCGGGTCGCCGCGCCGGTCACCGGCTCACGCTTGGCCGACGGCGCAGCCGCGAGCAGCAGCTTCTCGACGATGTAGCCCTTGGGCGAGTCGGTGTTGACCCAGTAGCGAGGATCGCCGGCTCCCGGGAGATCGACCAGCAGATCGATCTGCTGGTGCGTGATTTTGTGCAGCCCATCGGCCTCGCCGGCGATCGGCACGAAGTCGACGTAGCGCTCGTGCAGGAAGGGATGCGCCGTCTTGTCGATCTGGTCGGTCAGTACCCCCACCTTGAACAGCGGGCGCTCGGGGCCGCCGAAGACGAAGCTCATTCCGACGATCAGCATCAGCGGCAGGAGCAGGGTGAAGATGAGCGTACCGCGGTCGCGGACGAACTCGAGGTTGCGGGCGTGCCAGACGGTGAGCAGCCGCTTGATCATGCCCGCAAGGCCTTTCCCGTGAGCTCCAGGAACAAGTCCTCCAGGTTGGGCGGACGGATCCGCAGGTTCCTGAGCGGCACGTGCGCGTCCATGAGGATTCGCAAAGTGGCGTCCAGATCGTCGGTGGTGATCTCGATGCGGTCGCCTCCCTCGATCACGGTCAACGGCAGACGGCGAGCGCTGTCGGGAAACTCCTGGCGCGGCAGCTCCAGCAGCACTTGGGCAAAGTGCTGATTCAGCAGGTTGCGCGGGGTCCCCTGCGCGATGATCTTGCCGTTGTCCATGATCGCGATCTCATCGCACAGCAGCTCCGCTTCCTCCATGTAGTGCGTAGTGAGAATGATCGTCTTACGGCGCGCCTTGATCGATTGGATGAGGTCCCAGAAATTGCGGCGCGCCTGCGGATCCAGGCCGGTCGTCGGCTCGTCCAGGAAGATCATGGCGGGATCGTTGATCAGCGCGATCGCCAGGAGCAGCCGCTGCAGCTGGCCGCCGGAGAGCTTGCGGTTGTCGCGCTCTGCGAGCTTCTCCAGCGCACACAGTTGGATCGTTTCCTCCACATCGAGTCCGCGGTCGTACAGGCCCCTGAACATCGAGAGGCATTGCCGCACGGTCAGAAAGTCCTGCAGCGCCGTCTTCTGGAAGAGAATGCCGGCTTCCTCGCGAAATCGCTGCCCCAACGGCTCGCCGCGATAGCGGACCTGGCCGGAGGTCGGGGTGAGAATGCCTTCCATGATCTCGATCGTGGTGGTCTTGCCGGCGCCGTTCGGTCCGAGCAAGCCGAAGCAGATGCCTTCGGGCACACTGAAGGAGACGTCGTTGACCGCGGTCACCGACGCGTAGTGTTTCACCAGATTGCAAACTTCGAGGAGGGGTGCGCTCATCGTGCCGGCGCAATGCTAGCAGCCTGTGGGGCTGCTATCATCCTGCTCGATGGTCATGCCCCGGTGGTCATGCTCGATGGTCCTCAATGGCGCCGCTGCCAGATCCCTTGATTATGCTGGAGATGGTTACGCCCCAGTTGCCGCTGTGGTCTGACAAGGATGCGACCCAGAGCTGGCTCGTTCGCGAAAGCGAGCGTGCGCGTCGGCTCACGGTACGCGTATTTCATAGTGGGCGCGTCGAGGTCGTTGTACCGGCGCGTACCTCAGCACGCGCCGTCGAGCGCTTCATCGAGCGCCATCGCAACTGGATCGATCGCAAACGCGAGGAGGCCCTTCGCCGGGCCGCTCCGCCGGCGCCGTTTCCACCCGCGCGAGTCGACCTTTCGGCCTGCAACGAGAGTTGGCGCGTGCACCTGGCCGGGGGAGGGCAGCGGGCGCGTCTTGCAACCTCGGCCGACGGCTTGCTGACGCTCACCGGAAATACGGGCGACGGACGTGCGGTGCGAATGCTGCTGCGGAGCTGGCTGACCGACAAGGCCCGGACGTTTCTCGCTCCCACGTTGGAGAGCTGCGCGCGGGAGCTCGGATTCGAGTTCGAGCGGCTGCTGGTGAGACGCCAGCGGACCCGCTGGGGAAGCTGCTCGACGCGCGGCACGATCAGTCTCAACTGTTGCCTGCTGTTCCAGAGGCCGGCCGTGGTGCGTTATCTGCTCATTCACGAGCTGGTGCACACCCTGCACATGAACCATTCGCACCGTTTCTGGCAGCGCGTCGCACGGCATTGCCCCGACTATTCCAGCCTCGACCGCGAGCTGCTGGATGGCTGGCGGCGCGTGCCCTCCTGGGTCTTCGCCGATGAGCGCTCACCATGACGACACCGCCCCACGACAAGACCGGACGAGTCGATCTCTCCGACGAAGCGGTTCACTGGGAGCTGGGCTCCTCGCTGTCCTACGGCGAGTACCTGCACCTGGACAAGCTGCTGCAGGCGCAGCGACCGCTCTCCAACGAGAACGACGAGATGATGTTCATCATCGTCCACCAGGCCTCGGAGCTGTGGATGCGGCTGGTGCTGCACGAGCTGGATGGCGTGTTCAAGTGCGTGCAGCGGGACAATCTGGACCCGACGTTCAAGCGCCTCGCGCGCATTTCCCGCGTGCAGACGCAGCTCATCGCCAGCTGGGATGTGCTGTCGACGATGACTCCGTTCGACTACTCGGCGTTCCGCAATGCGCTCGGACGCTCCTCCGGTTTCCAGTCCTTCCAGTACCGGATGCTCGAGTTCCGCCTGGGCAACAAGAACGCCGACATGATTGCCGTGCACAAACGCGATCCGCAGTCGTACGAGGCATTGCAGGCGGCTCTGGAGGCCCCCTCACTGTATGACGAGGTGCTGCGCCTGTTGAGCCGCCGCGGCTATGGGATTCCCGACGATTACGTGGTGCGCGACTTCCGGGAGCCCTATCGCGCCAGCAAGCAGGTGGCCGGCGCGTGGCTCGGCGTGTATCACAACGCGGAGCAGGACTGGGATCTCTACGAGCTCGCCGAGCGCCTGGTCGATCTCGATCACAAGTTTCAGCTCTGGCGCTTTCATCATCTGAAGACGGTGGAGCGCATCATCGGCTACAAGCCGGGCACCGGCGGCACGGGCGGTGTGTCCTACCTGGCCAAGGCGCTCGAGCTCAGCTTCTTTCCGGAGCTCTGGCAGGTGCGGACGTCGATGTGACCCTGCGGCGGGCCTCGTTGCGCCGCGCGTGCCAATAGCGATAACCCAGCAGCACTGCGAGAATCCCCGCATAGATCAAGGGCTCACGCACGTCGCGCTTCACCTGCCAATAGAAGTGCCACACCCCCAGGATCGCGATGACGTAGATCAGCCGGTGCAGTTTCTGCCATCGTCTCCCGAGCCTGCGCATCATCTTGTTGGTCGAAGTCACGGCAAGCGGGATCAACATCAGCAGCGCTATGAATCCGATGGTGATGTAGGGACGCTTGGCTATGTCGGCGAGCACCGTGCGGAAATTCAGCTCCAGGTCGAGAACTACATACACGGCGAAGTGCATCACGACATAGAAGAACGCAAACAACCCCAGCATCCGCCGCAGACGCAGCAAATGCGTCCAGCCCGTCAGCTGACGCACCGGCGTAACGAGGAGGGTGATCAGCAGAAGATTCAGCGCCGTCTTGCCGCAGGAGTGCTCCAGCTGTTTCACCGGATCGGCGCCCAGACTTTGACCGAGCCATCCGATGAGTCCGCACGCCATCCAGGCGAGCGGTACGAGGCTCGCGATGAACACGAGCGGCTTGTAGACGAAGCGGTAGCGCTGATCGACGTTCAACGCGGAGCCCGCTCGATCATCTGTTGCAAGCGTCCCAGCGCTTCGTCCCATTGGGTGGAGATCCGATCGAGGTAGCGGCGGGCTTCCTCCAGCTGGCGAGGCTCCAACTCCCAGACTCGCTCGCGGCCGTTGCGCATACCGCGAACGATGCCAACGTCCGCCAGAACATTCAGATGCTTCGTGATGGCCTGGCGCGTAACGGCCGTGCCGTCGGTGAGGCGCGAGATCGACAGCGGCCCGGCCGTACAGAGCCGGGCCACCAGTCTGAGGCGCAACTCATCGCCCAGCGCGGCGAAGATATGCGCCGTGCCTGCGTGGCTGCGCGGCTTCGCGTCAGGGCGAGCTAGTGACATGTTTGGCGATGTTCTCCACCTGAATACCCCATCCCTCATCGTTGCCTCGGTAGGCCTGCGCTCGACGGTCGACCGGGACTTTGTCGAAACCGGACTCGGTCACCTTGAGCAGGGTGCCTCCCGGCGCCTCCTCCAGCTCGAACACCACGAGCGTCGTGGGCTCGTGCGAGTAGTCCCGCGCTGGATCGATGGCGTTGGGGACCCAACGCCACGAGAACAATCGCTCCGGCACCATCTGCTCGACGGCGACAGTGAACTGAATGTGCTCGTAGCCCTCGTACGTGATGTTTCCCGTCGTGCGCGCGCCGGCGCTGAAGCCGTTGGCGAGCTTCACGCGAAACCACTGTCCGAACTCGTTTCGATCGGTCAGCGCGCGCCACACGCGCTTGCGCGGCGCCTTGATGAAAATCTGTTTCTCGATGCGGTCGGTGTTGTGGGTCATAAGCAACCTCCGGGTTGCATATTACCGCCCGCCCGCCTCAAGATGCAACCGAAAGGTTGCTCTTCGCCCTCAGAACCAGCGCCGCAGGTCCAGGCCCTTGTAGAGACTGGCTACCTGCTCCTCGTAGCCGTTGAACATCAACGTCGGTCGCCGCGCCGAGAGGAGGGGCGCCCCGATGCGCCGCTCCGTTGCCTGGCTCCAGCGAGGGTGATCGACGTGTGGGTTCACGTTCGCGAAGAAGCCATACTCATTCGGAGCCGAGATATTCCACGTCGTGCGGGGTGCCTGCTCGAGGAAGCTGATCCTCACGATCGACTTGATGCTCTTGAAACCGTATTTCCACGGCAC
>Ga0070681_10003609_pt1 | contig 14509 bp, 11 predicted proteins | sample KBSC83BmetaG_FD_65650 | JGI IMG/M metagenome (GOLD analysis project Ga0070681, IMG submission 65650) | Corn rhizosphere microbial communities from Kellogg Biological Station, Michigan, USA - KBS C8-3B metaG | ecosystem: Host-associated > Plants > Roots > Rhizosphere | place: USA: Michigan... | reverse complement strand
GCGTGATCGTCGCCGGCGAGCACCAGCACGCCGCCGTGCTTCGACGTGCCGGCGAAGTTGGCGTGCTTGAACACGTCGCCGCAGCGGTCGACGCCGGGGCCCTTGCCGTACCACATCGCGAACACGCCATCGACGGTCGCGCCCGGGTACAGGTTGACCTGCTGCGAACCCCAGATCGCGGTGGCCGCGAGGTCCTCGTTGAGGCCGGGCTGGAACTTGACGCTGGCGCGCTCGAGGAACTTCGACGCGCTCCACAGCGACTGGTCGAGGCCGCCGAGCGGCGAGCCGCGGTAGCCGGAGACGAACCCCGCCGTGTTGAGGCCCGCGGCCTTGTCCCGCTGGCGCTGCAGGATCAGCAGGCGCACCAGCGCTTGCACGCCCGTCAAATAGACGCGGCCGTGCTCGAGGGCGTACTTGTCGTCGAGGGAGACGTCGCGCAGCGCGACGGCGTTGGCAGAGGACATCGGTCCGTTCTTTCGAGAACTCGTGGTTCCTGAGGGAGCACCAGGCCATAGCGTAGGCCGGGGGCAGGGCGCTCGCAACCGCGGCTTGTGGCCACGGGCAACGCGGCGCGCATCATACCCTTCGAACATCGGGGCGTCCAATGGTTTCCCCAGGGCCCGCGAGGGAATGACGGCTGCCGCCGGTGCGCCTCCCCGCGATGCGGGAACTACGGCCGGAACGGAGTAGCGGGCACGACGTCGTAACCGTCAACCGCCGCGGCGACCGACAGCGCGTGCCACGCATCGGCCGCGAAGCTCGTCGCGACCATCAGCGTGAACGTCGCGGGATCGTGGCGATAGATGAGCGCGTTGAGATGGCCGAACACGCTCTGCGCGCAGGTTCCCGGCGCGAACGCGCGCACGTCGACGTCGAGCGGGCAGCCGGACGCGAGGACGTCGGCGGCCTTGGCGCCACGCAACGTGAACGCCACGCGCGAGGACGACACGTCGAAGAGTGCGCCGCCGGCGGCGTTGAGCGCGTCGCGCGCCACATCGGCGTCGGTGAGCGCCGTGCGCTCGCCTTCGATGGCGAGCCACGATCGGGGACCGAGCCACAGCAGCAGCAGTCCCTCGCGGCGCGCGCAGGCATTGGGCTGCGCCACTGGCGCGAGGCCGACCTGTCGCTCCGCCGCGGCGACGAACGGCGCGTGGCGTGGATCGCCCTGCACGTTCCACGCCGCGCCGATGGTCGCGCGTGCGAGCACAACGCCGGTGCCCTGCGCGCCGTAATGGCCGGGGCGGGTCGAGCCGATGCCGTCGATGTCAGCCACGCAGCCGCGTCCCTTCCGGATCGATGAACGCGGGCGGGCCGACCGTGACACGCACACGCTGGTCGGCGAGCGGCGACACCGCCCACAGCGTTTCGCCATGGCGTGCGCGACCGCCGGCGAGGAGTGCCAAGCCGATCCACGCGCCGACGTGCGGACTTTCGCACCATGACGTGATATGGCCTTGCATCGGAATGGGCGGCGCGCGATCCGGATCGGCGACGAGCTTGCCGCCGCGCGGCATCACCGCACCGTGCTGTGCGGTGAGCCCGACCAACTGCCAGCGATCGTCGGCGACGAGCGCGGGCCGGCCGAGCAGCGGCTTGCCGACACACCATTTGCCGGCGTTGACGAGCTTGCCGAGGCCGAGGTCGTCGGCAGTCGTGCGGCCGTCGGCTTCGGCGCCGACGACGACGTGGCCTTTCTCGATGCGCAGCGTGCTCATCGCCTCGGTGCCGTAGGGCATCAGGCCGAACGGCGCGCCGGCGGCGATGATCGCCTCCCACGCGGCCAGGCCATGCACGGTCGGCACATGGAGCTCGTAGGCGAGCTCGCCCGAGTAGCTCATCCGGAAGAGGCGGCCCCGTACCTCGCCGTCGGCGGTGCGCACGCGGCACGCGCCGACCGCGAGGAACGGGAACGCGGCGTTGGACACGTCGAGGTCGACGAGTGCGGCGACGACGTCGCGCGCGCGCGGCCCCGAGATGGCGGCGGCCGACCATTGCTCGGTCACCGACGTCGCGTACACCTCGAGGGTCGGCCACGCAACCTGCAGCAGGTACTCGAAGTGCTGCATCACGCGCACGGCGTTGACGGTGGTCGTCGTCACCAGGAAGTGCGTGTCGGCGAGCCGCGACGTCGTGCCGTCGTCCATCACCATGCCGTCGTCGCGCAGCATCACGCCATAGCGGCAGCGGCCCACGGCGAGGCTGTCGAAGCGGTTGATGTAGACGCGGTTCAGGAATGCCGCGGCGTCGCGGCCCTGCAGCTCGATCTTGCCGAGCGTCGAGACGTCGACCACACCGACGTTGCGGCGCACGTTGATCGCCTCGCGCCTCGCGGCGTCGTCTTCGGACTCGCCGGTGCGCGGGTACGAATGCGGCCGTTTCCACAGTCCGGCATTGACGAAGCGCGCCCCCTGCGATGCGTGCCAGGCATGCATCGCCGAGCGGCGCACCGGCTCGACGTGCGGGCCGGTGTGCGCGCCCGGGAAAGCGCCCATCGTCACCGGCGTGTACGGCGGGCGGAACGTCGTCGTGCCCACCGCGGGAATCGTCGTGCCGAGCTCGGCGGCCATCAGCGCGAGCCCTGGCACGTTGCTGGTCTTGCCCTGGTCGGTGCCCATGCCGAGGGTCGTGTAGCGCTTCAAGTGCTCGACCGACTGGTAGCCCTCGCGCTTGGCGAGCGCCACGTCGTCGACGGTGACGTCGTTCTGCAGGTCGACGAAGCGCTTGGCGCCGTACGGCGCGGGCACGGTCCACAGTGGCTCGACGGGCGCGGCGCCCGGCGCACGCGGCGGACGCGCGACGGCCGCCGGCGACGGCGATGCGGCACGGGCAAGCGCCAGCGCGGCTTCGCCCGCCGCAGTCCCGTCCGCCGCGAGAAGCGCATCGTCGAAGCAGCCGTTGGCGGCGCCCGCCGCGACGATCGGCAGCGGCGAGGCATCGGGTACGAAGGCCGCGATCGCCTCGTCGTAGCGCAACGTGCCGCGCGCCTGCGAGAAAAGGTGCACGGCGGGGCTCCAGCCACCCGCGACGCAGACGAGATCGCAATCGATCCGCTGGGATTTGCCGCCTTCGCGCGCCGCCACGTCGACCGCGTGCACGCGGTGGCCGCCGTGCGCGCGCAGCACCAGCGAGCGCGCGTGGACGGGCAGCCCCGCGTCGCGGGCGCGCCGCACGTCGACACCCGCCATCGCCGCGTCGTCGCGCGGGTCGACCACCGCGGCGATCTCGATGCCGGCGTCGCGCAGCGCGAGCGCGTCGTCGTACGCGCCGTCGTGGTTGGCGAACACCACCGCGCGCGTGCCCGGCCGGACGCCGAAGCGCTCGACGTAGGTGCGCGCCGCCGACAGCAGCATCGTGCCGGGCCGGTCGTTGTCGGGATACGCGATGCCGCGCTCGTGGGCGCCGCTCGCCAGCACGACGGCTTTCGCGCGAATGAGCCACAGCCGCTCGCGCGGTGCGAACGGCGGCAACGGCGCGGCGAGGTGATGGGTGACGCGCTCGACGGCGCCCACGAGGTTGCCGTCGTAGTAGCCGAACGCGGTGCTGCGCGAGAGCATCGTCACGTCGGCGGCGCCGGCGAGGTCGTCGACGCAGGTGTCGATCCAGTCGCCGCGTGGCGCACCGTCGATCGGCACGCTCGAGGCGCCGCGACGCGCGAGGCCACCCCAGCGCGGCGTCTCGTCGCAGACGATGACGCGCGCACCACCGCCTGCGGCGGCGCGGGCCGCGGCGAGCCCCGCGACACCGCCGCCGACGACGAGCACGTCGCAATGCGCGAAGCGCTGGTCGTAGCGATCGGGGTCGGCCGACGTGGCCGAGCGTCCCATGCCGGCGGCACGGCGGATCCAGTGCTCGTAGCGCAACCACGCCGCGGGCGTGGGCGGCCACATGAACGTCTTGTAGTAGAAGCCCGCGGGAATGAGTCGTGACACGACATTGTTGATCGCGCCGAGATCGAAGCGCACCGATGGCCAGCAGTTCTGGCTGCGCGCGACGAGGCCGTCGTGGACCTCGACGACGGTGGCGCGCGCGTTGGGCTCGGTGCGCGCGCCGCGCGCGATCTGCACCAGCGCCGAGGGCTCCTCGGCGCCGGCGCTGAAGATGCCGCGCGGGCGGTGGTGCTTGAAGCTGCGGCCGACCAGGTGGCGTCCGTGCGCGAGCAGGGCCGAGGCGAGCGTGTCGCCGCGATAGCCTTCGAGCGGCGCGCCGTTGAACTCAAAGCGCACCGGATGCCCGCGGTCGATGTCGCCACCGGTGGCGAGGCGGAACTTCTGCATCACGACGCGCGCTCCCCGAGCGGCTCGCCGACCGGCGCGCTCGCGAGGATATCGTGCGTGCGTGTGTCGCGGCGCACCGCGAACCAACTCCGGCAGCCGGCGCTGTGCAGCCACCATTCGTCGTGCGGGCCGCGCGGGTTGTCGCGCAGGTAGACGTAGGCAAACCACGCCTCCATCGGCGCGTCGTCGGCGGGACGCTCGACGGTGGCGTCGCCGCCGTAGGTGAATTCGACCTGGTTGCGCGGGCCGCACCAGGGGCAGGGGATCAGCATCATGTCAATGCGCCCATGCGTAGGGGCCCGCGCCCTTTTCGTCGATCATCCGGCCTTCCGCGAAGCGCTCGAGCGTGAACGGCGCGTTGAGCGGATGCGGCGCGTCGTGCGCGATCGTGTGTGCGTGCAGGAAGCCCGATGCCGGCGTCGCCTTGAAGCCGCCGTAGCACCAGCCGCCCGTCATGTAGAGGCCCTTCACCGGCAGCTTGGCGATGATGGGGCTGCCGTCCATCGTCATGTCCATGATGCCGCCCCAGGTGCGCATCAACTTGAGGCGCCCGAAGCTCGGGAACAGCGCGAGGCAGGCGGCGACGACGTGCTCGATGACGGGCAGGTTGCCGCGCTGCGCGTACGAGTTGTAGAAGTCGAGGTCGCCGCCCATCACGAGCTCGCCCTTGTCGGACTGGCTCACGTAGAAATGCACGGCGCCCGACGTGACGACGGTGTCGAGGATCGGCTTCACCGGCTCCGAAACCATTGCCTGCAGCACGTGCGACTCGATCGGCAGCGTGATGCCGGCCATCGCCGCGACATGGCTCGAATGGCCGGCAACGGCGATGCCGAGCTTCGGCGTGGCGATGAATCCCTGCGAGGTCTCCACGCCGGCGATCGCGCCGCCCTCGACGCGAATGCCCTGCACTTCGCAGCGCTCGACGATGTCGACCCCGAGCGCGTCGGCGGCGCGCGCGTAGCCCCAGGCGACCGCGTCGTGGCGCACCGTGCCGCCACGCGGCTGCAAGAGGCCGCCCAGGATCGGGAAGCGCGCATGCGGCGAGCAGTCGAGGTTGGGAATCCAGGCGGCGATCTCCTCGCGGCTCATGAACTTCGCGTCGATGCCGTTGAGCCGCATCGCGTTGCCGCGGCGCATCGCGGCGTCGATGTCGGCCGGCGAGTGCACGAGGTTGAGCACGCCGCGCGCGCTGTACATCACGTTGAAGTTGAGCGCCTGCGAGAGCTTCTCCCACAGCTTGAGCGAAAACTCGTAGAAGTGCGCGTTGGCGTCGAGGTGGTAGTTCGAGCGCACGATCGTCGTGTTGCGGCCGGTGTTGCCGCCGCCGATCCAGCCCTTCTCGAGCACCGCGACGTTGCTGACGCCGTGCTCCTTCGCGAGGTAGTACGCGGTGGCGAGGCCGTGGCCGCCGCCGCCGATCACCACGGCGTCGTAGGCCTTTTTCGGCGGCGGGCTGCGCCACGCGCGCGGCCAGTCGCGATGGCCGCGCAGCGCCTCGCGCGCCAGCGAGAAGGCGGAATAACGCACGGAGCGGCGACCCCGGCGCTACAGCACCTGCGACAGGAACGCGCGCGTGCGCTCCTTCGCGGGCCGGTCGAAGAGCTGTGCCGGCGGCCCCGACTCGACGATCACGCCGCCGTCGGTGAAGTACACGGTGCTCGCGACCTCGCGCGCGAAGCGCATCTCGTGCGTGACCAGCATGCAGGTCATGCCCTCGTTCGCGAGCTCGCGCACCGTGGCGAGCACGTCCTTGATCGTCTCGGGGTCGAGGGCGGCTGTTATCTCGTCGAACAGCATCACCTCGGGGCGCATCGCCAGCGCGCGCGCGATGGCGACGCGCTGCTGCTGGCCGCCCGACAGCTCGCCCGGGTACGCGTCCGCCTTGGCGGCGAGCCCCACCTTCTTGAGGAGCGCCAGCGCGCGCGTGCGCACCTCGTCGCGGTTCTCGCGCAGCACGTGCACCGGCGCCATCATCACGTTGTCGAGCGCCGTCTTGTGCGGGAACAGGTTGTATTGCTGGAACACCATCGACACTTCCTTGCGCAGCGCGATCTTCTCGTGGTCGGTCTTGAGGTTCTGCACCTCGAAGTCGCGCACGCGGATCGTGCCGCTGTTGATCGGCACGAGGCCGTTGATGCAACGCAGCAAGGTCGACTTGCCCGAGCCGGACGGGCCGATGATGCAGATCGCCTCGCCCTTCTGCACGTCCATCGACACGCCCTTCAGCACCTCGACGTGGCCGAACGACTTGTGCACGTCGCGCACGCTGACGAGCGGGCGGGGAGTGGTGGTGGCTTCGGCGTTCATTCAGCGGTCGACCGCATATTTGGCCTCGAGGCGCAGCGTCCAGCGCGCGATCGGATAGCAATAGAGGAAGAACAGCACGAGCACGAACGCGTAGAACGGCAGCAGCAGCCCCGGCCGGTTCTCGGCGGAGAGCGCGCGGCCGGTCAGCGTCATGATCTCCGCGACGCCGACGATCGAGGTCAGCACCGTCGACATCGTCAGGATCGCGTAGAGGTTCATCCACGGCGGCAGCATCCGCTTGATGCATTGCGGCAGGATGATCATCCACATCGTCTGCCGGCGGTTGAACGCGAGCGACGCCGCCGACTCCCACTGCGCGGTGGGGATCGACTGCACGGCGCCGCGCACGATCTCGGCGACGTTGGCCATCACCGGCAGCGCGAGGCCGAACGTGGCCTTGGTCCAATCGGGAATCGGGATCGTCATGCCGAACACGCGCACCTGGAACGGCAGCAGGAACATGCAATAGAAGAGCAGCACGAGCCACGGCGCATTGCGGAAGAAGTGCGTGACGAACGCGGCCACGCCGCGCACCGCCTTGACCTGCGAGATCTGCGCGTAGCCCAGCACGAGGCCGGCCAGCGTGCCGGTCGACATCGCCATCGCGCTGATCGCGAGGTTGAACACGAATCCGCGCAGCAGGACCGGCAGCCATTTCCACAGCGTCGCCAGCACCGACGGCTGGCCGGCGCCCGCCTGTGCCTGCGCGACGCCGCAGGCGATCGCGAACACCGCGAGCAGCACGACGCCGTGCGCAGGCGTCAATCGCAGCGGCGGGCCGCCGCCGCGGCGTGCCTTCGCGGCGTTGCGCGCAAGCCGCGTGGCCGCCGGCAGCAACACCGGCAGGTCGGTGGCGGCGGGCGCGAGCGAATGCCAGGCCCGTGCGCGCGAGGCGACGGCCGTGCGCGCCGCGCTGCCGCGCCAAAGCCGGTCGGCTGCGCGCCTCATGCGCCGAACCCCGGCACGCGGATCGCGCGCTCCCAGCGGTCCATCGCGAGCACCAGCGCGCCGACCAGCACGAAGTACACGAGCAGCAGCACGTTCATCATTTCCGGCACGTTGAGGTTGTCGGACCAGATCTGGCTCGTGACGTAAAGGAGCTCCGGCACGGCGATCGCATAGGCGAGCGTCGTCGTCTTGACGAGGTTGACGAGGTTGTTGTTGAGCGCGGGCAGGCTGATGCGGAACGCGAGCGGCAGCACGATGAGGAGGTACGTGCGCAGGCGGCTGAAGCCCAGCGACTCGGCCGCCTCGATCGTCGTCTTCGGCACCGCCTCGACGCCGGCGCGGAAGATCTCGACGTTGAATGCGCCGGCGAAGAACGACAGCGAGATGATCGCCCACGCGACGTTGCTGACGAGCGGCACCGGGTGCCCGGTGGGACCGGTCGTCGACAACAGGCTGCCGATGCCGAAATAGAAGAAATAGATCTGGACGAGCGGCGGCGTGTTGCGGAAGAACTGGATGTAGCCGTTGACGACCCGCCGCGTCATCCGCAGCCGCGAGCCCTGCAGCCACGCGCCGACGACGCCGATCGCCACGCTGGCGATGATCGAGATCACCGACAGCGCGAGCGTCATCCACAGCCCGTTGACGAAGCGGCGGCGGTCGAACGCGTCGTAGAAGATCGGCAGGTTGATTCCCGTCGTGTCGTACAGCACGCGGAACCAGTGCCAGATGGCGTCCATCGGTCGCCCCGATCCGGAGAATGACCGCAGCGGAGCCGGGCGCGGCGATCGCCGCGCCCGGCTCCTGCTACTCGAACGTGGCGACGACTACTTGTACTTGTCGTGCATCTCTTCGGCCCACTTGGTGGGCTTGATGCCCCACTTCTTCTCGAGCTTGATGATCTCGCCGGTCTTGTGCCAGTCGATCGTGGCCTTGCCCACGAAGTCGCGCAGCGCCGTCTCGCCCTGCTTGACGCCGATGCCCCACGGCTGGAACAGGATCGAGTCGAGCGGCATCTCGTAGGCGCTCCACTCCGGCGTCTGCAGCTGGCCGATGATCGCCGTGTCGTCGTAGGCGAAGCCGACGCAGTTGCCGTTCTTGAGCGCGGCAAGGGCCTCGGCGGTGCCCGGGAACGCGACGCCCTCGATGCCGTACTTCTCCTGCAGCTCCTTGTTGTAGAACGAGCCCTGGATCAGGCACACCTTCTTGCCCTTGAGGTCGGCCCACGACTTGAGATGCGCGGACTTGAGCGCCATCACGTTGGTGCCCGAGCCGTAGTAGTTGGGTTCGGCGAAGTCGATGATCTTGCGACGGTCGGGCGTGTCGCTGGCGGTGGCGATCATCAGGTCGATCTTGCCCTGCTGCAGGAACTGGATGCGGTTCGACGCCACGACCGCGACGAGCTCGAGCTTGACGCCGAGGCGCTTGGCGAGATCGGCGGCGAGGTCGGGCTCGAAGCCGATGATCTTGCCGGACGGGTCGAGGTAGCCGAACGGCCGGTAGTCGGCCTTCGTGCCGACGACGAGCGTGCCCTTGCTCTTGATGTCCGCCAGCGTGTCGGCGTGCGCGGCGGTAGCGCCCAGCAGCGCGAGCGCCGCGCCCGCGACCACGATGTTCGAAAACTTGATCATGTCGTTATCCTCTTGTCCACTGATGAGCCGCGAAAGGCCACCGCGGCAAATTCACGCAGGCCGGCGCGGTCTTGATGCCACGCCGCCGCGCATCCCCTCCAATGCCTGCTCCGGCCGGCGAAGAATGTAGCAGCCTTCGCGCCGGCGATTGTCAACAATGCCGTGCGGACCGCCGCACGTCAACTCCCGGTGGCCCGCGCGCGCGGCGCCAGCCGGGCAGGGACCCGCTCGCGGGACAATGCGTCCTTCGATTCGCGCAGCGCCTGGTCGAAGATCGTCATCGCAAGATCGATGTCGGCGCGCGTGACGGTGAGCGGCGGCGCGATCCGCCAGACCGAGCCGCGCTCGGGCCGGCGGCGGATGTTCATCGACAGGCCGAGCTCGAGGCAGCGCGTCGTGGTCGCGGCGCCGAGCGCGTGGTGCGGCTCGCGCGTCTCGCGGTCCTTGACGAGCTCGATGCCGCGCAGGAGGCCCATGCCGCGCAGGTCGCCGATCTCCGCATGGCGGTCCTTGAGCTCGGCGAGGCACGCGGCGAGGTAGTCGCCCAGCTCGCGCGAGCGCTCGAGCAGGCGCTCGCGCTCGATCGTCTCGAGCACGGCGAGCCCAACGTTCGCCGGCAGCGGGTCGGACACGTGCGACGTGTAGAACGCGAAGCCGCGCGCGTGGCAGGTCTCCTCGATCGCGCTCGACGTGATCACGCCGGCGAGCGGCATGCCGCCGCCGAGCGTCTTCGATACGGTCATGATGTCGGGCGTGACGCCGAGCTGCGAGGCCGCGAACCAGTGGCCGAGGCGGCCGAACGCGGTCTGCGCCTCGTCGAATACCAGCAGCATCCCGCGCTTCTGCGCCTCGACTTTCAGCGCGTCGAAGTAGCCGGGCGGCGGCACGATCACGCCGCCGGCGCTGATGACGGGCTCGGCGATCACCGCCGCGGGCGCGCCGGTCGACTGCATGTCGAAAAGCTGGAAGCCGACCTTCATGCACGTGAGATCGCACTTGTCGCGGCAGTGCTTCACCGGGCAGCGGTACGCGTTGGGCTCGGGGATCACGAACGAGCCGGGCATGCCGGGGCCGTAGCCCTTGCGGTCGCTGGCGAAGGACACGGCGCTCGCGTTGCCGGTGACGCCGTGCCAAGAGCCGCCGAGGCCCACGACCTCGTAGCCGCCGGTGGCGAGCTTGGCCATCTTGAGGGCGGCGTCGTTGCTCTCGCTGCCGGTGTTGAGGAACAGCGACTTCGCGAGCGGCTTCGGCACCAGCGCCGCGAGCTTCGCGGCGAGGTCGACGACGCTGCGCGGGATCATCCCCGAGAAGAGGTGCAGCGCGGTGTCGCAGCTCTTCTTGATCGCGGCGACGACGTTCGGATGGTTGTGACCGACGGTCGCGCACATCTGTCCCGACGTGAAATCGAGGATCTTGTTGCCCGCCGCATCGTAGACGTAGCAGCCCAGCGCCTTCTCGACGATCTCGGGATAGGCGTCGCCGCCGTAGCGGATCAGGTCCTTGCGGAAGTCGGGCGTTGCGGTGTCATCGGCCATCGGATTCTCCTGCGTGCTTGTCGCCGGCGAGGATCGACTCGAGGGCGGCGAGGCCATTGTGGATGTGGCGCGCGACCGCGCGTGCGGTCGCGGCCGCGTCGCGGCGCGCGAAAGCCGCCGCGATCGCGCGGTGCTCGGCGATCGACTGGCGCACGCGCGCGGGCCGCTGCCACAGCATGTAGCGGGGGAACTGGTCCCACATCTGCTCGATCAGCGTGAGCAGCACCGGGTTGCCGGCGCCTTCGTACAGTGTGCGATGAAAGCGCGCGTCGGCATCGCCCGTGGCACGCAGGTCGCCGGCGGCGTGGGCCACCGCCATCGTGCGCATGATCGCGCGCACTTGCGCGATCGCCGCCGGCGATGCGCTCGAGGCGGCGAGGCGCGCCGCCTCCGCCTCGAGCAGCGCGCGCACGCGGTAGACCTGCGCGACGCGCTTGCCGTCGAGCGTCGCCACGCGGATGCCGTGGTGCGACTCGTGGACGAGGAGGCCCCTGGCGACGAGCTCGAGCGACGCCTCGCGCGCCGGCGTGGCGCCGAGGTCCAGGTCCGCCATCAGCTGCACCTGGCGCAGCGGCTGGCCAGGACGGTAGCGGCCGTCCATGATCGCGCCGCGCACCTTGGCGACCGCGTGCTCGCGCTTGGTCCTGAAGGGGGGAGCGCTCACCGCATCGTCCATGCCGGCGAGCGTACCTTATATTTTATAAAATGGCTATGCGCCGCTCGCGCGTTGCGACAGGCGCTCCGGCCGGTTCGCGTAGCTGTCCGGCGCTTGCGGGCCCGGCTCGATGCGCACGACGTGCACGGTGCCGCTGTAGCGACATGCGCCGTCGCCGCCGTAGTCGCAGACGTGCAGGCGCCGGTCGCAGCCGACGTCGAGCCCTTCGCCGGCGCTCAACCCGAGGATGATTGTCGGCGTGAGGTCGAGCGTCGCGACCTCGCGTCCCCCGAGACGCAACACGCCGCGGCCCTTGCGCTCGCCGGTGGCCGTGCAGTCGAGCACGAATTCGTTGCGCCCCGGCACGACCGGGAGGTCGCGCGCGTCGACGCCGCGGCCGGGCGCGCCGTGGTAGTGAAAATGCACGGCGCCGTCGCGTGCGTAGAGGGCGAAGCCGAAGATCGGATCGCCGAGCGAAAAGATCACGCCGGTCGCGCCGGGCTGCCAGTCGAAGGCGCAGCTGAGCCGGAAGCTGCGATCGGCCACCATCTGCGCCACGACGGCCAGCGGCGCGGTGCCCGTGCCCGGATGGAACGTGCGCGGCTCGTCGAGCGTGTGCTCGAGATACGGCGGCACGGTGAGCGAGCGGTGCACGCCGCGATTGTCGAGCGGGTACGCGTAGTTCGCGAGCGCGTCGCGATCGTATGCCGCGACGAGGCGGGCAAGCCGGTCGGGATGCTCGCGGGCGAGGTCGCGCGTCTCGGTGGGATCGCTCGCGAGGTCGAAGAGCATCCAGTTGCCGAGGTCGATCGCCTTGCCCGGCGGCTGCAGCGACACGATCTTCCAGTTGCCGGCGATGTAGCCGCGATGACCGAAGAGCTCGAAGTGCTGCGCCTCGCGCCGCGACGGCAGGCCGCGATCGAGCGTGTCCTTGAACGAAATGCCGTCGTACGGTCGCGTGCGAAATCCCGCGTATTCGGCCGGTGGCGCGATGCCCACGAGGTCGAGGATCGTCGGCGCGATGTCGGTCACGTGCACCCAGTCCTGCGACACGCGGCCGCCGTCCTTCCAGCGCGCCGGCCACTGCATCACCATGGGCACGCGAATGCCGCCGTTCATCGTCGTCGTCTTGTACATCCGGTACGGCGCCACCGACACATCGGTCCAGCCGAGCGGGTACGTCGGCCATGACGACGAGCCGCCGAGCTCGCCCGCCGCGAAAAAGCGCCGCACCCACGCCGGGTCTTCGTGCTGCGTCAGGCGCTTGGACAGGTTGTTCGCGGCGCCGTCGGGGCCGCCGATGCCGTTGGCGCCGTTGTCGGAGGTGATCAGCACCAGCGTGTTGTCGAGCCGGCCGAGCGCCTCCAGCGCCTCGATCAGGCGGCCGACGTTCTGGTCGATGTTGTCGACGATGGCGGCGTAGAGCTCCATGTAGCGCGCCATCAGGTCGCGGCGCGCGGGCTCGACGTCGTCCCATCGCGGCACGCCCGGGCTGTGCGGCGCGAGTGCCGGGGCCTCGTCGAAGATGCCTTGCCCGACCTGGCGTCGCAGGCGCGCGTCGCGCGCCGCGTCCCAGCCGCCGTCGTACGCGCCCCGGTAGCGCGCGAGGTCCTCGGCCTTGGCATGCAGCGGCGCATGCGGCGCGTTGTGCGCGAAATACAGGAAGTAGGGCTTGCCGGGCGACGACGCGGCGTGCTCCTTCACCATCGCGATCGCCTTGTCGGTCCAGTCGTCGGTGCAGTAGTAGCCGTCGCGATACGCGTCGTGGTCGAGGAGCGCGTTGTCCTCGATGAGCTGCGACGGCGCGAAGTAGTGCGTCTCGCCGCCGAGGAAGCCGTAGAAGCGGTCGAAGCCGCGCCCGAGCGGCCACGACGAGCGATCCGACGACGACGTGGTCGCATGGTCCGGCGTGTTGTGCCACTTGCCGACCATGTACGTCGAATAGCCGTTGGACCTGAGGATCTCGGCGAGCGTCGGCGTGTCGCGCGTCATCTCGCCGGCGCGATACCCCGGGAAGCCGGGATCGTTGAACGTCAGCCAGCCGCAGCCGACCGCGTGCGGATTCTTGCCGGTCAGGAGTGCTGCACGCGCCGGCGTGCACATCGGCACGGTGGTGTAGTTGGCGAACCGCACGCCGCGCCGCGCCATCCGGTCGATGGCCGCGGTGCGGATCTCGGCGCCGAAGCAGCCGAAGTCGGAGAAGCCGAGGTCGTCGAGCAGGAATACCACGATGTCCGGCGCGCCGGCGGGGGCGCCGGAACGCGGCGCCCACCACGGCGTGGAGTCCTGCAGCGTACGACCGATGTGGCCCTGCCAGCCGGCGGCAGGATCGTCGGTTCGCACGACCGGTCAGTCCATGAACGAGCTGTTGACCGCCTTGGAAAGATCCGGCTTGGTCTTCAGCACGCCGGCCTTGAACCAGTAGTCGCCCTGGTCCTCGACCGCCTTGCGGAAATTCGCGCTGCCGACCAGCTTCTTCGCTTCGTCGAAGCTGTAGAACTGGATGGCGTCGGTCGACTTGATCGCGGCCTCGAGCTCCTGCGTGCCTGCGCCGGCGCTCTTCATGTACTGCTGGATCGCCTCGATCGTCTCCTTGCGCGTCGCCGGATTCTGCAGCGCGGACACCGCCGTCCCCTGATACGCCTTGACGAATGCCTTTACGGCTTCCGGATGCTTTTCGATGACGCTGCGCGTCGCGACGAGCACGTCGGGGTTCACGACCGCCTCGCCCTTGGCGCCGCCGAGATCGCGCCCCGTCGCGATGACCTTCGTGCCCGGCGCCGCCTTGGGAATCAGCACCGTGCCGTTGGCCGAGGAGATCACGGCATCGAGGCGACCCGCGACGAACGCCGCCTGTGCCTGGCCGACGGGCAGCGGCTTGTAGTCGATGTCCTTGAAGTCCATGCCGTTGGCGGCGAGGATTTGCGCGAGCAGGTAGTACTGGCCGCCGTTGGGCGGCGTCGACACCATCTTGCCCTTGAGGTCCTTCACCGAATTGATGCCGGCCTTTGCGAGCAACGGCAGCGCGAGGACGGGATCGTCGGGGACCGCGATGATCTGCACGTCGAAGCTGCTCTTGCTCAATGCCAGCACGGCGGTGGCGAGGTTGAGCAGCGCGATGTCGGGCTCGCCGCCGCCCATCGCCTGGATGATCGC
>Ga0070681_10003607_pt1 | contig 14509 bp, 13 predicted proteins | sample KBSC83BmetaG_FD_65650 | JGI IMG/M metagenome (GOLD analysis project Ga0070681, IMG submission 65650) | Corn rhizosphere microbial communities from Kellogg Biological Station, Michigan, USA - KBS C8-3B metaG | ecosystem: Host-associated > Plants > Roots > Rhizosphere | place: USA: Michigan... | reverse complement strand
GGCAGCACGCCGCGAATCCATTTGGGGCAGCGGCAGCGTCTCCAGTTCATGTCGTCGCGGTGATCGCAGTCGCCGGCATGGCGAGTGTAGATGGTCAGCATTGAGCTCTCCACTGGTTCGGGTGGATTGGCGCCGAGCATAGGGCTGGTTGGGAATTCGTGCAATTTGGGTGGGAAGAACGCGAAAAAAAGGGGGTGCTCCGCCGGGTCGGCGGTACAAAATTGGTACAAAAATAAAAGTGGGTCTGTAAGTTGTTGATTGAGAGGAGGTTTAGATGGTGGCCAGGGACGGAATCGAACCGCCGACGCCAGCCTTTTCAGGGCTGCGCTCTACCAACTGAGCTACCTGGCCAGGAATTTCGGCTACACACGCAAGCTTCGGTGGGAACGCGAATAACTCTCGGGTGTTGAAGCATTTCGATTATAACAACGCAACCCGGATTCCCTCAAACCCGTTCCCGCAAACCGCCGCCGTGGTGAGGAACGGCTGTAGAGATGCGGCATGCGCGTCTTTCACATCAGGAAACATCCAAGGCTGCTGACGCGATGCCGCAGTGCTGGAAAAGCTCACTTCAGAACCGAATGGTGTCAACGAGAAAGCCAGCTGTGAGACGCGGCATGCCGCGTCTCTACGCGTCATGATAAGGAAAAAACTCATTTCGCAACAGAACGCGCAGTTGGAATTGCAATCTGCTCAACAATTCGGATTCCAAAACCTTCAAGCCCGGCCACGCGCTTGGGATGGTTGGTGAGCAGGCGTATAGATCGCAGGTTGAGATCGGAAAGGATTTGTGCGCCCACGCCGATTTCGCGCTGCGTCTTGCGCTGGTGGGCCGCGGTCGCTCGGGGTGTCTCGCGATGGAACACCAGGCGCTTCTCGTCATCCACACTGAATCCTTTTGAGGTCTGGTGCAGGTAAATCAGTGCGCCGGTTCCTTCGTCGGCGATCCGTTCCAGGGACCGATCAAGGACTTCCTGGCAGTCGCAAAGCGCGCCGCCAAAAACGTCGCCCGCAAGACAATGGGAATGCATACGGACAAGCACCGGGCCTGCAGCATGCTCTACGTCCCCACGGACAAGAGCCACGTGCGATTCGCCGTCGAGCTGGCTTTCGAAGGCGATCATGCGGAACTCACCATGACGGGTCGGGAGCATGGCTTCGCCCGCTCGGGCAACGTAACGCTCGTTTTCCATGCGGTAGCGGATCAGTTCCGCGACTGTCAGCATTTTCAAACCGTGTTGCCGGCAGAAGTCGATCAGGTCAGGCACGCGCGCCATGGTCCCGTCTTCATTCATGATCTCGCAGATCACACCTGCGGGAACCAGCCCCGCCATTCGGGCGAGGTCCACGGACGCTTCCGTCTGGCCGGCGCGCACCAGCACGCCGCCTTTACGCGCGCAGAGAGGGAATACGTGGCCGGGGCGCACCAAATCGGCGGCGCGGCTCGCGGGATCGATGGCAACCTGAATTGTGCGAGCGCGATCATGCGCGGAGATGCCAGTCGTCACACCTTCGCGTGCTTCAACACTCTCATAGAAGGCGGTGCCGTAAGGGGAGGTGTTCTCGCGGGTCATGGGCCCGATGCGCAGATAATCCAGACGCTCGGATGTCATGGCCAGACAGATCAGCCCACGGCCGTACTTGGCCATGAAGTTTATGGCTTCCGGCGTGACTTTCTCGGCCGCAAGCGTAAGGTCGCCTTCGTTCTCGCGGTCTTCGTCGTCCACCACCACGATCATGCGCCCGGCGCGAATTTCTTCAACCGCAGTCGGGACATCAGTGAAATGCGCCTGAGGAGCCATGGTTTCCGCCACGCTCAAAATTCTAGCAGACAGAGGATTGGGACCCTTGGCTTGGCCCACGGCGCAAAGGGGCATACAATCTGCGTATGGCGAAGTCGTCCCCGGAACCGTTTGAAGTTGGCTGCCCCTGTTGCGGCGCCACCCTGAAGGTGGATCCAGCCACGCGGGCGGTGATCTCGCATGTCGCCCCGATCAAGCCCAAGATGTTTTCCGACTTTGATGCTGCGGCCAAAGCCATGCGCGAGCAGGAAGGCCGAAAGGAATCGCTCTTCCGCCAGGCTGTGGATGCGGAAAAGAACAAGGCTACGCTGCTCGAAAAGAAATTCCAGGAAGCGGTGAAAAAGGCCAAAGAGACGCCCGATGAAGGCCCGCGCCTCCGCGACTTCGAACTCGACTAAACGCCCTCTTGCCTCCGAAAATGCTACTTCTCGGACATCGTGGCGCCCGCCTTTATGCGCCCGAAAACACCATCGCCGCGTTCGACCTTGCTCTGAAGCACGGAGCTGACGGGTTTGAGTTTGACGTACGCTGCACTCGCGACCGCCGGACCATTCTGTGCCACGATCCCAAATTGAATGACCTTGTGCTGCGACGGCACACGTTCCGGCAAATCCAGGAGAGTTGCAACAGCCGTGAGACGCCGCCCTGTCTGGAAGACGTTTTGGACCGTTATAGCGGCATCTTCCTCAATATAGAGGTGAAGGTTCGCGGCGTGGAGCCGATCATTGTTCGCGCTGTACGGCGGACGCGGCCCAAGCACTACTTCATCTCCTCATTCCTTCCGGGAGTGGTGCGACGGCTGCATGATCTGGACAGCTCGTTGTTGCTCGGAGCTCTGGCGCAAACGCGCTGGCAGCTTCGCCGTTGGCGCATGCTCCCCGTCACGTACGTGGTGCCGCATTATCGGCTGCTCACCCGCAGGCTGGTTGAAAAAATCCATGCGGAGGGTAAGAAGGTCGTCGCATGGACCGTCAATGATCCGCGACAGATGCTGCGTTTCGCATCCCTGGGCGTTGACGCGATCATATCTGACGATACGAAATTGCTGGTGGAGACCTTGGAAAGGTAAAGGAGCACGACTCCCCAGCATTTAAGTTGCTCTTCAGCGCCGGTCAGGACTCGCACAGAAAAAGGGGCCCTCCAGCCAAAACCGGAGGGCCTTCCCCATGGACAACAGTTTGTTGAGCGAGACTAAACTGCCGGTTGCAACTTTCCGTGACCGTTTACCTGGTGGAGAGCCGGCGTGGCGTCGTCCACATCGAACTGCTCGTTTTCCGTGGAACCTTCGAGGGCGACGATAGAGGATTGCCCGAGCGTCTGCGCGATTTCATCAAAGTAGCCGGTACCGACGAACCGCTGGTGCCGAATAGCAGTGTATCCGTTGTCTGCATTCGCAAATTCCTTTTCCTGCAGTCGCGAGTATGCGGTCATGCCCTCGCGGGCGAAGCTGTGCGCCAACTCGAACATGCTGTTGTTCAGCGCGTGGAAGCCCGCCAGCGTGACAAATTGGAACTTGTAGCCCATGGCTGCCAGTTCACGCTGGAACTTGGCGATGGTCGCCTCGTCCAGCTTGCGTTTCCAGTGGAACGAGGGGGAGCAGTTATAGGCCAGCATTTTTTCCGGGAACTTTGAGCGGATGCCCTCGGCAAACAGGCGCGCTTCTTCAAGGTTAGGCTCGGCAGTTTCGCACCAGAGCATGTCAACATAGGGCGCATAGATCAGGCCACGATTGATGGCCGCATCCAGTCCGCCTTTGTAGCGCAGGAAGCCGTCTGGCGTGCGTTCGCCTGCGATGAACTCGCGGTCGCGAATGTCACTATCGCTGGTCAGCAGGCGTGCGCCGTTCGCGTCTGTGCGCGCAATCAGCACCGTGGGAACGTTCAGGATGTCGGCCGCCAAACGCGCCGCCACCAATTTCTGAACAAACTCGTGCGCCGGTACCAGCACTTTGCCGCCGAGATGACCGCACTTCTTGGCCGAAGCCAACTGGTCCTCAAAATGGACGCCAGCAGCGCCGGCTTCAATCATGGCTTTCATCAACTCAAAAGCGTTCAGGGAGCCGCCAAAGCCTGCTTCGGCATCGGCCACGATCGGCGCAAACCAGTAAGTGCCATTTTTCCCTTCCGCGCAGTTGATCTGGTCGGCGCGAAGGAAGGCATTGTTGATCTCTTTCACTACGGCAGGAACGCTGTTGGAAGGGTAGAGGCTCTGGTCCGGATACATCTGGCCGGCAAGATTGGCGTCGCCGGCCACCTGCCAGCCGCTCAAGTAGATTGACTTCAGCCCGGCCTGCACCTGCTGCAAGGCCTGATTGCCGGTTAAGGCGCCCAGGGCGGAGACGTATTCGTCTTCCCGGAAGAGCTTCCACAGGCGTTCGGCGCCGATCCGCGCCAAAGTGTATTCAATCTGGATGGTGCCGCGCAGCCGCACCACATCTTTGGCGCTATACGGGCGCGTGATGCCTTTCCAGCGCGCGTCGTTGTTCCAGAACATCTCCAATTGCTGTTCGTTCAGTTGTTGTTGCACGGGGGAGATTGCCTCCTGCTGTTGGTGGCGGACAAGTTTTTTTTGGGTCCGCGTCGTGATTAGATGATGAGCTGCAAGGCCGAGACAACCTCACCCGTCCGATTCGGACGAGTTGGACGAAACGGAAAAATCATTCTCGGGCATTTTGTCGGGCATTAGTGCACTGAGTTTCATGTGTTTAGAGCCTGATGCGGGATCAGGGCTGCCGCGGCCGTCCAGCGGGGCCGGACCCGCAACGTCCGTATTGTCCCTTTTGCCGCCTCCCGTTATGATTGCCCCGTGGCCATTACCCCGAAGGCGCGCCCGGCGGCTGACATTCCCGAATCGCTTTTGCAGGAGCTTCGGGAGAACCTTGTAACGCGCCAGGTTTCGAACGGCATTGCTCTGCTGGACGCGAGCGCCCACCTGTTTGCGCTGTTTGATCCCGCGCAGCGCAATGCTGCTGCCCTGGTCGGTGCTGTGGCGCAATGGGTGGACATCGGCTATAGCGGGCCGGAACTGCTGGAGCAGTTGCTACAGCACATGCCGCGCGACCAGCGAGGAAAACTCCCCGTCGCCGACTACGTCCACTTGCGCATGGCGGAAGGGCTGCTGGCTTTGCTGCGCGACCATCCTGATGAGGCGTTGCGGAATTTTGACCTGGTGCTGACGCTGCAGGAAGAAATACAAGATAAGGAAGTCGTCGCCATAGCCCACTTTTGGAATGCACGCTGTCACCGCAAGAAGGGAGAATACGATGAGGCTCTGAAACGGGCCGGAGTGGGACGAGAACTCGCGATGGCGCTCGGATTTCCCAGGATGGCGGCTGTGATGCGCGTGCTGGAAAGCTGGCTCCTGTTCCAGAAAGGCCACGGCCGCGAAGCCGCTCGGATTCTAGACCAGGCCGAAGCGGCGCTGCGAAACACGGATGACGACATTACGCTGGGCAACATTTATTCAGCGCACGGGAGGATGATTCGGCGCCAGGGCCAGTACCAGCAGGCGGTGCATTTTTTCACCCGCGCCGTCGAGCACTTTCAAAAGCGCAATCCCCAGCACCGCAACCTTGCGCGATCGCTTGCCAATATTGCTTATGTGCAAAGGCTCATTGCGGCACAAATGATCCGTCAGATGGATACGGAAGCCGCACGGAGGCGCAAGACGAACAAGAAGGCCAAAGCACTGCCCCTGCACTCTCGCAGCACCGGTGGGAGGCAGCAATATGAGGAGTTGCGCGCCAGCGCCTTCGCTAATCTGGAGCAGGCGGAACGAATTTATCGTCATCACAGTCACCACCACGGGATTGGCAATGTGCTTGAAAATCGCGGACTTCTGCACCTCGATAGTGGTGAACTGGATTTGGCCGCGCAGGAGGGCGCACGTGCCTACGCAGTAGGCAGGGAAGAGAATGACGCCATCATTATGGCTCGCGCCCGCCTGTTACAGTGCAAAGTGGAACACGCGCAACTGGAAGAGGAGATTGAGGGCAGCACGCGAACCTGGGAGCATGTTCAGGCGGCGCGCGACTATGCCCGCGAGGCTGTGGAGGCGGCTGTCCACACGCAAAATCAGAGGCTGCTTGCGCGGGCTTACATATGGCGTGGGCTGACGGCCTGCCATCCCGCCATTCACGATCACGAAGATGCCCGCCATTGCATGGACAAAGCGACAGCTTTTATTGCCACTAGTCAGGATGAGGATGTCTGGAATGAGCTCCAGTTACTGAAGCAGAAGGTCACTACGCGCGGATCGGTTGATTCCCGTCTTCGCGCCTGGACGCAAGGCGTGACCGATGGCAAGCCTTTCCAAAAGCTGACGGAAGAGTTTGCCGAACTGGTGATCCCGCGCGTCTGGGAGAACGAGGGGCGGAAAGTATCGCGCGTAGCCAAGGTCCTGAAGGTGTCGCCTAAAAAAGTCCGGCGGATCTTAGCCAAGGCCGGAAAATCGAGGAAATGAGACTGGCTCAAGCCCCGCCATGCTCAATCTGACGGAAGATAACGTCAAGCAGCTTGCGCCCGCTGAGAGCGTGATTGACGCGCTCGGAGCTGCCTTCACGCGGGACTTCGCGCAAACTCTGCACATGCCAGTGCGGTCTTCGCTGCCCCTGCCCCATGGAGGCGTGCTTCTGGTCATGCCGGCATACGACAGCGCGCTCGGCGTGGCCGGAATCAAAACGGTCACCGTCACAAAACCGAGAGGCGTAGACGCGCATTACGACCTGCTCGATGCCGAGAGCGGCGCTGTGCTCGCGCGCATGGAAGCCAACTGGCTGACTGATTTGCGTACCGCGGCGACCTCAGCACTGGCAACCAGGCTGCTGGCACGGGATGACGCGCAGACGCTAGGAATATTCGGTACCGGACGACAAGCCGGAGGGCATATTGCGGTGCTGCGACGAGTGCGACGATTCACTCGCATTCTAGTCTGCGGGACCGATCCCGGAAAGACGCGCGAATTTTGTCGTGCGGCGAGCGAACGGGAAGGCCTTGACGTAGAGCCGACAAATGCTGAGATCTGCATTCGCCACTCGGATGTGGTGTGCACTTGTACTACTTCACAGGTTCCTGTCTTCAATGGCCGCTGGATCAGGCCGGGAACGCACCTCAATTTGGTGGGAGCGTTTCAGTCCGAATCGCGGGAAGTCGACGATGAAACGATCATGCGCTCGCGAGTTGTGGTGGATACCTATGCAGGAGCATTGGCCGAAGCTGGCGACCTGCTGATCCCATTGAGCAAGGGAATTGTCCAGAAAAGCCATATCGTTGCTGATCTCCATGAGGTTGCGAGCGGTCAAAAGCAAGTCCGTGCGGGGCAAGATGACATCACGCTGTTCAAGAGCGTAGGCTGTGCGCTGGAAGACCTGGTGACAGCGAAACTGATTTACGAACGAGCACGTGCATGAAGAAGAGCCACGACTTCGTGATAGTGGGCGCCGGCGTTTTTGGCGCCTGGATTGCCCGCTGCCTGCAGCAGAGCGGAGCGAGCGTAGTCCTGGTAGACGCATACGGTCCCGCGAACAGCCGTTCCAGTTCAGGCGGCGAAACGCGCGTCATACGCATGGGCTATGGCCCGGATGAACTCTACACGCGCATGGCCCAGCGCTCATTTCCCGCGTGGGAAGAACTGGAAGTACAGGTCGGCGCTGAGCTGATTCATCGAACCGGCGTCCTGTGGCTCAGCAATGACTCGGATGAATACACAACAGCCATGCAGGAAGTGTTTAGCCGAAATCAGATCCGTTGCGAACGGCTGGAGGCTGCGACCTTGCGGCAGAGCTACCCGCAATTGGCATTCGACGATGTCACCTGGGGGCTACTGGAACCCCAGAGTGGGCTGCTGATGGCCCGCCGGGCAGTGCAGTTATTGGTCTTTGATCTGGAAAAGTCTGGGATGTCTTTGCTTCACGCCAAAGTGCTTGCGCCCCACGCGAAGGGAAGGGTTGACGAAATACGCACCGAGAATGGCCAAGCAATTCCCGGTGGGCAGTTCATTTTTGCCGGCGGGCCATGGTTACCCAAACTCTTTCCCGAGTTGCTGAGCGATCGAATTTTTCCTTCCCGGCAGGAGGTGTTTTTTCTGGGAACGCCATCAGGCGACAGGAGCTTCCGGCCGCCGAATATGCCGGTCTGGCTCTATCACCGGCATCCCGATATTCCTTATGCGCTGCCCGATATCGAGGGCCGGGGGTTCAAGATTGCATTTGACCGCCACGGCCCCACGATAGATCCCGATAGCGAACAACGGCTGGTTGCACCCGAGTCCTTTGTGAACCTGCGTGAGTTTTTAGGTCGTCACATTCCGCGGCTCAAAGACGCGCCGATTCTGGAGACGCGCGTGTGTCAGTACGAAAACACCTGGAACGGCGACTTCCTCATCGACCGCCATCCTGGTTACGAGAACGTGTGGTTGGTCGGCGGCGGATCCGGTCATGGTTTCAAGCATGGACCCGCCATCGGCGAATACATGTGTGATCTGCTGCTTGGACGAGGCGTGGCAGAACCCCGGTTCTCTCTCGAGAGCAAAAAAAGCCGGCAGCAGCGCGCCATATTTTGAGCGCGCACCCACAATGTGGGGAAAAAGACACTGGCGTAGCGATTTGCATGGACGGCGGCTTTTTTCTTTGGCTAGAATCCGGAGCAGAACGAGCACTCATAGCCGGTTCTGCTGAGCGAATTTCATAAAGGAGCGTGAAGTTGAAACCATTTATTGTTGGACTGATCATCGGAATTCTCATTCCCGCTGCGGCTGCGTACTGTTATTTCCGCATGGGGTATGCACCGGTTGCGACCTCGTCCTCACCCATGCCATTTGAGAAAACAATGGCCCGCATGGCGCTGAAAGCTCGTATCGCCAAAGAGGCGCCTAAGAATTCTCCCCTCCAACCTACGGAAGATAACCTGACTGCGGGAGCCAGGGTTTACACGGACAACTGCGCTTTCTGCCATGGCTGGCCTGACCAGCCTGCGAGCAAGGCGGCAAAAGGCATGTTTCCTCTTCCTCCGCAATTGATGACCAAAGATGAGATGGTCACCGATGACCCGGTCGGCGTTACCTACTGGAAAGTAAAAAACGGAATTCGAATGACGGGAATGCCGGGATTTGGCGAGATGCTTTCCGACAACGAGATGTGGCAGGTGAGTGAAATGCTTGCGCACGCAGATAAGCTGCCTCCTGAAACTACGGCTGCCCTGCAAAAGCAACCCACGCCTCCGGCCCAGCAGCAGCCTGAAGCGCAACCGCAACCTGCAGGAACGAAGGGAAGGCTGACCAAGAAGAAGTAAGCGTTTGAATCAGCGCTATGAATAGCTCGAAAAGGGCTCGCGATTGAGCCCGCAGCCGGAGCTTTCGGCATCAGAGCACCCGTTGTAAAATAAGTAAGTCGCGGTTGCGGAAGGGCGGCGTCCTCGATTTCTGCCAGATGTTCCGCACCGTACCACCCAATGTGCCTGCTTTAGGGACAGCACACCTGCGGGGCCCCACGGGATCAATGAACAGGAGAGTATTAAGACAATGGCTAAGATCGCCAAAACGGCGGATCGCAAAAAGATGATGGACACCTCAAAGAGCACGGATTGCCCCAAGTGCGGCAAACCCACTCGCATCGTAAAGCGCGTGAAAGACCGGGAGCGGAACGTCCCCGGTGGCATCTTCATTTCGTGCTCGGCGTGTGAGTTCTACGAGAAGCTGTAAGCTGCTTGCCTGATTCCTGAGCGAAAATCGTCCGTCAGTGTAACCTCGGAACTCTGATCGCAATCAATACATAAGCAACTCAACCATCCAAAGAGGGAGTGCGATGAAGAAATTTTTCATGATGTTGTTCGTCGCCGTATCCATCAGCGCATTTGCCGCGGATAGCACGGTGAAAGGCTACCTGGTGGACTTGGCCTGCTCGGCGGAAGAAGGAGCCAAGCCTGGCTTCGGCGCCAAACACACCAAAGACTGCCTGCAGATGCCTGATTGCGTTAAGAGCGGTTATGGCGTGCTGACAGCGAATAAGAAAGTTGTGAAGTTCGACAAGGCAGGGAATGAAGAGGCCAAGAAGTTCATCGCCGATACGAAAAAAGCGAAGGACATTCGCGTGAACGTGACCGGAACGGTCAAGGGCGACACGATGACGGTCAGCAAAATTGAATTGCAACCCTAAGGCAGATCGGGCGAGTCACACCCGCAGGCCGCACTCGTTGCGGCCTCGATTTTTCTCAGACATCTCCGGTAAACTGCCAATTCATCTCTGTCCCCCATGGCCGCTTTGATCGAAAGCGACATCCCGGCGCGGCTTGATCGGCTGCCATGGAGCCGCTTTCATTGGTTAGTTGTAATAGCTCTGGGTATCACCTGGGTACTCGATGGCCTTGAAGTCACGCTGGCAGGAGCACTTGGCGCTGTCCTTAAACGTCCTGATGCGCTTGGCCTGAGCGACGCGCAGGTGGGGGCGAGCGCAACCTTTTATCTGCTGGGCGCGGTCATCGGCGCACTCGGGTTCGGCTACGCGACTGACCGCCTCGGGCGCAAGAAGCTATTTACCGTCACCCTCCTGCTTTACCTCAGCGCGACTGCTCTGACCGCGCTTTCCTGGAATTTCTTTTCCTATGCGCTGTTTCGCGCATTGACCGGCGCTGGAATTGGCGGCGAGTATTCCGCTATCAACTCCGCCATTGACGAGCTGATTCCCGCTCGCGTACGCGGACGCGTGGATCTGATCATCAATGGCAGTTTCTGGATTGGAGCGGCGATCGGAGCGGCAGCTTCCATCGGCCTACTCGATACTGGAATTCTTCCGATCGGCATCGCCTGGCGGCTGGCATTTGGCATTGGTACGGTTCTGGGCCTGATCATCATCTTTCTGCGACACGCGATTCCCGAAAGCCCACGATGGCTGATGATCCATGGGCGTGAAAGGGAAGCCGAAGCCGTTGTCGGCGGCATCGAGACGCGAATCATGTCACACACCCTGCCTCCGCCGCGAAACAGGATCCGCATTTGCCCTCGGACTCACACTCCTTTGCACGAGATCTGGCAGGCGATCTTCATTCGTCACCGCCGGCGTTCGCTGCTCGGGCTGGCGCTCATGAGTTCACAAGCTTTCTTCTATAACGCCATCTTTTTCACTTACGCGTTGGTGCTGGTGAAGTTCTATGCTCTCCCGGCGCAGAAGGTCGGGTTGTACCTTTTTCCGTTCGCGCTGGGGAACTTTTTTGGTCCGCTGCTGCTCGGCCACTGGTTTGACAGTGTCGGGCGAAAGCAGATGATCACCATCACGTACGCTCTATCTGGTGTGCTGCTCGCGGTTAGCGGCTGGCTGTTTCAGCAAGGCTTGCTTACGGCAACTACGCAGGCGCTTTGCTGGACGGTGATCTTCTTTGTGGCTTCAGCGGCAGCCAGCTCAGCTTACCTGACCGTGAGTGAGATCTTTCCTCTCGAAATCCGCGGGATGGCCATTGCAGTGTTCTACGCCGCCGGAACGTTTGTCGGCGGAGTGGCTGCGCCGTACATCTTTGGATTGCTGATCCAGACCGGATCGCGAACAGCGTTGCTCTGGGGCTACATGGCAGGGGCATTCTTCATGATCGGAGCGGCGGTTATTGAGGCGATAATCGGCATCAAAGCCGAACGCAAGGAGCTGGAGGAGATCACGGCGCCGCTGTCGGCGGTTGAAGAAAACGTGGCGGCGCGACGTTCCGTCCTGAATTGACCGCAAATTTCCGCCCTGCTACCTTTGTACGTTTGACTTGAGAGGCAGCCCCGCGCTCGTCCTGCCACTCCATTTAATTTCAGTCCTCTTTAAGGAAGAGCCTTATGCCCGTTTTTAAATTCAAGGGAGTCGACTTTCTCGAATTCGATGGTCTGCTCAGCGAAGACGAAAAACTGGTCCGGGACACGGCCCGCCGCTTTGTGGAAGAGAATGTTGTCCCGATTATCGAGCAGTGTAACCGCGAAGGCCGCTTTCCCCGGGAACTGGTCAAGACGATGGCTGAGTTGGGGTTCTTCGGGCCGAATCTTAAGGGCTACGGCTGCGCCGGAATGTCGAATATCGACTATGGGTTGATCAATCAGGAACTGGAGCGGGGAGACAGCGGCATCCGCTCTTTTTGTAGTGTGCAGTCATCCCTGGTCATGTATCCGATTTACGCCTATGGCAGTGAGGAACAGAAGCAGAAGTGGCTGCCTGCCATGGCGCGTGGCGAAAAGCTTGGCTGCTTCGGCCTGACTGAGCCGGATTTCGGCTCCAATCCCAGCGCCATGCGTACACGTGCAAAAAAGGTGGGAAAGGAATATGTCCTGAACGGCGAAAAGATGTGGATCACCTCCGGCAGCATCGCCGATGTGGCCGTGATCTGGGCTAAATCGGAGGAGCATAACAATCGCATTCGCGGCTTTCTGGTGGAGACTGACCGGCCCGGCTTCAAGGCAGATGACGTCCACGGCAAATGGTCATTACGCGCTTCTGTTACGTCCGGCCTCTCCTTGCAGGATGTGCGCGTTCCTGAAGAAAACATGCTGCCCGGTGCAGATGGCCTGAAAGGCCCGCTGGGCTGCCTGACCCAGGCTCGCTATGGCATTGCGTGGGGCGCGATTGGGGCGGCGATGTCCTGCTATGATACGGCGCTCAACTATGCCAAAATCCGCAAGCAGTTCCGAGACCAGCCAATTGCATCTCATCAACTGGTCCAGGAGAAGCTGGTCTGGATGGTTACAGAAATCACCAAGGCGCAGTTGCTCGCGCTCCAGGTAGGCCGGCTTAAGGATTCAGGCAAAGTCCAATACCAGCACGTCTCCATGGCCAAGCGGAACAACGTTTGGATGGCCCTGGAATGCGCACGGAAGGCGCGGGACATACTGGGCGGGAACGGCATTGCAGATGACTATCCCGTCATGCGCCACATGATGAACCTGGAATCGGTAAAAACGTACGAAGGTACCCATGACATTCACGCTCTGATCATCGGAGAAAGCATCACCGGATCGAGCGCATTTTGAGCAGCATAGGCATTTGATGTCGTTAAAGCCCTGCAAGTAAACCGGAGGTTCCCATGGCGACCCAGGTGATCAGCAAAGCGGAAGAGATAAAGAACATCGCCAACATGCTGGAGTTCGAACTGGCGCTGGAGTTCGTACGCGTGGTGGAGGAGGCTGCTATAGCCTCAGCCCATACCATGGGCCAGGGAGACCGCCACAGGGCCGATCAGGTGGCGACGGAAGCCATGCGCGCCACCATGGATAAAGTCCCAATGCGCGGGACCATTGTGATCGGCGAAGGCGAGCGCGACGAAGCTCCCATGCTCTACATTGGCGAGCAGGTGGGCGCAGGCTGGCAGGACGGCGCCAAATTCCCGCAGGTGGATATTGCGGTTGATCCTCTGGAGGGCACCAATCTTTGCGCTACCGGCTCACCGGGCGCCATTACGGTTCTGGCCGCCGCAGAAAAGGGCGGCTTGCTCAACGCTCCCGATTGCTACATGGAAAAGCTGGTGGTCGGCCCCTCATGTAAGAACGTGGTCGACCTGGATGCCCCAGTCGCAGACAACTTGAAGGCGATCGCCCGCGCTCTGAACCGCGACGTCGCCGATCTTGTTGTGGTTGTTCTGGAACGACCGCGCCACCAGAAACTTATAGAAGACATCCGCAGGGCGGGCGCCCGTATCCGGCTCATCGGCGACGGCGACCTTTCTGCTGGCATTGCGGCAGCCGTGATAGGGACTGGTGTTCATTGCGTCATGGGTAGCGGCGGCGCTCCAGAGGGCGTGATTACTGCCGCCGCCATGCGCTGCCTGAATGGTGAAATCCACGCGCGACTGATCATTGATACGCCAGAACTGGAAGAACGCATCAAGAAGATGGGTATCACTGACAAAAACAAGATCTACACTGCCAAAGATCTGGCTCCGGGCAAGCACCTGGTTTTTGCCGCAACCGGCGTCACAGATGGAGCGCTGATGAAGGGTGTCCGCTTCTTTGGCGAAGGCACACGCACTTCATCTATTGTCATGACCCGCAAAAGCAGTAAGGTCCGCTTTGTGGAGAGCATTCATCTGGCCAAGCGCCCGGATGTGAAGGTGCGGTTCGCGTAACGGAAAAAGCTTACCGCTGATTAGCGCTGATTTCGCGGATCAAAACCAGAAGAAAATCAGCGCAAATCAGTGAAATCAGCATCATCAGCGGTAAGGTTTGCTTATTTTGGCAATCTCGGCATCGGCGGCCAGTCCTTGGCTGCACCTTGAAAGAGATACTTGGCGTGTTCAAGTCTCTTCGTACCGTCATTCACGGCAAATTGCCGCGGATGCTGGCCCGGCCCCGGCTGTCCCCAAAGCGAGACACCCGCATAAGCCCCATCGCGGCGCAGAACGTAATAGAACATGCTGACGTAAGCCAGCTTGGTCATATCATTGTTATAGATGTGGGCAACTCGACGCAACGCGTCCATACCGGCTTCCTCCGGTGACATGCCGTGACGCATGTTCTCCACGATCGTATGAGCGCCCGCGACCTTAATATTTTCCTCCCCATTGCCGGTGGCGCCGGCCGCGCCTACCTCCTGATCGCAGTAGCAGCCCGCGCCGATGATGGGTGAGTCGCCGCAGCGGCCGGGAATCTTCCAGGCTAACCCGCTGGTGGTGGTCACGCTGGACATTTCGCCTTTTTCATTGAGCACGGAGCAATTGATCGTTCCCGTGGGCGGATAGAGAACCTTGTAGATGGCATCC
>Ga0070681_10003605_pt1 | contig 14512 bp, 14 predicted proteins | sample KBSC83BmetaG_FD_65650 | JGI IMG/M metagenome (GOLD analysis project Ga0070681, IMG submission 65650) | Corn rhizosphere microbial communities from Kellogg Biological Station, Michigan, USA - KBS C8-3B metaG | ecosystem: Host-associated > Plants > Roots > Rhizosphere | place: USA: Michigan... | reverse complement strand
AGCGCGATGTCGAGGACGCTGATCTGCGACAGGGCTTCGTCGCCGAGGCGGGCGAGTGCAAGCCCCAGCCGGTACCGGCGCATCCGTCCCGTGCCGATCTCCGCGACGAAGCCGCGCGCGACGAACGTGCGCACGAGTGCGAGCGCGGTGCTCTTCGACGTGCCGAGCTCGCGGGCCAGCGCCGCGAGCGAGAGGCCGTCCCGGCCGCAGGCAGCGAGCGCCTCGAGGATGTCGAGCGCGCGATCGACGCTCTGCACCCGGGAGCGCCGGGCCTGGTCGGGACTCGAGGGTTGCGGGCTTGACTTGTCGCCGTCGACCAACTAAGAATCCTCCCTTACCGTTGCGCAGAGCAGTTCGCTGTTCGGCATAGACGAACAACATGACAGAATCCACCGGAAATTCAAGGGGCCCGCACGGGGCCGACCGCGCCGTCGAGCGGCTCGCGCTGCCGTCCGCCTCGACGGCCCCGGGCACAGCGAGCGCTTCGCGCTTCCCCGACGGCGCCGACTTCCGGGTCGAGATCCCGAGCGTCGAGGGGCCGAAGGTGCTCGAGGCGGTCCTGTCGAGCGCGCGCGAGCAGGAGATCGTCGTCAACCGGGTCTCGCAGGGAAGCGGTGCGATGCTCCTCAGGGAGGTCGAGCTCCGGGACATGGCGGCGCTCGGCGCGGAGTCCGGGCTGGAGGTCTCGCTCTTCGTCGGTCCGCGCGAGGGGTACGGCACCGGAGCGCACTCGCGCTCGGCCGACGGCGCGGCGCACGCGGGGCAGCTTCGCGGCATGCGTCAAGTCGCGTACGCCGTCGAGGACATCTTGCGGTCCGTCGAGTGCGGGATCCGGAGCTTCCTGATCGCGGACCACGGGCTGCTTGCGGTCCTGGTCGACATGCAGTCGGCGGGCGAGTTGCCGCTCGATTGCGTCTGGAAGATCTCGGTCGCGATGGCGCCGTCGAACGCGGCGACCTTGCGCGAGCTCGAGCGGATGGGGGCGACGACCGTCAACATTCCGTCCGACGTCACGCTGGCAGAGCTCGCGGAGATGCGTGCGGGAACGACGCTCCCGCTCGATCTCTATGTGGAGTCGCCGGACGCCCTCGGCGGCGTCGTACGAGGCAACGAGATCGCCGAGCTCGTGGCCGCCGGCGCGCCTCTCTACACGAAGTTCGGCTTGCGCAACTCCCGCGCTCTCTATCCGAGCGGGGAGCACCTCGTCGACGAGGCCGTCGCGATCGCGCGGGAAAAGGTTCACCGCGCAGCCACAGCGCTCGAATGGCTCGCCCGCCTCGGCCCCGATCTCGTCCAGTCCGCGCCGGGAGCCGCGGGACTGGGCGTTCCTACCAGTGGCAGCTCTCATCCCCCCGCCACCACCGTCATCGAAAGCGAGAAAGCATGACACGGAACATGAACCGATCGGGACGTGCGGCAGGGATGTCGCAGCCCGACGCCGGTCAATCGCGTCAGTCCGCATTCACCGCCAAGGAGGCACGCATGTCCGCGCAACGGAAAGTGCTCGTCGTCGCGATGTTGCTCGCCCTGCTCGCGACCGCCGCGACCGTGGCGGTCACATCTGCAGCCGGCGCCCCGGCGACCATCAAGCAGACCACGGCGCCGCTCGCGGCGTGCAAGAAGTCGAGTGGCACCTTGACCTACGGCATCGCAGGCGCGGGCGTCTCGCAGCTCGACCCGAACACGATCAACTTCGCCGGGCAGGCGCCGCTCCAGACGCTGCTCTACAACGCCCTGACGAAGTACAACAGCTCGATGGTGGTCGTGCCTGACCTCGCGACCTCTTGGCGGGCCTCGAAAGACCTCAAGACCTGGTGGTTCAACCTCCGCAAGGACGCCCGTTACGCACTCGGGCGGCCGTTCACCGCAGAGGATGCACGCGCGAACATCCTGCGCGTCCTCGATCCATCGGTCCCGTCGCAGGCTCGCTCGAACGTGCAGGACATTCGTTCGGTGCGCGTGATCTCGAAGTACCAGATCCGGATCAAGCTCGGTAGCCCGAGCGCACTGCTTCCGAATGCGCTCGTCGACGTCAAGATGAGCGACACCGCCGACGTGGCGAATCTCGCCAAGAGCGGCAACGGCACCGGTCCGTACACGGTGTCCGAGTTCATCCCGAACCAGAGCATCACCCTCGTGCCGAGCTCGCATTGGTTCGGCGGCAAGGCCTGCATCGCGAAGATCAAGTTCGTGCGCGAGCCGGACTCGACGGCGATGGTGACGGACTTCAAGGGCGGCAACCTGGACATGATCTGGCAGGTCAGGCCGACCGACGTTCCCGCTGTTCAGTCGTCGGGCACGTACTTCCTCCAGCCGAAGGGCGTCTCCGGCGCCCACGTCTGGGAAGTCGACACGACGAGTGGGCCGTTCAGCGACGTCCGGGCACGGCAGGCGCTGAACTACGCGACCGACCGCGCGACGATGGTGAAGGCTGCGTTCTTCGGCCTCGCGACTCCGTCGTTCGGCGACGACTTGATCAGCGCGACCAGCAACGCCTATAACAAGAACCTCAAGGGCTACAAGTTCGACCTCACGAAGGCGAAGCAGTTGTTCGACGCCGCAGGTGTCAAGCCGGGGACGACGTTCACGTTCTGGGCGCTCGCCGGTCGTCGTGACGAGTGGATCACGATGGCGCAGATCCTCCAGCAGGACTTGCAGAAGATCGGGCTCAACCTGGACATCAGGCGCAGCGACGTGAGCACGTGGCTCGGCAAGTTCTATCCGGCGGGCAAGAGCTACCCGGGCTACATCATCGGCAACTACTTCTCGATGCCGCCCAACCCGACCTACGCGCTCAAGCAGGGTCAGTTCGGTTCGTGCGAGTGCAACTGGAAGAACAACACCTTCGAGGCTCTGGCCAAGAAGGCGCCTGGCGTCGTCGACCTCGCAGCCCGGCAGAAGGTCTACGACCAGATGCAGTCGATCTTCAGCCAGGCGGCGCCCGTCGTCGTCGTCGCTCACCAGACCAACATCGTCGCGGCTCAGAAGCGCGTGCAGGGGGCCTGGGAAGACGCGCAAGGGAACGTGCACCTCGAGGACGCGAGGGTTGCCGGTTAGCCGGCAACCCTCCTTCCAAGAGGCCTGACGGCGAATGGCGCGGTATGTCCTGAGACGATTCCTGACGAGCGTTGTGCTGCTCTTGTTGAGCTCGATCCTGATCTTCCTGGTGATGCGTGTCATCCCCGGCGATCCGACGCTCACCAAGCTCGGCGGAACGATCAAGGACGTCGACCCCAGGGCGCTCGAAGCCATTCGCCACGAGCTCGGAATCGATCGACCGCTGCCGACCCAGTACCTCAACTGGGTCGGCGGCATTCTTCACGGGGACTTCGGCCAGTCCTACTTCAGCCAGTTCCCGGTGACCACGCTGATCGGGCAGCGGATCGGCGCGACGGTCGAGCTCGCGGTGATGGCAATGCTCTTCGGGCTGGCGATCGCCGTTCCGGCGGCCACGCTCGGGGCGATCTGGCGCAACCGCGTCGTCGACGCGCTTCTCTCGGGCTTCGCGGCACTCGGCATGGCGACCCCCGCGTTCGTCACGGGGATCGTCCTGATCATCGTGTTCGGCCTCAAGCTTCACTGGTTGCCGACGCAGGGATACGTCTCGTTCCAAAACCATCCGTTCGAGAGCGTCAAGACGACGCTGCTGCCGGCGATCACCCTCGGCATCTCGGTGGCCGCCCCGACCCTGCGCATCCTCCGGACCTCACTGCTCGAGATCGGATCGGCGTCGTACATCCGCACGGCACAGGGCAAGGGACTCCTCCGCCGGCAGGTCGTCGTCAGGCATCTCCTCCCAAATGCTTCGATCCCCGCGCTCACCACCGTCGGCGTGATCGTCGGTCACCTGCTCGGAGGTGCGGTCGTGGTGGAGTACGTCTTCGCGCGCCAAGGGCTAGGGACGCTGCTCGTCGATTCCGTCTTCCAGCGAGACTACGGCGTGCTGCAGGCGCTCGTCCTGATTGCGGCAGCGGCGTTCATCACGACGAGCCTCGTCGTCGACATCCTCTATGGCGTGATCGATCCGCGGCTGCGAGTGAATCCCGAGACATGAGCGCCGTGAACCCGACCGTCCCGCTCGAACTTCCGTCGCGGGGTGTGCGCGACCACGTGCTCTCGCGCCTGCTGCGGCAGCCCGCCGCCGTGATCTCGCTCGTCGTGGTCGGCCTGATCGTGCTCGGGACGTTCGGGGCGCCGCTGGTCGCACCGTACTCGCCGACCGTGAGCGACTACACGCGGCTGTTCGGCCCGCCGTCCTGGTCGCATCTGCTCGGGACCGACGAGATCGGCCGCGATCTCCTCAGTCGCGTCCTCTACGGCGGTCGCACGTCTCTGACCGTCGCGGCGTTCGCGACGGTGATCTCGATGCTGATCGGGATCGCGTGGGGATTCGTCGCCGGCCTGCGGGAAGGCTGGATCGGCGAGATCCTGATGCGCATCGCCGACGCTGCCATGGGCATGCCCGCAATCCTGCTGGGGCTCGTGCTCGTCGCCGCGTTCGGCGCATCGACGCTGAGTCTCATCCTGATCCTCGGTGCCCTGTTCGCACCCGCGACCGCGCGGCTCGCGCGCTCGACGCTGCTCGCCGAGCTTCGCTCCGAGTACCACCTCGCCGCCGTCTCGGTGGGGGCGACCCGGACGCGGATCGTGATCACGGAGCTCCTGCCGAACACGTTGCCCGTGCTCCTCGCACGCGCAAGCCTCGTTGCGGCCGATGCGATCTTCGTGGAGGCGAGCCTCAGCTTCGTCGGGCTCGGCGTGCAGCCGCCGGACGCTTCGTGGGGGACGCTGCTGCAGCAGGGCTACACCAACCTCTATCGCTCCTACTGGTACCCGATCTTTCCGGGGATCATGATCCTCGTCGCTGTCCTCGCTCTGAACACGCTGGGCGACAGCGTGCAGCGCGCCCTCGATCCCAGCCGGTCATGAGCGCCGTCGCCGTCGACCCGCACACCGACATCGTGCTCGAGGCCCGCAACCTCGTAGTCGAGTTCGCGCGCGACCGGGAGGAGCCGGTGCGTCCGGTTCGCGGCGTGTCCTTCGCCGTCGAACGCGCGCGCCGGCTCGGCATCGTCGGCGAGTCCGGAAGTGGCAAGTCCCTGACCGCGCTTGCCCTGATGCGGCTGCTGCCGGGCCGCGCCGAGCTGGCTGCGGGCGAGGTTCTCCTGGCAGGGCGCGACCTCACTCAGCTCGACGAGCGCCAGATGGCGCGCGTGCGCGGTGGGCAGATGGCGATCGTCTACCAGGATCCGATGTCGTCGCTCAACCCGCTCCAGACCGTCGGCCACCAGGTGACGGAGGCGATCCGCGCGCACGAGTCGGTCAGTCGGCACGAAGCGAGCGATCGCGCGATCGAGCTCTTCCGCGACGTAGGCATCCCGAATCCCGAGCGGCGGGCAGAGGATTATCCGCACGAGTTCTCCGGCGGCATGCGCCAGCGCGTGATGATCGCGATGGCGATCTGCGCGAATCCCGAGGTGCTGATCGCCGACGAGCCGACGACGGCGCTCGACGTGACCACGCAGGCTCGCATCATGGATCTGCTGACGCGGCTCGTCGAGGAGCGACGGATGGCCGTGCTGCTGATCACCCACGACCTCGGCCTCGCGGCGTCCTTCTGCGACGACGTGCACGTGATGTACGGCGGACGCATCGTCGAGCGGGGGACCGCGGCCGAGGTCTTTCGTAGCCCATTGCATCCGTATACGGAAGCGCTCCTCGAGTCGATCTGCCGGCTCGACCGGCCGATCGACGAGCCGATCACCGCCATCGGTGGCCAGCCGCCGCTGCCGCAAGACCTGCCCGGCGGTTGCAGCTTCCACCCGCGGTGCCCACACGCGCAGGCACGCTGCGCGGCGGAGGCGCCCGTGCCGATCCAGGTCGGGGATCAGGTGGCCGAGTGTCATTTCGCCGTCGAGCTCAAGGCGGCCCGGTCGTGACGTCGACGGCGTTGCAGCCGGACGGCACGGCTCGCGCCGAGGCGCCGCTCGTCTCGGTCGAGGCGCTCACGCGTCTCTTCCACCTCGGCAGCCGGAGGTCGGGGCGGGTCGTTCACGCCGTCGACGATGTGTCGTTCGTCCTGGCGCGCGGCGAGACCCTCGGACTCGTCGGCGAGTCCGGCTCGGGCAAGTCGACGCTGGCGCGCCTCATGCTCCATCTCGACACGCCGACAGCGGGGCGAGTCGTCTTCGAGGGCGTCGACATCTTCGAGACGACGGACTCCGAGCTTCGCAAGCTGCGGCGCGAGATGCAGATCGTCTTCCAGGACCCATTCGCGTCGCTCAATCAGCGGAAGACGGTTGAGCAGATCATCTCGTTCCCGTTGCAGGTGCATCAGCCGTCGCTGGGCCGGAAGGAGCGCTCCGCGCGGGTGCACGAACTGATCGATCTCGTCGGCCTGCGCGGGGAGCACGCGCGCGCCTATCCCCGGCAGCTCTCGGGCGGCCAGTGCCAGCGGGTGAGCATCGCCCGGGCGCTGGCGCTCGGCCCGAAGCTCGTCGTCCTCGACGAGGCGGTCTCCGCCGTCGACGTCTCGATTCAGGCGCAGATCCTGAACCTGCTCAAGGACCTTCAGTCACGCCTCGGCCTGACGTACCTCTTCGTGACTCACGACCTCGCGGTCGTCCGGTACATGGCGAGCTCGATCGCCGTCATGTACCTCGGCCGCATCGTCGAGCAAGGCTCACGCGAGCAGCTCTTCGATGCGCCCCGCCACCCGTACACCCATGCGCTGCTCGCGGCGATCCCGCCGCCGCCGGGTGTCGAGTCGCCGCCGGCGCTCATCCTGCGCGACGCGCCGACGACCGGCGCCCTCCCGACCGGTTGCCGGTTCCATCCACGGTGCCCGCTTGGCCGCCGCGAGATCTGCCAGACCGTGGAGCCGCCACTGCAGGAGGTAGCGTCCGGCCACACGGTGGCCTGTCATTTTCCCCAGTCGGCCGAGAGCCTGCTGGTCGAAGCGGCGCGGGAACCCGAATGAGCAAGGTGGTGCACTGGGACGCGCTCACCCGCGAAGAGATCGCCTCAGTCGCGCCGGACGCGTTGCTGGTGCTTCCGACCGGCACCACAGAGCAGCACGGGCCGCACCTCGCGACCGGGACCGACGCCCTCATCGCAACGGCGGTCGCCGAACGCGCAGCCGCAGCGGCGACACGCCCCGAGACGATCCTCCTTGCGCCCACGCTTGCCTACGGCGCCTCCGATCACCATCTCCCTTTCGGCGGCACCTTGTCGCTCGGCGTGACCACGTTCCAGCTCGTCCTGCGCGACCTGCTCGCTTCGGCCGCAGCCGCCGGCTGCCGGCGCGTGTTTCTCCTGAACGGCCACGGTGGGAACGCGGCGGCGTGTGCAATCGCAGTCGCCGAGGCATCGCGCGATCACGGCCTGGTCGCGGCAACCGCACTCGTCTCGGACCTCGTCGCGGCGGGGGATGTGGACGGCCCGAAGCGCGGTCATGCCGGGAGCTTCGAGACGTCGATCGTGTTGGCGCTCGACCGCGAGCGAGCGAGGCCCGACCGCGCCGCTCCCTCTCCCGGCGGCGAGGCGCGCAAGCGCCCGCCGGGCCTCGTCGTCGGCGAGCCCGGCCGCTGGCAGGAGCTCGACGGTTTCACCGATCGGCCGGACGAGGCCTCGCGCGCTCGCGGCGAGCGGGCGCTCGCGGCGTGCGTTCGAGCAGTCGCCGCCGCATTCGAAGAGGTGGCCGGCATCGGTGTCTAGCGAGGCGGTGCCACGGATCGCGGCCGTCGAGACGACGACGGTCAGCGCACGTGCAAAGCCGGCGCTCAAGGTGCGCGGTGCACGCACCGTGCACGACGCGTCGACGTTCGTGCTCGTCCGCGTGATCACCGACGCCGGCGTCGAGGGCTACGGCGAGGTCAGCGCGACGGCAGCGTGGAGCGGCGAGGACGCTGTGACAGCGACACACTTCATCCGGGATGTGTTCGGGCCGTTGCTCGTCGGACGGCCGCTGGCGCCGATTGCTGCCCACTCGACAGAGCTCGACCGTGTCGTCCGCGGCAACTGGTTCTCGAAGGCCGGTGTCAACACCGCGCTCTGGGACGCGCTCGGCCGCACCCTCGCGCAACCCGTGGCGGCGCTGCTCGGCGGTCCGTTTCGAACCGAGGTTCCGGTGAAGATCTCGCTGAGCGGCGACGGTGCGGACCTGCAGGCCGGTTATGAGACGGCCGTCGCGATGGGGTTCCGGTCCTTCAAGATCAAGGTCGGTCGCGAGCTGGCAACCGACGTCGCGCGTGTGCAGCTCGCCCGCGAACTTGCCGGCGACGACGCGTTGATCGGTGCGGACGCGAACGGCGGCTGGCCGCTGCCCGTTGCGCTCCAAGCCGTGCGCGAGCTTGCGCCGGCAGGCATCCACTTCATCGAGCAGCCGGTTCGCGCCGACGACCTGGATGGTCTGCGCGAGGTGCGCGCGCTCGGCACGCCGGTGATAGCCGACGAGTCCGTGTACTCACCCGACGACGTGATGCGAATCGGACGTGCCGGCGCGGCCGACATCGTGAGCATCTACGTGGGCAAGAGCTCTGCCCTCGAGCGGGCGGTCGACAGCGCGCGACTGGCGGGCCGGCTCGGCATGGATGTCGTGATCGGATCGAACGGCGAGATGGGGATCGGCGCCGCGGCCCAGCTGCACGTCGCGTGCGCCTGCGAGCGAATCAGCGCGATCCCGCACGGCATCATCGGGCACCTCTTCTACGAGCACGACCTGACCCTCGAGACGCCGCTCGTGATCGACGGCATCAGCGCGAGGCTGCCGGACGGTCCGGGCCTCGGGGTCGAGCCAAGTGCGGCGGTCCGGCAGGCGTTTTCGTCATGAGCGGCGGCGCCCAGGTCTTCGTGTACCCCGAGGAGCTGGAGCATGTCGCGCCGAAGGCCCTGTGCGCCCAGGTGCGCTCGCTCGGGTGCGACGGCGTCAGCATGGCGCTCTCGTATCACCGCGGCCGCCGCGTGTTCCCTCGTCACCAACGGGTCAGCGTGCTCACCGGCAGGACGCTGTACTTCGAGCCCCAGTATGCGCGCTACGGGACGATCCGTCCTCCCGCGCCGGACTCGCGCGCGCATGCCGAGCGCGTACTGCGTTTTCGGGACGCCTGCGCGACGGCGGATCTCACGTTCCGGGCGTGGATCGTCGCGCTCCACGACGAGCGACTCGCCGCTTCGCATCCCGGCGAGTCCGCACAGCTGCTCGACGGCTCCCCGGCGGGTCACAGCCTCTGTCCGTCGGCGCACGAGTCGATCACCTACACGACAGCGCTGGCGGGGGACGTCGCGTCGAAGCTCGAGCCCGACGCGGTCGATCTCGAGGCTGCGCTCTATCCGGCCTGGGAGCCTTCGTACACGCTGACGTTGTCGCTCGAGCCGATGTCTGCGAACGCGCGTCTGCTGGGGAGCCAGTGCTTCTGTTCTTCGTGCCGGGAGCTGCTCGGCCCGGCTGCCGAGGAGCTCGAGGCGCGGGCGAAGCGCGCGGCCGGACCGCCGTTTGCGGACCATGCCCAAGACGATGAGGCCATCGCCGACGAGCTCGCACGCGTGCGAGCGGTCGGTGTCGGCCGGCTGATCCGCACGGTCGCTGCCTCGGTGCACTTCGAGGGCAGCCGGCTGCGCGTCTTTGTGCCCGGGCCGCGTGATCAGGCGGCGCTGCAGGGCGCATCCGCCGAGAGCCTTGCGGCGGCCGACGAGCTGCTCTTCGGCTGCGGCCCGCTGCGCGGGGACGAGCTCGCTGCGCGCTTCGCCGATGCGCGCGCGCTGACCGGAAGATCCGGCGCCGTCTCCACGAACTGGTCGCCGGAGCGCTCACCGGACGAGTACGCAGCCGATGCGACACGGCTCGCGGCGGCGGGCGCCGAGGGGCTTGCGCTCTACAACCTCACGCTCGTTCCCGACGCAGGGCTGGAGGCGTTTCGCGCTGCCGCAGCCGCCTTTCGGACGGCGGTGGCGGCATAGCCATGGTGATCGACGGTCACGTGACGATCGGCGACAGCCGTGACGCGACACTCGAGCCGGACCGGCTGCTCGAGCGCATGCGCGAGCTCGGAATCGACCACGCGCTCGTCGCGCCGCCGGAGCGCTTCGTTCCCGTGCGCAACCGGCTCGGGAACGAACAGACCGCAGAGGCCTGCCGCCGCTCGGGCGGTGCGCTGCTCGCCTATGCGGTCGCGACGCCGTGGTTGGGACCCGAGGCGCTCGACGAGTTGCGGCGCGCGCACGACGACGGCGCCCGCGCCTTGCACGTCGATCCGCCCCTGCAGGGATTCGATCTGCTCGACGGTCAGATCGATCCGCTCGTCGCCTTCGCGGTCGACGTGGGGTGGCCGGTCTATATCCGCACCGGCACACCGCCGCACGGCCTGCCGCTCCAGGTTGCCTGGCTGGCAGAGCGTTTCCCCGACTGCACGTTCATCCTCGGTAAGAGCGGCGCAACAGACTTCTCGCACGACGGTCCCGCCACGATGAGTGCCGCGCCGAACATCGTCGCGGACAGCGTGTACGTCGAGTGGCCGACGGCGCTCGCTGCTTCGAACGACGCGATGCGTGACCGGGTGATCTTCACGTCCGATGCGCCGTTCGGCGATCAGGCGATCGAGTTAGCGCGCGTTGTCGAGGCGCCGTTCGGCGAGCAGACCCGCGCGGCGGTTCTCGGCGGGACGCTCGGCCGATTGCTCGGGCTATGAGCGCAGTCCTTCCTGCCGGCCGCCTCTTCGACGAGCTGAAGGCTCTCGGGCTTGCGCGCGGCGACCGTGTCTTCGTGCACTCCTCGCTGCGCGCCGTCGGCCAGGTCGCCGGCGGCCCCGACATGGTCGCGAAGTCCTTGCTTTCCGTTGTCGGCCCGAGCGGCCTCGTCGTCGCGCCGACGTTCACCTATGACAACCCGACGTTCGATCCCGTGCGCACTGAAGGACGAACCGGTGCGCTTGCCGAAGCGCTGCGCGCATGGCCCGGTGCCGTTCGCTCGCTGCATCCGTTCTACTCCGTCGCGGCGGTGGGGGCAGGTGCCGCGGAGCTCTGCGAAGGGCATCACCTCGTCGCGGGAACCGCGCCGGGAAGCCCGCTCGATCGTCTCGCCACCGGAGGCGGCAAGGTGCTGCTCATCGGAACGGGCCACACCTCGAACACGACGATCCACGTCGGCGAGTTCCACGCCGAGGTGGGCTACCTCGACATCCCGTTCGACCCGGGCTGGCCGACCGGCGCCACGGTCGAGCTCGGCGACGGGCGCTCTCTCGAGGTCTCGTACGACCGGTTTCCGGGCTGCAGCCGTGCCTTCGGCGCGATCGAACGCTCGCTGCGCCAGCGAGGTGCGATTCGGGACGGACAAATCGGGCGCGCTCTCGCCCAGCTGGTTTCCGGCCGGGCGATCGTCGAAGAAGCGGTCGTGTTGCTCCGCGCCGACGAAGCCGCGCTCCTCTGCACCGATCCCGGCTGCTTCCGCTGCTCGCGCGCCCGCGAACGCCTCCAGCGTTAGGGGCGGTCGAGCCCGAGCAGCGGGAGTGGGTCGCGCGCGATCAGCTCTTCGATCGCGTCGAGTGGGACCGGCGGCAGGGACGTGCCGGCGATCGGCTCGTTGACGGCCCGGAGCCCGGCCGCCGTTTCGCCGGGAGTCGCGATCGGGAAGTCGGAGCCGAAGAGCAACTTGTCGAGCGCGCCCCATTCGGTTGCGAGCCGGAGGCCCTCGTAGAACGACCAGGGGCGGTAGAAGAGCGCCGAGACGTCCGCGTAGACATGCGGGTGCTTGCGAATCGTGACGATCGTCTCGCGCTGCCACGGGTGACCAAGGTGCGCCATCACGACGCGCAGCTCGGGAAAGCGGATCGCGATCTCGTCCATCAAGAGTGGATGCGCAAAACGCAGCGGCGCGTCGCGCACCGGGGATGCTCCCTGGTGGAAGAGAATCGGCAGGCCGTTCCGTTCCGCGAGCTCGTAGATGCGCAACGCTGCAGCACCGAGCGGGTCGAAGATCTGGTAATTCGGCCCGAGCTTGATGCCCTTGAGGCCGAGGTCGGTGCGCGCGCGCTCGAGCTCGTCCTCGGCGCCCGGCACCTCGGGATGAATCGACAGGAAGCCGATGCGCCGCCCGGGCGCGGCGGCGACGAATTCCGCAACGGCGTCGTTCAGCGCGCTGTCCACCTGGCTGCGATCGCGCGCGATCGTGAACGCAACCGACACGTCGACGCCGGCGAACGCCGCGTCGTAGTCGGCCCAGGTCGTCGTCGCGGTGACCGGACGGTCGGGGCGCCACTTCGAGTTGACCACGAGCTCGTCCTCCGGCACGACGCTGCGGTGCGTCGGAACGTGCGAATGGATGTCGATCATGCGGCCTCGAGCAGCCGGCGGGGATTGTCGACGAGGATCGCGGAGCGCTGAGCGGCATCGAGACCGAGCTCGTCCAACTGGCGGATCCGCAGCACCGCGTACCGCGGGATCGGCTCCGGGCGGAGACCTCCGTCGGTGCCGAAGAGCAGCCGGTCGATCGGGCACTCGGCGACGATCCTCCGCATCGCGTACCCGGGTGTGCCGCACATGCAGAGGTGGACGTTCGGGGTGGTGTCGACTGCGGCGATCGCTTCGCGCCAGAGGTCGTGCAGGCCGCCGTGGCCGAGAACGATCGTGGTGTCCGGGTGGCGCCGCGCAAGCGACGCGAGCTGAAGCGGCGTCGAGAACGGCGGCGTGCCGTCGTGGAAGAGCACGGGGACCGCGAGTCGCGCCGCGGTCTCGCAGATCGCGTCGAGGCCCGGCTCGTGCGACGAGAATCCCTGCAGCCACGGATGCAGCTTGACGCCGCGCATGCCGAGCTGCGTGACGCCGCGCTCGATTTCGGCGGCTGCGTCGGCAGCACGAGGATCGACGGTCGCGAACGCCACCAGCCGGGCCGGGTGGGGCGCGACGAAGGCTGCGAGCGAGTCGTTCGCAGCAGGCGAGGGATGGAGGAGGCCCTCATAGGTGAAGACCACCGAGACGTCCACGCCGACGGTGTCCATGCCGGCGACGAGGTCGTGCGGGGTGTACGCCTGTCCGCGCGGTTGATGGACGTGGAAGTCGATCATGCGGGCACCACGACGCCGGCCCCTGCAGCCTCTGCGATCCGTTCGGCGAGCGTGAGGCTCGCGAGCGCCTCGTCGAACCCCGGTACGGGAGCCGTGCCCGACGTGCAGGCGGAGACGAACCGTTCGAGTTGCAGCGCGAAGCAGACCTGTGTCTTGTCGCCGGGCGGATCCAGCCGCTCGATGCGGCCGCCGGCGAGCTCGATCGTCAGGCCGAACGTCGGCGGGTCGAGCGTCGCGCAGCCGAGTGGGCCCGTGACGATGAACTGGCTCGGAGGGAGGACGGGCGTGAGCCAGACCACCTCGAGCCGGGCGACGGTCCCGTCGTCGTAGGTGAGCACGCCGCCGTTGACGTTGGGGGACGCGTAGCTCGCATCGGTGCGGACGCTCCAGCCCGACACGCTGACGGGCGAGGCGCCGAGGAGGAGGTTGAGTCGATCGCAGGCGTGCACGCCGTCCGAGACCATCGGCGCCATGCGCTCGAGCGAGCGGAGCCTCCGCTCGTGCCCGCGCGGGTCGCCTTCGGGATCGGCGCGCTCGTCGCAGATCGCCGCCTGAATCAGGAGAGGGCGCCCGAGCTCGCCGGCGGCGATCAGCTCGCGCAGCCGGTCGATTGCCGGGTGGTGCCGGTAGGTGAGACCGATTTGCAGCCGGTCGCGCGCGCCGGCGACATCGCCGAGACTCGCCGCTGCGGCCGCGGTGGGAGCAATCGGCTTCTCCGCGAGGACGTACTTGCCGGCCTGCAGCGCGGCGCCCACGAGCTCGATTGTCGCGGCCGCCGGTGTCGCGATCACCACGGCGTCGATCTCGGGATCGGCGAAGATCTCCTCGGGGTCGGCCGTTCTGCGGACGGAGGAGGGGACTGCCGTCTCGAGCCGCGAGCGGTCGACGTCGGCCACGGCCGCGAGCTCGGTCCGGGGGTTCGCCGCGATCGCAGGGAGATGCGCCCGGACTGCGATGTCGCCCAGACCGACGAGGCCCAGCCGAAGCACGCGCTCGCTCACGCCGGCGACCCTATCGCTCTCTGCTTGCGGCGCTCCGGAGCCATCGTCATACTGACTCTACTTGATCGTTCAAGTTGAAGCAGAGCGCCAAGCAGCGGAGCGCCAAGCAGCGGAGCGCCAAGCAGCGGCAACCGCAGGAGCCCTTGCGGCCGAGGGGCAGCCGCGCTATGCACGGGGTGTGTCGGCACTCCGCCGGGTCGCACCCGGCCTCGCGCTCGCCGGAGCGGGAGCGGCCGTCGGGTTCGGCGCGAACGCGATCGCGGGCGGCCTCCCGGTGGTGCTGGTCGCCGTCGTGCTCGGTCTCGTCGTCGCGAACCTCGCGGGCATCCCGGCCGCGGCCAAGCCTGGTCTCGCCCTCGCGGCAGGCTTGCTGATGAAAGTCGGGATCGTGCTGCTCGGCTTCGAGCTCGTGTTCCAGCAGATGCTGCGGCTCGGGGCGCGAGGGCTGACGGTCGT
>Ga0070681_10003602_pt1 | contig 14520 bp, 1 predicted proteins | sample KBSC83BmetaG_FD_65650 | JGI IMG/M metagenome (GOLD analysis project Ga0070681, IMG submission 65650) | Corn rhizosphere microbial communities from Kellogg Biological Station, Michigan, USA - KBS C8-3B metaG | ecosystem: Host-associated > Plants > Roots > Rhizosphere | place: USA: Michigan... | reverse complement strand
GGGAAGAGCTTCGAGATCCACGACTCGAGATCGCTCACGCTTGACCCGATGAACCCGGGACATCATCGGCTTTTGCTGGAACACGCTTCTGTTTCGATGGGGACCGCTATCCGGCATGTGGTGCATCTCTCGAGCCTCGACGGAGCGGGACACGGGTTAACCGACGAATCTCTCGGCGCCAACCAGGCGCTCGGTTGCGGGAGCGTCCTACACCTTGTGCAGGCGCTCGCCGGGCAGAGGATGGCGAAGCCTCCGGGACTCTGGCTGGTGACCCGGGGCACACAGGCCGCCGGGAATCGCACCGTGCCGGCCGCCGCTCCGGCCAATTTAGCGTTCGCACCCCTGTGGGGTCTCGGTAGAGTGATTGCCGCGGAGCACCCCGAGCTGCAGCCTGTCATGGTGGATTTGGATGACGCACAGGATCCGGCGAGCGATGCCCAAGAACTATTTGAGGAGACTGCAAGCCGCGATGGTGAAGATCAAATCGTGCTCCGGCAGTCCTCCCGCCTGGTTGCCAGGCTAGTCCGTAGCGATGTGCCGGCCGCATCCGCCGGCGATGCCGATGTTTCCGACGCTCGGCCGGTGCAACTGGACATCTCCGCCAGGGGCATTTTGGACAACCTCCACTATAGGCCCACCTCGCGCCGCGCACCGCGTGGCGGAGAGATCGAGATCCGTGTCCATGCAACCGGCCTCAATTTCAGGGATGTCCTCAACGCACTCGGCATGTACCCGGGTAATGCAGGGACCTTTGGGGGGGAGTGCAGCGGACGGGTAGTATCCGTCGGTGAAGGCGTGACGGGACTGCAACCCGGCGACGCAGTGATCGCCATCGCTCCAGGCAGCTTCGCTACTTTCGTGACGACGCATGCCAGCCTGGTGGTCCCAAAGCCGCCCGGCATCGACTTTGACGATGCGGCAAGTATTCCCATGGCGTTTCTGACGGCTTACTACGCACTTCACAAGTTAGCCGGGATGACGTCGCGCGACCGCGTCCTCATTCATGCCGCCGCCGGAGGAGTCGGCTTGGCAGCAGTGCGGCTGGCTCAGGCGGCTGGTGCGGAAATTTATGCGACGGCCGGCAATCCGGAGAAGCGGGATTTCTTGCGAAGTCTCGGTGTCCAGCATGTTATGGATTCCCGCTCGCTGGCGTTCGCGGACGAGGTGTCCACTGAAACCGGCGGACAGGGAGTCGACATTGTGCTGAATTCTCTCGCCGGCGAATTCATTCCGAAAGGCCTTTCGGTGCTGTCGGGTGGCGGCCGATTTCTCGAAATCGGAAAGAGGGACATTTGGACCGAGAAGCAGGCGCGGGAACTACGAGGCTCGATCTCTTATCACGCCGTCGCGCTTGATCGCATGATGCTCGAAGAGCCCGCCAAAGTGGGGAGTTTGTTTCGCGAGGTGATGGACCTGTTCGCGCAAGGAATCCTCAAGCCGCTTCCCCGGCGCGTTTTTCCGGTTACGGCAATCTGCGACGCCTTCCGTCACATGGCTCTCGCCAGGCATATCGGCAAAGTGGTGGTGTCGCAGGAATCTCCGAAATCCGCTGGCGTTATCCGCGGCGATGCCACCTACCTGATCAGCGGAGGACTTGGTGCGCTCGGCCTGCAGACGGCGCGTTGGATGGTGGCGCGCGGCGCGAGAAGCCTGGTGCTCATGGGCCGCACGCCACCTTCTCCCGAGGTTCGCTCTCGAGTGAGTGAGATGGAGCGGGCGGGAGCCAGCGTGCTCGTCGCGCAAACGGATGTTTGCTCGCGACAGCAGTTGAACGATCTGCTGGAGCGCGTGGCGCAATCCCTGCCTCCGATCCGAGGCATTATTCATGCCGCCGGCGTTCTGAATGACGGCATCCTGCTTCATCAGGACTGGGAAGGATTCAGACAGGTCGTGGACCCGAAGATTCAGGGGGCCTGGAACCTTCATTGTCTAACGCGCGATATGGACCTGGATTTTTTTGTCCTTTTTTCATCGGGCGCTTCGCTCTTGGGCCCTCCAGGACAGGGGAATTATGCCGCCGCCAACGCCTTTCTTGACGGTCTGGCACACTGGCGCCAGGCGCTGGGTCTTCGGGCGCTGGCCATCAATTGGGGACCGTGGAGTGGCGCGGGCATGGCCGCCAATCTCGGCGATGCCGCGGCACACAGGTGGAACGAAAAAGGTATGGGGGCCATTCCCCCGGACGCTGCTCTGCGGATTCTGGAGCGCCTGATAGAGAGCAAGGTTCCTCAGGTAGCGGTCCTGCCCATGAACTGGGCTTATCTGAGCAGCCGTTTCTCCGCCGCGGCTCGACCTCCGCTGTTTGCCGATCTACTCGAGGAAGACCGGTCTCCGAGGCGGTCGCAATTAGAAGTTCCGGACATGGCTCGGCTCCTTCAGGAGACTCCGGCAAGCGAGCACCCGGCGCTGTTGGCTTCTCACGTCCAAGACGAGGTCAGGAAGGTGCTCGGACTGGATGCATCACGGCCCGTCGACACACGACAGAGCTTGTTCGAAATGGGCATGGACTCGCTAATGGCAGTGGAGGTGCGGAACCGTCTGCAGACGAGTCTGGCGGCATACCTGCCCTCGACACTTGTTTTTGATTACCCCAGCGTCCAGGTCCTTGCCGAATATCTCGGCCGGCAGTTCGCCGCCGCGAAGTCGCCGGAGGCGTCCGGAGTTGGCGATGAGAAAGACGGCGCGGAACGAGCCAAACATTTGGACGAGCTGAAATCTCTTCCGGAGGAAAAGCTGGAAGAGCTACTCATCAGTAAGCTGGACGCATTGAGTTCGCGGCGGTCGGCGGGATGAATGCAGGGTTCTTCGCATGAGTGATAACGGCAAACGCGGTGAAGCAGTATCGCCTTTAGTACGCGCATACGTGGCGATCGAGGATCTCGAGAGCCGGCTCAGGGACGCGGAGCGCTCGATGCGCGAACCGATTGCGATAGTAGGGATGGCTTGCCGGTATCCGGGAGGCGCTGACGATGGCGAATCCTTCTGGCGAGTGCTGCGCGACGGGGTCGATGCCATCTCGGAAGTTCCAGTTGACCGGTGGGATATCGACGCATACTATGATCCCGACCCGGAAGCGCCAGGGAAGATGTATTCGAGGTGCGGCGGGTTCGTGCGAGACCTCGACCGCTTCGACGCTCCGTTTTTTGGCATCGCTCCGCGAGAGGCCGTCAGCATCGATCCCCAGCAGCGATTGCTTTTGGAGGTGGCCTGGGAGGCCTTGGAGAATGGCGGCCAGGCGCCTCACCAGCTGGCTCGCACAAAGACCGGTGTGTTCGTGGGAATCACAACTCACGACTTCTCAGACCTCTGCATGCGATCCGGCCAGAGCCAACTCATCGATCCGTACTCGGGGACCGGCAGCGCGGCCAGTGTGGCCTCCGGCAGGCTTTCGTACGTTCTTGGCTTGCAAGGCCCCTGCGTGGCTGTAGACACCGCGTGTTCCTCGTCGCTCGTCGCAGTGCATCTTGCCTGCCAGAGTCTGAGGCTGCATGAGTGCCGGACCGCGCTCGCAGGCGGCGTGAATGCCATTCTCCTGCCGGAGGGGATGATCTACTTCTGCAGGATTCGTGCGATGTCCCCCGAGGGTCGCTGTAAGACCTTCGATGCCTCGGCGGACGGCTACATACGCGGCGAGGGGTGTGGGGTCGTGGTGCTCAAGCGTCTTTCGGATGCACTGTCCGACAACGACACGATCCTTGCCGTAATTCGTGGTTCGGCGATTAATCACGATGGGCCTAGCGGCGGCCTGACTATCCCCAGCGGGCTAGCGCAGGAAGCCGTGATGCGCGCGGCATTGGCCAATGCCGGAGTGCAGCCTGCCGAGGTGAGTTACGTGGAAGCGCACGGCACCGGCACTTCACTCGGAGATCCTATTGAGGTCCAGGCCACATGCGGCGTATTCGGCGAGGGGCGCTCGAAATCACAGGTTTTCAGCATTGGCTCGGTAAAAACAAATATCGGTCACCTGGAAGCGGCGGCTGGGATTGCCGGATTGACCAAGGTCGTGCTGGCCCTGCAGCACCAGACCATACCACCAAACCTGCACTTCACGAAACCGAATCCGCTCATCCCTTGGGAAAGACTCCCTGTGAGCGTTCCGACTCAGCCGGCGCCCTGGCTACCCGGAGGTGCCCGAAATGGCCGGCGCATCGCTGGCTTGAGTGCCTTCGGCTTCAGCGGTACGAACGCGCATGTAGTGGTGGAGGAAGCCCCGGCCCGCGAGGCGCCGCCCGCTGTGGTCGAGCGCCCGGTGCATGTGCTGGCGATTTCGGCTAAGAGCGAAACGTCGCTGCGGGCGCTGGTCGAGCGCTATCAGAAATATCTCGCGCAGCCATTGGCGTCTCTGGCGGACATCTGCTTCACCGCCAATACCGGGAGGGATCATTTCGCCTGGCGCGTGGCGGTAGTGGCGCGGACCGTCGACGAGGCTCGCGAGAAGCTGAGGGATGCGCCGATCGGCCGGGGAACAGCCGGTGGCCGGGCGAGGGCGGCGTTCCTGTTCTCCGGGGAAAGATTATCGCGCGCTGGGATGGGAAAAGAATTGTACCGGGCGCAGCCAGCATTCCGGAAGGCTCTTGACCGGTGCGCGGAGCTGGTGGCGCCGCAAAGAACGGAAGCGCTAACGACGGTGCTATTCGGAGAACCCTGCCCGGAACAGCGAGAGCCTTGGTTTGTTAAGGTTGGCATCTTCGCCTTGCAATACGCGCTGGCGGAACTGTGGAAGAGTTGGGGGATTGCGCCGGCGTTTGTCATGGGTCACGGCCCGGGCGAATTTGTCGCGGCGACGATAGCGGGGGTGACGAGATTGGAGGATGCCCTCAAACTATTGGCCGAGCCAGCGCCGGAAAGATTTGCGGTGATGGCCGGCGCTGTCGAGTACCAGAAGCCGCGGATCGCAATGGTTTCGAGCCTGACTGGCGAGATCATGAAAGAGCCGCCTGCCGCAGAGTACTGGCAGCGACAGGTGCATCAGCCGACGCGGTTCGAGAAGGGAATCGAGGCACTCCAAAGGGAAGGATGCGATGTGTGCCTCGAGCTCGGTCCGCATCCTCCGCCGGTGAGGCCTGCGCCTGCCGGTAAAGGTCGAGTGCGGCCGTATTGGCCGTTATGGGAGGGCGCCGATGAATGGCGCGTGATGCTCGACATCCTCGCCGGGATTTATTCGCGCGGGTTCGACGTGGATTGGGACGGTTTCGACCGCGGCTATGCCCGGCGCAAAGTGTCGCTGCCTACTTATCCATTCCAGCGTGAACGCTTCTGGAGTGATGCACTGCTGAGTGGACCCGAAGGCTCCGCGCATCCACTGCTGGGCCGATGCATCCGTTCCCCGCTGAAGGAAGTGCTATTCGAGTCGACATGGAATGCCGGCTCGCAGCCTCCTGCGGAGACATTTCATGAGATGGCGCTCGCGGCAGCGGCCGAAGCGTTTGGCCCAGGCTCTCGGACGCTACTGGAAATCGCCGTGCGTGAGCCGCTGCTGGTCATGCCGGGTGAGAAGCGGACGGTTCAGACGATCCTCACACCGGAGGCGGATGGCGCGGCCAGCTTCCAGGTCGTCAGCGCCAGTGCGGCCGATCGGGAGCGGCATCTTCACTGGACGCTGCACGCCGAAGGAAGAATCGCTGCCGTGGTGAGTCCGGCCGCACCGGAAGGAAGCTGGCTCCACGGTGTGCGGTGGGAACGCAAGGATTCCGGCGAGCTGGGTTTGGAGTCGCGGTGCGCGCACCGGCCGGGAGCATGGGCTATCCTCGCCGATGGCGGAGGCGTTGGTCGCGCGTTAGCCAAGTCACTCGAGCAGAATGGCGAAGTCTGCGTCACGGTTTGCCCGGATGCGCGGACTCTCGACGCGGTTCTCGATAATCGCGAAATGCCTCTTGACGGCGTGGTGCACCTCCAGACGTTGGATGACGAAAGTGCGGCGAGTTGCCGAAGCGTTCTCCACCTGGTTCAGGCCATGGCCACGCGTGCCGGTAACGCACCTCGCCTGTGGGTTGTCACCAGGGGGGCGCATGCCGTGGACGAAGAATCCAGCCCGTGCGCCGTCGGCCCGGCGGCCGTCTGGGGACTCGGCGGCGTGATTGCCGTCGAACATCCCGAGTTCTGCTGCGTGAGGGTGGATCTCGATCCCCGTGAAGATCTCGACCAGCAAGCCCAGAGTCTGTTGGGAGAGATCCACTCGACCGACGGCGAAGATCAGGTCGCCTGCCGCAACGGTTCACGCTACGTCCGCAGGTTGGTATCTCTCACGAATGACGAGCAGCAAACGATTTCCGGGCAAACGGCCGAGCTCGATCCGGAAGCCACGTATCTCATCACGGGCGGCATCGGGGCCATTGGCCTTCGCGTCGCGGAGCGGCTCGTCGAGCGAGGGGCCCGGCATCTGCTGCTGTCCGGACGCAGAGGCCCTTCTGACGCGGCGCGGGAAGCACTGTCGCGAATGCAGAGTGTGGGTGCTCAGGTGGTGGTGGTGCAGGCGGATGTCTCTTCCGAACCGGATGTCGTCAGACTGCTCGGGTATTGTGGCGCATCCATGCCGCGGCTGCGGGGAATTATTCATGCGGCCGGCCTGCTCGACGATGGCATCCTGCTCGAACAGGACTGGCAGCGATTCAGCAACGTGATGGCGCCTAAGATCGCGGGCGCCTGGAACTTGCATCTTCACACTCTCGATGCTCCGCTGGACTTCTTCGTGCTTTTTTCTTCGGCGGCCGCTATTATTGGCCCACCGGGTCAAGGAAACTATGCGGCAGCCAATGCATTTCTCGACGCGCTGGCGCACCATCGGCGAGCGCGCGGACTCGCCGCTGTGAGCATCAACTGGGGACCGTGGTCGGAAGCCGGTATGGCCGCCAGCACGGATGGCCGCGGCAAAGCGCGGTGGAGAACGCGCGGCATTGGCGGCATCGCGCCCCGTCAGGGCCTCGACCTGCTGGAGAAACTTATGCAGGGACCGGATGCCCAGGTGGTGGTTCTGCCCGTGAACTGGACGGAATTTGCGAGCCAGCTTCCAGCCGGCGCCGAACCGCGGCTGCTCACGCACGTGGTGCGGGCGGAACGCGGAAACCAACTCCCTGCCCTTTTGCAGATGCTCTCGGAGGCGCCGCCAAACAGGCGCTGGATCATACTGCGTAACCATGTAAGTGCCCAGGCCAGCAAGGTGCTCGGCCTGGATCCATCGTTGCAGATAGATCTTCGGCAGCCTCTCAGAGAATTGGGCCTGGATTCCTTAATGGCTGTCGAGATGCGGAATGCTCTCGGGCTCCTGGTAGGAGCCAACCTCCCCGTCACGCTGCTGTTCGATCACCCTACCATCGAGGCTCTCGTACGATTCCTAGGCAATGAGGTTCTTCTCATCGAGGCGTCTGGCGACGTTTCCGCGCCGATGACCGGCGAAGAGGAAACCCGCGCTCAAATCCTGGAGAACGTCGAAAGTCTTTCCGACGAAGAAGCCGAATCGGTGCTGCGCAGCAGACTCGAGGCCATGCGTTGAGGCAAACGGCTTGACCACAAATAACAAAGCTGCTGACCTTTCCCGACGCATCGAGGAACTTTCTCCTTTGAAGCGTGCTCTGGTTGCTCTCGACGAGATGCAGTCCAAGCTGGACGCCACAGAACGCGAAAAAAGAGAACCCATCGCAATCATAGGCATGGGCTGCCGCTTTCCGGGTGGCGCTGACACGCCGGAGTCATTCTGGCGGCTCCTCGAGAACGGCGTCGACACCATAACGGAAGTGCCGCCGGAGCGCTGGGCCGCGGATGTCTATTATGATCCCGATCCCGATATGCCGGGAAAGACGTACACGCGCCATGGCGCATTCCTCAATCGCCTGGATGGCTTCGACGCGGAGTTTTTCGGCATCGCTCCACGCGAGGCGGCCAACATGGATCCGCAGCAACGGCTGCTGCTGGAGATTGCGTGGGAAGCTCTGGAACACGCAGGCCTGGCGCCGGACAAGCTTGCCGGCACCTCGACGGGAGTTTACATCGGGATCAGCGCTAGCGATTATGCGCAGCTTGCCATCCAGTCGTCCGATCTCAACCGTGTGAACCCATATTCCGGTACGGGCTGTGCTCTTTCGATTGCTCCCGGCCGGTTGTCCTACATCATGGGGTTGCAGGGGCCGAGCCTCGCGCTCGATACCGCGTGCTCCTCTTCGCTGGTTGCCGTGCACCTAGGATGCCAGAGCCTGCGCTTGCGGGAATGCGACCTGGCGCTCGCCGGCGGTGTCAACCTCATTCTGTCCCCCGGTCCTACGATCTACCTGAGCAAAGTCCGGGCCTTGTCCTTCGGCGGCCGATGCAGGACCTTCGATGCAGCCGCGGATGGATACGTGCGCGGCGAGGGTTGCGGTGTTGTTGTGCTCAAAAGATTAGGAGACGCCATAGCGGCCCGTGACAATATTCTGGCCGTGATTCGTGGTTCCGCAGTGAACCAGGATGGCCGCAGTAGCGGCATGACGGCGCCGAACGGCCCTGCACAGGAAGCCGTCATTCGCAAAGCGCTCGAAGCCGCGGGCGTGCTTCCGTCGGAGATCAGCTACATCGAAACACACGGTACCGGCACTCCTCTGGGCGACCCCATCGAACTGAGAGCGTTAGGTGCGGTGCTGCGTGGTGGAAAAACTGATCACGCGCGCTTTGCGGTCGGATCGGTGAAAACCAACCTCGGGCATTTGGAAGCCGCTGCCGGTATCGCAGGCCTAATGAAAGTCGTGCTGGCCCTCCAGCACGGAGAGATTCCGCCCCATCTGCACTTCAAGAATCCCAATCCGTTCGTCCCCTGGAAAGAACTGCCGGTAGTGGTTCCGACGGTGCGGACACCTTGGAAGTCAGGCGCCTCAGGCAACGAGCGCCGGGTTGCCGGAGTCAGTTCATTCGGCTTCAGCGGCACGAACGCGCACGTAGTCTTGGAGGAAGCGCCGGCGCTCGAGGAATCGCAGCCTGTGGTGGATCGGCCGTTGCACGTGCTAACGCTATCGGCGAAGAGCGAAGCGGCGCTCAAGGACCTGGTCGGGCGGTTTGACAAACATCCCCTGGAACAAGCATCTCTGGCGAACATCTGCTACACGGCAAACAGCGGGCGGTCCCATTTCTCGCATCGGCTCTCGCTGGTGGCCGGAAGTTTGCCCGAGGCGCGAGAACAGATAACTTCTTTCTTGGCTGCGACCCCTTTGACCGGAACTTCGGCGCGCGCCCTAAGAACCGCGCGGGTAGAGCGGAAGACGCCGCCAGAGGTGGCGTTCCTATTTACCGGCCAGGGATCGGTGTACGCGCGGATGGGAGGCGAGCTATACCAGACGCACCCGGCGTTTCGCAAGACAATAGACCGGTGCGAGGAGTTGGTGAAGCCGTACGGAAGGGCGCCACTGCCGGAAGTGCTGTTTGGGGAAGAGGTAGCGAAGCTGCAGGAGCCGTGGTACGCGCAAGTAGGGTTGTTTGCGCTGGAGTACAGCTTGGCGGAGTTATGGCGCAGTTGGGGGATTGAGCCCGGGTATGTAATGGGCCACAGCCTGGGCGAATACGTCGCGGCGACAGTTGCAGGAGTCATGACTCTAGAAGGTGGGTTGAAGCTCGTGGCGGAGCGAGCGCGGTTGATTGAAAAGCTGCCGGAATGCGGTGGTATGGCAGCGGTGTTTGTCTCGGCTGACGAAGTGGAAGCCCTGCTGGCAGGGGAAGAGGACGTATCGATCGCCGCAGACAATGGCCCCTTGGAAACGGTGATTTCGGGGAAGCGGGAAGCTGTAGAGCGCGTACTGGAGGCGGCGATGCGAGCGGGGAAACTGGGGCGCACACTGCCGGTGACGCACGGGTTTCATTCGAAGCTGATGGTAGGAATGCTGGATGAGTTCGAGAAAATTGCCAACTGCGTAACGTACGCGACTCCTCGGACGGGTCTGATCTCGAACGTGAGCGGGGCCTTGATGAGGGAGGCGCCGAGGGGCAGTTACTGGCGGCGGCAGATGCGGGAGCCGGTGCGATTTCGTGAGGGGATGAAGACGCTCGGGCGAGAGGGTTGCGAAGTGTATTTGGAGGTGGGGCCGAGGCCGACACTAGCAGGGCTCGGGCAGAAATGCTTGGGTGAAGGGGAAGGGAAGTGGTATGGGTCGCTTCGAGAGGGAATGCCGGCGTGGGAAGAGCTGCTGGTCAGCCTGACGGGGATGTATTTGAGCGGAGTGGACATCGACTGGAGCGGATTCGACCGGGATTACGGCCGGCGCAAAGTGTCGCTTCCGGCGTATCCTTTCCAGCAGGAGCGCTACTGGGTCGACGACGGCGTGTCTCATGCGAAGGCACTGCCGCCACCGGCGGAACACCCGGACGGTGCGGGGCATCCATTGCTGGGGCGCCTGCTAGAATCCCCGGTAATTAAAGAGACCATCTTCGAGAGTCGCCTGCAGACGAATGCGCCTGCATTCCTGCAGGATCACCGGGTCTATGGGGCGGTGGTGGTGCCGGGGGCGTGCTACGTTTCGATGCTGCTATCGGCCGTCGAGGAGACGTCGCGGATGGGGCGGCGGTGTCTCGAGGATGTGAATTTTCCGGCAGCGCTGGTGCTCGAGGAGGGCGCGGTCAAGCGGCTGCAGATCATATTGCAACCGGAACAGGAGACGGGAGCCAATGCCAGGCCCGCCGCGGCGGGCTTTCAGATTTTCAGTAGTGCGGAACAAGACACCGACAAAAGTGCGTGGGTGTTGCACGCCATCGGGAAGCTGGGCAAGCAAGAGGCGGAGCGCGAAAGCCGGCCGGAGACGCTGCCTATCGCGGAGATCCAGCAGCGATGTGGGGAAGAGTTTTCGGGTGCGGAGTTTTACCAAAAGGCCAGAGAAGCGGAGCTGGAGTTGGGGGAGCGGTTTCGCTGGATCGAACAGATATGGAGACGGGATGGGGAGGCATTGTGCCGCATGCGCATGCCGGAGGCGAGCGATGACTTGAAGTCATATGCCCTGCCGCCGGGCCTGATCGATTCCTGCTTTCAGGCCATAGGTGCGACGGCCCAGGCGCCGGGAAGCGCACGGACCGCATACGCACCGATCGGCGTGGACCGGTTCCATTTCTACCGCCGTCCGTCGGCCTCGCGGATGTGGTGTCACGTGGTGTTACGGCCGGGAGAAGAACGGCACACGGAGAGTTTTGCGGCGGACATTCGGCTCGTGGACGAGGCGGGCGGTGTACTGGCGGTGGCCGAAGGGACGCGGATCAAGCGGGCGCCACGGGAAGCGCTGTTGCGGGGTTCTGCAGCGGCGCGAGTGGGGGAATGGCTGTATGAGATCGCCTGGGAACCGAGTGTGCGTCTGCGCCGGGGGCTGGCGCCGGAGTACCTGACTGCGCCCGCGGACATCGCGAAGGAGATGGGACCGCGAGTGGCGGCAGCGAGTACGGAGTACCGGCTGGAGGTGTATGACCGGCTGGGGCCCGAGCTGGAGAGGTTGAGCGCGGAATACGCGTGCGAAGCGGCGGGAAAGCTGTTTGGAGAGCTGAAGCCGGGCAAGCGATTGGAAATGGGGCAGTGGGAGGCCCGGCTGCCGGCGGACGGAACGCAACGCCGGTTGTTTCAACTGCTGCTGGAGATTCTAGAACAAGAGAAGGTGCTGGAGCGGGATGCGCGGGGCTGGAAGGTGCAGCGGGCGATGGACGGCCCAAGCGCGGGAGAGCATTGTGCGGCCCTGCTGACGGTTTATCCGGAGTGCGAGGCGGAGCTGGACCTACTTGGGCGGTGCGGGGAACGGCTGGCGGAAGTGGTAAAGGGGGAGGTCGATGCGCTGCAGGTGCTATTTCCGGGAGGATCGCTAGCGTCGGTGGAAAAGCTGTATCAGGAATCGCTATTTGCGCGCGCGTTGAACGGGTTGGTGCGGGACGGGGTGACCAAGGCGCTGGAGCGGCTGCCGGGGGATCGGCTACTGCGGGTGCTGGAGATCGGAGCGGGTACAGGCGGGACCACGGCGTACGTGCTGCCGCGCTTGCGCGCTGGGCATACGGAATATGTGTTCACGGACGTGTCGCCGGTATTCCTGGCGAAGGCGGAGGAGAAGTTTCGCCAGTATCCCTTCGTGCGCTATCAGGTGCTGGATATCGAGCACGACCCTGAGGCGCAGGGAATAGATGTGGATGGATTCGATCTGGTATTGGCGTCCAATGTATTGCACGCAACCAGCAATCTGCGGGAGACGCTGAAGAATGTCCGGCGCCTGCTGGCGCCGCGGGGATTGTTGGTGCTGGTGGAAGGAACAGAGCGCCAGCGCTGGGTGGACCTGATATTTGGACTGACGGAGGGGTGGTGGAGGTTTACGGATCGGGAGGTCCGGCCTGGGCACGCACTGCTTTCGCAAGGGCGCTGGGTAGAGCTGCTTGCCGAAGCGGGGTTCACGAGCGCGGTGGGGATACCGGAGGAGGATGGGCGGGCAGCGCGGCAGAGTATCCTGCTGGGGCAGGCTCCCGGGGTGGGCGAAGAAGACGGGGCAGCGAGCCGGGACGCGGGCGCGAGTTGGCTGGTATTTGCGGATGAGGGAGGAATCGGAAGATCGCTGGTGCGCATGCTGGCAGCGCGGGGAGAGGCATGCGTCACGGTGGTTGCCGGTGGCGGTTATGAGCGGCGAGGAGGGGGAGAGTTCAGCATAGACCCGGTGTGTCCGGCGCATTTCGAGCGGGTGTGGGAGGAGGCAATCGCAACGGCGGGCATACGTTGCCGGGGCGTGGTGCATTGCTGGAGTGCGGACGTGGGAAGCACGGAGACGCTGACGGCTGCAAGCTTGGAGGCGGGGCAGGTTTTGGCAACGGGGAGCGCACTGCATCTGGTGCAGAGCCTGTGCCGAAGAGCAGGGACCAAGGCGCCGGCGTTGTGGCTGGTAACGCGGGGAGCGCAGGCAGTCGGGAACAGTGGTTCGGCGGTGGCTGTGGGGCAGGCGCCGGTATGGGGGCTGGGGAAAGTAGTGGCGCTGGAGCATCCGGAGCTGGGCTGTGTACGAGTGGATCTGGATCCGAAGGGGGAACTGGAAGCCGGCGCGGCGGAGTTGATGGAGGAGATCGAGTGTGGAGACAAAGAAGACCAGGTAGCGTTCCGTGGAGGAGCGCGGTATGTGGCGAGACTGGCGCGGAGCGAGGCGGTGGACGGGCTTTCCGAGAGGAGAATGGCAGTGCCGGCGGGGGAGTCGTACCGGCTGGAGATCGCGAATCGAGGGATGCTGGACAACCTGGAGCTGCGGGCGGTGGGGCGGCGTTCGCCGGGGCATGGTGAGGTAGAGATCGAGGTAGCGGCGACGGGATTGAACTTCCGCGACGTGCTGAACGCCATGGGGATGTATCCGGGAGAGGCGGGGCCGCTTGGCCTGGAGTGTTCGGGAAAGATCGTGGCGGTAGGGGAAGGCGTGGAAGGAATGCGGGCGGGTGACGAAGTGCTTGCCATAGCGCCGGGAAGTTTCAGCCGGTTTGTGACGACGTACTGGCGATTTGTGGCGCCGAAACCGGAGGGGATGAGTTTCGAGGAAGCGGCGACCATCCCGATCACATTCCTCACAGCGTACTACTCGCTGAAGCATTTGGCGGGGTTAACGGCGGGAGAGCGGGTGCTGATACACGCGGCCGCGGGAGGAGTCGGGTTGGCGGCGGTGCAATTGGCGCAACTTTGGGGCGCGGAGATCTGGGCCACCGCCGGCGGTGCAGAGAAGCAGGAGTTTCTGCGGTCGCTGGGGATTGCGCATGTGATGAGCTCGCGCAGCCTGGAGTTTGCCGGGGAAGTGAACAGACAGACAGACGGCCGAGGCGTAGATGTGGTGCTCAACTCGCTCGCGGGAGAGTTCATACCGCGAAGCCTGTCAGCAGTGGGAAAGGACGGACGGTTTGTAGAGATCGGGATGTCGGGCATCTGGAGCGCCAGCCAGGTGAGCGAGGCGAGAAGCGATGTGAGTTACTCCGCCTATGATTTATCGCGGCAGTGCCGCGAGGATCCGGATTTTGTGGGATTGATGTTGGGCGAGTTGATGGAACTGTTCAGGGAAGGCAAGCTGCAACCCCTGCCGCGGCGAGTGTTCGGGACCGGGTCGATGGTGGAGGCCTTTCGTTATATGCAGCAGGCCAGACATGTCGGCAAGATCGTGGTGAGGCAGGAAGCCGGAGCGGAAGAGGCAGCGGGGACGCCGCTGGCGTTCGGTTCCTCGGGGACGTATTTGATAACCGGGGGGCTGCGAGGTCTCGGGCTGCTGGTGGCGGAGTGGATGGTCGAACGGGGGGCGCGCAACCTGGTGCTGGTGGGGAGAAGGGAAGCGGGCACGGCTGCCACGGAAGCCATCGAGAGGCTGCGGGAAAAGACGGAGAAGCTGCTCATCGTGCGGGCGGACGTGTCGCAAGCGGATCAGGTCGCGCGGGTACTATCCGATATAGAAGTATCGATGCCTCCGCTGCGCGGCGTCGTTCACTCGGCGGGTGTCCTGGATGACGGCGTGCTGCTGGAGCAGGACTGGAAGCGTTTCACGGCGGTGATGGCGCCCAAGGTCGGCGGCTCGTGGCATCTCCACTCCATGACCGCGG
>Ga0070681_10003601_pt1 | contig 14521 bp, 13 predicted proteins | sample KBSC83BmetaG_FD_65650 | JGI IMG/M metagenome (GOLD analysis project Ga0070681, IMG submission 65650) | Corn rhizosphere microbial communities from Kellogg Biological Station, Michigan, USA - KBS C8-3B metaG | ecosystem: Host-associated > Plants > Roots > Rhizosphere | place: USA: Michigan... | reverse complement strand
GCCGGGATATCGCTTGCGTGTTGGTGAATCCGCTGCAGGGGCTGCACCCGAATTCGGCGGCTCCCGGCGATTCTGCGCTCGTGGACAGCGGTCGCAGCGCGCATTTCGACCGCGACGCGTACACCAAGTGGCTGCGCGAGCTGCGAGCCGTCTGTACGGAGCGCGGCATCGTTCTCATTTTCGATGAGGTGTTTCTCGGATTCCGACTCGCGCCCGGCGGCGCACAGGACTACTTCGGCGTTCGAGCCGACATGGTCACCTATGGCAAGACGCTCGGAGGAGGGTTGCCCGTCGGTGCGCTGTGCGGCCGCCAGGACTTGATGAAGCGCTTTCGCGCCGATCGCCCGACCGACGTCTGCTTCGCACGCGGCACGTTCAACTCGCATCCCTACGTGATGGGAGCGATGTGCGAGTTCCTCGAACGCCTGGACACTGAGGAAATGCGCGCCCTGTACCGCGACCTCGACGAGACCTGGAACCGCCGGGCGAGCCAGCTCAACGAGCGGCTGCGGGCTGGGAAGCTCCCGGTTCAAGTGGCCAACCTCTCCTCGGTGTGGACGGTTCGCTACTGCACGCCGTCGCGCTACAACTGGATGTTTCAATATTATCTGCGGGCGGCGGGTGTGGCGCTGAGCTGGGTGGGTACCGGGCGGCTGATCTTCAGTCTCGACTACACGGAGGCCGCTTTCGCCGCCGTCGCGGACCGCTTCGTAGCGGCCGCGGCGGCGATGCAACGAGACCGTTGGTGGTGGGCTCCCGAGCAGCTGACCAACAAGGCGATCCGCCGCCAGATCCTGAAGGAGATGCTTCAGGCCCGCTGGCGCTCCACATCGCCCATGGGGTCGATCAGCTCACCGCGCAACAGGGCGAGCGGCGCCTTGTAATACAGCTGGATGTCATGGAACGGGTCCGTGAGGATCTTTGAGATCCACACCGCGCCCGTCTGTACATTCTTGACGATCATCAACTGGATCGTGCGGAACAGGAGGCCGCCCAGGCCGACGGCCAGCCAGATCAGCCCGACGTGATGGATGAATTCGGCCGGGCTGGCGGGCGCATTCACGAGTCCCCACAACGTCGGAGTCACCCACAACAGGGCCGGCGAGAGCGCCCAGATGGAGAGCAACACCACCTTGCGCTTCAAGTTGTAGCCGACCTTGATGTCCTCCTTGTGCTCGTGGGTCGCCTGGTTGACCTGGTCGTAATCCTTGGGCTCGAAGAAGAAGTGCCCGACCTGGCGGCTCACCATCGCGCCCAGCCACGCGACGTAGGCAGCGTAGGCCGGATCGGTGAAGAGCATGACGTAAGAGACCAGGAAGCAGATGGCGCTCACCAGGTGTAGGGACTGGTTGATGCGGCTGTGGTGGTAGTAGCGATGGTCGTCCCAGCGCTGGATCGCCAGGGCCTGCAGGAAGCTGTGCATTCTCTAGCCTCGTGATGGATGGTCGGGCATGGAGGATTTATAGCAGGATAGTTGCAGAGCGATGACAGAGGCCCAGGAGCTTGAACTGAGTCGCGTTTACGCCCCCTCGTTCATCGGTTTGTCACGCAGTGGCGCAATTCTGGCGGGGGTCCTGCAGGCCCGAGGTGGCAGCGAGAACGGATGGGAATGAGAATCTTGATCGTCAGCGATGCCTGGCGGCCGCAGACCAACGGGGTCGTGACGACCCTGTTGCAGACCTCCACTTCGCTGACTCAGTTCGGCCACACCCTGCGCATGGTGACGCCGGATCAGTTTCGCACGCTGCCGTGTCCGACGTACCCCGAGATCCGGGTCGCGATCTTCCCGTACCGTCGCATGGCGAAGCTCATCGAGGCTTTCCAACCGCAGGCCTTGCACATCGCCACCGAGGGGCCTCTGGGGTTCGCGGCGCGACGCTACTGTATCGCCCACGGGCTGAGATTCACCACCTCGTATCACACGCAGTTTCCGCAGTACCTGCGCGAGCGCTTTCCCATTCCAACTTCCATCTCCTATCGGTGGTTGCGTTGGTTCCACGGCGCGGCGCACACCTGCATGGTCAGCACGCAGACGGTCGAGGCACAACTCAGAGAGCGCGGCTTCAAGAACATCTCGCGCTGGCGCCGGGGCGTCGACACGCGACTGTTCCGGCCGCAGAGCAAGCACTTCCTGACATTGCCTCGGCCCGTCGCTGCCTACGTCGGACGCGTGGCGGTCGAGAAGAATGTCGACGCGTTCCTGAGCATGCCCTGGCAGGGATCGAAACTCGTGATTGGCGATGGCCCGGAGCGGGCGCGCTGCCAGTTGCAGTTCCCGGACGCGACGTTCGTCGGTTACAAGCGTGGCGAGGAGCTCGCCCGCTATCTGGCCGCCGCCGATGTCCTGGCCTTCCCGAGCCTCACCGACACTTTCGGCCTCGTGAACCTCGAGGCGATGGCCTGTGGCGTGCCGGTAGCCGCCTATCCGGTCACCGGACCCATCGATGTCGTGGAGGATGGAGTGACCGGCGCGTTGCACACGGATCTGGCCACCGCGGCGGTGCGAGCCCTGAGTCTGGATCCGCGGGCTTGCCGCAGGCAGGCGGAGCAATCCGGATGGGATGTCTGCAGTCGCGAGTTCGAGAGCAATCTGATCCCCGTCAAAGCGAGTCCGGCAACGGTGAAACAGCGGCGGCGCGTCGCCGTCGACAGCGCAGTGAACTGAAGATGAAGTTCGCGCCACCGGAGGTCTCGCGTATCGATTTCTCGTCCGACGGCAAGCGAGTGGAGGTGCGCGTTCACTTCCATTCCCACGAGCGTTACCCGGAGGGCGACCGCACGCAGATCGTCGTCAAGTGCATTCTCCCTTACGAGCCTGGCACGTCGGTCGCGCAGTTGCGTGAGCGTGCCCTGCAGATGGCGCAAGGTCTCGTACGCGTGGAGATCGCTCCGTCGTCCCCCGACCGGACCCTCGAACAATCCATTCGCGCGCACCTGGATCGTCAGGACGCGCCCTGAGCGTCATTTGCGCCTCGACGCGCGGGCATGCATGCTGTGATTCCAGCGAACCTTACGGAGTCAGCGGCCATGACCGAAGCCCCCGGCGCGTTCCCGTACACCACGCACCTGAATATCCTGTTCCCGCAGCTGCAGAAGATTGACGTTCCCACGCTGGTCGGCGCCTGTCAGGACCGGTGGTACAACCAGACTCTGTGCCAGGTGAACGGCTCCGTCGTTCGTCTCGGGGTCATGCAGGGCGAGTACCACTGGCACAAGCACGACGAGGACGACGAGTTCTTCTTTGTCCTGGACGGTGTGTTCCTGATCGATCTCGAAGGGCGCACAGTGACCCTCAATGCGCAGGAAGGGTTCGTCGTTCCAAAGGGTGTCGTTCACCGCACGCGCGCGCCCGAGCGCGCTGTGATTCTCATGGTGGAGAACGCCGGTATCGTACCGACCGGGAACTGACGGCTACGGGACGAGCTCCGCCAGGGCCGCGCGCAGATCGCTGACCTTCGGCGGCTTGCCCAGGATTCGATCGATGTGGTGGGGGAGGTCGCCGTCCTCCTGCATGCGATGTCCCCAGCCCGTCAACAGCAACACCGGAGTGTCGGGTCTGACCCCTTTCACCGCTGCGGCGACCTTGCGACCGTCCACATGCGGCATGCCCAGATCGGTGATGACCACGGAGAAGGGCCGGCCTTCGGCCTCGGCGGCCTGGAAGGCGGCGATGCCCGTCTCGCCGCCGCCCGCAAGTACGACCGCGTGCCCGTCGCCATCCAGGATCTCGCGCAACGCGCCCAGGACCATCGGATCGTCGTCGATGGCCAGCACTCGCAGCGGCCGCACGGGTTTCGGTACGCGATAGCGGCCGCTGGCGGCGACGTCCGCCTGCGTAGCTGTCGGGAAGGACAGGCTGACACGCGTGCCGGCACCGAGGGCGCTCTCTATCCGGATCTCTCCGGAATGACGCTCGAGCATTCCGTACACCATGGCCAGGCCGAGCCCCGTCCCCCGCTCACCCTTGGTAGTGAAGAACGGCTCGAGGCACCGCTGTCGCGTCTGCTCATCCATGCCGATTCCCGTATCCACGACGTCGATGCCAACATGCCTGGCATCGATCGGACGGGAGCGCAACGTGAGCGTGCCGCCGTCCTGCATGGCATCGACCGCATTCAAGACGAGATTGGTGAGGGCGTCCCGCAGCTCGCTCTCGACGCCCAGGATCGGTGCAAGGTGAGGGGCGAGGTCCGTGTGTACCTGAATGACTGCGCCGCGCTCTTTGGGCATGCTCCCCCAGCGTACTTGGGTCAGGGCGACGACATGTCCGATGACTTGATTCACGTCGATGGGGACGTGAGCCGTCGACGCGGGTTCGCGCCTGTAGAACTCTCTCATGCGTCCAACTGTGCTCGCCACGTCTTCGATCGCGCGCTGTACGATCTTGAGCTGCTCTCTCGAGCGTTCGTTCATGCTCGTATCCTGTTCGAGCATGGAGTCCACGTACAGGGCTGCGGGCGAGAGCGCGTTGTTGATGTCATGCGCAATGCCGCTGGCGATCTGTCCGAGCACGCGCAGGCGCTCGGCCTGCATCATGTGCTGCTGAGTCTGGCGGAGGTCCTCGTAGGCGTGTTTCAGGGCGCCGTAGAGATCGGCCTGATGAAGGGCAAGGGCCACGTGCTCGCTCAGCTGGCGCAGGAATTCGCACTCGCCGCTGCTGAAGCGATCGGTTCCCTGACGCGCCGCGATGAGTACGCCGAAGACGTTGTCCTCGACCATCAGGGGCGCGAGCACAAGGGAGTGAAGGCCTGCGCCGGCCAGGCGTTGCGGCAACTCGTGCGCCACCGCCGACAGGTCCGGCTCGTAGACGAGTTGCCCTTGAACGCAGCGTGACAGGCCGTTTTCATCGATCTCGAGGTGGGAACCCGGCGACATTGCGAGTTGCTCGGACAACGCGAGGCTGCCGGCTCCGATGCTGCCGACCGTCAGGACGCGGTGCGTGGCGTCATAGATGCACGAGCAGGCGAAGTCGATGGCGAGGTGCTCTTCGAGGCTGCGCGCAACGATCTGAAGAATGCTGGCGGGATCCTGACGGCTGCCAATGGCGCGCGTGGTACGGTCGAGCAGGCCCAGTCGCTCGAGCTGCACTCGCATCCGCTGCTCGCCGCGCTTGCTATCGTCGATGTCGGTGTTGGAACCGAGCCATCTGACGACGGTGCCGCCCTCATCGCGCAGCGGCACGCCGCGAGTTTTGAACCAGCGGTACACACCGTCGTGGCGGCGGATCCTCGCCTCGACGTCGTACGGAATCCCTCGTTGCAGGGCTATTTCCCAATCGCCGCGGATTCGCTCCCGGTCCTCGGGATGAATGATGTCCACCCAACCCAAGCCGAGATAGGCCTCCGCGGACTTGCCTGCGTACCGTGGCCATTGGGGGCTCACATACTCGCACCAGCCGTCCGGCCTGAGGGTCCACACGAGGTTGGGGAGGGATTCGACGAGGGTCGTCATCCGCCGCTCGCTTTCCTGTCGAGCGGCCCTTTCGCGCTGGCGTCGCTCGTCGGTGTGCTCGAGGGTTGCGGAGTGAATCCACACCAGTGTGCCGAATACGGCCACACTCGACAGGGCGAACAACGACAATCCCGCTTCGGCACTGAACCAGCTCTCGTGCTGGGCGTACGCCGGCACCCAGGCGAGCGCCAGAGGCAGCACGATGGCCGCGGGCAGCAGGCGCCGGGCGCTCGTCCCGCCGGCGCCGGAGCTGGCGAGCAGTCGCATGAGGGCCGTGTCCTTGCGAACGGACAGGATGCCCAGCGCGAGCAGCATGAACAACACGGCGGTATGAATGGCCATCGCCGCGTACGGAACGAGAGGCTCGCCTCCGTAGACATAGCGAGTGAGCCCGAGCCAACCGACCAGCAGCGCAAGGACGGTGACGAACTGGAAAGGCCAGGCCGTTTGGGCCCGTGCCGGCAGCACGAGTGCAATTCCCAGCAGCGCGAGGTTGAAAGCCGTCGCCGGAGACATGCTTCCCGGCGGTGCCGGGGTCGCGTCAGCGGATGGCCAGAGTCCCAGGAAGTCGAAGCCGGGGCTTGCCTGCGGCTCGTGGATCAGCCGCAGCACGCCGACGAGAAGAGCGCCCGCCGCGAGGCAGCGGGCCGCGAGGAGGCTCGCCCGAGAGCCCCGAGCGGTCAAACCGAGGGCGGTCCCGCAGAGCAACAGCCCTAGCGCGGTGGCAGGCACCATCCGGGCGCCCTGCGCGAGCAGGTACGTCAGCCCGGGAATGTTCGCGGCCCATCCAATCAGGACCGCGACGGTGACCATTCCGGTCACCGCAGCGGCAGCTGTGGCCGGCAGTTGCTCCGATCGACTCCGCACGATTTTCCTTCATACGTGCACCCCGAGTCTGCATCCCAACACACCCGCCTGCGCGCGCCAAGCCCGAAGAGGGTTTGCTGTGCTGCGGCATGCACGCGCCGCCCGGCCTGCGGTGAATTCTCAGGCGCCGAGGCGAGTTTGCAGCGACTTGCGGAAGCGCCGGCTCGCACGCAGGCGTTCTCCGGACTTCAGCAGAACGGCATACTCGCCGTCGTCCATGAGCTCGAGTCCGCGCACGCGCTCGAGATTCACGATCGTCGAGCGGTGAATGCGGCAGAAAGCGTGCGGATCCAGCTCCTGCTCCAGCACCGAGAGGCTGCGGCGCAGAATGTGAGTGCTGCCGCCGACGTGCAGGCACGCATAGTAGTTGGCCGCATCGACCCAATCGATGTCCGCGATGTTGACGAACAGCACCTGTCCGGCGCTCTTGACGATGAGTCGTTCGGCCGCTCGGGGCCGAACGTGCGAAAGGCGCTCCTTGGCGCGGCTCAGCGCTCGCTCGAGGCGCGCGTCGGTGAAGGGCTTCATCAGATAGTCGAGTGCGCCGGCTTCGAACGCGCGCAGGGCGTATTCGTCATGGGCCGTCACGAAAACGACCGCCCGAGGCAGGTCGCTACCGAGCAGCTCGAGGACGTCGAACCCATCGCATTCCGGCATCTGGACATCGAGAAACACCAGGTCGGGGCGCGAGCCCCGAATACACTCGATGGCCTCCGCTCCGGAGCCGCACTCCTCGACGACACCGATATCGGCATCGCGACCCAACAGGACCGTGAGATTGCGGCGCGCCAGAGGCTCATCGTCCACCACCAGCGCGCGGAGCTTCGCCACTCTTCAGGCCCCCACGAGGGGCAGGGATATCGATACCTGGACACCGCCGGCGGCTTGATTCTGCAAGCTGAGCTCGAAAGCGCTTCCGTACAGGATCTGCAGGCGATTGCGCAGGTTGGCGAGACCGATTCCCGTCCGGCGCGTCTCGAAATCCGGTGGCAGGGAAGGACCGTCGTTGCCTACGCTGAGGCTGAGCATGCCGTCGGCATGCGCGGCGGCAACCTGAATCTCTCCCCCTTGCGCTCGCTTGGAAATGCCGTGCTTGATCGCGTTTTCCACCAGCGGCTGGAGGATCAGGGTCGGCACCTGCGCGCTGAGCAGCTCCGCCGGAATGTTCAGAGTGACGTGCAAACGCTCTGCGAAACGCGCTTTCTGAACTTCCAGGTAGTGCCGCAGGTGCGCCACTTCCTGCGCCAGCGGCACTTGCGACCGGTTGGAGTCCTGCGCGGCGTGCCGCAGGAATTCGCTGAGCGCCACGATCGCCCCCACCGCATCGTCGTTGCGCCCGTCGCGCACCAGCCCGGCGACGGCGTTCAGTGAGTTGAACATGAAGTGCGGCTCGATCTGTCGGCGCAACGCCTCGAGCTGCGCCCGCGAGAGTTGCTCGCTCAGCTGTGCGGCTTCGGTCTGCTGGTGAGCGATACGCCGCCGGCTTTCGAGCGCGAAATCGATCGCCAGAATGAAGGCGTACAACACCAGACACGTCAGCAGTCCGCCGTAGTAGAACTTAGGAAAGAACAAGGCTGCGAAAGAGGGCTGATGAGGATCGGCCCACGGATCGAGCAGCAGCTCGAGTGCCGCGCGCCACGCGGAGGCGGCCGCTCCGATGCCGACGGCCGTACCCAGATGCAATGCCCATCTGGAGAGGCCGCTCGCCCGGGCCAGTGGGTACCGACGTCCGAGCCGGATCACGAGGGGCGTTACCAGTGCCCAGGGTAGCCAGGCGAGCACCAGTGCGACGAAGAGGCTGACCCAGTGGTGTTGCATTCCCTGGGCGCGCATCGGGAATACCGTCTCTGAGGCGTCGAGCAGCCCGATGGTGGTCCAGATCGCGAGGATCCAGGGCCAGTGCGTGGAACGAGTCCCGGGAGGGGCGGAGTCCATGTCGGCATCGTACTCCGTGAACCCGGCGCCGGCGCCGCGCCTGCAGTGAGTCGCCACCGGATTGCAGTGAGCGGTGTGGCTGGGCCACGGCGCCGCAAGCGATATTTCCGGCACGGGCACTACCGGGAGGACGTCATGAATCGCAGAGACTGGTTGCAGATGTCGGCGGCTCTGGGGATCGGAGCTTCGCTATCACGGACGACTGTCGCGGCGCCGGCGGCTGCCGCAAACGCCCCATCGGCGGCCGTCGCCAACCCGCTCCGGGCTCCTGCGGACGGCGCGATTCCCGTTGCATTCCTGATCTCGGAAGGCGCGGTCCTCATCGACTTCGTGGGGCCGTGGGAGGTGTTCGGGAGCGTTGCGTCCCCGGGCCGAAATTCGCCTGCGTTCCGTTTGTACACCGTCGCGGAAAATGCGGCTCCGGTCCGGGCGGGCGGTGGCATGGTGATCACACCCAACCACACGTTCGCCAGCGCGCCGGCGCCGAAGGTGATCGTGATCCCGGCCCAGAGTCGACCCACGGAGGCTGTGCTCGCGTGGGTCCGCAAGGCAGCGCAGACAGCGGATCTCACGATGTCGGTCTGTACTGGCGCATTCCTTCTGGCTCGGACCGGCCTGCTGTCGGGAAAGGAGGCGACGACCTTTCACGGCGCGTACAAGGAATTCGCGGTGACATTCCCGGACGTGCGGCTCAGACGCGGCGTGCGTTTCGTCGATCAGGGCAACCTCGCCAGCGCCGGTGGCCTGTCATCGGGAATCGATCTCGCGCTGCACGTCGTGGAGCGCTACTTTGGCCGGGACACGGCAACCGCCGCGGCGTACTACCTCGAGTACCAGGGGCAGGGATGGACCGATCCCAACTCCAACAGCGTCTATGCACACGAGCGTCAGTCCACCGACGCGCAGCCGCTGTGCCCGGTTTGCAACATGGATGTCGATTTGGCTACGGCGCCGAAGTCGAACTACAGCGGGAAGACGTACTACTTCTGCATGGACTCGCACAAAGCGCTGTTCGACGCGAATCCCGGGCAATTTCTGGGGGCCGTGACGCCGGCGCGCAGCCACACGATGGCCTGAGGGGGACGGGCGTCGACGCTACGCGTTGGGGCCGGGCCTTTCCGCCAGCGCGCGCTGCCCCTCGACCGCCTGCCAGATGAGCAGGACGGGGACGCCAATGGCGATGTCACGAGCGCGCTTCAATAAAGACACGGCGAGGCCAAACTCTGCACCCACACCGAACAAGGGAGCGAGCACGGCATAAGCGCCTTCCTGCACGCCGAGGGCGTTCGGGACAATGGCGGCGGCGCTGCGGGCCGCATAGACGAGACTCTCGATGGCCATGACCGCGGCCACATCGACATGGACCCCGATCAGTCGAAACGCAATCCAGGTGCCGACGGAGCTGAGAAGCCACGCAGCAAAGTGCAGCGTCGCCGAAAACCCCACGCGCGCGGGGGAGCGATAGATCTCGTCGAGTGCGGCAGGCACGGCCGCCGTCGCAGCTGCGGCACCAGGCAAGAGACGCGCGGCTAGCTTCGCCGTCATCCAATGGCCATGGCGTTGCAAGGCGACGAACAATCCGGCGGCGACGACGGCAAGTGCCAGGCCGATCGCGAAGACCGTCGTGAGCGACTGTGCCGATGCGTTGTGCGGAGCGCGTGCGCTGAGCATCGCGACTCCCAGGGCAATGTAGGCCACCTGGGCCAGCATCTCCGTCGTGACGTCGACAATCATCGAGCCGAATGCAAAGGCTCGCGATACACCGTGCAGGATGGCCGCCCGCGCGCCAAGCGCAATTCCGCCGAATTGCGAGAACGGCAACACTTCAGCAGCCGAATCGCGCACCATGCGCGCCCAGATGAAGACGCGCAGGCCGTGCCCAAAGGGCATCATCAGGACGTACCACGCGCTGCCGAGCAGGACGAACAGTGCGAGCGAGTAGCAGCACAGAATCGCGAATCCGCTCCACCCAACAGCGGCTGCGGCCGAAACCACCGCACGGAGGCCGACGTAATTGACCAGATAAAGCAGCAGCGCGAGTCCGAGCGCTGCTACGATGACGATCCGCCACTTCATGTGGCGCGGGCGCGCGCGGGTACTGGCGCCGCCGAGGGTCCAGGGATGAGGAAATCGCGGAACCCACCCAGCTGAAGGGCGCCGCTGCGCCGTGCCGCCAGGACCTCCGGCGAGATCAAAGCAGCGAGCTCGTCGCGATATCGGTAGCCAGGGGCGGATCCCCGATACGGGCCGATCGCCGGATGCAAGTAGATCTCACTCAGACCGTCGGGCAGGCAGCGGATGAGCCCTGACAGCCGTTCGCGAGTCATTCCTCCCGACCAACGCAGTCCGAAGACGCGATCGGCGACGAGGAGACCGGCCGCACGGAGGCGACGTCGCAGCAGCAAAGCCCAGGGCGCGGTGATCATCGCCGGCGTGCGGGACGTCTGCGGCTCTACAGCTCTCAGTTCATGCAAAGGCTCGAGAGGGACGCGAACGGCACGCAGTCCGAAGCGAGCGCCAATCGACGCCAGCATCCCGCCGATCACGGGATGCAGATGAAAGTGCTTGTGAGCATTACAGTGATCGAGCTCGAGTCCCGTGGCCTGAAACGCCGCAAATTGCGCGGCGATCTCCGCAGCAAGCTGCTGTCGGGCCTCGCGGCTGCATGCGATCAGCGCTCCGATCTTCGCCATGTCGGAACGGAACGCGCCACGATTGTCCACGAGACGGCTCACGGCAGAGGGAGGAAGAACGGGGCGACCTTCAACCAACACCAGGTGCAGGCCGACACGCAGGGAGGGCAGGCGGCGTGCAATCGCCACGGCATCGGCGGCCGCAGGCCCCGACACCATCAAGCTCGCGGCCGTCAGAATCCCGTCCCGGTGAGCGGCCTCGACAGCCTCGTTGACTTCAGGGGCGGCACCGAAATCGTCCGCCGTCACGATCAGCTGCTTCAAGCCGTGTCCCGCCGCGTTCGCAGAAAGCGGAAGAACTCCACTCCCTCGCGCAAGCGGCGCTTCATCATCTCGGGGCTGGCAATCATCTCCCCGACGATCGAGGCGATCTTGGAGGGGCGGAAGTAGAACTTGCGGTAGAAGTCCTCCACGGAATCGAAGATCTCCGTGTGGCTCAGGTGCGGGTAGTTGAGCGGCGCGATCTGCGTCCCTTCCTGCGTCAGCAGATCGATCTCCTCGTTGAAGAGCCAGCCGTTCTCCTTCGCCTGCCGGTAAAGGAAAGTTCCGGGATAGGGCGCGGCGAGCGACACCTGGATGGTGTGGGGATTGATCTCCTTGGCGAAGTCGAGCGTCTCCTGGATGGTCTCCTTCGTCTCCCCGGGCAACCCGAGGATGAAGGTGCCGTGGATGACGATCCCGAGCTCGTGGCAATCCTTGGTGAAGCGGCGCGCGAACTCGACCCGCATGCCCTTCTTGATGTTGAACAGGATCTGCTGGTTGCCCGTCTCGTAACCCACCAGCAGCAGGCGCAGGCCGTTGTCCTTCAGAACCTCCAGCGTCCTGCGCGGCACGTTGGCCTTGGCATTGCACGACCACGTCACACCGAGCTTGCCGAGCCCTTTGGCGATTTCCTCGACGCGCGGCAGGTTGTCGGTCAGCGTGTCATCGTCGAAGAAGAACTCCTTCACCTGCGGGAAGGCCGCCTTCGCCCACTTCACCTCGGCGACGACGTTCTCTACCGATCGCACGCGATATTTGTGCCCGCCGACGGTCTGCGGCCACAGACAGAAGGTGCAGCGCGACTTGCAGCCGCGTCCGGTATAGAACGAGAGGTAGGGATGCTTGAGGTAGCCGCCGAAGTAGTTCTCGATCACGAGGTCGCGCTTGTACACGGGCGTGACCCAGGGCAACCGGTCCATGTCCTGCAGGACGATCCGGTCCTCGTTGTGCGCGATCGTGCCGTCGGGCTTGCGGTAGGAAAGGCCCTTGATGTCGGCGAGGGGCCGTCCTTCGGCGACTTCCTTGACGGTGAAGTCGAACTCGTTGCGTGCCACAAAGTCCACCGCGCGCCCGGAGATGAGGCTCTTCTCCGGCTCCACGGCGACCTTTGCGCCGATCAGGCCGACGATGGCGTTGGGGTTGATCGCCTTGATCATCTCGGCCGTCTTCACGTCCGACTTGAACGAGGGAGTCGAGGTGTGCATCACCACGAGGTCACGGTTCTTGACCTCCGGAACGATGTCGTCGAAGTGCAGGCGATGCGGAGGCGCGTCGATCAGCTTCGAGCCCTCCACCAGTGCGGCCGGTTGCGCGAGCCAGGTCGGGTACCAGAAGGAGCGCACCTCGCGCTTCATCTGATAGCGTGCGCCGGCGCCACCGTCATAACCGTCGAATGAAGGAGGATGCAGGAACAGCGTCTTCATCATGATCGGGCAGTCCTAAGAGTCGCATGTAGCGTCAGGGAACCGGGTGCGCGGAGCCGTCGCGAGCCACGCGATAGCTGACGTGGCGCCACTGGACTCTGCGCGCCGTAAAGCCCCAACACCACAGGGCGAAGCCCAGTATGTCGTTGGCCAGCACGGCCCCGATCCGCCACGGCGGCAGAGGGGTCTTGCAGACCGCAAAGTGCAGCATCAGCCTTGCCGCTGCAGCAGTTGCGAGCATCGGCAGTGTAGCATCCGTTCCGGCGGCAAGCAGACACCCCAGCGCAGCCGTGGGTATGCTGAAGCTGATGAAGGAGAACGCGTAACCGGCGGGCTGTACCGTACGAATGGTGCGCAGCCAACGCAGCTCGTGACGCACCAGATCCGTAAAACTTCGCTCGTCGACGCCGGTTTCGACCACCACGTCGGAGAGCACGGTGCGCAGGCCCATACGTCGCGTCAGCTCACCCAGCCGATAGTCGTCTGCGAGCTGATTCTTGACCGCGGCGAATCCCCCGATTGCGGCCAGCACTTCGCGGCGCAGCGCGATCGTTGCGCCGAACGCGAAGCAGCGCGAGCCGAACAACGCGGCGACGTGCGCGGAGGGCATGAACCATTCGTTGACGAAAATCGATCCGAGCAGGGACCAGACTCCCGGGCGCGGTCGACCGCGGTAGGGGCAGGTCACGATACCGATCTGGGGATCCAAGAGCGGCGCCACGATGTTCGCCAGGTAGTCCGGGGCCACGTGCACGTCGCTGTCCGCTATGACCAGGTAGTCATAACGGGCCAGCGGCATCATGTTCATCAGATTGCTGACCTTGCGACTGCTGCCCCGCTGCGTGGGATCGATGGCCAGCTGCAGATCCAGGCCGGGATATTCGCGCTGCAGGCGATGAACGATGGCGACGGCAGGATCTTCGGCGTCGCGCACGCCGAAGACGATCTGAAACCGCGAGTAGCGTTGCTCGCAGAAAGAACGCAGCGCTTCGTACAGCTCGTACTCGGCTCCGCACAACGGTTTCAACACCGTGACCGGGGGCTGTGACGGAACGCTTACGAAATGCTTACGATGACGTGAACGCACGGCGACACACGCGACGATTGTGTAAATCATCGCGACGGCGGCAATCACACAACCGCAGTCGCCGAGCCAGAGCGTGAAGTTCATGACCAATAGACGAGTCATTGCGCACGAATCATTCCCTGTTGCGCCTCAGCGACGCGGCTGTAAGGCGCATGAAAGGAATTGTCGGCGGGCTGTGTTACAAGCCCAAGCGCTACAGGCGGCGAGAGAATCGACTGACGATCCACAGCGCGCCGGGCAGCGCGGTGAAATCGGCGATCAGGGCGAGAATAAACGCGGTCGAGGACACCACGCCGAACTGGCGCATGGGTGGGAGATCCGACAGGGCCAGCGCCAGGAAACCGCTCGCGTTGATCAGCGTTGCAAACAGGATCGGACGTCCGGCTACGAGAAGCGCATGCCGCAATGCACCGGCCGTGGACTGGCTCGAGCTGACTTCATGGAAGTGATAGAAAAAGTGGACCTGATCGTTTTCGGTGGATCCCAGCACCGTCGAGCCGATCAGAATGGTCGCGATGTTGAGCGGTATGCCTGACAAGCGCATCACGATGAATACCGTGAGGATCGCGAAGAACGAGGGGATCATCGTCATCAGTCGTGCGGAGGGACTGCGGAATACCAGCAGGAATGCGCAGAAGATGACCGTGGCTGTAATGACGAAGCTTTCAGTAAGCGTGGGCAGTAGCCGCGCGGTAATGGCCGAGGAGAGGGCTCCTTTGCCTACGACCTGACCGCGAACTGCGTGCAGAGCGGGGTCGGACTGCTGCTGCGCCGTCCAGGTGCTCTCGATGAATTTCCGCATC
>Ga0070681_10003600_pt1 | contig 14521 bp, 12 predicted proteins | sample KBSC83BmetaG_FD_65650 | JGI IMG/M metagenome (GOLD analysis project Ga0070681, IMG submission 65650) | Corn rhizosphere microbial communities from Kellogg Biological Station, Michigan, USA - KBS C8-3B metaG | ecosystem: Host-associated > Plants > Roots > Rhizosphere | place: USA: Michigan... | reverse complement strand
GCTGCATGAAGACCGCGGCGCGCGATAGCTGAACTGAAGAGACACCATCCGGCCGTCGGTGCCGAAGGTTCCGACGCCCGGATAGCGAAAGGTTCCGCCCACCGACGCTCCCTGCGCGTTGGCGCCATTCTTGAGATCGCGCCATTCATTCGGGTACGCGTCGAAGAGATTGGCGACGTTCACCGCGACACGCGTCCGTCGGAATTGATACGAGGCACGCAGGTCAGTGATCCACCGGGCGCTGACTGCTTGGCACATCGAGCCATCGTTGCTCACCAGCGCCGTCGGTCCGGATCGCCGACTGTCGATGTTGAACGCCCATCGTACACCGGAGATCGAAGGACGGACGGATCGCGGCGAACCAAGTGATTTACGCGGGTCGCCGGGAATTCGAGATTGCTAATGCAGAAATCCCCGATCACCCGATCGTCGCCGCGCGGGCTGGTCGCCTGGTTTGAGCAGCTCGAGCGCGAAGCGGCGTTCATGTGGGAGATCGCGCGCGACGATAGGGTCGAGAGCGCCGGCCGGCCGGCCGGCGCTCGCCGGGGCATACCCGGGGCGAGATTCAATGGCCTCAGCGTGGCTTTGACTACCTCGGAGGGCTGCCCGGCTGCCCTCCCGCGTTCGAGAAGCGACTGGCTCGCTGCGCTCTCATGCTGCATTCTTTCTGCAGCGTCGCAACGCCGGCACCCGACTAGTCTCCGTCAACCACGACGACTCTGATGCGACTCGTACGAAATAGCGCCGCGATCTCCGGCGCCCTCGCGGCGATCGTGAGCGTCTTCATCTGGCATTCCCATTCCCGGCCCCAGTCGCATGGACCGAGGTTTGGATCCGTCACGACTAACGCAGCAGTCGCCGCCGATGTGTCCACGCCGCTGTCGACGCTCTCGCCGCCGAGCGGCCGCGATGCGGCTGATCCGGAGCAAGCGGACGAGGAAGCCGCATCGAACGCTCCGATCGCGGCGAAGGTTTCGCGCGCCAGTGCCGATGTCGAGCAGAGAGCACCCGGCACCAAACCCGCCGCCAGGCTCGTGGCCAGCTTCGATGGCCTCGGCGTGGGATTCGAAGGACCAAACGGCACTGGCCGCGGCGGCAACCCATCTGACAACGCGCTGGCCGTTGGCCCGAATCACATCATGCAAATCGTGAACGGCCGCGGCATCGCCGTCTTTACGAAAAAGGGCAAGCAGTACGATACGACGGGGAAGGTGCTTTTCGGTCCGGTGCCGGCGAACAACGTCTTCAAGAACTTCACCGGCAACTGCGAGGCGCGGAACAGCGGCGACGTCGTGGTGCGCTACGACCAACTCGCGGATCGCTGGCTCATTGTGCTGCCGCTGTTTTCACGCGGCCCGGTGCGGCCAGATCAACCGGAGCCATTCGGCCCGTCGGACGGCGCGCGCGCGAGCGTGATCGGCGTGCCCGGTCAGCCAGGCAAGGCGGAAAAGATGTTCGTTCCACCACCGCCGCCACCGCCGAATCCTGCTGATACAGCAGGTCATGGCGGACGAGGGCGCGGCCGCGGAGCGGGTGCGCAAGGACCACAGGGTCCGTACTCGATGTGTTATGCGGTGAGCACGTCGTCGGATCCGCTCGGGTCGTATTACCGCTATGAATTTCTGCGTCCGTATTTCCCGGACTATCCGCGGCCCGCGATCTGGCCCGACGGCTACTACATCCCGACCAGCACGAGCGACAATCGCATCTCGCCGACGGTCGCGACACAGAAACACGCGTGCGTCGCCGACCGTCAAGCGATGCTAGAGGGCAAGCCGGCGACGGAGCAGTGCATCATCGTCGAGAATGTGAACTTCTTCAACAACGCGGACATCGACGGAAAAACGCTGCCGCCCAAGGGCGCGCCGAACATCATGATCGCCGGCGGCGGCAGGCAGCTCGATACGCTGCTCGCGGACAGCGTCGTGAACGCGTGGCAGTTCCACGTCGACTGGAAGGATCCATCGAAGACGAAGATCGACGGACCGACGGCGATAAAAGTCGCGCCGTATTCGTATCTGTGCGGCGGACAGCTCACGAACTGCGTCCCGCAGCCCGGCGCCGAACGCCGGCTCGACTCACAGGGCGACAAGATCATGTCGCGGCTCGTCTACCGCCGGCTCGGCGACCACGAATCGATTCTCGCCACGCACTCGATCGCGACGGCGGCGGGCGGCGGTGGTGTCCGGTGGTATGAATTCCGAGTGAACGAGCAAAGCCGCGCGGTCTCGCTTTATCAACAGGGCACGTATCTGGGCGACGGCAACTATCGCTGGATGGCGAGCGGCACGATCGACAAGTTCGGCAACATCGGCATCGGATATTCGTTCGGCGGTCCGAAAGACTTCGCCGGCCAGCGCTTCTCCGGCCGCCAGCCCAACGATCCGCTCGGCCAGCTCACGTTCGCCGAGGCGATCCTTGCGACGGGCGAGGCCGCGCAGACGAACACGCTGCGGTGGGAAGACTACACCACAACCGCTCTCGATCCCGACGACGATTGTACCGTGTGGTACGTCGGCGATTATTTCAAGAACGAAGCGACGAGCTACTCAACGAAGATCGGTGCGTTCAGGATGCCTGGATGTAGATGATACGGCTCCACGCAAACACCAAGTTCCGTAACGTCGGTGGCTATTCGCGCGTTTTGATGCGCAGATTCTCCGGCCCTGCGTCATCAACCCGTAAGCCATCACGGCCTTCCTGCAGCGACGGATCCCTCATTGCCGCCTTCATCAAGTTGCCCACGGCCTTGTAGAACGTGCGCAGGCCGGCTTCGGTGAGGGGAAGTGAATTGTTCTTCTCTTCCTCATCAATTGGCGTGCTGGAGTGATCCTCTCTAGCGCCAATCGGTTCGATGGAATTGTTTTTGGTTTGATGAACAGGGCCGTTGCCGTCGTTCTGTGGCGACGGAAGGTCCCATGGCGGGCATAAGACTGGGGAACGTTCTCATTTCATCAAACCAAAACTATTCCATCGGACCTCATGAGGCTGAGTAGCATCGCTCCACGATAGATTCGATGGGTTTTTTCTTTGATCCTTCGTCGACAGGTCATGCCCGACTGGCAACCGTATCGCGAGCCGCTTCGCACCACGCTGACGCGAACGATCGGCATTGCGATCGTCGCTGCGGCCTTTGTGGCGCTTTCATCCGGCGGACTGCGTCGCTGGCCTTCGCTTGTCGCGGTGATGCTCTGGCCCGCATTCGGCGGACATTGGGTCGACCTGCTGTTCCTGAATTGGCTGCGGCCGCGCCTACCGGACACGCGCATCGTGCAGCGGATTGCGCGCCTTGCCATCTGGTTCGTGGGCGGGGTCCTTATCGGCATCGGCGTGCGCGTCACGGCCGCGGTGGTTCTTCCGCGTGCTTCCATGGCGTGGCTGACGTGGCCAGTCGCTGGTATTGCATTCATCGCGGTTGAACTCGCCGCCCACGCGGTGCTGCAATTCCGCGGACGCCCCAGCTTCTACAACGGCCGTGGCTGAGGTCGCAAATCTTGAATCACGGACTGGCACGGTCACAGGCGGACGGGCGCGGGCAAAGCGGCACCACAACTCTTTGGGCTAGAAGCCAAGCAAAGGCAGTTCCGCGTCGATCCATCTGTGTCCGTTCAATCGGTGATGAGCTGTTGTCGCTTTCCGTCATAACTGGATCCCGCGGCGTGGGCGACGCGACGCGGCTACAAACAGATCTTGAGAATGCTCTGAACGCGGCACAAACTAGAGAAGCCTCAACGCTGGCGGTCTCGATGAAACACTGGGTTCGGCCCGATTGGTCGCGAAGTACTGTCTTCACGTGCGCACTGGCGGTTGCGCTGGTCGCTCCTCGGATGGCTGGGGCGCAGGAGAGCGGCCAGTGCAGCACGGATCGCCTGCTCTCTACGCTGGTCGGCGCTGGCCTTGGTGCCGCGGCGGGAGCGATTCCCGCGACGGTTGTGCATCGGCACGACCAGACGAGCAGTCATCGCATCGTCGCGGGGGCGATCTCGGCTGGGGCGTTGATCGGCTTTCTCGCTGCCGGTCGCGATCATCCGTGTGCATCCCATTCCGATCCAGCGCGCGCGGACGAGGTTCTCGCGACGCGATCGGGCCACGCGGGGCACGGGGCACTCGTCGGCGCGGTGATTGGCGGCGTGGTCGGCGCAGCGGCCAGTACGCTCTACAGCGTCGGCTGCACTCGAGATCCGTGCGATGCGAATCGCCAGCGTGTGTACATCGGGCTCTTTTCCGCTGGCGAAGGTGCGCTCGCCGGCGGAATCCTCGGGAGTCTCATCGGTTGGGCATGGCCCGTGAAGCGATAGCTCGACTCGGTGGTGGCGGACTCAATCTGCTGCAAAGCTCTCGGGCGCCATTTGCTCTTTCGCCGGCGCCCTGGGCAGCACGATCCGAAACGTGCTGCCATCTCCGAGATGACTCTGGACCGTGACATCGCCGCCGAGCAGTCGTGCAAGTCGGCGCGTGGTACTCAGTCCCAGCCCGCTGCCGCCGGCTTTGCGCGTCTTCTGCTGCTCGACTTGCCAGAACGGCTCGAAGATGTGCTCCCAGTTTTCCTGCGCGATGCCAATGCCGGTATCCTGAACCTCGAAGACGACGGTGTCGTCGCTCGCGAACGCTCGCACAGTCACTGTTCCGCGCTCGGTGAACTTCACGCCATTCGAGATCAGGTTGACCAGCATTTGGCGGAGGCGTACGCCGTCGGTTCGCAGCATGAGCGTTGGATCGATGGGATCGGCGGTCAGCACGAGGTGCTGCGCCTGCGCCGCCGGCATCGCAACCATGATCGCCTCGTCGACGATGGTTTTCGCCCAGACGTCCGCAACGCGTGCGGACTCGCGCCCGGAGTCGAGTCGTGCGTGAAGCAGAATCTCTTCGATGAGCGCGAGCAGCTGTCGCGCGCTCGCCTTGATGCGACCGAGCTGCTTCTTCTGCTCCTCGTTCACCTCACCGGAGATGCCGTCCGCGAGGAGCTCGTCATAGCCGATGATCGCTGTCAACGGCGTCCGCAGCTCGTGGCTCATCGTCGCAAGAAAGTTTGCTCTCGATGCATTGGCGGCGACTGCGGCGTGATACAGCTCCGCGTTGTCGATTGCGACTGCCGCGCGGCGGGCGAAATCGCGCGCGAGCGCCAACGAGTGCTCGTCGAAGGGCCGCCCATCGCCGGTTCGCACCATCGAGAGTGCGCCGATGATGTGGCCGCGCGCCGTCATCGGAACGATCATCACGGAGCGAACGTCGAGCTTTCGAATGGCCTCGAGATGCGCCGCGCTTCGGGCCTGTGAGGCGAGGTAGGCGTCACTCACCTCGGGTACGAATTGCGTTTCGCCAGTGCGAATCACCTGCGCGAGCCCGGTCGATGCGTCCGGGTCCAGGTTGTGGCTGGCGCGCACATCGCTCATGTGCCGCAGAGCGGGCGTCTCGATGTGCGATGCCGCGAGCTGCTTGATCTCACCCTCGACGAGCACGTCCACGCTGCACCAGTCGGCGAAGCGTGGAACGGCCAGACGGGCCGCGGCCGCCACGGTCGTTTGATAGTCGAGCGATGATGCGAGAATGTTGCTGGCCTGGTCCAGGAACCGCATGCGCGCCGCGTGCTCGACGGCCTCGCGTCGTGCATCGTTCGCTTCCGCAAGAGCGTCCTCGAGTTGCACGACCGAGGTGTCGGCACGCCGCCGGACGACGCGCGTCGACCGCATCGACACCACGAACGCAATGCCGAGTGCCACGAGCGCGACCGTCACGACGACGGCGAAGATATTCTCGAAGTGTGGCGTCACGGCTAGACGATGAGCGGCGGCCTCCCCGCCCGATGACGAACCCAATTCGCCGACGACAGCACCGGAGGACGCGACACGATCCACCGCATGAGCTCGTGCTTCCTCGGGAAATGCAGCAGGATGAGCCCAGCGAGAATGGTCAGGATGCCTTGACCGGGCAGCACGAGCATCGCCAGCCCGGCCGCGATCAGCACTACGCCGAGCACGTTGCGCAGGGCGAGCAGCGCGCCGCGCACGATGGGATGGCGGTCCGCAAACGGCGTGTGATGGTCCCTGCCGGGCCCGAAGTAGTCATGCGGAATTCGCACGAGCAGCCACGGCACGGCGACCACGCTCGCGACGAACATGAACGCGGAGATGACGATCAGCCATTCGATGAGCTGGCTGTGCGCTTGAGCCCAATCCGTTACGACGTCCATAGCCCGCTAAGTAGAAGGGCAAACGTAATACCCGTCAGCGTCCCGTTCGGCGATTGCTCACGACTCGCGCCAGGCGCTACAATTCGAACGAGCCCCCAATGATCAATCGGCGAATCTTTCTTCAGCGGCTTGGCCTGGCTGCCGGCGGACTCGTGTCCGGACGGGGCCTTTTCGCATCAGGGCAGGCCCTCCGCTTCGCATCAGGGCAAGCTTTTGAGTTCGTCTTTGCGCGCCTTCGCTACGACTCCGGCGACTGGGATTACAACCCCAAGGTGTGCGCGAACGTCCTCGATGCCGTCGTGCAGTACACCGAGATCCCGGTTCGGCAGGACGAAGTGGTGATCACGCTCGATTCCGCCGAGCTGTCGTCGTTCCCGTTTCTGTTCATGACGGGGCACAAGCTCGTGCGCTTCAGCGAGAAGGAGCGGCAGGGCCTCGTGCGCTACGTGGAGAACGGCGGGCTTCTGTTCTCCGACGACTGCAACCACGATGTCAACGGTCTCTACGCCAAGTCGTTCGAGGCGGAGATGCATCGAGCATTTTCCGGCAGCGACATCCTCGCGAAGATTCCGAACAATCATCCGGTCTTTCGATCGTTCTTCAAGTTCGACGGACCACCGCAGACGAGTCACGAGCTGAATGGCTGGGGCGACAACGTCGTGCATGGGTATTTGCGCGGCGTCGAGCGACGCGGCCGGCTTGGTGTCGTCTACGCCAATCAGGATTACGGTTGCGAGTGGGACTATGACTGGAAGAACAAGCGCTTTCGGACGCGCGACAACACGATGTTCGCGGTGAATCTCGTCGTCTACGCGATGACGTAGGCTCGCGCGATGATCGAGGGCCGCCCGAGTCGCACGGCGCAGCGCGTGGCGCTCCGGCGTGCGGCACACCAGCTGATCGACCGACCGCTCGTCCACGAGGATCCGCTCGCATTGCGCATCATCGGCGCAGACGAAGCGGCAGCCCTTCGCGCCGATCCCGGGCAATTCGAGCGAGGCCTGATCGCTCCCGTGCTGCGTGCCTTCCTCGCGGTGCGCAGCCGCATCGCGGAAGACGCGCTCGCGGCCGCGGTGGCCGAGGGTGTGAGCCAGTACGTCGTGCTTGGCGCCGGGCTCGATACGTTCGCGTATCGCAATCCCTTCTCGCACCTTCGCGTTTTCGAGGTGGATCATCCGGCGACGCAGGCGTGGAAGCGCGAACGTCTCGCGGAGGGCGGCATCGCGGTTCCCGCGAATGTCGCATTCGCCGCGATCGACTTCGATTCACAGCAGCTGCCGGACGTTTTGCACGCTGTTGGTCTCGACGCGACGAAGCCCGCGTTCTTCTCCTGGCTCGGCGTGACGCCGTATCTCGAGACGACGACCACGCTCGCGACGCTCGACGGAATCGTGCCGTTCGCTCAGGGCGGCGGGGGAGTCGTGTTCGACTACAGCATCCCTCCCGAAATGCTGCCGATCCTGCATCGCGCGGCGTTCGCGATGCTCGAAAAGCGCGTCCGCGATGCGGGCGAGCCCTTCCGCGGATACTTCGAGCCGGCCCGCATCGCGACGGCGTTGCGCACGATGGGCTTCGTGAGCGTCACCGATCTCGGCGGCGACGACATCCATGCGCGCTGGTTTGCCGATCGGGCTGATGGGCTTCGCGTCGGATCGGCCGGGCGGATCATCGTCGCTCGCGCCTGATTCATTGAACTTTCATGATGGAAATGGCGATCCCGGGCCTGGGAGTCGTCGAGTGTGCTCGCCCTTTGCACTATGGGTCCGCTGAGTCAACACAGCCTTTTGCCGGCGGAGTGCAGGACCATGGCAGCAACGATACTGGATAACCTACGACAACTCATCAACCAAGGAGCCGTCTCGAGCATAGCGGAACGGCTCGGCGAGAATCCGCAGAACGTGCAACGCGGCCTTCAGGCTGGTTCGACCGCGATTCTCGGCGGGCTCTCGAATAAGACAGACAACCCTGTTGCGATGAGTCAGGTGTTCGACCTGATCTCCAAACCGGGAACGGGCGCAGGCGCCCTCGCCGACGACGTCGCGCTGGCGCGCGAAGGGCAACAGCCGACCGAGGTGGCGAATCTGAGCAGCCGATTTCTCGCCGATCTGTTCGGCGATCGCGCATCACTCGTGAACGGTGTGGTGTCTGAAGCCAGCGGATTGGGCGGACAGTCGGCTGCCTCGATCATGAAGTTCGCGGCTCCCCTCGTGCTTGGATTTCTTGGACGTCACGTGCGCTCGGCTGGGCTCGACGTTCAATCATTCACGCGCCTTCTTGCGGACTCGAAGGATGAGATCATGCGTGCGGCGCCGCCGGGATTGGCGAGTGCGCTTGGCGTAGAGCGGCCGCGTGCGTCGGTGCCGGACCGCGAGGTGGAGATCGAGTCGGATCGTCGGGATCGATCGGAGCAGTACGTCGGTCGCGAGCCCGTGCCGGAGAACCGGGCTGGTGGGCGTTGGCTGTGGCCAGTGCTCGCGGCGATCGCGATCATCGCGCTGATCTGGGGCGCACGCTCGCGCTCGAATCGAGCGCCGAACTTTGACACGACGTCCGTCGCCGGCGGTGAAGTCGCTCCGGCCATTGCGCCGCCGTCGTCGCCGAACACCGGAGCAGCGCCGCTCAGCGGCGCGACCAGCGTGTCGCTGCCGAACGGCACGACGCTGAACGTGGCGCCTGGCGGGACCGAATCGCGCGTCGTCGGCTTCATGACGGACACGTCGATGCACGGGGATACGACCTGGTTCGCGTTCGACCGAGTGACCTTCGAGAACAACTCGACGACGCCGTCGGCGCAGTCGCAGCCGCAGATCGACAACGTCTCGAAGATCCTCCAGGCCTACCCGAACACGCACGTCAAGATTGGCGGGTTCACGGACAACACAGGCAGCGCCGCGGCCAATCTGAAGCTCTCGTCGGATCGGGCCAACGCCGTTCGCGCGGCGTTGATCAAGGATGGCGTGCCGGCGTCGCAGATCACCGCGAGGGGGTATGGCGCGGCGCATCCGATCGCCGACAACTCGACGGAAGAGGGAAGAGCGCAGAATCGGCGCATCGGGTTGTTGTTGATCAAGAAGTAGGGAAGAGGGAAGGGGGAAGCGGGAAGAGGGGGGAAGCGATATGGGGGAAGGGCAACAACTCCTTGCTCTTCCCCCATACCTCATTCCGCCCGCCCCGACAAGTGAGTAATCTCGTAAGCCCCGCGGAGCTGTGCACGATCATCGCTCCCGCGGTTCGAGAGCGCATCCAAACGTGAAAACAGCGCTCATACCCGAACCTCCATCGAAATGATCCGAGTGACGCCGCCTCCGGTCGCTTAGGTATCACTCGTCGGTGGGAATGATCCCGCCGATGAACTCTTGGAGGCACGACATGCGGTTTACGATGCACTCGATCTCAGCTCGACTACTCCTCGGACTCATGACGGCGGCGATGATCGGGGCTTGCTCCGATGATGACCCCGGCTTGACCACGCCCAATCCAACATCGTTCTCGTCGAACCCCGGCGCCGGCGCCGGCACACAAACACCATCCGACTCCACACTCGGCTCGACGACCGGTGAATGGCACCTGGCGACGATTCGTGGCGTGCTTCGCGGCGTCAGCGGGAGCGCCGGTCTCGCATCGGGTGATACATCGTCGGGGTCGGTTTCCGTCATCGCCGGCGCGACCGTCGAGATCCACAAGTTCTCGCTCAACGCCCCGAATGGGACGTCGGGTGATAGCGCCTCGACGAAAGCGCAGGATCTGGGTGTCGTCGCGACAGTGACCACCGACGCCGCGGGAAAATTCCAATACGTGCTCAGCGACCCGATCATCGTGAAGTCCGGTCAACCGACGCCGCTGACGACCTATCGACTGACGGTTACCCCGCCGCGCGGTTCGCCGTTCGCTGCGCAGTCCGGAATCCAGGTGTTCTTCATGGAACAGTTCCCGGCGGGCACCGCGGACTTCTCCTACTATCTCTTCCCACCGAGGTCGTGATCGTGTAATCGCGGCGCGCCGGAGCAGCGGGCAAACTGAAAGGCTCGCAGCGGCAAAATTCAGCCACTGCGAGCCTTTTACTACGTTCTCTGTGTTTCCGCTTCGTTACGCGGCCCAGGGATCGCTGTTCATCCACTGCGCGTCATTCGGTGAGAACAGGAAAACCAATCCACCGTTCGCGATCTTCGGAATCAAGCGATGCGCGCGATCCTGCTCCATCGCCGGACAACCCAAGCTTCGTCCCGACCCCGAGGTCGTCACGTACGGCGCGCCGTGCACCACCACGCCACGCGCGAGGGCCCGGTCGTTGAAGCGACCCGACACGCCGTTCAGTCGAAGACCGATCGAGCTGTAGCGCGAACCGCCCGAGTGGCCGGTGAATGCATACGTGCCTTGCGTCACGAACAGGCCGAGCGAGGTCGTGCCGCTGCCGGAACCGTTCGAGAAGTGCGTCGGGACGCCATTAGCGTTCTCTGACGAGCCGCGTCCCGCCGCTACGATGAACGGACCGTCGACGAGCCTTTTCTGGTCCATGTCGAACACATAGCCGCGCGGCGTGCGCTTGCTGAGACCGTAGTCCACGAAGTAGAAGTACGGATTGCGGACCTGATCCGGGTGTGCCGTCTTGAAGGTGTAGTAGGCCTGGACCGCCTTGCGGAGCGCGTCGGGATGGCTCGTCTTCGTGACGCTGGATGACAGAGCGCTGAGCGCGTCGCCGATCAGCTGGTTCGTCGCACCCGCGACGGTTGCGTTCGCTACGACGTGCGTCGGAGTCGCATGGGCGATCTGCGGCGCGAAAGCGAGCGCTGCCGAAAACAGACCGGAGAGTACAAGGTGAGTCCGCATTGAGTTCTCCGTTATCGTGGGGGTGGGGTGGTTAGACACAGTCTTGCCGCGACACCAAAGTGTCGCGGCGAAAGTGCATGGGCTTGTCTTGGAATGGGTCGCCGGAAGAAGTGCCCTAGCTGTTCGGGCCGTATCGATGTATCGCCGGCACAGTAGTTAGACGAAGTGGCGTCGTAAACGTTAGGCGGAAATATCGACTCTTCGCCGGGCTCGGCTGTTGACCCCGCCGAGCTCGGCCTCTCAACCTATGAAACCGGCGAGCATATTGATGGCTCCGGCGAAAATCGCCGTGCCGAACAGATACGAGAGCAGTGCGTGCCCGAGCACCATGTGCCGTATCGATGAATCACGTATCGCAGTGTCCGATACCTGAAACGTCATGCCGATCGTGAACGCCAGGTACGCGAAGTCACGATAGCACGGGCCGCCGGTGAGCCCGGGGAATTCGACACCGCCGCGCGGCTCCTCGTAGTAGTAGTGCGCGTAGTGCAGCGTGTAGACCGTGTGAACGGTCAGCCACGCGAGGACGATCGCCACCATCGCGGCGCCCGTGAGCACGAACGCGTGGGGGCTTCCCGCTTTGGCGCGATGAAATGCCGCGACGACCGCGACGAGGCTTATGACGCTCGCGCCCAACAGCAGGAGCCGCGAGATCTCTCGGCTCGCATCCTCGCGCGTGGCGACGGCCGCCGTGTCCACCGCGTCGAGCTCGGCGATCTCGAGCCAGATCCAAACGAGAATGGTTGCAGTACCGGCAATCCAACCCACCAGGAGCGCGAGCTGCCACATCGCGATGGGGGAGCTCGCGATGCCCGCGACCACGCCCACAACCGCACCAACCATCGTTCGGACATGGGCGCGTACGGGCGTCATTTCGGCAAGCGGAAAGAGGAAGCGGAAACGTAGTGAGAGGCTCGCACCGGCGGGAGAAGCCGGTCGCGAGCCTTTCGCGTACGTCTACCGCGTCCCGTTCATCGGCTTCCGTGGATCTCCACGACGAGGTGCTTCGTGACCGGCTGCCCGCTCTGCGTGCTCGTGTCGGCAATGCCGCAGAGAACGTTCATCTCCGGCATGTAGCCAGCCGCGCAACCATGAGGAATCTCATAACGAACGGCACGATAGCCGTTCAAGGTCCGCTGCGTACCGTCCCGCGAGAAGCTCGTGATGTCGACGAGATCGAACTCCTCGAGGCCTCGTTCACGCATGTCGTCGTCGTTCATGAAGACGACTGTCCGCAAGCCCTTGAGGCCGCGATACCGGTCATCGTTGGAGTAGATGGACGTATTGAACTGATCATGCGAGCGGACCGTCGTCAGCAACAAGCGGCCGTTGCCCGGATGGACGTCGTCTGGAAGTGTCGCCAGCGAAAACTCGGCGCGTCCCGACGGCGTTTGAAAGACTCGGTCACGCGCCGGCTGGGTGATGCGAAACCCGTGCGGATGGCGCGCACGGACGTTGAAATCCTCGAAGCCTTCCAACACGCGCGACATCGTGTCGCGGATTCGGTCGTAGTTGTCGACGTAGTCCCGCCATGGCGTCTTGCTGTCTGGCAGCGTCGCCTGTGCCATGCCGGCGATGATCGCGCATTCCGACCGCAGATGCGGCGACGACGGCTCTTTCATTCCGCACGACATGTGCACCATCGACATTGCATCTTCGACGGTCACGCCCTGCTCGCCCGTCGCCTGATGATCCTTGTCGGTGCGAGCGAGGCACGGCAGAATGAGCGCGCGCTTTCCGTGCTCCAGGTGACTTCGATTGAGCTTGGTGCTCACCTGCACGGTCAACTCGCAGCTCCGGAGCGCCTCTGCGGTGTAGGCAATGTCCGGCGTGCACAAAGCGAAGTTGCCGCCCAGCGAAACGAACACCTTCACGTCGCCGCGGTGCATCGCGGCGATCGTATCGACGACACCGAATCCGTGCTCTCGCGGCGGATCGATCCCGCACACCTCGGCGATGCGATCGAGCAGTGCCGCGCCAGGACGATGATTGATGCCGCAGGTGCGGTTGCCCTGCACGTTGCTGTGGCCGCGCACAGCGCATGGCCCCGCGCCCTCTCGCCCGATGTTCCCGCGCAGCAGCAACACGTTGACGAACTCACGCACTGTATCCACGCCGTGCTCGTGCTGCGTCACGCCGAGGCACCAGGCGAAGATCAGTCGCTTCGACTCGATGTATGACTCAGCGAGCGACCGCAGGTGCTCTTCGGAAAGGCCGGAATCGTCGACCAGTTGAGGCCACGGCGTCGCCGCCGCCAGCGCGCGGTATTCGTCGAAGCCATGCGTGTGGTGGGCGATGAATTCCCGATCGAGCACGCTCGGATCCTTGTCGGCGGCTTCGAGCACCGCCTTGGCGATTCCGCGCATCAGTGCCATGTCGCCACCGATCCGCACCTGTACGCTCCTCGTTGCGGTCGCGGTCGTGTGGAACGTCGCCATGTCGACGAGCTCGTGCGGAACGATGGTTCGCCGCGACGCGGCTTCGATCAGCGGATTGATGTGGATGAGCCGCGCGCCGCGGCGATCCGCTTCGGCGAGCCACGTCAGCATCCTCGGCGCGTTCGACGCGGCATTCTCACCGATCAACCAGATCGCGTCGGCGGCTTCCCAGTCACGCAGATCGACTGTTCCTTTGCCGCTGCCGATGGATGCCGTGAGCGCCAGACCGCTCGCTTCATGGCACATGTTCGAGCAGTCCGGCATGTTGTTCGTGCCGAACTCGCGCACCCAAAGCTGGTAGAGAAAGCTCGCTTCGTTGCTCAGTCGTCCGGACGTATAGAATGCTGCCGCATTCGGACTCTCGAGTGCTCGAAGCGTGTCTCCGACCAGCGCGAACGCTTTCTCCCAGGCGATCGGCTCGTATTTGTCCGTCGCCGGGTTGTAGCTCAGCGGCTCCGAGAGCCGTCCGACTGCCTCGAGCTCATGATCGGTCCAGGTTGCCAACTCGTGGACAGTATGCCGGGCGAAGAACTCACGATCGGCTTTGGGCGCGTCCAGCTCCCACGTCGCGTGCTTGATGCCGTTCTCGCAGACGTCGAGATGCAGCCCATGTAGATCGTCAGGCCACGCGCAGCCCGGACAGTCGAAGCCGCCCGCCTCATGATTCATGACGAACAGGGCGCGAACGCTTTGGGTCGGCTCACTCGCGTGTGCGAGTACGCGCGCGACGCTGCGCGCGGCACCCCAGCCTGCTACGGGATGATCATACGGATGTCGTGAAAACTCAGCCGTCGGCTGCGGCCCGCGGCCGAGTGCTGGTTCGCCGGGCGTCGCACCGAGCATGCGCTGCTCGGCGTGCGGCGGATGCGCCGGGGATTCTGGTTTACTATTGCTTGGTGTGGCTCGACGCGCAGGCGTTCGCCGGCGGTGCTTTGATCGCGACGACATGGGCCGTCCGGGTGAGAGAATGAGTGTGCTGACGACACGCGCACTGTCGTGGCGTCAGGTTGACGGCACACGTTGGGCCAGGCGTCGTCGTGTAGCGGTCTGCGCCTTGGAGGGACGC
>Ga0070681_10003599_pt1 | contig 14529 bp, 13 predicted proteins | sample KBSC83BmetaG_FD_65650 | JGI IMG/M metagenome (GOLD analysis project Ga0070681, IMG submission 65650) | Corn rhizosphere microbial communities from Kellogg Biological Station, Michigan, USA - KBS C8-3B metaG | ecosystem: Host-associated > Plants > Roots > Rhizosphere | place: USA: Michigan... | reverse complement strand
CACGGTCGTTAAGCCCTACAGCGCCGATGGTACTCCGCTCGAGAGAGCGCGGGAGAGTAGGCCACCGCCGGCTTCTCCAGTCCGAACGCCCTCGCCTTTACCGGCGAGGGCGTTCGTCGTATCAGCCCGATCCCCGCCGGCGACCCTCAGTTGAGAACGTACGAATCTTGCCCTGTGTCGCGGCATGCGATCGACTCTTGCCGCCGCCGCGGGCATCCTCACCGGCGCCCTGTTCATACGCGAACGCCGGCGCCGTGAAGCCGCCGAACGCTTTGCCGCCGCCGGCCTCGAGGCGCTGCTCAACGCCATCGACGCCAACGACGCCGACACTGGCGCCCACGTCCGACGCGTCGCCGCATACGCCCTCGTCCTCGCGGACGCCGCGCAGCTCGACGAGCACGAACGACGGGTCGTCGAACGCGTCGCGCTCTTTCATGACATCGGCAAGATTCACGAGGCGCTGTTCGACATCATCCACGAAGACACCCATCTCACGCCCGCCGAGCGACGCGCCATCGCGACGCATCCCACTCGCGGCGCCGCCGTTCTCGCTCCTCTGACGCCCTTCTACCCCGAGCTGGAGGAAGGCGTGCTCAGTCACCACGAACGATGGGACGGCACCGGATATCCCAATCGCCTCCGCCGCCATGCCATACCACTCGCGGCTCGCATCGTGACCCTCGCCGACACCTTCGACGCCGTCACGCACAATCGACGCTATCGAAGCGGCCGCGGCGCCGGATCCGCCGCCGACGTGATCGCGGCGGGGCGAGGAACTCAGTTCGATCCCGCTCTCGTCGACTTGATGCTGCTGCCGCCGGTCTTCGAGTGCATCGTTGCCCAGGAGCGTGCATTTCGCCGCAAGCCGCGTGCGATGCGCGAGGATCGCCGGCAAGGCAAGCGCGAGTCCTTCACTCCCGATGTCACCTTTCGATGGCGGACCGAACCTCGCGCGCCGCAGTCTCCGGATCGGGAGATCCAAAGATCCCGCTGATCAACGCGACACCGCACGCGCCGGCGCGAATTGCCTCCGCCGCTGTGGCCGGCGAGATGCCGCCAACCGCGACGACAGGCAATTCGGTCGAACGAGCCAATCGTTCGAACTCGCTCATACCAGAGGCAGTTCCAGCTCGCCGCCGATCGACGTCGAAGGCAGGACCGAGCGCAACGTAGTCCGCTCCGGCCGCGCGTCGCAGATCCTCGTCCGACGCCGCCGAGCGCCCGATCACGAAGTCTGCACCGCCGAGTCGACGAACGTCGGCCACGGCGATGTCGTCGACACCGAGATGCACGCCGGCGGCGCCGGCCGCGAGCGCCACGTCGGTCCGAACGTGCACGACGACGGGAATGTCGACCGCCGCCATGAGCGCGCGCGTCGCCGCGGCGAGCGTCCGCGCGCCCTCGTCAGGCAAACGCAGCTGAATCATCGTCGCCCCGCCGCGGCGTGACGCCACGGCGCGACGCGTCAACCCCTCGATCCCGTCACGCAGGTTGTCGGTGATCGCGACCAGCCGCAGCAGATCACGCTGCATAACGAGCGAACGAGGTCAATGTCCGCGCGGGCGCCGCCGGCCGTCGCCGGGGCCGGTGTCGCGGCGGACGGCCGTCGAGACGGAGTCCCACGCCTGCCGCGCGAGGCGTCGCGCACTCTCGTGGCCCGCGAAGTCGTTCCGAAATTCATGGTGGCCGTCGGGTAGCGCGACGAAATACAGGTACGGCACCTTCGCCGGGTACAACGCGGCGACAATGCTCGCGCGACCGGGAGACGCGATCGGACCGGGCGGGAGCCCCGGATGCTTGTAGGTGTTGTATGCCGACTCGACTTCCAGATGCTTGTAGAGCACGCGGCTCTGATGCTCACCGAGCGCGTACTGCACCGTCGGATCGGCCTGCAGCAGCATGTGATTCCGAAGACGGTTCAGATAGACCGCCGCGATGACCGGCCGCTCCTCCGGCAGCCGCGCTTCCTTCTCGACAATGGATGCCAGAGTCAGCACATCGTTGCGAGACAGCCCGACCGTATCCAGGCGCATCGACCATTCGGGCTGCCAGACCTGTTCGAATCGCCGCACGCCCATCGCGATCGCCGCGCGCGCGCTCGTCTGCTCCGGGAAGATGTACGTGTCGGGAAAGAGGTATCCCTCGATCGTCTCCGTTGGAATGTCGAGGCGATGGAGAAGAGCCGTGTCGCGCACCGCTGCGGCGAGCGAGTCGGCGGACAGTCCGAGCTTGTTGACGAACAGCGGAATGATCTGCGCGAGCGAGTAGCCTTCCGGGATGGTGACCGTGTGCACCAGCCCCTTGCCGCCGCGGATGGCGTCGAGCGCGGCGCCGTAGCCGGTGTTACGGCGGAGCATGTACGTGCCCGCCTTGATGTCGCGGTCGTCGTGCCGGACCAGCGCGTAGAGCCGGAAGAGCCGGGCCGATCCGATGACCCCGGCGCGCGCGAGCGAATCGGCCGCCACGCCTAACGATGCGCCGGCGGGAACGGTGACGCGGACCGGGCGGCCGCTGCCGCCACCGCACGCGGCGACCACCGCCGCGACCGCCGCGATCCGCCGCCAGCTTGGCCGGCGCGATCCAACCGCGTCAGCTCGTCCGCGCGAGCGCATGCTGCAGCAACATCGTGGCAGCGAGAGCATCCACATCTCCCTTGCGATGGCGAGTCGAGCCGCCCATCTCGCGAATGGCGCGCAATGCGGCGGCGGTGGTGAAGCGCTCGTCGATCAGCTCGACCGGTAATCCGGTCCGTCGGTGCAAGTCTTCGGCTATTCGTCGCACTTCGGTGGCTCGCTCCGTGTCGTCTCCGTTCTCGTCGAGCGGCAGCCCCAGGACGAACCCGCGTGCCTCGAGCGCGACCGCCCGCCGCACGAGCTCGGCCACGGGCGGTCGCTTGCCGGCACGCCTCAGAATGAAACCGGCGGGCGAAGCAATGATGCCGGTCGGGTCACTGATGGCGAGGCCGATCCGCCGCTCGCCATAGTCGACGGCCAACAGCCTCCCGCGGTCACTCGCCACGGCGCGGGCTAGGTGCCCTGCACCATCTGCTGGAAGAATTCACGGTTGTTTTTCGATCGCGACATCTGCTTGAGCAAAAACTCAATCGCCTCGACCTCCGGCATTTCCGAGAGGAAGTTGCGAAGCAGGTAGACGCGGTTGAGCTCCTCTTGATTGAGGAGCAGCTCCTCGCGGCGGGTGCCGGAGCGATTGATGTCGATCGCCGGGAAGACGCGCCGATCCGCGATCTTGCGATCGAGAATGAGCTCCATGTTGCCCGTGCCCTTGAACTCCTCGAAGATCACCTCGTCCATGCGAGAGCCAGTCTCGACCAGCGCCGTCGCGACGATCGTGAGAGAGCCGCCTTCCTCGGTATTCCGCGCAGCCCCGAAGAATCGCTTCGGCTTCTCCAGTGCCTTCGAGTCGACGCCGCCGGAGAGGATCTTTCCCGAGTTCTTGATCACGACGTTGTGCGCCCGCGCGAGACGCGTCAGCGAGTCGAGCAGAATCACGACGTCCTTGCCGTGCTCGACGAGTCGTTTCGCTTTCTCGATCACCATGTCCGCTACTTGGACGTGACGGTCGGGGGCCTCGTCGAACGTGGAGCTGATGATCTCGGCATTCACGTTCGCCTGCATGTCCGTGACTTCTTCCGGCCGCTCGTCGATGAGAAGCACGATGAGCGACACCTCCGGATGATTCTCCCTGATCGCGTTGGCGATCTTCTGCATGAGAATCGTCTTGCCGGCGCGCGGTGGCGAGACGATCAGCCCGCGCTGTCCCTTGCCGATGGGCGCGATGAGATCCACCACGCGCATGCTGAGATCGCCGTCGCTCGTCTCGAGCCCCAGGCGGCCCTCGGGATAGCGCGGCCGCAGATTGTCGAAGGCGATGCGCGTCTTCGCGCGCTCCGGCTCGTCGCCGTTGATCGACTCGACTTTGAGAAGCGCGAGATACCGCTCCCACTCCTTCGGCGGCCGAACCTGGCCACGCACGGTGTCGCCGGTGCGAAGGTCGAAGCGTTTGATCTGCGACGGCGAGACGTAGATGTCGTCGGGACCGTAGAGATAGTTCCAGTCCTGGCTCCGGAGAAAGCCATAGCCCTCCGGCAGAACCTCGAGAACGCCCTCACCGGTAAGCGTCTCGCCCCGATCGAGCAGTCGCTGCTCGATGCGGAAGATCAGGTCCTGTTTGCGAAGTCCGGAATCATTCTCCGCGCCGAGTTCATCGGCGAGCTCACCAAGCTCCGAGTGAGACTTTCGTTTCAGCTCGGCAATGTTCACGGACGAAGGCGGCGACGAGAGCATGCGTCGCGAGATGGGCGGGGGCGGATGAAATGACGCGGGAACGCGCGCGAAGACCGCGAGCGGGGCGGGGAGCTGGCACCGCGACGGGGCGGGCGGCCGCCGACGGCGGCGGCGTGGGGGAGGTCGAAAGTCATGCGAAGCTATCGGCGCCTCGGGGGACGGTCAAGGGCGCCAAACAGCGATCAGAAATGGATGTAGCGAAGTGGGCGTCGATGGACGTCGGCCATGATGAGCGTCATCTCACGCTGTGCTCTTGCGATCGCCCCGAAGAGAGCGGAATCGGCTTGGATGCGGCCGAGTGTGCCTGTGGGAGACGCCATTCGCGCGCGAACGATGTCGAGCTCATTGCGGATGTCGGCGACCTCACGCAGGAGCGTGGAATCGCGGCGAAAGCGGCCGAGCGAGGTGTTCTGGCTCGCGATCAGGGACCGGACGGAATCCGCGCGTGCCATGACGCGGCGGGCGCGATCGGCCAGGGAGCTTTGCGAGGCGAACGCGGCGCCGATCGTTCCACCAGGTCTCGTCAGCTTCGACACCATGCGCGTCGCCTGCCGCCGAGCCTGCACGAGCTCGACACCTCCGTGCTCGATACCCATGGCGCCGAGCGTGCCGTCGACGCTGTGCAGCTGATTGTTGAGGAGCTTGACGTTGCTGATGATCGCCGGAAACTCGCGCGAGGCGATGGCGAACTGAGACGTCATCGTTTCGAGATCGGATTGTGGCAACGTGCGTACGGTATCTCCCGCGGCGACCTCCGAAGCGCTCGTCGTGCCGATGGTGAGGTACACGACGGGCGAGCTGATGAGGGTGCCCCCGGAACGGACCTGCGCGGTGGAGTTCCCCCGAATGCCCTGTCGTGCGCTCGAGAGCACCTCCATCGAGATGAGCACGCGCTCAGATGCTGCCCGACCTGGGGGCATGAAGTCGATGCCCTTCACGACACCGACTTTCTGACCGCCGAGCCACACCTCGGAGCCGCGAATCACCCCGCGGGCCTCGCCGGTGAGGGCGTAGAGGCGGAAGGTGCTCCCGTGAAGGCGACCGACGCGCGCAAACACGAGCACGCAGAGGCTGACGCCGACGAGTGCGGCGAAGCCTACGAGCCCGATGACCAACTCACTCCAGCTTGCCCTGCGAGGCATCGGTGGCGAAGGATCCAGATGATGAGGGGAGCACCTGTTGGGCTGGGCAAGGCTCGGACCACGCCGTGCGGTGCGGGAGCCCCCTGTTGGGTGCTCGGGCCGTCGAGGCTCCCCAACTGGGTAAGCGGAGGCGCGGCCAGCGCGCGCGACAGGATTCGAACCTGTGACCTTCGGCTCCGGAGGCCGACGCTCTATCCAGCTGAGCTACGCGCGCGAGGTACTACGGTCGGAAAGGTATCAGTAGCCCAGGTTGGGGTCAACGAAACGCCCAGCGCGGACGGGACGCGACGGTCGTCGCGGGTGGTGATCGCGGTGATCGTTAGGCTCGGCTGTCTCGTTAGGCGATGACGACAGAAGCGACGAACCCCAACGGCCAGTGAACCGGCGCATTGGGGCTCGTGCAATGGTCGGGGCGACTGGATTTGAACCAGCGACCTCCTGCTCCCGAAGCAGGCGCTCTACCGGGCTAAGCTACGCCCCGCCGAACTGGCAATGATCGCGTCGTACGACGCGCCCGGAAGGACTCGAACCTCCAACCTTCTGATCCGTAGTCAGATGCTCTATCCAATTGAGCTACGGGCGCCGACATGACGTTGCAGCCGCCGAAGCGGCGCACGAGTGCGCGACGACGCACGAGGACGGCGCATCGTTGTGCAGTCTCGGAAAGTAACCTGGCCAAAAACTCAGTCAAGCGCGCTTTTGCGCGCCCATTCAGCTTCGCGGCGCACCCACAATTCCAGCACTCACCGCAGAGGACGCAGCGAACCATTACAAAATGGTTTTGTCTTTAGGCAGTTCTCGGCGTCCTCTGCGTCCTCTGCGGTGAGTCCTGTTGAACGCAGCCCGATGACGCTGCTGCTCTGCTCGCTACGCGCGTGCTCGTCGTCACTGCAAAAGAAAAAAGCCGCAGCGAGATTCGCTGCGGCAAGTGGGCGGTACAAGACTCGAACTTGTGACCTCCACGATGTCAACGTGGCGCTCTAACCAACTGAGCTAACCGCCCTCGCTGGACATTCGTCCGATTCATCACCCGACTACACCACCGCGAGAGCGGGAAACGGGACTCGAACCCGCGACCCCAACCTTGGCAAGGTTGTGCTCTACCAACTGAGCTATTCCCGCAGACCACGCAACTGTTCAGAACAGCAATTCCGTTCGCACCGATCTGAACCCAGCGAGTCCATGCTGCAACCGCGGTGCTGGAAAGAAATCCGCGGCGATGGAGGCGAGGGGAATCGAACCCCTGACCTCTTGAATGCCATTCAAGCGCTCTCCCAACTGAGCTACGCCCCCGAAGACGGTCGCGTGCGGTGCGAACAAGGGCTACCGTCCGGAACCGCCAAGTATAGCCGTGTGTATATCGCGTGTCAACGAATTGGGTCTAGCGAAATTGTCTACGGCCAGTATTTTGCAGCGCCTTTGGGGTCGTCGCCGACCTCGAAAGGCACCGCAGATCCGTCGCGATCGCGGTTGCTAACCGTAGAGATGCGACGCCTTGCACCATCACCGTCGCCGCTCATAGATGCCTACCTCGACTGCGCCGAAAGCGCGAGGCCAAGCACCAATGACCGAACTAAAGCGTCGTCGCCGCCGTGCGGCTCCCGCCGGAATCGCTCCGAGTGAACCGGAGCGCGATATCCTCGATCAGTACCTCTATGAAGTCAGCACGTATCCGCTGCTCAAGGGGACTGAGGAGATCGATCTCGCGCGGAAGATTCGTGCTGGCGACCAGGACGCTCTCCAGGAGCTGGTGAAGCGCAACCTTCGCTTCGTCATCTCCGTCGCAAAGAAGTATCAGAATCGTGGCCTTCCCCTCATCGATCTCATCGGCGAGGGCAACGTTGGCCTGCTCACTGCTGCCCGGAAGTTCGATCCCGATCAGGGCGTCAAGTTCATCTCGTACGCCGTGTGGTGGATTCGTCAAGCAATTCTCTCGGCGCTCGCGCGCCAGGGACGTACCGTTCGCGTTCCGCTCAACCGCACCGCAGATCTCTCACGCATCATCAAAGCGTCCGAGATTCTCCGCCAGAAGCTGAATCGTGAACCGAGTCCCGAAGAGCTCTCCCAGCTCACCGGATTGTCCGCAGATGTCGTACAGTCGTTGGCGGCGCTGAACACGAGCGACGTTCGACTCGACGCGCCGATGGATCCCGAAGGAGATCGTTCGCTCATCGAGCGCTTCGTCGCCGACGAGATGCCCGACACCGAAGAGGAAGCAATGAATCGCTTCCTCAACGATGAGATCGAGCAGGCACTCGGCACGCTGCCGCCTCGTGATGCGAAGGTGTTGCGTTTGTATTTCGGATTGGAAGGTGGTCGCGAACACACGCTCGAAGAGATCGGCTCGATGCTTGGCGTCACGCGCGAGCGCGTGCGCCAGCTGCGTGATCGTGCGCTGAAGCGCTTGCGCGAAGGCGACGTCGGTCGTGCCCTCGGAAGTTTTGCCGCGTAGCTCTCGACGAGCTGGAAAAAGGAAGAAGGGTCGGCGATCGCCGACCCTTTTTTTTTGCGTGTGACCCAGGGCCTAGCGAGAGCAGTCATGCTCCGGTCAGATTTCGCGTCGCCTACCTTGCCTCGTCACGGCCGTCGTCCTCCCCATGATTCGCCTCATCGACGTCTACAAGTCGTTCGGACCCAAGCGCGTCCTCGAGGGCTTCACACTCGAAGTCGCCGAAGGCGAAACGATGGTCATCATCGGCTACTCGGGAACGGGCAAATCCGTCGCGATCAAGCACATCGTCGGCCTGCTCGAGCCTGATCGCGGCGAAGTCTGGGTCGACGACCGCGAGGTGCCGCGCCTTCCGCGCCGCGAGCTGTACGAGCTGCGATCGCACATCGGCTACGTCTTTCAATTCGCGGCGCTTTTCGATTCCATGACGATCGGCGACAATGTCGCCATGGGCTTGCGGAAGCAGCAGCATCTCGAGGAATCGGAGATCGAGCAACGCGTGAGTGAAGCGCTCGAGCTGGTCGATCTACCCGGTGTGCAGGCACGATTTCCCGCGGAGTTGTCGGGCGGCATGCGGAAGCGGGTCGGCATCGCGCGCGCGATCGCGCTCCGTCCCAAGTACATGCTCTACGACGAGCCGACGACGGGTCTCGATCCGGTGACGAGCGCCGTGATCGACGAGCTCATGGTGCGTATGCGCGAGCGCCTTCGCGTTACGAGCGTCGTGATCACGCACGACATGCGCAGCGCGTACACCGTCGGCAGTCGCATCGCGATGCTCTATCAGGGTCGCGTCCAGCAGGTCGGCACGGTCGACGAAATTCGGAACACCAAGGACCCAATCGTTAGGCAATTCATCGAAGGCCGGCCGTCGATCGACAGCGATGGCGGGCTGATCCCCGTTGCGGCCGCTGCGCCAGCGACGCGCACCGACCGGCAATGAAGCGCGCGAACGCGAAGGAAGAGACTTCGGCGGGAGGCGTCGTCTACCGGCTCGTGGATGGGTCGCCGCTCTACCTGCTCATCCGCGACAGCTATCGCAATTGGGGATTCCCGAAGGGGCACGTCGAGAAGGGCGAGCTTCCCGATGGCGCCGCCTTACGAGAGGTGAGCGAAGAGACGGGCCTGTCGGATCTCGCGATGCGCGGCCTGATCGAGACCATTGATTGGCATTTCCGCTTTCGCGGGAAGCTGATTCACAAGATCTGTCATTTCTATTTGATGGAGACTGGCGAATCCACGACATCCCCGCAGCGCACCGAGGGGATCACGGCCTGCCGCTGGCTTCCATTCGGCGCGGCCGAAGAGCTGATCTCGTACGCGAATGCGCGCGACGTGCTGCGAAAGGCGCGCGTGCTGCTTCCGACGTCGACGAGCACCACCTCCAGCTGAGCCGGCGCGCCGTGAGTGCACGCTCCGCGGCGTCGAGCACGCCGTCGATTCTGGTCTATGCGCAACGCGATCGCGCGCGCACGATGATCCGTGCGTTGTTCCCACGGCGCAAACATCACGTCATACTCACACGAACTTCCCCTGCGTTCGAGCTCGCATTCCGAGAGGGACTCATCGATGCCGCGGTCGTCGACGTCAGCGCAGGGAGCGCCGGTGGGACCGGGAATGGGGGGAGTGAGGAGGGGTGGCGCGTCGCTCGATTGGCGAGTGAGTTTCCGAGCGTCCCATTCTTCGGGCTGCTATCCTTACGCGCTTCCGACGCCGCGGCCCTCACGCAGTGCGCGTCCTGTGAGTTCTCCGACGTGCTCGTCGAGGGTGTCGACGACGCCGTCGCCCGCGAGATCGTGAGTCGAGACTCGTTCAGCGCCCGGTTCGCGCGGGCGCTCCACGATCCGCCGGCCGCGCTCTCACTCTCGTCGCCCCTTCAATTGGCGACCTGGCGTTCGGTAGTAGCGGGCGCCGGACGCGGCGTTCGCACGGATTCGCTGGCCAGTCTACTCCGGGTTACGCGCGAGCACCTGAGTCGAACTTTCGCGGCGGACGGGGGGCCGAATCTGAAGCGGGTGATCGATCTCGTGCGGCTGCTCGCCGCCGCCGAGCTGGCCAAGAATCCTGGCTATGATGTACGTGACGTCGCGAACGTGTTAGGCTTCGCATCGCCTTCGCACCTTTCGACCACGTCGCAGCGCATCGTGGGAACAAAGTCTGCGTCGCTCAGCCGCCTGCGAACGATCGACCTCATCGAGCGATTCGCGCGCGGGCACGGCCGAAGTCGTCAGCAATGATCGCGTTACGTGCTCAAGCCGTCGCTGTCGCAGCCGAAGCTCTCGCCGGCGTAACGTCCTCGTCCTCCGAGGCGCGCTGCCGCTCGAGATAGACGATGTATCCCGCGAGCAGGCGGGCGACGTGGTGGGTTCGCTTCAATAGATCTCCGTGCGCCGCGAGCGAGAGGAGGTCCGCGTGTCGAAGAATGGCAAGCTGGGTTTCCAGCCGGAGCAACTCCCGTTTGGCAGCGCGATAGAGCTGCCGCTGTTCCGGCGCGGTATAGCGTCCGTAGCCCTCGGCGATATGGCTGGCGATCGCGAGGGCAGTGATGATGAGCGCGTCGGTGGCCGGCTTGGTTTCGCGCCGTGCGCAGTGGCGTACCACGCGGAGGACTTCGCCGCCAAGCGCTACGGCCTCTTGCCAGACTTTGAGATCCCTCAGGCTTCCTGCCATGGCGACACAGTGGCAGTTCCGGCCGTCGGATCTGGTACCAAAACCATCCCGCCAGGCACCGGGGCCCGCGACGTCGATCGCGGCCGAGTGCGGCTTGCGGGAATCCCCGCTTGTGATATTTTTCACAAGCCTTTCCTCCCCCCGATTCCTGCCTGATTCCGGACCCCCGTATGGCCACCGACACGACGCTCCGCCCTGGCGAGATCAAAGATATTCTGCTTCGCGAGATCGAAGCGGCTGACCTGCACGAGTTGGACGTCGAGGAAGTTGGAACCGTCCTCGAGGTGAAGGACGGAATCGCGCGCATCTACGGCCTGCAAAAGGCGATGGCGGGCGAGATGCTGGAGATTCGCTCGTCGGACACGGGGAATGCCGTCACGGCGCTGGCGCTGAACCTCGAGGAAGACAACATCGGCGCCGTCATCCTCGGCGACTACCTCCAGCTCAAGGAAGGCGACGAGGTGCGGCGCACGTCGCGCGTGCTCGACGTGCCGGTGGGCCCATCGCTCGTGGGCCGTGTCGTGGATGCGCTTGGCCGTCCGATCGACGGTCAGGGCGAGATCAACGCGACGTTGACGCGGAAGGTGGAATCGCAGGCGCCGGGCATCATCGTTAGGCAGCCGGTGAAGGAACCGCTGCAGACCGGCATCAAGGCGATCGACTCGATGATCCCGATCGGCCGCGGACAGCGCGAGCTGATCATCGGCGATCGCGGCACGGGAAAGACCGCCGTCGCGGTCGATACGATCATCAATCAGAAGGGGCAGGGCGTCATCTGCGTGTACGTCGCGATCGGGCAGAAGGCCTCGACGGTCGCTTCGGTCGTCGAGCGGCTCCGCGAAGCGGGCGCGATGGAGTACTCGATCGTGGTCGTCGCCTCCGCGTCGGACCCGGCGCCGATGCAGTACATCGCACCCTACTCCGGCTGCGCGATGGCCGAGTACTTCATGTACAACGAGGGTCGGCCGACGCTCTGCGTCTACGACGATCTCTCCAAGCAGGCAGCCGCGTACCGCCAGCTGTCTCTGGTGTTGCGTCGTCCGCCGGGTCGTGAGGCGTATCCTGGAGACGTTTTCTACCTCCACTCGCGCTTGCTCGAGCGCGCCGCGAAGCTGCGCGAGGACGCCGGCGTCGTCGATGGTACGAACATTCTCAAGCCCGGCGGATCGCTGACGGCACTGCCGCTCATCGAGACGCAGGCTGGCGACGTGTCGGCGTACATTCCGACGAACGTCATCTCGATCACCGACGGGCAGATCTTCCTCGAGGCGGATCTCTTCTTCGCCGGTGTCCGTCCCGCCATCAACGTCGGCATCTCGGTGTCGCGCGTCGGCGGCTCGGCGCAGGTCAAGGCGATGCGAAAGGTCGCTGGGCGCCTGCGTCTCGATCTGGCGCAGTACCGCGAGCTCGAGGCCTTCGCGGCCTTCGCGTCGGACCTCGACGCGGCAACGAAGCGTCAGCTCGACCGCGGGGCGCGCACCGTCGAAGTCCTGAAGCAGGGACAGTATCAGCCGATGCCCGTCGAGCAGCAGGTGATGATCATCTACGCCGTGACGAACGGCTTCATCGACGACGTGCCGACGCAGGAGGTGCGCAACTGGGAGCGTGGCTTCCTCGAATTCATGGGCGCCAAGTTCCCGCAGGTCGGCGACGCGTTGCGGCAGTCGAAGGATCTCGCGAAGGACGTGGAGGCGGATCTCCGGCGTGGGATCGAGGCGTACAAACAGACGACAGGCACGCGCGAGCAGAAGCCGAGAGTCGAAGACGCGGTTCGTTAGGCGAACGGCGAAGTGCAGATCCCTCGTCGCTTCGCTCCTCGGGATGACATCCATGCTGCTGGGACCCAGTAATGGCTAAAGGACGCGAGCTCAAAGGTCGCATCAAGTCCGTCGAGAACACGCGCAAGATCACGCGCACGATGGAGATGGTCGCGGCGTCGAAGATGAAGCGGGCGATGGACCGCGTCATCGCGGCGCGACCGTACGCCCGGGCGTTAGGTGACGTGATGTCGCGGCTGTATTCGCCGGAGCTCGCGGAGCGCTTTCCGCTCTTGCGGCAACCGGGGCAGACGCGTCGCGCGGCGGTCATCCTCATCACCGGCAATCGCGGCCTCTCTGGCGCGTTCAACGCGAATCTGATTCGCGAGAGCCGGAATCTGATCGGGCGGCTCGAGCGGGAAGGCGTCGAGGTCGAGTTGCACGCCGTCGGCAAAAAGGGCCTCGGTTACTATCGGTACATCGGGCGCGCCGTCGCGTCGAGCCGGACCGACCTCGGTGACCGACCGAGCGCGGAGAATGCGGCCGAGATCGTGGATGGTCTCATGGACGCGTTCGCGAGCGGGGGTCTGGATGCCGTGTACATCGTACACGCGAACTTTCGGTCAGCCATCTCCACTCCGCCGACGACGGAGACGATTCTGCCGGTAGCGCCGCCGAGCGGCGACGAGGCGAAGCAGCAGCACGATTATCTGCTCTTTCCGTCGGCGGAGGAAATCCTTTCCTCGCTGCTCCCGGCGTACGTCCGAAACATGGTCTATCGCGCGCTCGTGGAGAACACCGCCGCGTTCTACAGCGCGCAGCGCACGGCGATGAAGAACGCGACCGACAACGCGAGCGACATGCTGAACATCTTACGGCGCACATACAACCGGGCCCGTCAGGCGAACATCACGCAGGAGATCGCGGAGATCGTCGGCGGCGCCGCGGCATTGCAGGGATAGGGACGCGGGCGCCCGGCGCTCACGTCGACCGTTTACTCGAGGAACCAACATGGCCGCGACCACGGCGATAAAGAACATCGGCAAGATCGTGCAGGTCATCGGGCCCGTGCTCGATGTCGAGTTCGAGGCGGAGCATCTCCCCGAGCTGTATAACGCCCTCGACATCACGGGGAAATCGGCGGCGGGAGAGGACCTTCACGTCGTCGTCGAGGTGCAGCAGCACATCGGGCGCAATCAGGTGCGCGCCGTGGCGATGTCGTCGACGGACGGCGTCGAGCGCGGCTTCGAGGTCGTCGACACCGGCGGCCCGATCACGGTGCCGGTGGGCGAGCCGGCGTTAGGCAGGATTCTCAACGTCGTCGGCCAGCCCGTGGACAACGGGCCGGCGATTCCGAAGGATGCGGTGCGGTGGCCGATTCACCGCAAGCGGCCGGACTTCGTGAACCTGGAGCCGAAGACGGAGATCTTCGAGACGGGCATCAAAGTCGTCGACCTGATCGCGCCATTCGTGAAGGGTGGTAAGATCGGCCTCTTTGGCGGGGCCGGCGTGGGCAAGACGGTCGTCATTCAGGAGTTGATCAACAACGTCGCGAAGGGCCACGGTGGGAAGTCGGTCTTCTGCGGCGTGGGCGAGCGCACGCGCGAAGGCAACGATTTGTATCTGGAATTCAAGGAAGCCAACATCCTGTCGCAGGTGGCGCTCATCTACGGCCAGATGAACGAGCCGCCGGGCGCGCGTCTGCGCGTCGGCCTCACGGGACTCACGGTCGCGGAGTATTTCCGGGATACGGAGGGCGCGGACGTTCTCGTCTTCATCGACAACATCTTCCGCTTCACGCAGGCGGGTTCGGAAGTGTCGGCGCTCCTCGGCCGTATGCCGAGCGCGGTCGGCTATCAGCCGACGCTCGCGACGGAGATGGGCGATCTGCAGGAGCGGATCACGTCGACGCGGACGGGCTCGATCACGTCCGTGCAGGCGATCTACGTTCCGGCCGACGACATCACCGATCCGGCGCCGGCGACAGCGTTCGCGCATCTCGACGCGACGGTCGTGCTCTCTCGCGCAATCACCGAGCTCGGGATCTATCCCGCGGTCGATCCGCTCGCGTCCTCGTCGCGTATTCTCGATCCGCAGTTCATCGGCGAGCGGCACTACAAGGTGGCAACGGAAGTGCAGCGCATCCTTCAGCGCTACAAGGAGCTGCAGGACATCATCGCGATCCTCGGCATGGACGAGCTCTCCGA
>Ga0070681_10003596_pt1 | contig 14535 bp, 16 predicted proteins | sample KBSC83BmetaG_FD_65650 | JGI IMG/M metagenome (GOLD analysis project Ga0070681, IMG submission 65650) | Corn rhizosphere microbial communities from Kellogg Biological Station, Michigan, USA - KBS C8-3B metaG | ecosystem: Host-associated > Plants > Roots > Rhizosphere | place: USA: Michigan... | reverse complement strand
GGAAGAACAGCAGTGGAAAGCTGAGCGTGCTGATGAGTTGACCGGCAGGGCCGAGGCTCAAAGCGGCCAACGCAAATCCGAGATAGAGCGGAACCAGAAGCGCGATGGCGACAAGGAACCCTGTCAACAGTTCGGTGGCCGTGCCGGTGTATTCCAACGTTTCGTCGACGATCTCGGTGTTGGACCAGAGAAAGCGCCGGAGCTCGGTTGCAAACCAGAATCGGTAAATCCCGAGCGTGACCGCGAGAAGCACCGCACCGCGGATCAGCAGCCGCCAATAGGCGCGCCGGTCGCCGATGAAGCGGGCTGCGGAGGCGGCGGGCAGGTCGGGCAATTCCGGTGCGGCCGCTTCGACCACGGTCATTTAACGTCCTATGGGGCGCGGGAAAACGCGAGGGAACGCAAACCGCCGGGTCATCCTATCGTAGATTCCGCCTGGGTTGCGCGGTTCCGCGCAGGCATGCCCGGCTTTCTGTCAAAGCTTCATGTGGACAACGGTGATGGGCCGCCGGCGAAGGCACACTTCCGGTATCCGGCGCGATGAAACCCGAAGGACTACGCCGTTGCGTTCGGCAGCCGATAGCTTTTGAAGCGGTCGCGCAACACGGTCTTCTGGATCTTGCCGGTCGCGGTGTGCGGGATTTCTTCGACGAACGCGACGTCGTCGGGCAGCCACCACTTGGCGATCTTGCCTTGCATAAAGCCAAGAATCTCGTCCTTCGTGGCCGTCTGATCCTTCTTGAGGACGACGACGAGCAGCGGGCGTTCGCCCCATTTGGGATGGGCCACGCCGATCACGGCGGCTTCGGCCACCTTGGGATTTCCGATGGCAAGATTTTCCAGGTCGATGGACGAAATCCACTCACCGCCCGACTTGATGACATCCTTCGAGCGGTCTGTCACTTGCATGTAGCCTTGCGAATCCATCGTGGCGACGTCGCCCGTATCGAAGAAGCCTTCGTAGTCGAGGATATCGGTGTCATCTTTGAAGTAACGCCGCGCCACAGCCGGCCCGCGCACCTTGAGCCGGCCAAAGGTCTTGCCGTCCCATGGCAGCGCCTTGCCCTGGTCGTCGGTGATTTTCATTTCCACGCCGAACGGCGGATGCCCTTGCTTCACTTGAACATCGAGTCGCGCTTCGCCGCCGAGGGCGGCGTACTCGGGCTTCAAGGAGCATAGCGAACCGAGCGGACTCATCTCGGTCATGCCCCAGGCGTGGATCACCTCGACGCCGTACTTGTCCTGGAAGGCTTGTGTCATGGCGCGCGGCGAGGCCGATCCGCCGATCACGACGCGCTTGAGATGCGGCAGCTTGAGTCCGTTCTTTTCCAGATGGTCGAGCAGCATCAGCCAAACCGTCGGCACACCCGCGCTGAATGTGACCTTGTATGTGTCCATCAATTCGTAGACCGACGGGCCGTCGAGCTTCGAGCCGGGCATGATCATCGCGGCGCCCGTCATCGGTGTCGAGAACGCCAGCGACCAGCAATTCGCATGGAACAGGGGCACGATCGGCAGCATCACGTCGCGCGAGGAAATGCCTATCGAATCGGGCAGCGACGCCATGAACGCGTGCAGCACATTCGAGCGGTGCGAATAGAGTACGCCCTTGGGATTGCCGGTGGTGCCGGAGGTGTAGCACATGCCGGCGGCGGTGTTTTCGTCGAACTGTTTCCAGGCGAAGTCGCCGTCCGCCTCTGCGATCCACTCTTCATAGGGCACGGCATTTCGCAGCGAAGTTGCCGGCATGTGCGCGGCGTCGGTGAGGACGATATAGCGTTCGACGGTCGGCAGCCTGTCGGCGAGGCTTTCGAGGAGAGGCAGGAAGGTGAGGTCGGTCATCATCACGCGGTCTTCGGCGTGGTTGACGATCCAGGCAATCTGATCGGGAAAGAGGCGCGGGTTGACGGTGTGGTAGATGGCGCCGATGCCGAGGATGCCATACCAGGCTTCCAGATGCCGCCAGGTGTTCCAGGCCAGCGTCGCCACGCGGTCGCCGGACTTGATGCCATCGCGGTCGAGCCGCTGTGCAAGTTTCAGGGCCCGCGCTCGCACCTCGGCGTAGGTGGTGGTGTGGATCGGCCCCTCGATCGAACGGGTCACGACCGGGCGGTTGGCGTGCTGGATCGCCGCGTGGTCGATGATGCGATGGCAAAGAAGCGGCCAATCCTGCATCAGGCCGAGCATGGGAATCCTCCACGTTGGTTTTGGGCCTTGGGGCCGAATGGAAGCTTATCAGCCCCGATGCGGAGATCGGAAGCGGTCTGGCCTGTGCCGAACCTCGGCGATGGCCGGCCTGTTGAGGGAGCCGGAGGCATTGTCTAGGCTGCGGACATGTCCTTGTTCAAAACGCTTCTTGTTTGTGTGGCGCTGATCGTTCCAAGCCACGTCTCGGCTCAGACCCAGAAGGATGCTCGCGGTCCTGCCGAGCCGGATTTTGCGGATGTCGCGCGCGGCTCGGGTTCGCCGCAAACCCCCGGATTGCGCATGGTCTATCTGTCGCCGCTGGGCGACCCGGCCGCCGCGCCGTGGAAAAACATTATCTTGCATCAGAGCGAAGGCTCCGCCGGTTCGGCGCGGGGGCTTGCACAGCAGCAAGCCAAGGCTCCGGCCAAGCGTGGCGTGACGCTCTGGGTCGAAACCGACGGCACGGTTTATTGGGCGACGCCCGAGACCGCGATCACCACGCATGGCGATGGCGCCAATCGGAATGACAATCGCTACATCGACAACGCGCAGACCTTTCATCAGGTCACGCGGATGAATTCGATTGGCATTGAGTTTGTCGGCAACTATCCCGATGTCGGCAAGCCTCCGACGCCCGAACAATTTGCCGCCTGCCTTTCGCTCGTTCGATTTTTGCAGGAGCGCTACGACATTCCGGCGTCGCGCATTTTTGCGCACAATTGGATCGATTACAAAGATGCCCGCTACTGCGAGGGCTGTGCGCTGGCGGAGCGTGCCCGTGCGCAAGCCTATCGGCCCACGGGCGCGCGAACTTCTTCGCGTTTCGCGCGTTAAGACCCCCAGCACTTGCTGGTCGGCCGTCAAATGCGGCCGATTGGAGGCGCGCAAACGGGGGCCTCGGCATGTTTTATCAAAACCGGTTGAGGCTGATCTGCGCCGTGCTGGCCCCGGCGGTTCTGGCCCTTGGTCCTGCCGATGCGCGACCGTCGCAGCCCAGTTTTTCCGACTTCTTCCTGCTCGGGCCATGGTCGCATCCCCATACCACGCGCAAGCCCAGCCATCGGAAGTCGCGAGCCGCCATGCAGCGCGAGGTGCAGCAGGAATTGTATCGCGAACTGCACCGGACGTGGCCGCTCGCAATGGAGCCACAGTTGGCCGCGCAAGTCCCCGAGCCGGCGCCGCCGTTGCCTCCGAAACGGCCTGCCGATTTGGCGGTAAGCGCGCCCGCAGAAAAGCATGCGCGTGCAAGTCAACCGGACGCGAAGATTCGAACCGCGGCGTTGGCCCCGGATCGAGAATTCAACAAGAGGATACAAGGCGAACTGCAGCGCGTGTTGCCGTCACCGGAGGCGGTGCCTGAAGCGCTGGCCTGTGCCGAACGCCTCGCGGTCATCGCACGTTATCGGCCCGTGCCGCGCCGGACCGCCAACACGCCGTGTACCGCCGTCGATCTGGTGCAGCTCGATCGCGTTTTGATGCCTGATGGACGCATCGTTACGCTCACACCCGCACCGACGCTTCAGTGCGGCATGGCGGAAGCTCTTGGGGAGTGGATTCGTGGCGAGGTTGGCCCCGCGGCGGCCGAACTCGGAGCGCCGCTCGTGGCCATCACCGATAACGATTCCTATGATTGCCGTCCGCGCAACAATGTGAAAGGCGCGAAGCTGTCCGAACACGGCAAGGGAAACGCGATCGATCTCACAGCGGTAAAACTCGGCAATGGCCGCGTTCTCAATCTGACCGACAAGCGGGTTGCGAAGCCGTTCCGGGAGCGGATGCGCGCCGCCGCTTGCAGCCGATTTTCGACGGTGCTCGGGCCCGGCGATCCTTATCATGCCGAACACATTCACCTGGACCTGGCCGAGCGCACCAACGGCTACAAGATCTGTCAGTGGGATGTCCTGGAGCCGGGCAGGGCTGTTGCAGAGGTGCCTTTGCCGCCTCACAGACCTGCGACCATTACCCAGAACGAGCAAAAACCGCGATCACGAAGGTTCTGATCCGATCGGATATGGGAGTCTGCAAACAAAAACGGCGCCGGATTTCTCCGGCGCCGTCTTCAATTCCGATATTCGACCGATCAATTCATCCGGGGCGTGCTGCCGAGCGCCATGCGCGGATTGTACGGTGAATCCCCTTCGGACGGCTTCAACACGACCACCGTCGCGCCGAGCTTGGTGCGATTGTAAAGGTCGATGACGTCCTCGTTGGTCATGCGGATGCAGCCCGACGAAATCGCTGAACCGATATATTCCGGCTGGTTGGTGCCGTGGATCCGGTAAAGCGTGTCCTTGCCGTTGGCATAGAGATAGAGGCCGCGGGCGCCGAGCGGGTTATGTGGACCGGGGCCGACGAAATCGGGAATGTTGCCGAGCCGCTTCTTGATGTCCGCGGTTGGCGTCCATGACGGCCATTCCTCGCGGCGGCCGACCTTGGCGACGCCGGAGAATACCAGCGCCTCTTCGCCGACGGTCACGCCGTAGCGGATCGCCTTGCCCTTATCGAGCACGTAATAAAGATAGCGGGCATCCGGATCGACAACGATCGTCCCCGGCGACTCCTTACGATGGTAGTCGACGATGTGGCGGAGGTATGGCTCGGGGATGTTGGCCTTCGCGTAGGGCGGATTGGCCAGGAGCTTGCGGTCACGCGGCGTCAGATTCGCGTCGGAGGCCGGCTCGATGGTCTGCTGCATGCAGCCGGACATCAAGACGCCAAGACCCAGGACAAGCAGGGCAATCCGCGCTTTGCCGGTGGCTTTCCGAATGAACATGCCCTTACCCCGATGAAATACGACTCCATAGATAGGCGATAAGCAGCAGGCTTTTCCAGGTCAGATGCCGATCAGGCTCTATACCGTTGTGAACCTGTGGCAGGAATGCCGCAGTCAGGTTCTCGTCAGCCGGGTGCCAAGCCACGTGTCGTTCTTCAGTGTGGGGCCGGTGGGTTAAGCGAGGTTTACCAAGGGGAGGCTTTCCCCGTGTCCGTCCGCCCTCCGAATCCCGCAGAAAAACCATCAGAATTCGGGGCGGGGGCTCAGGCAGCCCTGTCGCGCGCCAGAGGCCGGAATGCCTCGATAGGACACCATTTGCCGCCCATTTCTGCCGCGATCCGCCCCTAACCCAACGGGCATGGGGACGGAACGAGTGGAGAGACGAATGACCGACAAAAAGACCCGGACCAAGACCGCGCGGCCCCCCGCAAGGCCCGCCATGCAGCCGCAGAAACCACGAGAGCAAGTCAGCCTGGTTTATCGCTATGGCGCGATCGGCATTGAAGCCGTCGTCGCGGCAGCCCGGTACTCGGACGTGCCGAGGCGGCCGGCCGAAGCGCCGGTGGCTCCGCGAATCGATCCGCGCTTTCTGGAGACGGCGGTCTGACCGCGCAGAGCTTTGCTATCTCCTGGAGACAGGTCCGGCGGCCGCGCTTCGCGCGGCCGCCATCGTTTTGAGCGGCTGTCATCGGTCTGTCGCATCGCCGCGTGCATCCACACATCGATGAGGCGGCTAGGCATTTTTTGTTGCGGGATCGCGGCGATCGGGTCATGAGTGGGATAATCGGACGCTGCCAGGGGGGCGCGCGTCCGCGGCAGCCCTGCGCGGGCAAACTTTGGGTCGCCCATGCTGGCGGTTTACGTTCCGAACGGCCATTCGCTCGAACGTCGCGTCATGGTGTCGGGCGAAGAGGTGCCGGACAATGCGGTCTGGCTCGACCTCGTCAATCCGGCGCCTGGTGAAGACAAGGTGGTCGAGCGTCTGCTCGGCGTTGGGGTGCCGACGCGCGAGGAAATGCAGGAGATCGAGGTTTCGAGCCGGCTTTACGTCGAGCAGCACGCGCGCTTCATGACAGCGACGCTGATGTGCAACTCCGACACAGCGGTTCCTAAAACCACGGCCGTGACCTTTATTCTGTCGACACATCGCCTGGTCACGGTGCGGTACGACGAACCTCGGCCGTTCACGCTGGTCAGCAACAAACTCGCCCGCAACTGTCCGAGCAACATCACCGGGGAGAGCATTCTGCTCGACCTGCTTGACGCTGTGATCGATCGCTCCGCTGATATTCTCGAGCGCATCGGCACTGAGGTCGATCAGGTGTCGCACGACATCTTCGAGCCCGACAGCCAGACAGCCGATCAACCGTTGTCCTACAAGGACATCCTCAAGGCGATCGGCAGCAAGGGCGATCTGACCTCCAAGGTGCGCGAGAGTCTGGTCTCGATCGGCCGCCTGCTGCTGTTCCTGGCCAACGAAGCCGAGGGCATGCGTTGGCCCAAGGATGTGCGTCTGCAGCTGCAGGCGATGCAGCGCGACGTGCTGTCGTTGTCGGACCACGCGAGCTATCTCACCAATAAAATCACGTTCCTGCTCGATGCCATGCTCGGCGTGGTGACCATCGAGCAGAACAACATCATCAAGATCTTCTCGATTGCAGCCGTGGCCTTGATGCCGCCGACGCTGATTGCGTCGATTTACGGCATGAATTTCAGACACATTCCCGAATTAGAATGGACGTTTGGCTATCCCTACGCCTTGGTGCTGATGGTATGCTCGGCGATCTTGCCGTTCGTGATTTTCAAGTGGAAGAAATGGTTGTAACTGGACGGCCGCTGAGCGACAGCGACCGTCGAAACTGATTGGGCGTGATATGTCGAAACAAGCGATGCGTGAAGAAGCCGAGCGCCTGGTTAGAGAGGCGATGGAGCGGAAAGCCGTTACCGTCAAACAGGGCGAGACCCGGATCGAGGCGACGTGCGGGAAATGCGGCGCAAAAAATCGAGTGTCGGCCTCGCCCGGACAAATCCGTGCGCCGTTCACCTGCAAAGAGTGCGGGCTCAAGCAAGTGACATTGTGAGCGGCGGGCTCCGGCGCCAAACCGGCGGCCATCGCCAGGGGTGCGCGGACGCGCCGCCACCAACGCCGCGTCAATGTGCGTTTGCTGCAATCACCATGGAATCGATCTTCGTCATGCGCGGATCTGATCCGCGCATCCATCTTGTCGAAAAAGGATGGATTGCCGGGTCATAGGCGAGCGAAGCGACGCCGTTCTTCGAACGACCATGCCCGGCCATGACCCGACGAACCGCTGCCGTCGACACTGAAACGCTCGATCGGGCGCATCAGGCCGATAAGGTCCTCATTCCGGCTTGATGTTGCCGTCCTTGATAACCTTCTGCCACTGCACGGCTTCTTTTTTGATGGTGTCGCCGAATTCGGCAGATGTGCTGCCGACCGGGATAAAGCCGCGCTCTTCCACAGCTTGCCGCACTTTCGGATTGGCCAAGACCGCCGCGATGTCTTTCTGCACCTGCTGCACGACGCTCGCAGGCGTGCCGGCCGGAGCGAACAGTCCGAACCAGGAGCCGGTGGCCACGTTGGTGAGCTGGCCGTCGGTCGCTTCTTTGATCGTCGGCACGTTCGGCAGTTGCGAGGAACGTTCGGTGGTTGCGACAGCCAGCGCGCGGAGCTTGTCCGCGGCAAGCAGCTGCACGAAATTCGAGACGCCGTTGAACGTGGCGTGGATGTCGCCGCCCAGCATGCCGGCCACCGTCTCGTTCGAACCCCGATAGGGGACATGCACCATCTCGATGCCCGCGCTCTGCGCCATCAGCTCCATCACCAGCCGTTGGATGCTGCCGGCGCCGGACGAGCCAAACAGAATGCTTTTCGGTTTGGCCTTCGCGAGCGCGATGAATTCCTTCAGATTCTGCGCCGGTACGCTCTTGGTGACGACCAGCAGCATCGGATTTTTTGCGATCAGAGTGATCGGAACCAAATCTTTCTCGACGGAATAGGGGACCGTCATCATCGCCGGGTTGATGGTGATGCTTTGGTCTCCGGCGAAAAACAGCGTGTAACCGTCGGCCGGGCTGTTGATCGCCGCCACCGTGCCGATCACGGTGTTGCCACCGACCCGGTTCTCCACAATCGTTGTCTGGCCCCAATGGGTGGCAAGCGCGTTGGCAACGATCCTCAGCAACACATCGGCGCCCCCGCCGGCTGAAAACGGAATGATGAAGCGGACATTGCGCTGCGGATAGTCGGCGGCGTGGGTTGGCGCGAAAGGAATGGCCAGAAACAAAGCGCCGATCGCGGCACATCGAATGAGGGCGGTGCGCAAACGACCGGTGTGGACTGATCCCTTCGGCATGACTTCTCCTGCAGCTTTCGATTTGATTTTGGTCTGTCTAATCGGCGGCGACATATTCGTCACCCTTAATTTTTTTTGGGAGCCGATGAGATGAAGAGGATGGTACGGCTGGTGTCGCGTTGCACGTTAAACGTGCTGGCCGCCGTTGATGTGGATTTCCGCGCCGTTCACGTAGGACGACGTTTCGGTGCACAGCACATAGATGATCTTCGCCACCTCGTCCGTCGTGCCGAGCCGATGCAGCGGAATTTGCGGAATGATGGCCTCGGTGCCGGGCGACAGGATCGCCGTGTCGATTTCGCCGGGGGCGATGGCATTGACGCGAATGCCCAGCGGGCCGAAGTCGGCGGCCATTTCCCGTGTCAGCGAAGCAAGCGCCGCTTTGGAGGTGGCATAGGCGGCGCCCGCGAACGGATGGACGCGCGAGCCGGCAATGGATGTCACGTTGACCACCGATCCCTTGGTGGCCTTCATCTCATTGACCAAGCCGCGCGCCAGCATGATGGGTGCGAAGAAATTGACCTGAAACACCTGCTGCCAGACGTCGAGCGTGGTGTCGAGTGACGACAGGCGTTTGCCGCCTTCGGCTTTTGGCGAGATCGCCGCGTTGTTCACCAGTGCGTGCAACTCGCCGTTCGATAGGCGTCCTTTGATTTCCTCGATGGCCCGTCGTGTGCTGGCGGGATCGGCGAGGTCGACCTGGATGTGATCGTCAGGCCCCATTTCCCACGGGCAATTTTCCGGGAATGGATGGCGCGAACAGGTGATGACCCGCCAGCCCGCAGCGGAGAAGCGCTTCACGGTGGCATGCCCGATACCGCGGCTTGCTCCGGTGAGCAGCAGCGTGCGGCGCGGTTGGTTTGGTTGCGGCGCAGTCGTCATGCCGTTCACTCTACCTTATTTTGACCCGGCCACGTTTGATTTGCAGACGCTCGCCTCGGAAAGTCGGCCATGCCGCCTGTCGGCGTTGGATCGAGCGCGGCGTTCAGGGGTAAAGCCGCGTTTTGCTCCACGGCGCGCCGCGCTGGGCGCGGCGGAACTCGACGCGCTCGTGCAACCGGAATGGGCGGTCTTCCCAGAATTCGATGGACATTGGAATGACCCGAAACCCCGACCAATACGGCGGCCGGGGCACGCTGCCGATGGCATATTTGGCGGTATAGCGCGCGACGGCCTTCTCGAAGGCAAGCCGGCTTTCGAGTGGCGACGATTGATTGCTGGCCCAGGCGCCGATCTGCGAGAGCCGCGAGCGGCTGGCATAGTAGGCATCAGCTTCGGCGTCGGAGACGCGCTCGACCGGACCGCGAAGGCGCACCTGCCGGGTGCGGGATTTCCAGTGAAACAGCAGCGCGGCCTTGGCGTTGTTGTCCAGCTCGCGCCCCTTCTGGCTGTTCATGTTGGTGTAGAAAACGGCGCCGCGCTCATCGAACCCCTTGAGCAGAACCATCCGCAGGTTGGGCATGCCGTCGGCATCGACGGTGGCAAGCGCCACGGCATTGGGGTCGGCGGACTCGCTGCGGGCCGCTTCGTCCATCCATTGCGAGAAAAGCCGCATGGGTTCGTCGGCGGCGGTGAAATCACCAACCGTTAACCCGACTGGGTGTTTTATGGGGGCCGTATCAGGCATCGTGTGGAGTATCCGTTATGGCCGGCCCGGTGGCTCAACGCCCGTCCCGGCGCTTCTTATATAGTAGAATAGCCGTGGCAAGCCTACGGCTGGGTGTCGTCGTTACACTTGCAGCCGGTGCGAGCGGTTGCGCGGTGTCCGGCCAGTTCGGCTCGATGTTCGGCGGCGGCAGCGGCGACGCCGGAGGCGCCAAGGCCTACGCGAGCGGAGACACGACCGGCTCGGTGGCTTCGATCAAGCCCACGCCTGCGTCCTCGAGCGCGGGACTCCCCTCGGAAACCGACCTGGTGTTTACGCGTCTGGCGGTGGTCGAGGTTCTCAAGCGCGGCAGCAAAGAGGTGAGCGCCCCTTGGGAGAACCCCAACAGCGGGGCGCGCGGAACGGTCACTCCGATCGCCAGCGCTTATGACCGCGATGGCGCGACCTGCCGCGATTTCCTTGCAAGTTACGTCCGCCGGCAAGGGGCGGAAACTTGGCTGCAGGGCGAAGCCTGCCGTGCCAAAAAGGGGGCTTGGGAGGTCAAAAGCCTGCGGCCCTGGACACGCTCCTGACCGGCGGAACGGCTTGGTCGTTGCAGTCCGCCACAATCGGCACCAAATATAAGTCACACTACGGGTTGGGCTGGCCGCGGATTCGTGCGGCCACGGATATTTCTTTGGAGCTGTCAGGATGCGCGACCCCTACGAGGTTCTGGGGGTGCAGAAGAATGCGAACCCCGCGGCGATCAAAACCGCGTTTCGGCGTCTCGCCAAAAAACTGCATCCCGATGCCAACAAGCAGGACAAGAAGGCGGCGACAAAATTCGCTGAGCTGAACGCTGCCTATGAAATCCTCGGCGATCAGGACAAGCGCAAGGCTTTCGATCGGGGTGAGATCGACGCCGAGGGCAAGCCGCGCTTCCAGGGCTTTGGAGCCGGGGGCGGCGGCCGCCCCGGCGGCGGTGCCGGTGGATTCGGCCAGGGTTTCGGGCAGGACGGCGGTTTTGAAAGCTTCACCTGGGGCCCGGATGGCTTCCAGCGGAGCGGCACCCCGGGTGGCGGCGGCCGTGGGGCCGGCGGACGGGGCGCCGGCGGCTTTCGCGGCGGGATCGACGATATCCTGAAAGACATGTTCGGCGGCGCGGCGCGTACTGGCGGGGCCGGCCAGCGGGCGCAGTTTGAGCCGGAGGACTTCGGCTCCGCGACGCCGAGCCGCGATGTCACCGGTGCCGTGACTATTACTCTTCCGGAGGTCGCGAGCGGGACATCCCGCCGCGTGCATCTGCCGACCGGCAAGGAGATCGAGGTCAAGATTCCGGCCGGTCTCGCGGACGGTCAGACGATCCGGCTTAAAGGGCAGGGCATGCCCGGTTCCGGTGGCGCGGTCGGCGATGCGTTGATCACGGTGTCCGTCGCGCCTCATCCGACGTTTACGCGCGACGGCGCCAATCTGCGGCTTGAGCTGCCGATCACGCTTTACGAGGCCGTGTTGGGTGGCAAGGTGCGCGTGCCGACACTCGACGGCGCGGTGGAACTGGCCATTCCCCCCGGCACCAGTTCGGGCCGCACGCTCCGTGTGCGCGGCAAGGGGCTCCCCTCGAAGGAAGGCGCCGGCGATCTTTACGCCACCGTGCGGATCGTATTGCCGGAGCGATCCGATGCCGAACTGGAGGACCTGATGCGCAAATGGCGCGACGGTCAGCCCTACGATCCTCGCCGCGATATGAGCTGATCGGCGGAACCGCGCGATGGTGCAGGCGTGCGGCCTTCGACCTGATCGTAGGCCGCAATGGCGACAGCCTTCAGTCGCTCCTTGTCTTTCGGGCCGCTGACCACCCATCCGTAGCTGCCTTCGATCCAGCGCACGGCGCCGAAACCGGCGCTGGCGTCATACCGGAACGCGGTGCGCGCTTCGTTGAGGCGCGAGCAGTAGATCGTGAACCGCTCGCCATTGCTGCCTTCGTACATGAAGAGCGCGGCGGGTCCGTTCACGCCGGGCAACAGCCTCCCGCCCAGCAGTTTGAGATCGAACGAACCGAGATCCGGCGCGCGCAGCGTGGTCCCGACGCGCCGCGACAGCCACGGCAGCAAATGGTCTTCTTCCGCCTTGACCTCGATCGGGTGGCGCACCTCGCTGATATAAAGCTTGTGGGCGTCAAGCGCCTCGGCCGTGAACTGTGCGATATCGTTTGGCGCCACGGCCGCCACCCCACGCACCACCCAGCCGGCGACGCCGCCGAACACGAAGGCGGCCAATGCAGCCGCGGCCGCGATCGTCCCCCACGACCGCTGCCTGCGCATGATCCGGTTGAGCGTCAGCCGGTCCGGAACCGGCTCATGGATGGTGCTGCTGTAACGGGCGCGAATGGCTTCCGCCAATGCGCGCCAGCCCGCCACGCGCGCGGCATCCTCCGGGTGATTGGCGAGCCACGCCTCCACCGCGGGGCGGCGATCGGCCGGCAATTCGCCATCGACATAGACGTGCAACTCGTCATCCGTCACAGGTGTTTCTCTTTCGATCATGGTCTGACCTTTCTTCTTATTTGATGCGGCGAAGCGCGGGGCGCTCGCCGTCGAGATACGCTTTGATCTGCACGCGGGCACGGGCCAGACGCGACATCACGGTTCCGATCGGGACGCCCTGAATCTCCGCGACCTCGCGATACGTCAGTCCTTCGAGAACGACCAACAGAAGCGCCGTACGCTGCTCCTCGGCGAGCAGCGCCAGTGCGCGTTCGATATCGCGTCCACCGGCTTCCGGACCGGCCATGTCAGGAGCGTCGTTGTCGTCGATCGAACTGAGCGACGGACGGCGGGCCAGCGATCTGAGGCGGTTGCGATTGAGGTTGGTCAGGATCGTGTAAAGCCAGCTCCGCGCGTCGCCGCCGTGAAACAGGTGTTCGGACCGGAGCGCGCGAACCAGGGTGTCCTGCACCAGGTCGTCCGCGGTTTCCGCGTCGCGTGTCAGGGCTCGCGCGTATCGCCGGAGTGCCGGGATCGTCGCCTCGATATCCTGGTGAAACGTACCCACCCCGATGCCCTCGATATGACTGGTCGTTGCCGCATGGCCGGCGGTCCTTGCCGCCCATACGCCTGCCGTCTTGTTTCGTTCAACCCCGTTGGTCGGTCCCTATTCCACGCCGCTCTCAATCAGGGCAATTGCCGGGCTGTGGCTATCCTTGAAGGGTCTTGAACGCTATGTCATAGGGAGACTTTCACGATCCGAACATGGTTGTCCCTCTATCGATTCCGCTCCCGTTTTGGCGGGGGCGAGCACATTCGGGATCGCAGTCGAAGGCCGGATTCCGGCGGGTAAGGAACGTTCATGGCTGAGGGCTCAGGTCTGATGCGGGGCAAGCGCGGCTTGGTCTTCGGGCTCGCCAACAACCGGTCGCTGGCGTTCGGCATCGCCAAGGCCTGCCGGGCCCAGGGCGCCGAGCTTGGCGTGACCTATCAGGGCGATGCGCTCAAAAAGCGCGTGGAGCCTTTGGCGCAGGAGATTGGCGCAAAGGTGATCGGCCACTGCGATGTGTCGGAACCTGCCACCATCGACGCGACATTTGCAGCGGCACAAAAGCTTTGGGGCACGCTTGATTTCGTGGTGCACGCCATCGCGTTCTCCGACAAAAGGGAACTCGACGGTCGTTATGTCGACACCACGCCGGAGAACTTCAGCCGGACGCTGATGGTCTCCTGCTATTCGTTCGCCGCCATTGCTCAGCGCGCGGAGACGATGATGCCCGACGGCGGCTCGCTGCTGACGCTGACCTACTACGGCGCCGAGAAATGGATTCCGCATTACAACGTCATGGGCGTTGCCAAGGCGGCGCTGGAAACGTCGGTGCGCTATCTTGCGGCCGACCTCGGCAGCAAGAAGATCCGCGTCAACGCCATTTCATCTGGGCCGATCAAGACCCTTGCGGCTTCGGGGATCGGCGACTTTCGCTACATCCTCGGATGGACCGAGCACAACGCGCCGCTGCGCCGCAATGTGTCGGCGGACGAGGTGGGGGATGCCGCGGTCTATCTTTTGTCCGACATGTCGCGCGGCGTTACGGCGGAAATCCTCCACGTCGATGCCGGCTATAATGTGATCGGCATGAAGCACCCGGACGCTCCGGATATCGATATCACCATACCCAAGGATTAGGCGGCGCGACGCCTGTAAATTCATCATGTCCGGGCCCATTCTCTATTTCGTCCGCCACGGCGAAACCGACTGGAACCGGGAGCGCCGGTTGCAGGGCCAGCACGATATTCCCCTTAATTCCCTGGGCCGCGTCCAGGCGGCGCGCTGTGGGGTTCTCCTCCGTGAGCTATTCGAGCGCGGCGGCCGGCCGGCGGCGAATCTCGATTACGTCGCCAGCCCGCTGGGACGCGCCCGCGAGACGATGGAACTCATGCGTGCAGGCTTGGGGCTCGAGCCGACGGCGTATCGCACCGACGTTCGTTTGATGGAAATGTCGTTTGGCCGCTGGGAGGGTTTCACCTTCGCCGAATTGCAGGCGCGAGAGTCCGCGGCGCTAGCGGAACGCGAGCGGGACAAGTGGGGGTTCGTGCTGCCGGGCGGGGAGAGCTATGCCCAGCTTCAGG
>Ga0070681_10003595_pt1 | contig 14536 bp, 19 predicted proteins | sample KBSC83BmetaG_FD_65650 | JGI IMG/M metagenome (GOLD analysis project Ga0070681, IMG submission 65650) | Corn rhizosphere microbial communities from Kellogg Biological Station, Michigan, USA - KBS C8-3B metaG | ecosystem: Host-associated > Plants > Roots > Rhizosphere | place: USA: Michigan... | reverse complement strand
AAGCCGGCCTCCGCGCCTCCCGGACTGACCCGCGCCGGTCGCCGGGTAACGCTTCTGCCGGAATACTTCCGGGGTGACCGGTCTGCTCGACGTCGACCCGCGGGACACCCGCCTCCGAGCGCCGTCCCTCGCCGCGCTCGTACGCGCGGTCACGACCGCGGCAGGCTCGGCGACCGCGTCCGACGCGCTGCGCGCACTGGCGGAGGCTGCGCAGGCAGTCGCCGGAGCGGAGATCGCGCTCGTCCGGGCGAGCGACGACGCCGGCGAGGTGCTCGAGGCAGTTGCGGTCGCAGCGCCACGGGCCCTCGCTGCCGAGCTGTACGGGACCGTGCTGGCGGCGGCGGAGCTCCCGGAAGGGCCGGTCGAGGAGGTCGCTCGAGCGCCTGCCGCGGTTCGCCGGATTGTCGAGCGCACCGGAGCCACCCACCTCTTGCTCGCGCCGGCGCGGGCGGCCGGCTGCGCCGTCTCGGTGGAGCTGTTCCGCTCGGGTGCGGCGTTCGGCGCGGAACAGCGGCTCGCCGCCGAGTTGTGCGCCGCGCTGGCGGCGCTCGTCTTTCGCGCCTTCAGGGCGGGCGGTGACGTGTCCTCCCTCGCGCGGCCCGCGCTCGAGCTGGCGGGTGAGGCGCTGGCGGTGGCGCTGGAAGAGGAGGACGCCGCGGCCGAGGTCGTTCGGCTCGCGGCCGGCGTTGCGGGGGCCACGGCAGCCGTGCTCTGGGAACGCAGCGAGGATGGGCTCGTCCCCGCCGCGTCGTGGGGCGTCGACGCCGACGCCGATCTCGGAGCGGCGCGTGAGGTCGCCGACCGCGCGCTCGCCGAGCTGGGGCCGGTCAGCGCCCATGCCGCCGGGCTGCCAAAGGATTGCGCCGTCTCGACCACGCTGTCCCTGGGGCGGCCGGCGTTGGGTGTCCTGCAGCTGTTCCATCCCGCCGGCGAGGAGCCGGAGGCGGAGCAGCTCACCCGGCTCGCGACCTTCGGCGTCCGTGCCGCTCACGCGCTGCGTACCAACGAGAGGGCGCGCCTCCTCGCGCTCGAGCTCGAGCGTACGCGCGCCCTGCTCGAGGTGATCGTCCAGGCCACGGCCGAGCTCTCCGTGTCGCACACGCTCGAGACCGCCGTCGAGCGGGTCGCCGAGCTGCTCGACGTCGAGCGCGTGGCCGTCTACCTCCGAGCCCCGGAGCAGGGCGAGCTCGGGGCGGCGGCGAGCCGCGGCCTCGCCGGTCCTCACGCCCGCGTGGCCGACCGGCTGCTCGACGTCGCGCTGGGGCCCTCGCGCGCCCGCGCCGTGCTCGAGATAGCGGACGTCGGGCAAGATCCGCGGCTCGCGGTGGTCGCGGTGGCGGCGCGGGAGACCGGGATCGGCTCGGCGCTCGCCGTTCCGCTGATGGCGCGCGGCGACGTCGTCGGGCTGCTCGCGGCCTATCCAGTCGGCCGGCCGGCCGCGGGCGAGCACGAGACGGCGCTGCTGGCCGCGCTTGCGGGTCAGCTCGCGGTTGCCGTCCAGAACGCACAGCTCCACGAGCAGGCGAAACGTCTCGGCGCGGAGCGCGAGGCTGCGCTTGCCGCCGAGCGGGCCGCGGCGCGCCGGCTTCGCGCGCTCTACGAGGTGTCGCGCTCCTTCGCGCAGAGCCTCCGGCTCGACGACACGCTCGAAGCGCTTGCCCGCACCGTCGTCGACGTGCTCGATGTCGACGCGGCGGTCGTGCGGATGCCGGACGACAGGCGCGAGCTGCTCTTGCCACGGGCGGTTCATGTCCGGGAGGCGCCGTTCGCCGAGCCGGTGCGAATGCTCCTCACCCAGCCCGTCCCCTTCGGCCAGCACAACGTCCAGCGGCTCTTCCGGGAGCGGCGAGCGTTCCGGCTGGGTCCGGGCCGCAACCGCGGCGAGCAGTTCCTGCCGGCGCTCGCCCCGTTTCTCGAGAAGGGCTGGACGGGGGCCGTGGTCCCCGTTGCCCTGACGACCGAGGTCGTCGCCTCGCTCGGCGTCTACTCGTTCCGGCCCGGCAACCCGGTCTCGCAGGAGACGGTCGAGGCGGCGATCGCGCTAGCGGGCCAGGCGGCCCTCGCGATCGACAACGCGCGGCTCTACCAGCAGCAGAAGCAGTTCGCCGACACGATGCAGCGCTCGTTGCTACCGCGCTCACGGCCCGTGATCGAGGGGATCGAGGTCGGCGAGGTGTACGAGCCCTCGGCGCGGGTGGACGTCGGCGGCGACCTCTACGACTTCCTCGAGCTGGACGACGGCCGGCTCGCCGTCGTGCTCGGGGACGTGACGGGACACGGCGTCGACGCGACCGCGGACATGGCGATGGCGAAGTTCGTCTTCCGCTCGCTCGCGCGCGAGCACTCGGAGCCGGCCGACTTCCTCGCCTCCGCGAACGAGGTGATCTGCAGCGAGATCGGCCCCGGGAAGTTCATCAGCATGAGCTACGTCGTCGTGGACGGCGCCGCCGGCCGGGTCGCGGGCGCGAGCGCGGGTCATCCCGCGCCGCGGATCGTCCTCCCCGACGGGTCGACGCGGCCCCTCGAGGCGCACGGCCTCGTGCTCGGGATCGACGGGGGCCAGGAGTACACGGAGTCCGAGGCGAACCTCCCGCCCGGATCCTCGCTCGTCCTCTACACCGACGGTGTCGTCGAGGCACGCCGGAACGGCGAGCTGTACGGGGACGACCGACTCGACACCCTCCTTGCCGAACGGCGGGAGCTGTCGGCGCTCGCGCTCGCCACGGCGGTCGCCGAGGACGCGCGGGAGTTCGCCGACGGCGACCTCTCCGACGATCTCGCCGTCGTCGTGATCCGCAAGACCTGACGCCCTGATCCACGGAGGCATACGGGCCGAAAGCTAGAATCCAGCGGTCCGTGGCCAAGCGCGCCGGCTTCATCCTCTGTCTCGTCGTCTGCGCCGTCGGCGTGGGCGCGACCCACGCGCGAGCCGACACTCCGCCGCCTCCGGCGGTGATCGCGGTCGGCGTCCAGATCGGCTCCGTCGACGTCGCCGGGCTGACCGCCGACCAGGCGTCCGCCGCGGTGGAGAAGGCCTACTTCGCGCGCGTCGCGCTCCGGGTCGCGCATCACGGCTACTCGGTCTCGCCGCAGCACTTCCATACCGCGCTCGGCGGGCTCGACCTGGCCGTGCAGACGGCGCTCACCGCTCCGGCGGACACGGCAGTCCCGCTCGAGCCGACACTCGACACGAAGCGCCTGGTCAAGTGGGTGAAGACCCTGGCGACGAAGACGTACCGCGCGCCGGTCGCCGGACAGGTCGTCCTTCGACACGGACGCCCGTTCTTCACCCATGCCCATCCGGGTCGCGCCCTGCGTCCCTTCACGACCCGGATGATGATCCGCAACGCGATCGTGGGCGGTACGCGCGCGCCGATCGTCGCGCCGGTGCGGAAGCTCCAGGCCGCCTCCGCCAAGTCAGAGCCGGTCATCGTGATCCACCGCGGGATCAACAGGCTCTTCCTCTACAACGGGACGCATCTCGTCCGCGTCTTCCCGGTGGCCACCGGGCAGCCCGCGTGGCCGACGCCTCTGGGCCATTTCGAGATCGTCGTCAAGCAGGTGAATCCGTGGTGGTATCCGCCGACCCAGGACTCGTGGGCGGCCGGCGCCAAGCCGGTCCCGCCCGGGCCCGGCAACCCGCTCGGCACGCGCTGGATGGGACTGAGCGCACCGGGCGTGGGGATCCACGGCACCAGCGAGCCGTGGTCGATCGGTCATTCGGAGTCGCACGGCTGCATCCGGATGCAGATTCCATCCGCGGAGTGGCTGTACAACCGCGTGCGGATCGGGACGCCGGTCTTCATCATCCCGTCCTAGCGGGGCCGTGGTAGGCCCTCTCAAGCTAGGGGCACAGGCGCTCGCGATGATGGGTGTGGGGATCCTTGCTTCGCTGCTCGTCTGGCATCTGACGCACCAGACGCCGCCCCCGAAGGTCGGGGCTCCGGCACCGGGCTTCACACTGCCGCGTCTCGACGGCAGGGGGGAAGTGTCACTCGCATCGTTGCGCGGCAAGACGGTCGTCCTCAACTTCTTTGCCTCCTGGTGCGGCCCGTGCAAGCGGGAGGCGCCGGACCTCGAGTCGCTCTGGCGGCGCAATCGCTCGGACGGCGTCGTCGTGCTCGGCGTCGACAGCGGCGACACGAAAGGCAGTGCGCGGCAGTTCCTCGACGCTCACGGCGTCACGTACCCGGTGGTCTTCGATCCGCGTGAGAAGCTTGCGCAGGGGCCGTACGCGCTGCCCGGGCTTCCCGTTACGTATGTGATCAACCGGGCCGGGCGGATCGTCGGTGGCGGCGTGCTTGGGCCGGTCAGCGACAACGGCTACTCGGCGACGTTCCACCGTGCACTCGAGGCGGCGATGAAGTCGTGACGCGCGGTCTCAAAGGCACCGCCCAGCTGCTCGCGCTCGCGTGCGTCGCGGGCCTGCTCGCGCTCCTCGTCTGGTCGGTCGTGCACCAGGAGCACGCCCCGGGGGTGGGCTCGGCGGCACCCGCTTTCACGCTGCGCAAGCTCGACGGGCCGGGCACCGTCTCGCTCTCCTCGTACAGGGGGAAGCCGGTCGTGCTGAACTTCTGGGCGTCGTGGTGCGAACCGTGCAAGAGCGAGGCCGCCGTGCTCGAGCGGGACTGGACGAGCTACCGCGGCCGCGGGGTCGTGTTCCTCGGCGTCGACTACCACGACCTCTCGTCCGACGCGCGGCGCTTCGTGAGCGCGCACGCGTTGACGTTCCCGATGCTCCAGGATGGCTCCGGCAACGTGACGAAGCGCTACGGGATCTCTCAGGTGCCGGAGACATACGTCCTCGACCGCCGGGGGAAGGTCGTCGCGCACCTGCGCGGCCCGATCACCGATCCCGGCTTCGCCGATCAGTTCAGGAGCGCAATCGCGAAGGCGGTGGAGTGATCGTGCGGTTCCTCGCGGTCGTGGCGGCCGCGCTCGTTCTCGCGGCCCCCGCGGCAGCCTGCGCGCACCCGCGCACGTCGCTGAGCTACCTCCAGGGGCAGGTGATGTGCCCGACCTGCCACACGACGCTCGACATGTCCGACTCGCAGGCCGCGCAGCAGATCAAGGGGTTCATTGCGCAGAAGGTCGCCGCGTGCTGGACGGCCGAGCAGATCGAGTCGGCCCTCGTCGCCAACTACGGGCAGCAGATCCTCGCGGCCCCGTCCCACAAGGGTTTCGACCTGCTTGCCTGGTGGCTGCCGATCGTCGGCGTGCTCGCGGGCGCGGTCGTGCTCGCACTCGGTGTTTGGCGCTGGAGCCGGCGCAAGGAGCCCGAGGAGCCGGATGGGCCGGCGGGCTCCGGGCTCGACGAGGAGGAAGAGCGTCGCCTGGACGATCTGCTGGCACGCTTCGACTGATGGGCGGACGGCTCGGCATCTCGTTCGCGGCAGGTTTCGTCTCGGTCGTCCTGCCCTGTGTGCTGCCGCTGGTCCCCGGGTACCTCGCGGCGCTCTCGAGCATCGAGGCCGGCCGGCTCGGGCAACGCGGGACCGCCCGGCGCGTCGTCGTCTCGAGCCTTCCGTTCATTCTCGGCTTCACCGTCGTGTTCGTGGTTCTCGGCGCCGGCGCGGCGGCCGTCGGCAGCGTCCTCTCGGCGACGGCCCGGACCCAGCTCGCCGGCTTCATCCTCGTCGTGCTCGGGCTCGCGTTCATGGGCCTGCTGCCGGTGCCGGAGCGCGTGCTGGCCCCCGGGCTGCTCGTGGGCGCGCGCAGGCGCGGCTCGGGCGCGCTGCTCGGCGGGGCGTTCGCGGTCTGCGCGGCGCCCTGCATCGGCAGCGTCCTCGGCGCCGTGCTCGTCCTCGCGAGCACGAGCGGGACGGTGCTGAAGGGAACCGTGCTCCTCGCCGCGTACGCGCTCGGGCTCGGCGCGGCGTTTCTCGTCGCCGGCCTCGCCTTCGCCCGGGCGATGGGGGCGTTTCGCTGGCTGCGCGACCGTTACACGCTGATCCAGGTCACGAGCGGGATCGTGCTCGTTGCGCTCGGCCTACTCCTCTTCTTCCACCGCGAGTGGTGGCTCCAGGTCGCCGTCAACCGCCTCCTGATCGACCTCGGCCTGTCGACGCCATAGCCCCGCTCCGGCCTGTCTTTCCTAGTGACAACTTGTCACTAGGTGCTCGGCCAGGCCTGGATCCTCGGCGAAGGCCATGGCCGTTGGGCCATCGTCCAGGCAAGTAGCAAAGTGTTACAAGGTGAGGCGGGGTGGGGCGAGGTCGAGCGAGCCCGCGGCGACCCGCTGCCGCGCGGCGTCCACCTGCGCGAGTACGTACGCCACGTCGATCCCGCGATGGGATGGCGCGAACGGCGCGAGCCGGCGCGCCGCCTTCTCGAGTTGCCGGCCCGTCGCGACGGGCCGACCGCGGCCGGCCTGGTACCAGGCGACGGCGACGTGGACGAGCCCCTGGAAGAAATCACGCTCCTCTGCGGGCGCCGCGCGCCAGGCTTGTTCGAGCTCCTCGTGCGCCTCGAAGTAGCGGCCCGCGCGAATCTCTTCGAGTCCACGCTTGAACGCAACGTCCATCTCGTTCTACATTTCCGCCGTGGCGACGATCCTGCTCTGTGGGGTCGAACTCTTCATGCGAGGGAAGCTGGAGGCGCTCCTGCCCGGCCATCGTCTCATCACAGTCGACCACACGGCGGATCCCGAGCTCGTCCTCGCGGACGTCTCGCGCATCGATCCGGACGAGGTCGCGGACGCGTATCCGGACATCCCGATCGTGGGCTTCACGAACCACACGGACACGTCCGGGCTCCGCGCCGCGCACGCCGCCGGGTTCGACCAGGTGCTCGCGAAGTCGGCGCTCGGCGACCAGCTCGGCGCGGTCGTGGCGGAGCTCGCCGGCTCCGCGGAGCCGTGACGGTTGGCGGCGCGGGCGCTCACGACCGCTATCTACAGTAGGACGCTGTGACGTACATCATCGCCGAGCCCTGCATCGACATCAAAGACCTGTCCTGCGTGGACGTCTGCCCGGTCGACTGCATCCACGAATTCGACAGGATCCTCGTCATCGACCCGGAGGAGTGCATCGACTGCGGCGCCTGCGAGCCGGAGTGCCCGGTCGAGGCGATCTTCCCCGAGGACGCGCTGCCGGACAAGTGGAACGCGTTCGTCGAGATCAACTACGCGTACGACAAGGGCGCGGACGTGATCAACCAGCTCACGAAGAAGTACGCGGACGAGAACAACGTCCAGAACGAGCCGATCGAGTAAGCAGCGGCGCGCGGGGAAAAGAGCGCCTGGCGTGAATCCAAAGACCCTCGACCACGTTGCCTACTGGCTGGCTGATCGCGACGCCGTCGCCGACTTCGTCGTCCGCCATCTCGGGATGCACGTCATCGACCGGACGGACACGTTCACGCTCGTCGGAGCCGACGCGCGGCGTGGAAAGCTGACCCTCTTTGCCGCCGAGGGCCCGCGGCAGCGTGGCGCGCTCGAGCACGTTGCGCTGCGCGTGCACGACCTCGAGCGGGCGCTCGCCGAGCTGCCGGACGGCCTCGAGGTCGACCGGCGGCGTGACGGCGAGGCCTACTTCGAGCTCGGCGAAGGCGTCGCGCTCGGCCTCGTCGAGGCCGACACCGACCTCGACTACGACCTCGACCACGTCGCTCTCCGCTCGGCCGATCCCCAGGCGACGGCGTCGGAGTACGGCTCGCTGGGCTTCCGTGCCGCGGCGCCCGGCCGATCCAACTGCCCGCGCGTCGAGGTCGGCGGTGCCTGGATCGAGTTCCAGCCCGGCGAGCCGGGCGCGCCGGAGCAGCCGCTCCTCAACCATCTCGCCGTCCTCGTCGACTCTGCGGACGAGCACGAAGCGGCCGCCCGGGATCTCGGCGTCGAGATCGACAACATCGTCGACGCCGCGAACACGCTCGCCGTCTTCGTCTGGGGCCCGGAGCGCGTGCGGATCGAGTACGTCGAGCACAAGCCGACGTTCTCGCTCACCTGAGTTGCGCGTCACGGTCGCGGGCGCGGGGATGGCGGGCCTCGTGGCCGCCGCGCGACTCCGCGAGCTCGGGCACGAGCCGCGCGTGCTGGAGAAAGGCACACGTGCGGGAGGCTCGATGCTCCTCTCCTCGTGCGTCGTCTGGCGGCACCTGGAGTGGGAGCAGTTCCGCGCCGAGTGTCCCGGCGGCGACGAGCCGCTGCAGTGGCTGATCTGGGAGCGGCTCGACGACGCACTCCGCTGGCTCGAGTCGCTCGGGGCGGAGCCGGTCTGGCGAGACACCGAGAACCCGCTCACGACCGGACGGCGCTACGACCCGCGCGCGCTGACCCGGCTCCTCGTAGAAGCGGCCGGCGCGGCCGAGCTCGAGACGCCGCTGCCCGAGGACGCCGAGCCGCCGCTACTGCTCGCGACCGGCGGCTTCCCCGGGCGTCTCGCCCGCCAACGCGGGCTGCTCCTGCGGGCGAACGCGTGGAGCGAGGGAGACGGCCTCGACTTCGCAGTGGCCAGGGGCGCCGCGACGACGCAGGGCATGGACGAGTTCTACGGCCGCGTCATGCCCGCGCCGCCTGCGCGGGTCCGTGAAGAGGACTTCGTCCCGCTCGCGCAGCTCTACGGCCGCGAGGCGCGCGTCTTCACCGACGACTGGCACGAGATCACGCCGCCGCAGGTTGCGTGGCACGAGAACGACCTCGCGCAGCGGGTTGGGCCGCGCGCCTGGTATGTGGTCGAGGAGACGAACGAGCGCATCGAGGCCGCGCGGAAGGCGGGGGCCACCGTCGTGGGCCGCGACGAGGGCCTCGCCGTCCACGTCGCGGCCGCGGTAACCCACACGATCGGCGGTCTCCGGGTCGACACGGACGCGCGAGTGAGGGGCACCGACTGCCTCTGGGCGGCCGGGGTCGACGCCGGCGGGGTCGCGACGGGCGGCTACGCGAGCGGACTAGCACAGGCGCTGGTACTCGGCCTGGTGGCGGCAGAGTCGATCGCGGGCTAGCCGGCGAGATACGCGCAGACGCGGCGGTCGCCGGGGAGCGGCGATGGCGCGAGCTTCGTCACGCGCAGCTGCTGGCCCTCGACCTCGACGCTGGAGCCGACCGAGGGGGCCTCCCCTTCTTGCTCCACCAGCTCGTAGCCGGAGGGCTTCCAGACGAAGAGGAGATGCTGCTGCGTGCCGTCGCCGTCCACAGCGGCGAAGACTAATTGTCGCCGGTGGGCTGCCCGCGCAGTTCGAGGCTCATCGTCGTGCCGCCGACGTCGTGGTCGAGCGTGAGGTTCGCGCCGAGCGTGCGTGCCCGCTCGCCCAGAACCTCGAGCGCGCGCCGTCGCCGCTCGGTCGGCGCGTCGTCCCGGATCACCAGGCGCAGCGTGCCCGGTACGTCCGAAACGGCGGCGACCTCGAAGCGAGAGGGAGGGCCACGCCGGATCGCCTCCTCGAGCGCCTCGCGCACGATCTGGTACAGCGCGGCCTGCGTCCGCTCGCCGAGCGAGTCGATCAGCGCCACGTCGAGCGTGACCTTGATCCGGTGCTCGCGCCCGCGGGACTGCGCGAGCGCGTCGACCGCCGCGACGAAGCCGTGGTCGCGCAGCGCCACCGGCTCGAGGTTGAAGGACAGGTCGCGGAGCTCGCCGACCGTCGTTCTCGTCCGGTTGAGCGCCCGGTCCATGATCTCCCGCGCTTGGTCGTGCTCGCCGCGGCTGATCAGGTCGAGGGAGGCATCGAGCATGAGCGCGACTCCCGCGAGCGACTGCACGGGGCCGTCGTGGAGGAAGAGGGCGATGCGCCGGCGCTCGTCCTGCTCCGCGGCAAGGACTTGGTCGGCCGGCTCTCCGGCCCCCTCGGCGATCGCCTCGCTCTCGGTGGTCGGGCTAGGCGTCGACGGCTTCACTAGTCGATGATCGCCTCGCGCAGCGCGATCGCGACTGCCTGCGTGCGCGTGTCGGCCTCGAGCTTGGCCAGGATGTGGCGGACGTGGCTCTTCACCGTCTCCTGGCTGATGAAGAGCTGCGTGGCGACGTCGGCGTTCGACATCCCGTCGGCGAGAAGCTGGAGGATCTCCCGCTCCCGGCCCGTCAGCATGTCGTCCTTGTCGCGACCGGTCAGGAACGCGGGCATGAGCGCCGGGTCGACGTACCCCTCGCCGCCCGCGACCTTCTCGATCGCGCGCAGGAGCGTCTCGTGCGGCGCCTCCTTCAGGACGTAGCCCTTCGCGCCCGACTCGAGGCCGCGACTGAGCAGGCTGCGCTCGCTGTAAGCGGTGAAGATGAGAACGGCGCTGTCGGGCACCTTGGCCATAAGCGCCTGCGTCGCCTCGAGCCCGTCCATGCCGGGCATGCGGACGTCCATGATCACGACGTTGGGACGGCGCCGCTCGGCCATCGCGACCGCGGCCTCGCCGTCGGCGGCCTCACCGATGACGCGGATGTGCGGCGCCCGGCTCAGCGAGAGACGCAGCCCCTCGCGCACCACCTCGTGGTCGTCGACGATCAGGCAGGTGATCTCGGAGGCGGCGGCCACGGCCGGGAGATCATAGATCGGCAGTCCGATATCACATAGCCGCGATCTGGAGCTGTTCCGCTTCCGGCGCCGGTTCGAGCCGGATTCGACGCCGGTCGCGGACGCCGTGGCTGCGGGCGAGCGCGCGCACGCGGTCGCGCACCGGGTCGGTCTCGCGGCGGGGGAGATACGCGCCGCGGCTGTATAGCCGCTCGTACTCGGGGAGCAGTTCGGGCCAGTCCCGCTCGAGCGCGGCGAGGAAATGCTCGCGCGTGCCGCGCCGCAGGTAGAGGAGGTTCGCCCAGACCCCGGTCGCTCCTGCGGCGCGAGCCTCGCGCACGACCTGGGCGAGTAGCCCGGGTCGGTCGCTCAGGCCCGGCAGGATGGGCGCCATCCCGACTCGCGCGTCGACGCCTGCCTCCACGAGCCGCGAGAGCGCGCGGAGCCGCTGACGCGGCGGCGAGGTGCCGGGCTCGGTGCGCCGCCAGATCTCCTGGTCCAGCGTCGGGACGGAGAAGGTGACGGACACGTCCGCGCGCCGTGACGCTTCCACGAGCACGTCGACGTCTCGCACGATGAGCGGCCCGCGCGTGATGATGGAGAACGGGCTGGCCGCCGCCGCGAACGCCTCGATGCAGGCGCGCGTGAGGCGGTAGCGGCCCTCCGCGGGCTGGTACGGATCGGTCGCCGCTCCGATTGCGACGGGCTCGTACTGCCACGACGCGCGTGCGAGCTCCCGCCTGAGCACGTTCGCGACGTTGGTCTTGACACGGATGCTCGCGCCGTAGCGGTCGTCCCAGGGCCGATCCGCGCGCGCCTCGAAGGCGCGGACGTAACAGAACGTGCAGCGGTGCGCACAACCCATGTACGGGTTGAGGGACCACGCGAACGGCATGCCGCGGACGCGGTTGAGAGCGGTGCGGCACGGCTCCTCGCGGTACTCGGCGCGCATCCCCGGAGGATAGCGAACGTACGTTCGTGAAGTCGGGGCGCCGCCGATCCCGTCCCTATACTGCGGCCGGAGAGTTGGACGAGAAACCTCCTAGTACCTGCGCCCTCGAGGTTGTGAGGGCGTGACACTTCTCTTCGAGCTGATCGGGGTCGCGGTCCTGATCCTGCTCAACGCGTTCTTCGTGGCCGCGGAGTACGGCCTCGTCACGGCGCGGCGGACGCGGATCATCGAGCTCCAGCACCAGGGGGACCGCCGCGCCCGCGACGTCTTGAGGATCACGGGAGACCCCGGCCGCTTCATCGCGGCGATGCAGCTCGGCGTCACCCTCACGTCCCTGGGCATCGGCGCCCTCGGTGAGGCGACGCTGTCGCGCGAGTTCGACAAGTGGATGTCGACGGTCCTCGCGATCGTCATCGCCTACGCGATCCTCAGCTTCTTCCACGTCGTCTTCGGCGAGCTCGTGCCGAAAGGAGCGGCGCTCGGGCATGCGGAGGGGACAGCGCTGTGGGTCTCGGCGCCTGTCCGCGCGTTCTTCGCCGTCTTCCGCCCGGTGATCTGGCTCCTCCAGGCGGCGACCGACTCGATCCTGCACTCATTCGGGCTCGAGCCGCCGGGCGCCGAGCGCGAGGTCCATTCCGAGGCCGAGTTGCGGATGCTCGTCTCCCGCTCCACCCAGCAGGGACAGATCGAGGAGGGCGAGCGGGAGATGATCGACAAGGTCTTCGTCTTCGGGGACAAGGACGTCGCCGACGTGATGGTCGCCAAGCCCGACGTCGCTGCCATCTCGGCCGACCAGCCGCCCGAGGAGGTGCTCGCAGTCGTCCTCGACTCGCCGTACACGCGCTACCCCGTCTACCGGGAGTCGCTCGACGACATCGCCGGCGTGCTCCACGTGCGCGACCTGTTCAGCGCGATCCACGACCGCGGGCTGGCGCAGGTCGATCTCGAAGCGCTGCTGCGCGCGGCGTACGTCGTTCCCGAGACGAAGGACCTCGCTTCGCTCCTGCAGGAGTTCCGGCGGACGAACAACCACTTCGCGGTCGTCGTCGACGAGTACGGCGCGATGGTCGGGATCGCGACGCTCGAGGATCTCCTCGAGGAGATCGTCGGCGAGATCGAGGACGAATTCGACGTGTCCCAGGAGCCGGTCGAGCAGATCGGCGAGGACTCGTACCGCGTCGACGGGATGTTCGCGATCGACGAGTTCAACGAGCGCTTCGGCACCGAGCTGCCGGACGAGGACTTCCACACCGTCGCCGGCTTCGTCTTCGGCCAGCTGGGGCGGGCGCCGGAGCCGGGCGACGACGTCTCCTACGACGGGATGCGCTTCGACGTGCTCGAGGTGGAGGGCAACCGGATCGAGCGGATCGCGGTCACGTTCGAGGAACGGCCGCTGCCCCGCCGGGAACCGGGCGATCCCGAACTCGTCGGGGAGGACGAGCTCGAGTAGCAGGCGGCGCTCGGGTGGGAGGATCCGGTGGGTGAACGAAGCGAGGCTTGAGGATGCCGGCTCCGGGCTTGCGCCGGTCACGGAGGGTTGGTTCGTCGTCAACGTCCGCGACGCCGAGTGGTTCTCCTCGGAGACGAGGGGCGCTGCCTGTTGGTTCGCGAACGAGTACGGCCAGTCTCCGATCGAGTTCACCCAGTTCGGGATCAATGTGACTGTGCTCGAGCCGGGCCAGGGCGGCGTCTACCACGCCGAGGCGAATCAGGAGGCGTTTCTGGTTCTGGCGGGTGAGTGCCGACTGCTCGTCGAGGGTCAGGACCGTCGACTCCGAAAGTGGGATTTTTTCCATTCTCCGCCGTGGACGGAGCATGCTTTCGTCGGGGCCGGCGACGGGCCGTGCGTGATCCTGATGGTTGGCGCACACCTGAGCCCGGAAGTGCGGTATCCGGTGTCGGAACTCGCAGCGCGCTACGGCGCGAGTGTGGAGGAGGAGACATCCGATCCCGAGCAGGCTCATGCGGCAGTCGAGAGGTTCCGGCGGGAGCGGCCGTCGTACTGGTCGCTCCTACCCTGGAGCGAGACGGGTTCGCGTTAGACGTCGGGGGTTCGGCCGCGGTTTCCCACATCAGGGCCCGCAGGAAGTCGCGGTAGCATCGGCCAAGTCCGCGATCCGCTCAACGTTCTCGACGCGTCTCTTGATCGACGCGCTGCAACACCCGCAGAAGCCGCTCGAGGCGATCGAGCATGTGGCCCGCCGGGAACCGTGACTGCTCCACGGTGTCGACGAGGATGGCTATGTACTGCTCCAGCTCCTCGCGAGTGGAGATCAACCGCTCGATCCGGTCGAGAATCGCCGCGCTCGGAAAGCGTGTCCCCTGGATTTGGCGCAGGAGGTCCTCCGTCACCTGCTGCCGTTCGGCCGTCGCTGCCATTCAGATCCTCCGCGATCGCTTGCAGGCCGCTCCTTCCCCTACGTGCCGGACCGAACCGCGGACGAACGTCGTGTCAGCCGAGCTCGAGGGGCTCGATCGCGCCGTTGCTGATCGTCCAGGCCGCGAGCTCCTCGCGCGCCACCGAGTAGATGAGGTACGGACGGCCCTGCCAGAGCCCGACGTTCTCGACGTCGGTGCGGGACGGGCGCGGCGGGGCGGACACGTGCGAGTGGACGACGGCGAGCTCGTAGCCCCCGTCCTCCAGGAACCAGAGATCGGGGTCGACCTCCAGCTCGAAGCGGTACGGCGACTCGGCGCCGTTGCGTCCGGGCTCGTAGCGCTCGGCGACGCGGTCGCGCAGCACGAGCAGGCCGCAGCTCTCGTTGGGCAGCTCCGCTCGCGCGTGCTCGGCGAGCGCCTCGCGCACGGGCGGCGGCACTACCACCACAGCTTGCTCTCGTCGATCGCCTCGCCCTGCCAGAAGCCGGCGGAGAGGTACTTCCAGCCTCCGTCGGCCAGGACGCACACCACGGTGCCTTCCTCGAGCTCGCCCGCGAGCCGCCGGGCGATGTGGAGGACGGCGCCGCTCGACACGCCCGCGAAGATGCCCTCGCTCTCGAGGAGCGCGCGGGCACCCGTGACTGCGTCCGCGTTCGAGACGAGCAGCTTCCGGTCGAGCTTCGCGACATCGAGGATCGGCGGGACGTAGCCGTCGTCGAGCGAGCGCAGGCCCATCACCGGGTCGCCCGGCAGCGGCTCGGCAGC
>Ga0070681_10003594_pt1 | contig 14536 bp, 15 predicted proteins | sample KBSC83BmetaG_FD_65650 | JGI IMG/M metagenome (GOLD analysis project Ga0070681, IMG submission 65650) | Corn rhizosphere microbial communities from Kellogg Biological Station, Michigan, USA - KBS C8-3B metaG | ecosystem: Host-associated > Plants > Roots > Rhizosphere | place: USA: Michigan... | reverse complement strand
ACGTCGGCGTCGTCCAGCTGGAAGTTCTCGGTCAGCATCGCGGTGATCGCCTGCGGGCAATCGTTGGCGATCTCCAGACGCACCGGCCGTGCATAGCCGCGCCCGACCAGTTCCTCGCTGAGTGCGAGGGCAAGGTTCTCCACCTCGGCCTCCTCGACGATCAGCTCACTGTTGCGGGTGACCCGGAACTGGTACGAACCGACCACCTTGAGGCCGGGGAACATCAGGTCGACGAAGGCCTGCAGCAGCTCGGCGAGGAACACGAAATGCTCGCCGGGACCGCTGACCTCGGCCGGCACGCGGATGATCCGTGGCAGCGAACGCGGTGCCCGCACCAGCGCCATGTGCCCTTCGTGGCCGAACGCATCGCGGCCGCGCAGCACCACCGCGATGTTCAGCGTCTTGTTGAGGATGCGCGGGAACGGATGCGCCGGGTCCAGTCCCAGCGGTGACAGCACCGGCAGCACTTCGTGCTCGAAGTAGCCGCGCAGCCAGCGGTGCTGGCGCGGGCTCCAGCGCTTGCGGGTGAGGATGTGGATCCGTTCGGCATCGAGCTGCGGGCCGATCTGATCCTGCCAGGCGGCGTAGACCTCGGCGACCAGATCCAGCACGCGGCTGCGGATGCGCGCCAGCAGCTCGCCGGAGGGAATGCCGTCCGGCCCCGGCGCGGCCGAGCCGTAGGCATGGTGGTGCTTGAGCATCGCCACCCGCACCTCGAAGAACTCGTCGAGGTTGTTCGCCACGATGCTCAGGTAGCGCAGCCGCTCCAGCAGCGGTACGGCGGTGTCGCGGGCCATCGCCAGCACGCGGAAATTGAACTCCAGCGCGGCCAGCTCACGGCTGAGGTACAGGCCGGGGGTGGTCAGGTCGGTGGCGTCGGGCAGGGTGGGCGAAGGTTGGGCCATGCCGCATTCTGGCGCATGGCCTGGGCCATTGCATGCCGCGCCGCCGCGGCTTCAGTGCCTGTTCAATGGCCCTGGACATTGAAGCAGGTTCTCAGGTTTCGTCGCTGCCGCCGGGAGCAAGCAGCCGGGCCGGGCCGAAGTGGCAGGAGAAGGTGGAGCCGACGCCCGGCGCGCTCTCGATCCTCAGCTGTGCCTGGTGCAGGTTCAGCACGTGCTTGACGATCGACAGCCCCAGGCCGGTGCCGCCGCTTTCGCGTGAGCGGCTGGAGGAGACCCGGTAGAAACGTTCGGTGAGCCGGGCCAGGTGCGAGGCGGGGATGCCGAAGCCGGTATCGCTGACCGAGTACACCGCGCCGTCGGGCACGCGCTGCCAGCGGATCGTGATGCTGCCGCCGGCCGGGGTGTAGCGCACCGCATTGCTGGCCAGGTTCGACAGCGCGCTGTGCAGGTCCTTCGGCGAGCCGAGCAGGTCTGCCTCGGCGGTGGATTCCAGGTTGATCCGGTGGCGGCCATGGCTGAGCGCTTCGACTTCCTTGCGCACGGTGGCCAGCAACGCCGCCATCGGCACGCGTTCGTCGATCACCTCGTGCTGGGTCTCCAGTCGCGACAGGGTCAGCAGGTCCTCCACGATCTGGCCCATCCGTTTCGACTGCGTGCGCATCTCGCCCAGCACCGGCGCCAGCTCGGGCACGTCCTCCGGGTCGAGCAGCTCGAGGTAGCCGTGGATCACCGTCAGTGGTGTGCGCAGCTCGTGCGACACGTTCGCCACGAAGTCGCGGCGCACCTGTTCGAGCCGATTCAGGTGGCTGATGTCATGCGCCAGCAGCAACTGTTCCTGGTCGCCGAACGGCAGCAGACTGACGTTGAGCTGGCTGTCCGCCCGGCCGGGAGCGGTGACGTCGGTGAGCTGCTCGTGTGCGCCGTCACGCAGCCAGTTGGCCAGCTCCGAGCCGGCCAGCCGCTGTTGCAATGACGCGCCGCGATCATCCGGGCGGCGCAGCCCGAGCAGGTTCTCGGCGGCGTGGTTGAACCAGCGGATCTGCTGTTGCCGGTCGAGCAGCACCACTGCATCGGGCAGTTGGCCGGCGGCGTTGCGAAGATCGCGCAGGGAGGAGGCGATGCGGCGGGAGCGCGTCATGAAACGGTCATGCTGGAGGAGGCTGGCAGCAGGCGGTGCAGTCATCATGGCCTGCGCTTGATGACGGATCCGGGTCAACAACAAGACGACTTCGGCCATGGCGACCAGCGCGACTCCCGTTGCCACGTGTCCGCCGGCGAGCCAGCCCAGCACGGCGCCGGCGCCCAGTGCCGCGGCGAGTGCCGCAGGCAGTTTCCAGGAGGGCGTGGTGGGCGGGGTCATGCTGGCGCCGGAGCGTGGAAGGCGAGCCAGCATCGACAAAAGCCGTGAATACCGCAAGCCCGCTCGCGCCGGCTCAGGTGCTGACCGAGAAGCGGTAGCCGGTGCCGCGCACGGTTTGCACCAGATCGTCCAGTTTCCACGGCTCCAGCGTCTTGCGCAGGCGGCGGATATGCACGTCGACCGTGCGCTCCTCCACGTACACGCTGCCGCCCCAGACGTGGTCGAGCAGCTGCGTGCGCGAGTAGACGCGTTCGGGATGGGTCATGAAGAAATACAGCAGGCGGTATTCGGTGGGCCCGATCGCCACCGGCTCGTCGCCGGCGAACACTCGGTGCGCCGGGCCGTCGATGCGCAGGCCGCCCAGTTCGACCATGCCGGAGCCGTCATCGCCCTGGCTGCGCCGCAGTACGGCCTTGATCCGGGCAACCAGTTCGCGGGTGGAAAAGGGCTTCACCACGTAATCGTCGACACCGGCTTCCAGGCCGTTGACACGGTCCATTTCCTCGCCGCGCGCAGTGAGCATGATGATCGGGATCTCGCGGCTCAGCTCTTCCTTGCGCAGGCGCCGGGCCAGTTCGAGGCCGCTCATGCCCGGCAGCATCCAGTCGAGCAGGATCAGGTCGGGCACCTGTTCGGCCAGCGCCAACTGGGCGGCACGGGCATCGGCGGCCTGTATCGCGTCCATGCCGGCCTTGCGCAGGGCAAAGGCGATCATTTCGCGGATCGAGGCCTCGTCTTCAACGATCAGGATGCGTTTGTGCACGCCGTGGTCTGCCTTGGCTTGTGACGGGCATATTGCAGCGGATCAATGTTACGCGTCGATGACATGGAGTGCGGCCTATTGCCGGGAGCCGTCGCTCGGGCTGTCCTCGGTCTTGATCTTGCGCTTGTGCAGTTCCAGGACCAGCGGGGTCAGCTCGGCGATGCGCGCCTGGATGCGCACCCGCGCGTAGTAATCCAGGTCGTCGCGCTTGAGCAGCCGCTTGAGTTGTTCCATCGCGTCGTACGGACGGCCGGAGTAATAGCTGGCGTCGGCAAACGCCTCGCCGGCGCGCACGCTGTCGCCGGCCTTGTCGCTGGCGCGGGCGTAGGCGTCGTAGATCTCCGGTTCGCTGGCATTGTCCAGCAGCGGCCGCAGCAGGTTGGCGGCGAGGCGGGCCTGCTGCTGGTCGCCGCCGGCGGTGAGCGCCTTGGCGTAGGCGAGCGCGACGGCGCGATTGCGCGGGGACTGCGTGTTGAGCCCGGCATACGCCGCCAGCGCCGCAGCGCGCTGCCCGGCCTGCAGGCGGGCGTCGGCCAGCGCCAGTTTCAGGATCAGGCTTTCGGGGTGGGATTGCAGCAACGGCTGCAACTGTTCGATCGCGGTGGCACCGCGACCGCTGCGGGTGAGCGCCAGCGCGTAGCCGTAGCGGTTTGCCGGGGTGTCGAAATCCGGCCGAGCCTGCAGGCTGGCGCTGTAGTAGGTGGCCAGCTTGGTCGCGTCGCCGGCCAGCACGCGCACGCGCTCGCGCATCAGCGCATAGCTGTCCAGGTGGCCGCTCTTCGGCGCGGCGACCAGCAGGGCGGGATCCTTCACGAAGGCGATCGGTGCGGTGCTTTTCTCCCACTGCAGCCTGTCCATGGCGGTGCCGGTGGGGCGCAGCTTCTGTGCGGCGATCAGCGCGTCGGCGCGGGCCTTCGCGTCGCTGATCCGCATCATGGTCACCGGGTGCGTCTGCAGCAGAGCCGGCACGTCCTCGCCGCCGGCGCCGGCGCTCATGGCGTCCTGCATGCGCTGGAAGAAGCCGGCCATCGCGTTCGGGTCGAAGCCGGCCCGGGCCAGTGTCTGGATGCCGACGCGATCGGCCTCGACCTCGTCCTTGCGGGTGAAGTTGATCGATTTCTGCGCGATCAGGCCCTGGCCGCCGGCCAACACCGCCATCGGCGCATCGCCGCTGTGGCTGCTGGCGCCGGCGGCGATCGCGCCGAGCAGTACCAGCGCCATCAGCGGCGCGTCCTTCTTGGAGTCCTCGAACGCGCGCTGCAGGTGGTTCTGGGTGATGTGGCCGATCTCGTGTGCGACCACGCCGGCCAACTCGCTTTCGTCGCGGGTGATCGTCATCAGCCCGGCATTCACCGCGATGTAGCCGCCGGGGGCGGCGAACGCGTTGATTTCCTGGTCCTTGACCACGAAGAAGGCGAAGTGCTCCTTCGGCTTGTCGCTGTTGGCGACCAGCCGGTAGCCGAGGTCGTTGATGTAGTCGTCCAGCAGCGGGTCGTCCACCACCATGTCCAGCGCACGCATCTGGCGCAGCATGGAGGCGCCGTAATCCTGCGCTTCCTGCGGCGAGATCAGCGCATTCGCCGAACTGCCCAGGTCGGGCAGGCGCACGTCCTGCTGGGCGCCGGCGGCACAAGCCAGCCCGGCGGTGATCAGCGCCGTCAGCAGGCGCGGTGTGAGTCGTCGTGGTGCCATGCTCATAAGGTGGGTGACAATAGCATTGTGACCGTGGTCTGCCGCGTCGGTTCCGCTTGAGCTGCCGGCGCGCGACCCCATTTGATGATGGCCTTTCCCTAGTTGCGGAGTGTCGTGATGTCCAAGATCGAGGTCTATTCCACCGCAGTATGCCCGTACTGCGTGGCGGCCAAGAACCTGCTCAAGTCCAAGGGGCTGGAGTGGACCGAGGTGCGCGTCGATACCGATCCGGCGCAGCGCGATGCAATGCTGACGCGCAGCGGCGGCCGCCGCACGGTGCCGCAGATCTTCATCAACGACCGGCACGTGGGCGGCTACGACGACCTGGTCGCCGCCGACCGCAGCGGCAAGCTGGCCGAACTGCTGGAGCAGGCGGCATGAGCGACAAGCTTGCCGAATTCACCGCGTTTCGCCAGCGCATGAACGAGCGCATTCTGGCCGAAGAGAACCAGGTCGTGCGGCGCTTCTTCGCGCTGGACACGCAGACCTACAAGGCCGGCGCGCTCGACGTGAAGACCAAGGAGATGCTGGGCCTGGTCGCCTCGCTGGTGCTGCGCTGCGACGACTGCATCAGCTACCACGTGGCCCAGTGCAAGGACGCCGGCGTACAGCGCGACGAGTTCTTCGAGGTGTTCAGCGTGGGCCTGGTGGTGGGCGGCTCAATCGTGATCCCCCACCTGCGCCGCGCGGTGGACCTGCTCGACCAGCTCGAATCGGATGCCGGGAACGCCCCGGCCGCCTGCGCCGACCACGCTTGAGCGCCGCCGCCGCGGCCGCATGAAACGCGGCCGCCTGCGGTTTTTTGCAATGCTGCGTGCGAGTATTTTCAACGTCTTGCGGGGCGTCCGCCCTGTTCGCGCGGGGGCTTATCGGCGATAATTGACAGGTTTCGGCGCGTGCTGATCCCCATCGGCACGCACCGCCCGTAGTTTTCGTTCCAAGGAGTTTCCCCATGAGCAAGACGATTGCCGTGATCCCCGGCGACGGCATCGGCCCGGAGATCATGACTGCCACGCTGCGCGTGCTCGACGCGCTGGACTGTGGCCTCAGCTACGACTTCGTCGATGCCGGCATGGTCGCGCTGGAAAAGCACGGCGATCTGCTGCCCAAGGCCACGCTGGACAAGATTGCCGAACACAAGGTGGCGCTGAAGGGCCCGCTGACCACGCCGATCGGCGGCGGCTTCACCTCGGTCAACGTGACCCTGCGCCGGCACTTCGACCTGTACGCGAACGTGCGCCCGGCGGTGAGCTTCCCCGGCACCAAGTCGCGCTACGAGAACATCGACATCATCACCGTGCGCGAGAACACCGAGGGCGCCTACCGCTCCGAGGGGCAGACCCTGTCCGCTGACGGCGAGATCGCCGAGTCGGTCGCGCGCAACACCCGCCGGGGCAGCAGCCGCATTGTGCGCTACGCGTTCGAGTTGGCAGTGAAGAAGGGCCGCAAGAAGATCACCGCGGTGCACAAGGCGAACATCCTGAAGACCAGTTCGGGCCTGTTCCTCAACGTGGCGCGCGAGATCGCCAAGGAATACCCGCAGATCGAGTTCAACGAGATGATCGTGGACAACACCTGCATGCAGTTGGTGATGAACCCGTACCAGTTCGACGTGATCGTCACCACCAACCTGTTCGGCGACATCCTGTCGGATCTGTGCGCCGGCCTGGTCGGCGGCCTCGGCCTGGCGCCGGGCGACAACATCGGCGAGCATGCGGCGATCTTCGAGGCGGTGCACGGCTCGGCGCCAGACATCGCGGGCAAGGGCATCGCCAACCCGTGCGCGCTGCTGCTGGCGGCGGCGGACATGCTCGATCACCTGGACATGGTGGCCAAGGGCGATCGCCTGCGTCAGGCGATCCGCGACACCATGACCAACGACCGCGACAGCGTGACGCCGGACCTGGGCGGCAAGGGCAGCACCAGCAGCTTCGCCGACGCGATCGTGAAGCGCCTCGCGGCCTGATCCGGGACGTTGGTCGTCAAAAAAGCCGCGGTCGCCTCGCGGCTTTTTTGTTGGATCGACGCTTCGTGAGTGGCGCCCGGACCGAAACGGCCCGGTCGATCGAAGGCGGTGCTACCGCGCGTAGCGTGCGCATTCCGCCAAGTTGCGGTGGCGGTGCAGCCTGATCACGGCCATGGCGGCGGTCGTTCAGTGCTTGCCTGGCTTGTAGTGGCCGGGCTCCGCGCGCGAAGGGATGGCGATGCGGTTCCAGCCGTTGATCACGATCACCACCATGTTGAGGTCGATCAGCTCTTCCTCGCTGAACTGGGCGCGGGCCTCCTCGTAAACCTCGTCCGGCACGCCGTGGATCGGGTCGAGCCGGGTCACCGCCTCGCACCAGGCCAGCGCGGCGCGTTCGCGCGCGCTGTAGAACGGCGCCTCGCGCCAGGCCTGCAGCACGTACAGGCGCTGCTCGGTCTCGCCGGCGGCGCGGGCATCCTTGCTGTGCATGTCCAGGCAGTAGGCGCAGCCGTTGAGCTGCGAAGCACGCATCTGCACCAGCTCGATCAGGCTCTGTTCGAGGCCGCAGCTCCGGATGTAATCGCCCAGGGCGAGCAGTGGTTTCAGGGCGTCGGGGCGTTTGTAGGCATTGAAGCGGGGCATGGGGTTCTCCGTGGGGTGGGCGGCCGGGGTGGCCGTTCAGTGCAAGGACGTGGGTGGCATGGATTTCGTGACAGCCGCCAGCCGGGCGAGCTTGCCGGGATGGCGCAGGGCGTGCACCGCGGTGATGCGCTCGCCGTCGTCGTCGATCCAGCTGGCCGAGATCAACGTGTCGCCATGCCAGCCGAGCAGCGCGGGCGTGCCGTTGAGCTGGCGGATCTCGTGGCGCACGCCGCCGTGCTTCTGCTGTTGCAGCGCGATCTGCATGTACAGCCGGGCCAGCCGCTCGGCGCCGTGCAGCGGGTGAAGGGTGGCGCGTGCCAGGCCGCCGCCGTCGGAAACGCTCATGGCATCTTCGGCAAACAGGGCGCGCAGCGTGGCCATGTCTGGCTGCTGCAGCGCCTGCATGAAGCGTTCGAGCAGGCGCCGTTGGGTGTCGATGTTCGGCATCGCGTGGCGCGGTCGATCCTCGCGCAGCCGCTGCTTCGCCCGATGCACGCGCTGGCGGCAGGCGTCCTCGCTGATCTCCAGCATCGCGGCCGTCTCGGCATGGCTGTAATCGAACACCTCGCGCAGCAGGAAGGCGGCGCGCTCCTCCGCGCTCAGCCGCTCCAGCAACAGCAGGAAGGTGAGGGTGAGGCTTTCGGCGCGTTCCAGTTGCGCCTCGGGCTGCTCGGATTCGGCGGCCAGCGGCTCCGGCAGCCACGGGCCGGGATAGTGCGCGCGTTCGGTCTTGGCCCGGCGCAGGCGGTCGAGTGCGATGCGCGTGGTCACGGTGACCAGCCAGGCTTCCGGGTCGTCCAGCGCGTCGGCATCCTGCGCGTGCCAGCGCAGCCAGGCGTCGTGCAGCACGTCCTCGGCGTCGCTGGGCGTGCCGAGCATGCGGTAGGCCAGGCCGAACAGGCGTGGGCGGTGTTGCTGGAACAGTGCGGTGTGCGGGTCCATGGCGTTCTCCATTGCGGCGTCCAGACAGGACGCGCGGGGATCACACGATGTGACCGCTCAGCGGAGCGTCACTTATCGAAACAGCGGCCACGGTGCCAGGAAGACCAGCCAGATCAGCAGCAGGATGCCGACGTACTTGCAGGCCTTGTACAGCTTCTTGTGCCGCCGCTTGAACTCGGCCTTGAACCGGTTGCCGCCGGTATTCTTGCGGCGCTGGCTCAGCGCGAACAGGCGGTTCACGAAACCGGTCTTCTCCGCTTCGCCCTCGGTATTCGGCGAGGCGGTGATCTTGCCCATGAACGCGCCGACCCGATGGTTGATCGCGCTCATCCAGCGCGTGCGCAGCGGGCGCTCCACGTCGGCGAACAGGATCACCCGGGTCTGCCCGGTGGTGTTCTCGGCCCAGTGCACGTAGGTCTCGTCGAACACCACGTCCTTGCCGTCGCCCCAGGCGTGTTCCTCGCCATCGACGAAGATGCGGCAGCCCGGCGAGTTCGGCGTGATCAGGCCCAGGTGGTAGCGCAGCGAACCGGCGAACGGGTCGCGGTGCGGGTTCAGCTTGCTGCCCGGCGGCAGCAGCGCGAACATCGCCGCCTTCACGCTGGGGATCGACTTCAGCAGGGCGACCGTCTGCGGGCACAGTGTCTCGGCCGAGGTCAGCGGCTCGCCGTACCACTTCAGGTAGAAGCGCTTCCAGCCCTGCTTGAAGAAGCTGTTGAAGCTGGCGTCGTTGTTCTTCGCGGCGGCGCGGATGTAGCCCTCGTCGAACAGGTGCATCGCCTCGTCGCGGATGACCTGCCAGTTCGCCTGCAGCAGGTCCAGTTGCGGAAAGCCGCGGCGGTCGAGGATGGGCCGCGCCGGCACCGCCGAGAACGCATACATCAGCAGGTTGTACGGCGCGAACACTGCCGAGTGGTCCACCAGCTGGCGATCGAAACGCAGTCGCACGCGGCCGCGCAGATGCACCAGCAGCACGCACAGCGCGAACACGGCAAGCAGGAGCAGCAGGATCAGGCGGGGAGTGAGGATCATGGCAATGCGTGTCAGTCGGAAAGAGCCACTGGGGCCATCATTCTACCCGCTTGCCGCGCCCCGACCGCTGTGCCCGTTCGTTCGTTCCGCGCGGGAGATTCGGCCCAACTGTCGGTCGAGCGAGGATACAGCCGCAGGAATGACGGCGCGGATTTCAGGTATTCCCTCTTTCCGGTTCAGAGCGCATCCGCGGCGAAATCCGCCAGCCGCGAACGTTCGCCGCGACGCAGGGTGATATGCGCGGAGTGCTCCCAGTTCTTGAAGCGGTCCACCGCGTAGGTGAGGCCCGAGGTGGTCTCGGTGAGGTAGGGCGTGTCGATCTGCTCGACGTTGCCGAGGCAGACGATCTTGGTGCCGGGGCCGGCGCGGGTGATCAGGGTCTTCATCTGCTTCGGGGTGAGGTTCTGCGCCTCGTCGATGATCAGGTAGCGGCTCAGGAAGGTGCGCCCGCGCATGAAGTTCAGCGAGCGGATCTTGATGCGCGAGGCGAGCAGGTCGTTGGTGGCCTGGCGGCCCCAGCTGCCGCCGTCCTCGGGGTTGGCGAGCACCTCGAGGTTGTCGGTCAGCGCACCCATCCACGGCGTCATCTTTTCTTCCTCGGTGCCGGGCAGGAAGCCGATGTCCTCGCCCACCGAGACGGTGGCGCGGGTCATGATGATCTCGCGGTAGCGCTGCTGGTCCATCACCTGGGCCAGGCCGGCGGCCAGCGCCAGCAGGGTCTTGCCGGTGCCGGCGTTGCCGAGCAGGGTGACGAAGTCGACGTCCGGGTCCATCAGCGCGTTGAGCGCAAAATTCTGCTCGCGGTTGCGCGCGCCGATGCCCCAGACGTGGTGGTTGGCGTGCGAGTGGTCGTCCAGCAGCACCAGGGTGGCGCTGGCTTCGTCCAGATGCAGCACGCGCAGTTCGACCGCGTTCTCGCCGGGCAGGTACAGGCATTCGTTCGGAAACCAGGCTTCCTCCTCGCGCCGCTTCACCTCGTAGAACGTGCGGCCGCGTTCGGTCCACGAGCGCACCTCCGGGTGCAGCTCCCAGAAATCCTCCGGCAAGGCCGTCGAGCCGGTGTAGAGCAGGGAGAAATCGTCCAGCGCGCGGTCGTTCTCGTAGTCCTCGGCGACCAGCCCGTTGATGCTGGCCTTGATCCGCAGGTTGATGTCCTTGGTGACCAGGATGACGCCGCGGTTCGGGTTCTGGTCGCGCAGCTCGATCACCGCCGCGAGGATCTGGTTGTCCGCCTTGGCGTGGCCGTTGCTGCTGGTGCGGTGCTGGAAATACAGCCGGCCGACGGAGGTGCCGCGCTTGAGCTTGACGCCTTGCGGGTTGCTCAGTTCCAGGCCGTCGGCGAGGTCGTGCTGCTTGCCGCGCTCGATCAGTTCGTTGAGGAAGCGGCTGGCCTGGCGGCCGTTGCGTGAGACTTCGGAGGCGCCTTTCTTCTTTTCGTCCAGTTCCTCCAGGACGGTCATCGGGATGAAGACGTCGTGTTCCTCGAAGCGGAACAGCGAGGTCGGGTCGTGCAGCAGGACGTTGGTATCGAGAGCGTAGATGCGCTTGCTTCCGGTCATGCGGAAGTGTCCTCGCTGGTGGGTGGAGGGAGTCTGCGGATGAAGGCCATGCGTGGCGGGGCAGTCACCGCGTGGGAATGGCGTCGAGCACGGCCTGGGCGTGGCCGGGCACCTTCACGCCGCGCCATTCGGCGGCGAGCTTGCCGTCGGGGTCGATCAGGAAGGTGCTGCGCACGATGCCCAGGTGGCGCTTGCCGTACAGCACCTTCTCGTGGATCACGTCGAATGCACGGCACCAGCTTTCGTCGGGATCGGATACCAGCGGGAACGGCAGATCCTGTTTCGCGGCGAAGTTGGCGTGCGATTTCGGCGAATCGCGCGACACGCCGACGATCTGCGCATGGCGCTTGCGGAAGGCAGGGTAGAGATCGCGGAAATCCTTCGCCTCGCTGGTGCAGCCGGGGGTGGAGTCCTTGGGGTAGAAGTACAGCACCACCCATTGGCCCTTGAGGTCGGCGAGCTTCAGGGTGTCGCCGTCGCCGGTGGTGCCACTGAGGGCAGGGGCCTTCTTTCCGATGTCTGGCATGGTCTCTCCGGAAACCCGACGGGGTTTCGCCTGTGTGCGTGGCAGAGACTAGCGCGACGGCCGTGGCGGATGACAGCCTTGTCAGGCCTGTCGCGCAGGCGCATCCTAGAACTTCACCGGATCCATGATCGCGTCGAGGTTCAGGCCGTCGCACAGTTCCAGGAAGTCGTCGCGCAGCGCGGCGATGTGAATTTCCGCCGGGATGCCGATGGTGAACTGGGCCTGGAACATCTCCGCCCCGGTCTGCATGGCCTGGTAGCGGGTGGAATTCAGCTGCTCCACGCTGATTTCGTGCTGGCTGAAGAAATCCACGATGCGCGCCACGATGCCGGGGCGGTCGGCGGCCACCACTTCCACCAGGTAGGGCAGCAGGTGCGAGCTGTTCTGGCGCGGGCCGGTACGGTAATGCACCAGGCGCATGCTCTCGTCGCGGCCCAGCTTGGCCAGCGCGGTTTCCAGCTTGGCCAGCGCGTCCCATGCGCCGGTGGCCAGCAGCATCAGCGAGATTTCCGTGCCGATGGTGGAAACGCGCGACTCGGACAGGTTGCAGCCGGCGTCGGCGACGCGCTTGGCCAGCGCCAGCAGCGGCGATTTGGTCGTCGGGGTGAGCGCGTGGATCAGCAACTGGTTGTCATTGCCCGAACGCGTGGGAGCGGGAGAAGGGCCGGGGGAAGGTTTCAAGAGGGTCTGCCTGTGGAGGTCTGCCCGCGCGGTGCGGAGCCATGAGACTACTCCCATCGAGCTTACTTGCCCGCCTCGCGAGGCGGCAAGTAACATGGGCAGCTTGCCTTGTAGCGGAATCGTGTCTTGAACATTCGCGGAAGCATCTGCGCACTGGCCACCCCGTTCTCGGCTGATGGTGCACTCGACCTGGATGCGTTCGGTCGGCTGCTCGATCACCAGTTGGCCGGTGGCACCCAGGCGCTGGTGGTGGCCGGCTCCACCGGCGAGGCGCACATGCTGGAGCACGACGAGTTCGATCGCCTGCTGGCGTTCGCGCTTGAGCACGTGGACGGGCGGGTGCCGGTGATCGCCGGCACCGGCGAGGCCGGTACCGCCAAGACGGTGGCGCTGACCCGTCGCGCGAAGTCCCTGGGGGCCGATGCGGCGCTGGTGGTGACGCCATATTACGTGCGTCCGACCCAGGAAGGCCTGCGCCGGCATTTCCTGGAAGTGGCCGAGCACGGCGACCTGCCGGTGCTGCTGTACAACGTGCCGAGCCGCACCGGCTGCGACCTGCTGCCATCGACCGCGGCCGTGCTGAGCGAGCACCCGGCGATCATCGGCATCAAGGAGGCGCGCGGCGATCGCGAGCGGATTGCGGCGCTGGTGGAACTTGTGCGCGAAGATTTCGTCTATCTGTCCGGCGACGACGGCAGTGCCGGCGAGGCGATGCTGGCCGGTGCGGCCGGTACCATCTCGGTGGTGGCCAATCTGGTGCCGCAGGCATTCCGGGCCCTGTGCGATGCGGCTGCCGCGGGCGACCGGGCGGCGACGGCGCGGTGTCATGCCGCGTTGGAGCCGTTGTTGCAGGCACTCAATTGCGCACCGAACCCGATCGCGGTCAAGGCTGGCCTGCCCGTGTTGGGGCTGGGACTGGCGCTGCCGAGGTTGCCGCTGGTGGAACTGAATGACGGTCCGGATCGCGCCCGATTGCACCAAGCGCTGTCCACTCTGGCATCCTTGGCGACTGCGGCCGGTTGACGGTTGCCTGACTTACTCACGGAATCCGATTACATGAAGAAAACCTCGCTCCTCGTGGCCCTGCCGGCCGTGGCCCTCAGCGGCTTGCTGCTTTCCGGCTGCGGCGCGTTCCGCTCGCACAAGGCATGGGACAAGGCCGTGCAGGAAGCCCCGCTGGAGATTCCGCCGAGTATGGACCGGCCGTCGACCAGCGAAGCGCTGGTGATCCCGCCGCCGGGTGCGAACCAGCCGACCGCCAACGGTGCTACGGCGCGCGTCGGTTCGGCCGGCGGCCAGATCAGCGATGGCTTCGTGCTGGCCGACAGCGTCGACAGCGCCTATCGCCGGGTCGGCCAGGTGCTGGAAAACGGCAGCCTGGGCGAACTGGTCGGCCACGACGACGCCACGCACAGCTACACGCTGAATGTTTCCGACACCGTGATGCGGCAGGAGAAGAAAGGCTTCTTCGGTCGCCTGTTCGGGCGTGACAAGAGCGGTTCCGTGCGCGCGCCGGGCGCCGGCTCGCATCAAGTGCAGATCAGCGTCAACGGCAGCGGCACGGCGGCCAGCGAAGTCCGCGCCGAAGGCAACGCCGCAGCCGTGGGCAAGGTGATCGACGCGCTGAAGTCGCGCTTGGGCGGCTGATCGCCGGCTGGCAGCCACCAAAAAAGAACGCCGCCCTCGGGGCGGCGTTCTTTTTTGGCAGATGAACTCAGCGCTGCAGCAGTTCGAGCTTGCCCGGCTTGCCTTCCCAGTCCTTGGCGTCGGGCAGGGGGTCCTTGCGCTCGGTGATCACCGGCCAGCTCTTGGCCAGTTCGGCGTTCAGCGTCACGAACCCTTCCTGGCCGGCCGGCACGTCGTCTTCCGGGTAGATCGCGTTGATCGGGCACTCCGGTTCGCACAGCGTGCAGTCGATGCACTCGTCCGGATCGATCACCAGGAAGTTGGGGCCTTCATGGAAGGCGTCGACCGGGCAGACTTCGACACAGTCGGTGTACTTGCACTTGATGCAGTTGTCGATGACGACGAAAGTCATGGAACGAAGCTCTTGATTAGTGATGCGGCCAGTATCGCCGTACGGGAGCTTTTATGAGAAGTGCGGCCATGGATGGCCGCTTTTGATCCAGCCAGCGGCGTCGGGCTGCACGTTGGCGCTGGTCGACCCGACTGGAGCAATCACGGAAGATTGCAAGAACAACTGGCGCTCCCTACGAGGTTCGAACTCGTGTTCCCGCCTTGAGAGGGCGGTGTCCTGGGCCACTAGACGAAGGGAGCGTTAAGCTGCGAGGCGCGCTAGTATAGCGGAATTGTTTCGCCCGGCAATGCATTGGCATCCATCGGCTTGCACGGTTCGAGGCAGACCCCGCCGGCGCAGATGTCCAGCGCTCCTGCGGGACGGTTCGCGGCGTTGCGCGCCGCGATATATTGCAACCCAAGGGCAGCTTCGCCCCGCAAGGATTCCGACC
>Ga0070681_10003593_pt1 | contig 14538 bp, 15 predicted proteins | sample KBSC83BmetaG_FD_65650 | JGI IMG/M metagenome (GOLD analysis project Ga0070681, IMG submission 65650) | Corn rhizosphere microbial communities from Kellogg Biological Station, Michigan, USA - KBS C8-3B metaG | ecosystem: Host-associated > Plants > Roots > Rhizosphere | place: USA: Michigan... | reverse complement strand
ATTCGACCAGGTACTCGCGGTGACGGTGTTGCAGCACATTCTCGATCCCATGTCCTTGCATTCGGCGATCTCCGCGATGTCGCGGCGCCTCGCTCCCGGCGGTCGCATGGTCGTGCTCGAGGCTGCACCCGACTCCGAGGTCCGCCGATGCGACACGAGCGTCTTCAGAGCGCGCCGCCGAGACATCTACCTGCAGTTGTTTCGGAGTTGCGGACTGCGCTTGCGCGCAGTGACCGGAGTCGACCCGGCACCGTTCCGCACGTGGTTGCTGCCGTATGTTCGTGAGCTTCCGCAAGCCCTGACTCCGGGATTGCTCGCTGTGGCAACCGGATTGTCTGTGCCGGTGAACGCGCTGTTTGGGCGCTGGGCCGTGCGACGTTCCTGGCATGCGGTGTTCGTGCTCGAGGCGCAGAGTACGGAGAGCCCTCGTGGCCGCTGAGAAAGTGCCTCCTGAAGCGGGCGATCCGGGACGCACGAGCTCCGGACGACGGGCTACGGTGGCCATTGTCGCGTTCGTAGTAATCGTTGCGATTGCTGTGCTCGGCCGTTGGTATGCCATGCAGCGCGCGCAGCCGGAGCGCTCGAACGCCAAGGTGGCGCTCGTGCATGTCACCAACGGTGGCGACAGGGGACCGGGAACGCTGCGCGAGGCCTTATTCATCGTCGCTGGCGCGACCAACCCGAGCACCATCTCGATTGACGTGCCGCAGGTCCGGGTCGAGACGGCGCTACCGGCTTTTGTGAACGGACGAGGCGTGCGCGTGGTCGGGCAGGCGTCGGGCGTGCAGATCGACGCGCAAGGCCTGGCTTCGGGGCCCGTGCTCGATATCGCGGGACCGAATACCTCGATCGAAGGGATCGGCATCATCCACTGTCCGGCCGCGGCTGTCCTCGTGCGAGCGGCCCACTTCCACCTGGCCCGTTCACACATCGAGTCGTGCGATGTCGGTGTGGACGTGGCGGAGAACGCGAGCGACACGTTGCTCGAGCGTAGCCAGTTCCGCAATGATCGTATCGGGATCCGCTTCGCCGCTTCCGGCCGGAATACGGCCGTGGCCAGCAACGAGTTCTCGGACAACAAGGACGCCAGCGTCTGGGCCGTTCGCAGCGCGCCGGATTCTCACGATGCCGCAATCAACATTCACGACAACAAGTTCACGGGGGACCGGATCGGTGTCGTGGCCGGCAACGTTCCCGTTCTCGTCCAGCGCAACGATTTCATCAACGCGCGCGAGGCCGACGTGCACCTGGTGGGATCCGGCGGCGTCGTGCGAGGGAACCACATCAGCGGCGGCTCCTCGATGGGAGTCGTCGCGGAGAATGCCAATGGCGCCGTCATCGAGGACAATGAGATTGAAGGTCTCGGTGCCTACGGCGTGATGGTGCGGGGCTCATCCAATACTCTCGTGCGAGCCAACAAGCTGCACAACTGCGGTTACGGGCTCGCCTTCGTGCTCGGAGATGCGCGCAGCGCCAGCACGGCAGTAGAGAACACGATCATCGAGCCGAAGTTCAACGGCATTGACGTCATCGGAGACTCCCCGATCCTGCGCCACAACCAGGTACTGCGCCCGCACGCCTATGCACTGCACGTGGAGGACTTCCAGCCTCCGGACGGCCAGAAGGTGCGCGCACAGCCGTTTCTCGACAGCAACGACTTCGGCAACAGCCCGGTTAGCCGCACCGGCGCCGCTGGCGCCGGTCAATCGCATCTGCGCTAGGCCCCCAAAGGCGCCCCATGAAAGTCGACTCGACCCAACTGCTCGCGCATCCATCCTGGGAAAATCCACGCGTTCATCTGCTGGACGACATCTGGCTGATGACGCTCGCGGCCATCGTATTCGCAACCGCCGTCCCCTGGCTGTTCAGCGGATTCGAAGTGGACATCCGCGCCGCGAGTTGGGGCTTGCTCGCGCTTGGAGCGCTGCACGTCGCGTTCACTCTGCTGGCGTCTGCAAATGCCAGGCAGGGTCGCTGGCGACCGCGCTTATTGACTGTGCTGGATGTGGCTGGCGTCGTGTTGATCGGCTTCATCTGGCAGCACGTGGGCGCCGTTCAGAACCCCGTATTCCTCATGGTGTTCGTGCTACCGGTGGTCGGCTCCATCTTCCTGTCCCGGCGGCATCCCTATCTGCTGGCCGTTGTGAGCGTGGTAGTCGTCGCGGCGGTGGCTCTGAGTGCCGCGCCTGAGCTTCGCTGGTACGTGAGCGGCCTCTTCGGCAACGATTTCGTCAACGACGCGTGGCTGCAATGGCTGTTCAGTCAGGAGAGCTCCGGTTATACGGCCTCATTCTCCGGCTTTTACGCACCTTCGAGCTACCTGGTGGTGATGCTCGAGGTGTTTGCCGTAGCGATGCTGGCGACTGCGGTTGCAGCCGAGTACCTCGGGATGATCTTCGAGCGTCTAAACGGATACATCGCCGTCGCGCGCATGGAGGCCGAGCGCGGGCAGGAGCTGTGGGCGGGCCTCATCGAAAGACTGCCGTTGCCCTCGCTGCTGGTCGATCCCGACACGATGCGCGTCATTGCCTGCAGCAAGTCTGCCGTGACCTACCTGCGCTCGGCAGACACGCCGCTCGAGGGTCAGACACTCTCCGAGGCAGTTCATTTTTCGTACCCGGATGTCATCCAGGAACTGATCGTGGGCTCGGACGGTGAGGCGCCCGCGACGGTGTTGCGCGTCGACGAGCAGATGCGGGTCACCCAGTTGCGCGTGCTGCACGTAGCGCATAGAGGGCGTCGTCTCGCGCTCGTTAGCGTCGAAGACCGGACAGAGTCCTTCTGCCTGAAGGCGGCTCTGGATACTTCGGAGTACGCGACCGTGGTTCTCGACACTCACAGGCGAGTGCTCGCGCTCAACAAGCCCGCCGCGGGATTGTTCGCAGGAGCGCACATTGGCATGGAAGCAGAGGAATTGTTGCCGGCGTCTGCGGCAGGTCTGCCGTGGTGGGAGCCGGGTTTGACGGGGCGACGCAAGCTCCACGTTGAGATCGGCCCAAGGGTTTTTCAGGTCACCACTTCCGCGGTCGCGTTAGGTGGAGAGGAGGAGCGCTTGTTCACGGTGTCTTTCCTGCCGGTGGCTCGAGTCGGTAACTCCGATCCCTTCGCTTCGAGTACGACCCTGACCGCCCACTCGTTGGGATCGCGATGAGAGGCTCTCACGCCGCAATGGCCACTGCCTTTGCACTGATGTCGGTCCGAGTGTTGGCTCAAGCGCCAGCTGCGACTTCCGCCGCGGCGCCGGTGACGCCCGCGCCCGTGGCGTCGAGCTCGTTCGACCGCATCAGCTTCAGCGCCAACGGATCCTCATTGACGGGAACCAGTGGCGGGGGCGGCGGCTCGCTAGGGTGGCTGCACAACTTCGATGCCGACACGCTGATCGGCGTGGCCGCCGAGCATCAGGTGCTGTCCGTGTCGCATTGGACCTTCGGCTCCTTAGCGGGCTCTATCACAAGAGGACCCGGTAACCAGCGGTACACGTTCTATGGGGAGGCGCACGAGGGTGCCGGCGACGATGCGAACAAAGCATTCAAGTACCGAGTGGAGGCTGTGGGCGTGACCGGCACGTACTTCCATCGGTTCTCGGCGACGATCGAGGACAAGCAGATCAGTGTCGAGACCACGCACGGGAATCTGCCTAAGGTGCAGCTGTCCTACCTTTGGAACCTGCACGTCCAGACCGCTCTGTCGTATCAGTACTCCTTCGGGGGCAATCTCGGCACGCACCTGACTTCCGGTCGAATCGACGTGTACGGACCCATGAACTTCCTCGGGGGCTTCGCAGTCGGCCAGGCGGCGCCCTCCGTACTGGGGTTTGCACTGACCTTGCCACCGCACGATCTCAAGGAGGGCTACGTCGGACTGTCGAAACCCCTTCCGAAGTGGCGGAGCGACATTACGTTCATTGTGGATTATCAGCACTTGTCCGGCGGCCCGACGGTCCTCAATGGAACCCTCGGGAGCGTGCCGGACACCACGCGCTGGACCGGGACGTTGAGCTACATCCTCCATCTGAACGGTGCGTGAGGTGGCAGAGGCGACTCTAAGACGGCCGATTGCATGGCTGCCCACGGGGGTAGTGCTTGTGATCGTGCTCCTCGCCGGATCGCGTCTGATCTATCTGAGTGCACATCATCGCGCTGCGGATGCACGACAAGCCGCCACTTCGGTGGGGACGGCACTGGCAGCAAAGATCGAGCCGCGATTGCGGCAGCTTGCGGCCTTGGCCGCGGCGGCTGCTCGGCCTGACGCCCCGCTCGACGCAGCGCCCGTCCGTACCGGACCCGGCACGGCGCAAGGGACGCCCGAAAGCGCGGCCACGGGCGCGGCGGCGGCGCACGCGCCCAAACCGATCGGCCGGGTCTTCCGAATGACCGCTGACGATAAGGTTCTTCATGCACCTCGCGATGCGGCCCAGGATGCGAGCGGGCTCGCCAGTGAGTGGTCATCGGCGGAGTCGATTCGTCCCGCTCCGATCACAGCCGTCCTGGGTCCCGTGCGCCTGGGAAGTCAGTGGCTTCTCGCGGTACGCGCGCCCGTCGGTCCGACCGATCTCGGGAGCGGTCATCCGGCTCAGGGATGGGCAGTGGCCTACGCCGATCTCGAGGACCTCGTCGCGGACGCTCATGTGGCGCGACTGGTGGACCAGGGATATGACTTCGAGCTGGCGCAGGAGGAGCCACGCAGCGCCCGTTCTCGCGTTTTCATCGGCTCGAGCACCGAGACGCTGGATGAGGGAGTCAATGTCCGCATTCGATTGCCTGCCGGCTATGCTGCGGCCATCCCTGGGAGCTATCTGCAGATCGTCCTGCGCCCGCGCGCGGGCTGGTTTCCGGCGACGGAGCTCGCGTCCGACATCGGTCTGCTGGCCTTCCTGGCGTGGCTCCTGGCGTTCGGGACGCACGACCTGAGCCACTCCCTGCAGCGTTCCCGTTGGGCGTTGGCGACTTCGCGCCAGCGCTTCCACGCAGTCAATCGGAAGCTGACGACGGAGATGCAGCGGCGATTGCAGCTGCAGGAGACATTCGATCACGCTCGCTTCCACGACGCCTTTACCGGCTTGCCGAATCGCCGTTACTTCATGGACCAGCTGGACCGCTCGCTGCGCGATGTGCGCACGAGAAGGCGCCAGAGGGTCGCGGTCATCATCGTCGACATCGCGCGCTTCAAGGTGATCAACGACATGCTCGGGCACACGGCCGGTGACGAGCTGATGGTGCAGGCTGCCAGGCGCTTCGAGAAGTTGATGGTGACACTGGAGTGCGTGCTCGCGCGTTGGGGTGGGGATCAGTTTGCGGTGCTGATCCTCGACATCGCTTCCACCGATGCGGCCCTGCGAATGGCCACCGCACTGCTGGAGGAGCTCCGGCCTCCATTCGAGCTGCGCCGTCATCGCCTCGGAATCACGGGCGCCATCGGCCTGACGACCGCAGAGTCGGGGCAGCAGAGGGCGGAAGATGTCGTGCGAGAGGCCGACATCGCTCTCTCGGTGGCCAAGCGGCGCACGACGGAGAAAGTGGTCGTCTACTCGCCGAGCATGGCCGGGCAGACGGCCGATCTGGTCAGCCTCGAGGCCGATCTGCACGTCGCCCTGGAGAAGCACGAGCTGCGGCTGCTGTTCCAGCCTATCGTCAACCTCAGTACCTACCGCATGGTGGGAGCGGAGGCGCTCCTGCGCTGGCGCCATCCCGTGGAGAGCCTGCTGGCGCCGGACAAATTCCTGCGGATCGCCGAGGATGCCGGCCTGATGGTGCCGATCACCCGCTGGGTGATCCTGCGCACCTGCAAGGTCGTCATGCAATGGCGCCGCCGCCTCCCTCCGGATGAGAAGTTCTTCATCAGCGTGAATCTGGCTCCGAGCGCGCTGCGCGATCCGGGATTGAGCGAGTACGTGACCGCGCTGCTGCGCGAGACGCAGGTGCCGCCGTGGGCTTTGAAGTTCGAGCTGACGGAGGCGGCTCTGATCAGCAACGTCGGGGCTGCGCGCGAGACGCTCGAGCGCCTGCATGCGCTGGGGATCGAGCTGATGCTCGACGACTTCGGCACCGGCTATTCCTCGCTGAGTCACTTGCAGCTGTTTCCGTTCGACTTCGTGAAAATCGAGCGCCCGTTCGTGAATCGAACCTCCGGCGACCAGGCGAACACGGGAATGATGTCCGCGCTGGTGCAGATGGCCGGAAGCCTGCGCCTGACGCCGGTCGCGGAGCTGGTAGAGACGGAGGCGGCTGCCCACGCCTTGCAGCAGATGGGCTGCGAGTACGGGCAGGGGTACTACTTCAGCGAGCCGCTCGAGGCGGAGCTGGCCTTGCAGCGGTTGCAATCGCGGCGGCCATTCGAGCCGAAGCGCGAGACCTCGGAAACGATGGAAATGAGTCCGCTGGACGTCGACGACTCGCCGACCCTGATGATTCCAGCGGAGTCAATGGCATTTCCGCACGATGGCGAGTAATCGCTCGAAGCGCAGCGGGCGTTACGCCCGCTGCGAGGAGCGCGCGAACCGGTTCCACACGACGATCGCGAGATGACTCACGAGCAGCGCGGCGGTGGCGACGATCTCGATTATGAGGACTTCCATCTAAGCTCTCCTTTTTCCTGAAGTCTGTCAGCGCGTTGCAGTCTAGTTGGCGGGCCGCGCAAACATCAGCCTCGGGCGATGGACCGCCTCACTCTCTCGCGATGGAGAGCCTGAGTCTCGCGAGAGAGGCCCGGAGTCTCCTTTCGGGGGGATTGCCAAGAATCAAAAAGCCTGAGCGCGGCACCAAAACCGCACTCAAAGAGCATTACTCGGCGCTCCGCGCCTCGCCCTCCGGGCGTTACCAAGGGTTCAATCGTGAGCCCGCTCCCGGTAGACTGCGCCGTTTCGCGCTCCCCTCGGGTCGATCTCGCGATGAACAAAGCAGCCGATGCCTTTACAGAGCATGCCATCGAGATCCGCTTCGGCCAGATCGGTCTGGTGCAGGTGCGGATTCATACGACCGATCCGGGTGTGATCCTCGATGAGCTCACCGGTCGTACCGCCACTGCACCGCAGTTCTTTCAGCGAACGGCCGTTTGCCTCGATCTCAGTCCGCTCTCAACAGAGGCCAGCGTTGCGGAAGTTCGCGCGGTCATCGACACGGTGAAGCGTGCGGGCATGCTGGCTGTGGGTCTCACACAGGGCAGCGCCGCAGTCGATGAGCTCGCAAAAGTACTTGAGATGCCGACGTTCGCTCCCTACAAGACACCGAACAGGCCCGTACCTGTCGTTCAACCGCCGGATCCCGTCGTCGAGCCACCGCCACCCGCGCTGATGCACCATCAGCCCGTCCGCTCCGGACAGCGCGTCTATGCTCGCGACCGTGACCTCATCGTCACCTCGACGGTCGCCGCCAGTGCGGAGGTCATGGCCGACGGTTGCGTGCACATCTATGGGTCATTGCGGGGACGCGCGATGGCGGGTGCTCACGGAGACGCCGGCGCACGCGTCTTCTGCCAGGAGTTCAATGCAGAGCTCGTCTCGATCGCCGGCGTGTTCCGGGTGTTCGAGACCCTCCCTGCCGAGCTGGCCGGTAAACCGGTGCAGGCATGGCTTTCCGGTGAGGATCTGCGCTTCTCTCGCATCGGCGGCTGAGCATTGGTCCACCTGCGCCGCGCATTTCCGATTTTCAGCGTGCCTCGAGGGGGGGGTGCGCGAGTTGTCCCACTTCTGTGAGGAGGGTCGCCTTTGACAGAGATCATCGTGGTCACTTCAGGCAAGGGAGGCGTCGGCAAGACGACCACCTCAGCCAGCATTGCCTGTGGGCTTGCCCGGCGCGGCAAGCGCGTCGCCGTCATCGACTTCGATATCGGGCTGCGCAACCTCGACCTCATCATGGGTTGTGAGCGTCGGGTGGTCTACGACTTCGTCAATGTGATCCAGGGTGAATGCACTCTCAGGCAGGCGCTGATCAAGGATAAGCGCCTCGAGACGCTGTTCGTGCTGGCGGCCTCGCAGACGCGCGACAAGGATGCGCTGTCGCCGGAAGGCGTGCGCAAGGTGCTCGACGATCTCACCGCGGATGGCTTCGACTACATCATCTGCGACTCGCCGGCCGGCATCGAGAAGGGCGCTCACCTCGCAATGTACTTCGCCGATCGCGCCGTGGTGGTGGTCAACCCTGAAGTCTCTTCGGTGCGCGACTCGGATCGAATCCTGGGCCTCCTGGCCAGCAAGACTCAGCGGGCCGAGAAGGGCAACGGAGGCGTCAAGGAGCATTTGCTGCTGACGCGATACAGCCCCCGCCGCGTGGCGACCGGCGAGATGATGAGCGTTGCCGACGTCAAGGACATCCTCGGTCTGGATGTGGTGGGGGTGGTGCCGGAGTCGGTGGACGTGCTGTCCGCTTCGAACGCAGGCGTGCCCGTCATTCTCAACGAAGAGAGCGATGTCTCGCGCGCTTACGAAGACGCAGTGGCGCGCCTGCTCGGCGAGACTGTCCCCTTGCGCTTCGTCGATGAGCCGAAGAAGGGGTTCTTCTCGCGCATTTTTGGAGGTTGACATGGGGTTACTCGCGCTGTTTCGCAGAACCCCCTCGTCAGCCAACATTGCCAGAGAACGCCTCCGGATCATCGTTCAGCAGGAGCGCAGCGCTCGCGGAGGGCCGGACTACCTCCCGCTGCTGCGCCGTGAGCTGCTCGAGGTGATTCGCAAATACGTCAACGTGGATCCCACTGCAGTACAGGTCAACGTCGAGCGCGAAGACGGCCAGGAAGTTCTGGAATTCTCCGTCGCGTTGCCGGAGAAAGGGCGACCGCCCGCGGGCTGACTCCATGTGGTTCAAGAATCTGGTCATCTATCGGTTGCCCGCGGACTGGTCACTCTCCGCCGTTGAGCTTGAATCTCGTTTGGAGAAGCACGCGCTGCAGCCGTGCAGCCCGTTCGAGATGCTGAGCCGCGGATGGGTGCCGGCGACGGAGGGCGGGCGACTGGTTCACACTGTGAATCAGCAGCACCTGGTCGCACTCGGCGTGAATCAGAAGTTGCTGCCCGCCTCGATCATCCGTCAGGAGGCGGTGGCTCGAGCGCAGGTTCTCGCAGAGTCGCAGGGATTCCCGGTCGGACGGCGGCAGATGCGTGAGCTCAAGATGCGAGTGACTGAGGAGCTTCGCGCACGAGCTTTGACCCGCCGTCGCACGACGCGCGCGTGGATCGATCCGGCGGGGGGCTGGTGCATCGTCGACGCGGCAAGCCCAGGGAAGGCAGAGGAGGTGATCGAGGCTCTCCGCGATGCGCTCGACACCTTCGCCGTGCAGCTTCTGGATACCCAGCGTACGCCGCACACGTCGATGGCAGCGTGGCTCACGCATGGAAACGCACCGGGGCGTTTCTCGATCGATCAGGATCTGGAGCTGCAAACGGCGGACAAGTCCAAAGCGATCGTTCGATACACGCGCCACTCCCTGGACGGTGCCGAAATTCGCACGCATCTCTCGGCGGGAAAATATCCGACGCGCCTCGGCCTCACCTGGAGCGATCGCATTGCGTTCGTGCTCACCGACAAGCTGCAAGTGAAGCGCGTCGAATTTTTGGAAATGACTGCGGATGCCGCCGCCGGCGGCGAGTCGGAGATCGACGCCGCCGACAGATTCGACATCGACTTTACGGTGATGTGCGGCGAGCTGGCAAAGCTCCTGACCGACCTCGTGCAGTCGCTCGGCGGCGAGAACGCACAGCAGCAGGCCGCCGCGGCCTAGGCCGCGGCGAGCTCGTCAGTACGCGATCGTCATCTGCGCCCGTCGGTGTGTGGGCTTCTCCAGCTCATTGACGAGAGCATCCGCAAAGTCTTCGGCGCTGATGCGACTGGTACCCTTCGAATCGCTCAATACAGTGGTGGAGCCCAGCCGATACCGACCCGTCCGCTTGCCCGGGGAGATCGACATCGCGGGACTGAAGAAAGTCCAGTCCACATCGCTGGCTTTGAGCGACTCGAGCACGTTACGCATGGCAGTGGCTTCGCCTCGATAGTTGGGCGGAAGCGTATCGACGACCTTGCGCCCGTCAGGGAGGTTGAGACTGCCCGCACCGCCGACGACGAACAGGCGCTTTCCCGTGTCATGGGCCACGGCGATGGCCGTATCGCCCACCCCTTTCGCTTCTGCGATGGGATCGCCACCTCCGCGCGGGCTCGTGGACATGACGATGACGTCCGCCTTTCGTGCCAGGGCGGCAAAGGCGGTCCGGTCTGTAGCGTCAAGCTTCTCGGCCTGCACGTTCGGGCCCGCTGCGATCTTTTCAGGATGCCTCGATGTAGCGATGACGTGATGACCGCGCGAGGTGGCCTCGGCGAGAATTCGCGATCCGATCATGCCGTTTGCACCGACCAGCAGGATGTTCATGGGCTTGGGCCTCGGCGGTTGGGCGGGTTGAGCGAGAACGGCGCCCGCGATCAGCAGACTCAGAGCCAGACAAAGTCGTCGCATCGGTACCTCCTTTGGGCCCCTCAGGCCGTCGCCGCGTCGCGGTGCGGTCTATCACTCGCGATCGGGCCCTGCAAGGGGTACTCTTGCCGCGGAATGGTCAAGCCGATCAAAACTCTGCGCACAGCCGTGCTGCTCGCCGCCGCCCCCTGGCTGCTCTCGCTGGGGACGCTGCAGGCCGCTCCTCCAGAGCGACCGGACGCCCGGATGGTCGTGCTCGAGGGCAAGGATGTCAGCGGAACGATTCACAAGAAGCTGGGCCTGCCTTCGCAGGACTACTGCTGGGATGAGTGCATCAAGGACCTGCAATGTACCGGCGTGCGCTGGGGCGTCATCAAGGGAGACGTCGCTGGCCTGTGCGTACTGCTGAAAGGGGAGTTGACACTCAAAGCCCCTGGAGCGCCGCAGACCGACGACGGGAAGCCCATTCACGTCATCGCAGCCCGGAAGCAGCCTACCGGGACCCCCGGCGGCGCCGGCACCTGATACGTCAATCTCCGGCGATCAGTCCAGCCGTGATGTTGATGGCAAAGCCCAGGATCGCCGCATTGAAAGCGAAGGAGACGAGGGTGTGCGCCAGCACTACCTTGCGCATGGGTGCGCCGCGCGTGGCGACATCGGCGGTCTGACACGCCGCGGCAATGGTGAACGAGAAGTAGGCGAAGTCCCAGAACACCGGCATGGGCGTCTCGGGGAAGGCCAGCGGACGGTGCTCGGGCTTCACGCTGTAGTACATATCGGCATAGTGCAGCGTGAACATCGTCGGCACGAGTACCCACGAGGTGACGACGGTGAGCGCAGAGAGCACCAGATGTGCCGTTCGCTGGAGGCCGCTGAACTCCTTGATGCTCGACTGGATCGCCACGATGGCGACGAGACTCAGGACGGCCGCCGTGATGCTGCCGATCAGAATGAGCGGCGCCGCCGCATCCTCCTCGACATATTTCGCACAGATCTGCTTTGCCGTGAGCCGCGGCATCCAGCTGTACAGCAGTCCCAGAAGCAGAACCGCCGCGGCATTCCAGGACACCAGGACCCGGCTCACCGGAGGCCAGCTCAGAGGGAGAGCGAAGAAGAGCGCCGCACCGACCAGCAGCGAAGCGTACAGCCTGACGTGACGCGGTATCGCGGTCTTCACCGGCCCCCTCCTGTTGAGGACACGATTGCCACACACTATAGCCTCGGATGTCGAAATCGCCGCCCACCGGGCGTCATTGTGCTGGCGAAGCAACGTGCCCGCCACGACCTTTGACGGAGACTTCACATGCAATACCTTTTGATGCTGTACGCCGATCAGGCCGGATTTGCCCAGATGACCCCTGCGCAGCAGCAGGAGGCGATGGGCGCTTACCACGCCTATACGGAAGCTTTGAGGAAGGCCGGAGCTTACGTCGGCTCCAATCGCCTGCAGCCGGTGTCCACGGCGACGACGGTGCGCGTCGCGAACGGCAAGTCGCAGGTGCTCAACGGCCCCTTCGCGGACTCGAAGGAGCAGCTCGGCGGCTACTACCTGATCGATGCGACCGATCTCGACTCGGCGCTCTCCTGGGCGGCCCGCTGTCCTGGCGCTTCTCACGGGACCATTGAGGTACGGCCGGTCTGGACGATGTAAGCGGCTCGCCGCGGAGCATCACGGTGCAAGGTGACGAGCAGGCAAGGTTGACGGCGGACGCTGTTGCGCGCCGCAGTTACGGCAAGCTCGTCGCCTTTCTTGCGGCACGCACTCGCGATGTCGCCGCTGCGGAGGATGCACTGTCGGAAGCGTTTGCATCGGCTCTCGCAGACTGGCCCGTGAATGGGTGCCCGGGTAATCCTGAGGGTTGGTTGTTGACCGTGGCGCGACGGAAGACGATCGACTTCGCTCGCCGGCGGCAGACGCACGAGAGCGCTGCGCTCGATCTGCAACTGCTCACGCTGAACGCCGTCGCGGACGCCGCCGAGATTCCGGATGAGCGCCTCGCTTTGATGTTCGCCTGCGCCCATCCGGCCATCGATGCCGGGATTCGGGCGCCGCTGATCCTGCAGGTGCTGTTGGGATTGGATGCGGCCATGATCGCCTCGGCTTTCCTGCTGTCACCGGCGGCAATGAGCCAGCGCCTGGTCCGTGCCAAGGAGAAGATCCGCCAGGCCGGCATTCCGTTGCAGGTCCCCGGGCGTGAGGATCTCGCCGGACGGCTCGAGACTGTGCTGAATGCGCTGTACGCCGCGTTCGCGGAGGGCTGGACCGATCCCGCCGGCACCGATGCGGCACGACGCGATCTCTCCGAGGAGGCCCTGTTCCTGGGGCGCCTGGTTGCCGAGCTGCTGCCGGAGGAGCCGGAAGCACTGGGTCTTCTTGCGCTGATGTTGCACGCCGAAGCTCGACGGCCTGCGAGACGCAGCGCTGCGGGCGACTACGTCCCCCTGGCAGAGCAAGAGCCGTCCCTGTGGGACACGCAGATGATCGAAGCAGCGGAAGGGCTCCTGTTGCGCGCGAGCGCCCTGGGGGCGATCGGGCGCTATCAGCTGGAGGCTGCGCTGCAATCCGCGCACGTTCATCGCCGCCGTACGGGCGTCGCGAACTGGGGCGAAGTCGTACAGCTGTATGATGCTCTGCTGGACTCCTCGGGCTCTCCGGTGGTTGCGATCAATCGCGCGCTCGCGATCTGCGAGCAGCGCGGGGCTGCTGACGGCCTCGAGGCGATGCCCGACGCTGCCTCCGATCCGCGTCTCAACGAATACCAACCCTACTGGGCAGCACGAGCCCAACTGCTGGCGAAGTGTGGAGCGCACGCCGAAGCTCGGGACGCGTACGACATCGCAATAGGTCTCGAACGAGACCCTGCTGTGAGGCGCTTCCTCCAACAGCGCCAGGCGTCACTGGGCCCGTGAGTCAGGCTGCGGGGGAAGAGCGCTGCGCGGCATCCGCCGCCAGCGCCAAGGCGCCAAGCGGCCCGGCGAGTGCACCAAGCCCCGGCGCCACGATGTACTCGCCGATACCGTGGGTCACCTCATCGACCCGCAGGTAGCCGTTGAGGCTGCGAACGAGGTGCTCGCGCACTCGTGCGAGCAATTCCGGGCGTCCCTGCATGACGCCACCCCCAAAAAGGATGCGTCGAGGCGCGGTTGCCAACACGATCGTGTGGGCCAGTCGACCCAGCGCGTGGGCCACCAGTTCCCATGCGGGGTCGGCGGGGTCCAGGTCCGGTGGCGCAACTCCGGTGCGTGCCGCGATTGCCGGTCCGGAGGCGAGGCCCTCGACACAGTCCCCGTGATAAGGGCAATGCCCCGACCAGGTGTCTCCGCTGACGCGGCCGATGTATACGTGGCCCAGCTCGGGGTGATTGCAACCGAACACCGTTTGGCCCGCAACGATGAGCCCGACTCCAATCCCGGTACCGACGGTCACATAAGCAAAGTCTTCGAGCCCGCGTGCGGCTCCCCAGCGACCCTCCGCCAGGGCGGCTGCGTTGACGTCCGTATTGATTTCCGCGGGAACGCCGAGTCCCTGAGAGAGGTGCCCGAGCACATCGGCGCCTTCCCAGCCGGATTTCGGACTGGAAAGAACATGGCCGAAGCTGGGTGAGCCTGCGCGTAAGTCCAGCGGGCCGAAGCAGGCGATTCCCAGGCCCTCAGGCGAGCCGTGCTGAATCCGCCAGGAATCCAGTACCGCAGCGATCTCTGCCAGGGTCGACTCGCTGTGTCGTGTCTGAATGCGAACCTGATCCCGAATGTCCTCAGGGCCCGTACCGAGGATGCAGACGCACTTGGTCCCTCCGAGCTCCACCCCCACCAGCATTGATCTCGAGCCGGCCATCAATAGGCGTCGACGGGAAGCGCTGCGCCGTGGATGGATTTCGCCGCGTCGCTGCACAGGTAGACGACGACGCGAGCGATGTCCTGAGGCTTGGGCCACTTGGAGAAGTCTGCATGAGGCATCGCCTTACGGTTGGCTTCCGTGTCGATGATGCTGGGAACGATGGAGTTGACCCTTATCCCGGTCCCAGCGAGCTCCGCAGCGAGCGATCCCATCAAGGCCAGCGCCGCCGCCTTGGAGGCAGCGTAGGCGGCTCCACCCGCGGGATGAGTGAATGCCGCCTTGGCAGCGACGTTGACGACGCTGCC
>Ga0070681_10003592_pt1 | contig 14539 bp, 14 predicted proteins | sample KBSC83BmetaG_FD_65650 | JGI IMG/M metagenome (GOLD analysis project Ga0070681, IMG submission 65650) | Corn rhizosphere microbial communities from Kellogg Biological Station, Michigan, USA - KBS C8-3B metaG | ecosystem: Host-associated > Plants > Roots > Rhizosphere | place: USA: Michigan... | reverse complement strand
AGCTTGGTTTTCTGGGTCGTCACGAACTCCAGCTCGTCGCCGGTCAGCCGTTCCAGAATAGTGGTCCGTGTCCGGACAACCGTCAGCACGCAGTCCTCGGCGTAAACGATCAAGAGCGGCTCAGTGGCGATCTCCTGACCTTCCGGGTAACAGTAGCGGGTGTAGACGTACACCGCGCCGTCTTCGACTTCGACACGAGGCGCCTCATAAATATCGACGGCGTCTTCGAGGTTGTCGCGGTCCAGGTGGTAATCAATGGCCAGCTTATCGAGCTCAGCAGGGCTCGGCGCCGTCACCGCCACCCACGCGCCCGCCCGCGGCTTGTCAATTATTTGCAGGGCTCGTTCACGGGCACGGCTATAGTAGATCGTTTGCATAGCTTAATTGTACCGCACCGCTACCCACTTGAGAGAACCGAGGTTCTCTCAACGCGCCGGCAAATAGGGGCGACTATTTGTCGGGCCGCTCTTTCCTGAGATCCAAAAACAGAGGCAACCCATACATTATGGTTACTCTTTCCTTAAAAGCGCAGCACAAAACGGCAGAGATATTCTACTCATTCAGGCCGCTCTCTCCGGTAATTTAAACAGAATGACAGGAGTTACTCCTGCCATTCTGTTTACATAACTAGTGGGCTACAGGCTGTCGTGCTCGACAAACGTCAGAGCGTAGCCGATCTTACCAGCGCGGCCGGCGCGGCCGATGCGGTGCGTGTAGTCTTCGTACGTCTGCGGCAGACCGTAGTTCACCACGTGCGTCACGTCGGCGACGTCGATACCGCGAGCGGCGACATCGGTAGCGATCATGATCTGCACCTTGTTTTCCTTAAAGGAGTCGAGGGCGCGCTTGCGCTGGCCCTGGGTCTTGCCACCGTGAATGGCCGTGACATCGAAACCACGGTCCTTGAGGTCCTTTTCGAGCCGTTCAACATTACGTTGGGTCGATTCAAAAATGATGCTCTTGTTCACCAGAGGCTCGATGAGCAGGTTGTGCAGCGCTTCCATTTTGTTGTGCTTGTCGGTAAACGGAATGACGTCCTGGTGGACATTGTCGCTGGTGTCGCCCTGCTTGACGCTCACCGTAACGGCGTCGGGGCTAAAGCTGGCGATCAGACCGTTGACCCGAGCATCCATGGTAGCCGAGAAGTAGAACGACTGGCGCTGCGGAGACAACGAGGCAAGCAGCTGCTTGACGTCGTTCACGAAGCCCATGTCCAGCATGCGGTCGACCTCGTCGAGGACTACCAGGTTGTACTTAGACAGGTCCAAGGAACGCTGTTCGATGTGGTCCTTGATACGGCCAGGCGTGCCGACGACTACGTTCGGGTTGGAGCGCAGATCACGCAGCTGCGGACCGTAGCTGCTGCCACCGATGAGCAGCGCGCCGTAGACACCACCACCCTTACTGAGGGCGCGGCGTTCCATTTCGATCTGCTGCGCAAGTTCACGCGTTGGGGCCACGATAAGGGCTTTGGCGGAACGGTCAGTCATCAGACGGTGCAGAATTGGCACCAAGAAAGCGGCCGTCTTACCAGTACCGGTGTTGGCGATACCGATGACGTCCTTACCTTCCAGACCGAGGGCAATGGTTTGATCCTGGATTGGCGTGGGGTTTACAAAGCCTTTCTGAGCGATGTTCTGCTGCAGGCGCTTATCAACCACGAAGTCGGCGAACTGGTGCTGCGGCACGTATTCTTCGGCAGTGACGGGGTTAGCGACCTTTACGAACTTGCTCGGGTCAATGTATTGGCCATGTTTTGGCTTCTTGGAACGCTGAGGACGTGGCGGACGAGCGTAAGGGCTGCGACTGCTTTTGTAAGCGTACCGGGAACGTTGATTGCTAGGCATAAGAATAGAATCCTTTGTGTGTAGTTAGTTAGATTACTCTTGAGACGATTGTTTTGGAATCCATCGGAGTAACACTACTAACAACTCTCGGATTCATACGTGACGCGCAAGGAGTCCGTCACAGAAAACAATGCTACTAGACTACCACAATCCGCGGTGGCAGTCAATGGATGAGATATTGACATAGTTTATATCTGATATTAAAATATAATTGTTTTCATCCCCTACTCGACCGACCAAGGAAACATCCATGGCATACAGCACCAAGGTCGTCACCCTGGCCACTCGCCCCCTACGGGAGCGTACCCAGCGGCACATCGACGACCTGCTGCAGAAGTACGGCATCAACCCGGAGCTCGCTGAAATACGCGGACTTCGTGCCGAGGCGCCGCAGCGCATCGCCAATGGCGACTACACGCTCGACGACATCGCCCGGGATCTCAATCCGGAACTCGGCGTGAAGCGCTCCGGCGGCGTGCTGCTCGTCACCACGGACGCCACCACCGCACTGTGGCCCCGCACTATCGTGCTCCACCACATGCCAGACCTGTACGACCGCTTCAACCGGATCGCCATCGACGACGCGGGCACGCATCTGCTGCGAGAGGACGAACGGCTGGTGACCATCCAGCGCGTCAGCCTTCAGCCAGATGGCTGGATCGGCCAGTACCGGCACTGCCGCTGGCTGCTGACTCAGCTCACGCACACCGACTTCGACTGGCGCAGCCTGCAGGGCCGTACCACACTGGACGTGCGCTGGACCGAAGATGACGAGCAGATGCGCTGGCAGCTGACGCCCCTCCTGCGTCTGGTAGTGTCGAACTAAGGCGGGATGAAAACGCCCCGGTCACCCTGACTCCTTTTGTAGGAGTTTACTGTGGTGACCGGGGCATTTTCTTTTTAAGTCCTGGTACGAAGCGCTGCGGCGCCCTGCCAGCGCGCCAGGTCATACCAAACAGGAAAAAGGCCACCCTGGTGGGGTGACCCAGTAACGAGAGGCCAGATACTACTGTATTACTATTTACGGCCGCTACTGTTGTGGCCGCCCTTGGCCTTAGCTTCCGTAGATTGCGCCTCTGCGCCTTTCTTGCCAGCTTTGCTCGGGTCAGCGCTATTGCTTGCACCGAAACTGCCAGAGCTTGCCTGACCACCTCGTGAAGCCATCTCGCTTGTATCGCTACGGTTGCCAAACTGACCGGAGTTCTTAGGATCTGCCATACATCGTCTCCTTTCGCTTAAAGTTGGTATAGCACTAGTAACTGTAACGATCCGTAACCATGAGCGCTGTAAACAATCTCCCTGCATACCCGTGGTACTCTTTATACCCCTACAGAAACGGCTTTGATTTTACCGCTTACCAGCAACGCTTTTCTGCCTGGAGCTGTAACTGCATCCACTGCAGGTCACTCGGTGAGCGTGCTATAACAGACACGTTTTCATCCACCAACCCAAGGATTGGAGCGTTTGAAATGCACCCTCGGTCACCAGGCGGTTTTGGCGGCTCGAACCATCGACCAGACGCTATATGGCCCGGCAAGCAAGAGTTCTTCGACCAAGTCGACTTCGCGGTAGCCCTGTTCCAGATCAACCCACAGCTGCCCGAAATCCGGGAGCTCAAAGCTTCCTACGATGACCTCGCAGTGCCGCACCGGAGCAGTATGCCACCCCTGCACTACTTGCGGCGGCTCAGTCCTCACTACACGGTATACATACGGCCTGACGGCGAAGTGTACGTCGCTGAAGACCCTCTAGGCAGTCGCCTACTCACCATTGGTTCGGTGATTCGGCACCATATACCCAACCTCGACGAGAAGCTTGAAGAGGTGGTCGTCGATAACCGGGGCCTCCATTTGTATGGCGAACCAGGCATGAGCCGACTCGCTACGGTGGGCGGTCTGCACATTGACCCGCACCGGCTGGCCGACCCCGGCAACCGCCACCAGTACGCCTGTCGATTGATTGCCGAATTCACCGGCGTTGAACTCAACTGGCAAGCGCATGTCCGACACACCCGGAGCATTGCGGTCACGCGCCAGAATGACCGGTGGCACGTCAAGATTGTGCCGCCGCCCACGGAACACTAGGGATTTCAGACACGTAGGGTGAGGACGCCCCGGTCGTCTGTCCTTCTTTTTTAAGAAACGATGGCCGGGGGTTTTCTTAGTCGTAAGCGCCAGCCAGAGGGGCAGCCTTCAGCCAGACACTTCGTCCAGCCCGGCCGATTCCAGAGACCGCCACCAACGCCCCATAGTCCGGCGATCGTGGCGCAGCAGCGCTGCGGCGTGCGCACTGGCGCCAGCGGTAAATAAAGTGCGGCCTAACTGATACTGCACCGCCCGGTCCGCTGCTAACCGCCCGGTCGGTAGACCGGCCACCCACGCATCGCTCGGCTGCAAATCATACGCCCTGATGGGCGCCCGCAGATTGCTAGCCAGACCGGCGGCCCGCGGCGTGCCCTCCGGCAGCGTCCACCGCACCAGCAACGTACCATAGCGGCTCGGCTGGTCTGCTGCCGGCAGGTCCAGCTCACAGAAGCCGGCCAGCACTTCGAGGTTACCGGTATGCCGGCGCGTCTCGGGGCTGACCAGCCGGATGCGATCAACGGAGTCCTGTCGGTCGGCCCGGTCGAAGACGGCATTAATGAAGCCGATGGTCTGGATATACTCCCAGGCAGGATCCGGCTCCGTCTCGTGCACCACAATGTGCTCTGACATGCCGATTCGCCCGCCGACTACTTGGCGCGCTTGCGCTTGTTCGGGTCAAGCTCCCGCTTACGCAGGCGCAGGTTCTTAGGTGTGACTTCAAGCAGTTCGTCGTTCTCGATAAAGTCGAGGCATTGTTCCAGGCTAAAGATGGTTGGCGGCGTCAGCTGCACGACGCCGTCGGATGACGAGGAGCGCATGTTTGTCAGGTGTTTGGCCTTACAAACGTTGATTTCCATGTCTTCCTGACGGGTGTTGAGGCCGATAATCTGGCCAGCGTAGACCTTCTCGGCCGGACCGACAAATGTCGTGCCGCGAGCCTCGGCGTTTTGTAGGGCGTACGGAGTCGTAACTCCCTGCTCGAAGCTAATCAGCACGCCGTTCCGCAGCTGTTGCAGCGCAGCACCCATGGGCTGGAAGCCGGTGACCAGGCTGTTCATGACGATGGTGCCTTTGGTGTTAGTCAACAAAATGTTGCGCATGCCGAGCAGCGCGCGGGTTGGCATTTCGTAAATCAGCTTGGTGACGCCCTTCGGGCTGGCGAACTGCTCCTTAAGGGTGGCGCGGCGCTGACCTAACTCCATCTGGACGGTACCGACATGTTCGGCCGGCACTTCAATGATGACTTCTTCGAGAGGCTCCATCACCTGACCATTTTCTTCGTGGGTCACCACCTGAGGACGGCCAACCTCAAATTCAAAGCCTTCACGGCGCATAGTTTCAATCAGCACGCCAAGGTGCAGTTCACCACGACCGGCAACGGTAAAACCGATACCGTCGTCTTCGACCTGCAAACCGACGTTGATTTCAAGCTCTTTCTGCAAACGGTCGTTTATCTGGCGAGAGGTGCTGAATTCACCTTCCTGACCCTTGAAAGGGCTGGTGTTCGGGCCCAGGTAAATACGCAGCGTTGGCGCTTCCACCTCGATAGTTGGCAACACTTCGGGGTTGAGCGCATCAGCAATGGTTTCGCCGATCTTGGCGTCGGCTATACCGGTCAGTTGCACGATGTCGCCGGCGACACCACCGGGCACCTCAAACTTTGAGATGCCGTGGCTCATAAATACCAATTCAACTTTGGCCTTAACCTGTGAACCATCCTTTTTGCATAAGACCACCTGGTCGCCAGGCTTAATCGCGCCACGGGTAATACGGCCGATGGCGTACTTGCCCTTGTAGGTGTCCCAGGCCAGGGCGGTCACCAGCATCTGGAAAGGCTTATCAACTTCAACGCTTGGAGCCGGCATTTTCTCAATCACCGCGTCAAAAATAACGTCCAGATTAGCGTCGGCGTTCGGGTCGGTCGGTACCTCTGCCCAGGCCTTGCCGTCACGGCCGATGGCGTAGTAGACAGGATAGTGTAGCTGATCTTCGTGAACAGCCAGTTCCAGGAACAAGTCAGCCAGCTCGTCTTCGACTTCAGAGATACGCGAACCCGGCTTGTCAATCTTGTTAATGATGACGATGGGCTTCAGTTCGGCTTCCAGGGCCTTTTCAAGTACGAACTTAGTCTGCGGCATCGGGCCTTCCTGGGCGTCGACAATCAAGATACAGCCGTCAGCCATGTTCAGGGTGCGCTCCACTTCGCCGGAGAAGTCAGCGTGGCCGGGAGTGTCGATAATGTTAATGCGGTAGTCGCCGTGCTGCACAGCCGTCACCTTGGCAGTGATGGTGATACCACGCTCACGCTCCTGGTCACCGCTGTCCATGATGAGCGTCTGGCTCATCTCGGCTTGGTTGTCCCGGAAGGTCTGAGACTGCTTCAGCAGGCCGTCCACCAGCGTGGTTTTGCCGTGGTCGACGTGGGCAATGATGGCGATGTTACGAATTTTCGATGGGTCTTGTTGGTTCATAGCTACTCTTTAAGCATTATAAAAGCGCCTTGGATTCCCGAAAGCGCCTTGGAATATTAGGGACAATTATAGCATGAAAGCTACCTCTGGTAAAATGCTTGCGAACACTCCGGGCAACTGACATAATGGCCGGTAACTATATGATGTGTGATTCCGCCGCGTGAGTGCCCCACTAGTCTTCGTTATCGTCCTGCTCCTGATCGGCATTTCGGCGGTGTGTTCCGGCCTGAATATCGCCATAATGGCGCTCGATCCGCGTGACCTACGACGCAAAGCCAAGCTAGGCGACCGCAATGCCAAACGCGTCCTCCCCCTGCGCCGCAGCACTCACTTAACGCTGAGTGCCATTCTGCTCACCAATGTGGCAGCCGTATCCGCCACTTCGCTCGTCTTAGAAAGCGTCTTTTACGGCCTGATCGCCGGCGTGCTGGCTACCCTGCTGACCGTGATATTTGGCGAGATCTTCCCCCAAGCCATTTTCCTGCGCCGCGCCCTGAAAATATCCGCCCGCTTAGCACCCCTGCTCCGGCTGATGATTTTCATCACCTACCCGATTGCCAAGCCCTTACAGCTGCTGCTGGACAGCCTGTTCAAAGAAGAATCAGCCCACCTGCAGTCGCGACGCGAACTAGGCCTGATGATTACCGAGCACCTCGGCAGTGACCAGAGCGAGCTGGACGACGACGAGGTGGAGATCATCCGCGGCGCCCTGCAGCTCAGCGAAAAACGGGTCCGCGACATTGCGACCCCTATCAGCGACGTCTACTGGCTACTGCCGCATACCGTCATTGACGGCGAGCGGATTGATGAAATCAAAGCCAGCGGCCGTAGCCGTATCCCGATCTTCAACCAGGAACTCACCATTTGTTTCGGCGTCTTGCTGGTAAAAGAGCTGGTTGATATCGACTTCGACGAGGAAACGCCGCGTGTCGACGAGCTGCCCCTCCACCCGACACAAGTCGTCGGCAGTATGACCGCGCTGGACACCATGTTCCGCAAGTTCATTGGCGCCCACACGCATCTGATGCCCGTCGAGCGTGACGACCGCGTGATCGGCATCGTTACTATCGAAGATTTGATCGAAGAGATTGTCGGCCACGAAATTGTCGACGAGTCCGATCACCGTCGCAAGCGCCGCTAAGCTGTCCGCACTTCCGCCCAGTCCTCCGAGCGCCCTTCGAGCGCCAACAACTTGGTTTGCAGGTTAGCCGAGGCCGTCACCGTCACGGGCGGCGCGAACAAGCCGCTGCGCTCGAACTCGCTACTGCGCGGCGCGGCCCACTGATACAAGACCTGCGCCGCCGCGGCGTCAAACACCACACTGACACCAATAGACTGACCAAGATCCCAGGCGTGGATCAGCTGGTCGTTGCCCGCCTCCCACAAGTACTCCCGGGCCGTCCGGTCGCCATACGACAAATGCACGACGGTGGCTTCGTCGGCCGCTTCCACAGCCGCTTGAGCACGGGCCGCATACAAGCGCCAACTGGCAATCGCATCGTCACCCAGCAGATCACCGTCATAACGGTCGCCGACTTCCGCGTACGGCATAGCCGCCACAATATCGGCCGTCCACGCCAGTTCGTAGAGCATATGCTGGAGCAGGTCGAGGGCACTCCACTCGCTATCCGGCGTCGGCAAGCTCAGCTGCTCCGGTTCTAGCTGCACCACCACGGCGGTAGCTTGGTCAATAGCGTATAGGTAAAGCTCTTTGGCGGTCATGGCATATGCTCCTTTTCGTCACCCAGCATACCGCCGTAGCCGCGGAGGTAGCTGTAAGTATTTTCGCTCATCGCGCGACCGCGTTCCTCTGGGAACCACTGTAAGTTTTTACACAGTTCTTTGGTTACGCTGGCCTCTCACCAATGATGCTTTGTTGTTGATATTACATATTACTTTCTTACCGAAGTTACTATATGTAGCGCTCCGATTCGGTTTGTTGACACTATATACGGGCATGCTATGCTCGAAATTGCGTGTCTGAAAACAGCGCGCCTTTGAAATAGCAATTAAGTAGACCGTCCGTCGCGGTGAGAGACAACCTGGCACGACCTTATCCACGCAGGCACCAGCGACGAACCAGGCGGAGCTACGGGAGGGAGCATCCATGCGTAAAATCGCTTTCACGGCGGTTCTGTTTGCGCTGCTTGCCGCAGCCGCAAACATACACTTGGTCGGCGCCGACACAGGGCACGCCGCAACACCCAAAACCAAGACGACTCACAGCAGTCATCCTAAAACCGCAAAAGCTACCAAGCCCGCTGTCGCCAAACCGGCCGCAGTCGCAGTAGCTGTAGCGCCGCAACCGGTCGTAGTCACCGTGCAGAGTGGCGACAATTTAAGCAGTATCGCGGCGTCTCACGGCACCACGGCCGCCCGACTATTCGATGCCAACGGTTTCTTAGACGACCCGGATAGTTTGCACGTTGGCCAGCAACTGCGTATACCGACTGCCGACGAGCAACTGACGCACCGCGTCGTCGCCCAGCCAGCAGTCGTGGCGGCGCCGAAGGTAGTCCTGGCCAGTCGCCATGCAGTGGCGCCTCGGACGGCGCGCCCGGCGTCCTACCCTAGCCTGGCCGGCAATGACGCCAAAAGCTTCATTTACTCCCGCGAGAGCGGTAACAACCCGAACGCTACTAACGGCAGTGGCTGTTACGGCCTCGGCCAAGACTGTGGCGGCCACGTCCGCGCCACTTGCGGCGCCGACTACGCCTGCCAGGACGCTTACTTTACCGCCTACGCGAACAGTCGCTACGGCGGTTGGGGCGGCGCACTCGCCTTCTGGCAGTCGCACCACTGGTGGTAAGCCGCTGCGGCGCGCAGGAAAATAAACAGTCATCACACCCCAGAACGCCCGGAATTATGCCGGGCGTTCTTTTTATATCGCCAGCGCAAGCAGCAAAACCCGCGGTACCATTTCTATCGCCCCGTCAAAGGGAGCAATAGACGCGCACCGCGGGTAGTTACCCTGCGTTATACCTTCACACGCTCACCTCCTTCAAGAGAAACACTGCCGGATAGCGGTGGCGGCCGGACGGCCAATCCACTCGCCGCTGGACTCGGTTGCCGGGTCTACGCTGGCTGGATCGGTGTTGCTATCGATTGACCAGTAGTACAGGCCGGGCATCTGGGCCGCATGGGCCGCTTGACACATCGCCGTAAACCAATGGACTTGGACAGGCAAATTCAATGGCACGTCAGTGCTGCCGAACATCCAGGGATGGCGGTACATACCGCTCTGCGCCGGTATACCCGCCTCCTGGACAACCAGGCGCTTCCGAACCGACAGGGGCCGCTTCTTAAACCAGGCGACCAAAGCCGCCTTGAGCTGTGCCACCGTGGCACCGTCACCAAGGTTGATGTTCGGATAGGCATCCATGCCAAGACTTTGAAACGGCATTGCCGACCAGTAGGCCCAGTTGTAAGCGTAGCTGACCGGGCCCTTGAAACCTGCCTGGCGCACCGCGGCCTGGACGCCTTGCCACTGCGTCGTGTACTGCTGCAGGCTGGACAGTTCAGCGCCGACCACCAGCTCAGCAGTTCCCGAGCGGGCGGCGGCCGACGCGTAGCTGCCGAGCAACTGATCGTAACTCGCGAACCAAGCCGGCACGTCTTGAGGTTGGAGGGTTCCCCGCCAGGCGAGCGGCGAGACGCTTTTGATGTTCGCTTCGTCGATCAGCGGTCTTAAGCTGACGCGTAAACCCCGGGCCCGTGCTGCCGCGACCACCACTGATAGTACTGCCGGTGACGGCGTTTCCAGGCCGGCGTAGACGTGAGAAGGCGTGGGGCCATCAGTGTAAATCGGAAAGCTAATGCCGACCGCATTGGCATGCAGCGACACGATGTAGTCGAGCGTCCGGCTGGCGGCGAGCGTTACCGCCGCCGAGGGACTATTGGTGTGCCAATACAGCTGTACGCCTTTCTGGAAACGGCCCGGTTGCCAGCGCTGGGCCGACGGGACGACCAGCAGAGGTGTCACTTGGCTGGCAGACCCGAGCGTGGTAATCGGGCTAGCCGGAGCAGCCGGCGCCGCAAAGGCCACCGACGTCAGACCGCTGCTCACCCCGATGCTGCACAGTAAACAGATGAACCAGCGACGCATGAGCGCGCTCCTTCCTGGGAGAAGAGGTGGATTGGGAAAGGGCATTGAACTCGTCTTACCGCTTTTTTAAGCGGGAGTTCTATGACCAAACGTAGCCAATGCCTGAGCAGCGCGTCTGTAAAAATTGCCGCTAGGAGCTGGGGCAACAGGGGCGCCCTTGGGTAATTGTAGCCCGGCCACGTATAGTAGAAGCATGGATGTGAGACCGCTGGCTGAACGCATGCGCCCTGAAACACTCGATGAAGTGCTTGGCCAAGACCAATTGACTGCGCAGGGCCAGATTTTGCGTGAACTAATCGATAAGCAGCAGCCGACCAGCCTGATTCTTTGGGGGCCACCCGGTAGTGGCAAGACCACCCTGGCCCGTATCATTGCCCGCGAAACCGGCGCCGCCTTTATTGAACTGAGCGCCGTCACCGCCAACAAGGCCGACGTCACCCGGGTCATTGCTGATGCCGGCGTCAACCAGCGCCTCGGCCAGCGCACCATACTCTTTATTGACGAGATCCACCGCTTTAATAAGGCCCAGCAAGACGCCTTTCTACCGCACGTCGAGGACGGCACCATTATCCTGATCGGTGCCACCACCGAAAACCCGAGCTTCGAAGTCATCAGCCCCTTGCTCAGCCGCTCCCGAGTCCTAGTACTGAAGCCGCTCGACAAAGCCGCCGTGACGGCCATTATAAAACGCAGCGCCAAAGAGCTGGGCTTGAACACCAAGCGTTTGCCGCTTAAAAGTATCGACCTACTCGCCGACTTAAGTGGCGGCGACGCCCGGGTGGCGCTCGGCAATCTAGAACTGGCCATCAACCTCAGCGCCGGCCAGCCTATCACCCCTAAAATCATCGAAACTGCCGCCCAGACTCGCCTGCCCGGTTATGACAAAAAGGGTGAGCAGCACTACAACATCGTCTCGGCGTTCATAAAGTCTTTGCGCGGCAGTGACGGCACGGCCGCCCTGTACTATCTGGCCCGCATGCTCCAATCCGGCGAAGACCCGAAGTTCATCGCCCGCCGGATGGTCATTTTCGCCTCGGAAGATATCGGCCTAGCTGCCCCGGCCGCCCTCAACTTAGCGGTCTCGGCCTTTATGGCCGTGGAGCGCATCGGTCTGCCCGAAGCCCAGTACAACTTGTTTCATGCCGCCGCCGTACTGGCTAAAGCGCCCAAGTCTCGCCAAGTAGCCGACGCCATGCACGCCGCCCTGGAGACGGCCAAGCGCTACCCCGATCTGCCGGTGCCGCTGGGTGTCCGTAATGCGCCGACGAAACTGATGCGCGACCTGGGTTACGGCAAGGCATACGCTTGGCAAGCCGACTTCCAAGCGCCGGAAGGCTTCTTACCGCCAGAGCTTAAAGACCTGAAGCTGCTGTAATCTGAAGCTCGGCCGGCAGTTGATACTCAACCGCGGCGGCAGCGAAGCCTAAGCGCTGCAATTGCGGTGCCAGCAGATGAGTCGGCAGGCCGACGATGGTATCGGCGTTACCTTCGACACGCTCCACGAGCGGCGCCGCACCGCTCTGGATACCGTAGGCGCCGGCCTTATCTTTGTAATCGCCCGTAGCCAAGTAGGTCTCCACCGCCGCAGCATCGTAGGGCTTGAAATGCACCCACGCGTTTTCTGAAGCGACAAATTCAAGACCTAGCTCCATGCAGACCACTGCCAGCGATGAAGTCACTTTATTGGGATGCAGCGTGACGTCGTGCAGCATAGACCGTGCCTCAGCCAGACTTTCCGCCTTAGCGAGCTGCCGACCGTCAATGGTCGCAATGGTGTCCGAGCCGATAACGATGGCCTCCGGGCGCGCCCGGGCAACCGCCATCGCCTTGCCGAGGCCCAGTTCTTCGGCCACTGCCTCGGGCGTACGGGTATCATCGAGCTCTTCGTAAAAATCACTCGGCAGCACCGCAAACTCCAGTCCCATGGCCGTGAGCAGCTCGCGGCGACGTGGTGATTGGCTGGCCAGAATAATAGGACGCATATCGTGGCCTATTGTAGCAGAACCTCAGCCGAGGCCAGCCAATATAAGACAGCTTACTGACGCCCGGCTGCGAAGCTGCGTAAAGTGAGGACGTGAGGAGACACTATGAAACATCACCACCATTATCATTGCCGGCCGCCCTCGCCGCACGCCACAAAGCTCGCGCTGCTCGGCGTGATCCTGACGGCCGTCGGTCTCAGCGTTCTCGCCTACCGCAAGAAAACAGTCCGGCGAAAGGAGACTGCTATGTCCGATCATTTTCAACTCACCAGCCCGGCATTCGATAGCGGCGAGCGCATTCCCGTGCGCTACACCTGCAAGGGCGCCGATGTCAGCCCGCCCCTGGAATTTAGCGACGTGCCGGTAGGCACTCAAAGCCTGGCCATTGTGCTGCATGATCCGGATGCGCCGCATGGCGACTACTTACACTGGACTATCTGGGACATTCACCCCGGCATCACCGACATTCCTGAAGGTGCGGTGCCAGTCGGTGCCACCGAGGGCGTGAACGACTTTGGCAACAAAGGCTACGGCGGACCTTGCCCCCCGAGTGGCACGCACCGTTACGAATTTGACGCCTACGCCCTTGATGCACCGCTCGGCCTGGCGGCGAGTAGTACACGCGAGGCAGTCAGGCAGGCCATTGAAAGCCACAGCATTGCCGAGACCAAACTAGTCGGCAGTTTTGGCACCGGCAGCTAGTCTATCTCCCGAGGACACCACGCGCTCCCACGGTAGATCGGCCCGGCCAAAGTGGCCATAGGCACTGGTCGGCAAGTAGATCGGCCGCCGCAGATCCAGCTGCTCAACTATATTTTTTACCGACGGCAGCAGCAGTCCTTTGGCGTACGCCAGAATTTCTGCGTCAGACTTCGTGCCGGTACCGAACGTATCAATCGTAAAGTTCACCGGCTGCTTGGCCCCGATATAGTAAGCCAGTGCCACCTCGGCACGGCGTGCCAGCCCGGCCGCCACCAAGTTCTTAGCGATAAAGCGAGCGGCGTAAGCTCCGCTGCGATCCACTTTGCTTGGATCCTTGCCGCTAAAAGCACCACCGCCAACGCGGGCGTAGCCGCCGTACCCGTCCACCACGATCTTGCGCCCCGTCAGACCACTGTCGCTGCTCGGGCCAGGCGTATGCCAGACGCCCGTGCCATTCACGACGATATCGGCCACTGCGATGTCATAGCCATAGCTTTTTAGTACTGGCAAGATAACCGTTTCATAGATATCAGCACGCACCTGGTTGAGGCTTGTCGCCTCGTCGTGCGGCACCGCTACCGTAACATGTTCGATCGCCACCGGCCGGTCATCTTCATAACGGACTACCACCTGAGCCTTACCGTCAGGCCGGAGGTAGGACAGCCGGCTACTTTCCCGCGCCGTGTCAAGGGCTCGGGTTATAGCATGCGCCAGCGTAATCGGCAGTGGCAGTAGCTCTGGCGTTTCGTCGCAAGCATAGCCAAACATCAGCCCTTGGTCGCCAGCGCCGAAGTCGTCCACGCCAATAGCGATTTCTGACGATTGCTGGTGCAGGTAGTTCTCGATGGGTGACTGATCGCTGAAACCCCATTCCGGACGGGTGTAGCCCAAACGCTTCAGCTGGGCGCGCACCACCGCCTCGACATCCACCTGCGCCGAGGTGTTCGTTTCACCAGCCACCACCACGCGCTCGTGCGCCACCAGCGTCTCCACGGCCGTGCGACCCTGCGGGTCCTCGCTCAGCACCGCATCGACGATGGCGTCACTGATGGCGTCCGCCACCTTGTCCGGATGCCCCGCACAAACTGATTCACTGGCAAAGTGTGTTACTGATTTTGACATAAAAAATATCCTTTCAGCAGGCTTTGCGGAAAGGATATTTCGAAAGAAGCATATCTTTCCCGCGCCTGCAGGCTAGATGGAGCACCACGTGGCTGCTTATACGCCACAGGTTGCCGGCAGGTCGTCGAGCTAGGTCTCTCGCTGCACTCTGTATATCTTTAAGTAAGCTGCTTTAGCGTAGCATGTTTCGGACGCAAGATAAACGGCAGGCTCGCCACCCAGACGC
>Ga0070681_10003590_pt1 | contig 14550 bp, 6 predicted proteins | sample KBSC83BmetaG_FD_65650 | JGI IMG/M metagenome (GOLD analysis project Ga0070681, IMG submission 65650) | Corn rhizosphere microbial communities from Kellogg Biological Station, Michigan, USA - KBS C8-3B metaG | ecosystem: Host-associated > Plants > Roots > Rhizosphere | place: USA: Michigan... | reverse complement strand
ATGATGTGGATCTGACCTGTAGTAAAGCTGGATTCGTCGGAGGCCAAATACACGGCCAAGGCAGCGATCTCTTCCGGACGACCTATCCGTCCCATTGGCTGCCGCGCGACAAAGGCAGCCGAAGCCTTTTCCGCGTCACCCAGGGCGGCGATGCGCTGCTCGAGTGATGGGGACTGAACCGTCCCGGGGCAGATGGCGTTGCAACGAATACCCCGCCGAATGAAGTCAGCCGCGATGGCCTTGGTCAATCCAATCACGGCTGCCTTGGTGCTTCCGTAAACGAAACGGTTGGGCGCGGCTTTGATGCTGGAGGCGGCCGAAGACATATTAATAATGCTGCCCCTCCCTGCCTGCAGCATGGCCGGCAAAAACGCACGACAGGTGCGATACATGGATTTGACGTTCAAATCGAAGGAAAAGTCCCAGTCTTTCTCCGCGCACTCGAGAATGGTGCCGTGGTGAACATAACCGGCACAGTTGAACAGCACGTCGAGCGCTCCCAACTCGGCAGCGAGGCGATCAACATCTTTCGTTTCGAGGACGTCAAGGCGGCGAGTATGAATGCCGGGCCGGCCATCGCCCAATGGCTTCAGGGCTACCTCGTTGATATCCGTAGCCCAGACCGTCGCGCCTTCGTCCGCGAACGCGATCGCGGTTGCGCGTCCAATACCCTGGGCCGCGGCCGTCACCAAGGCAATTTTTCCTGCGAGTCTCTTGCTCATTGATTATTTCCGACAATGTAGGCGCGAGCGTCCTCATTAATTGTGCAACTTCTTATAAGCGAAGACCGCAGCTCCCGGTCTTGCGCCGATCTCCACATGCAGCCCCTGCTGCATGAGGTCTTTGCCGGAAGCCGTCTTCGTTGTTTGAGAGTCAACATCCGAGATCTCATACTTTGCCGTTGGATCAAGTCCGCGCAAGACCAGATCTTTTGTCGAGCTCTCATTCATCGTACGACGAAAAGCCTGCACCATACCGTCTCCCTGTTCGGGACGGTTGAACTGCCACGCAGCCCATTCGAATGCGGCGCTGCGCTCGTTGCCGGATTCTGTCGTGCAATCTGCATCCGAACTGCACGGCAATATCGGATAGTAGTCGCCGTAGTAGTAAGGCCGCAGACGTTTGAGTTGCGTAATCTCGGTGCGCAACCAGTCCAAGGGGAAATCCGGCCGGATGAAAGCGCCCACCTGCTCCCGGGTTCCGGACACGTTGAACAGCGCGAATGCCAGTCCGGGACTAGATCCGCTGCGAAAATGATAGTCGTCGCGGGGCCGAATCTGAAGAATGGTTCCGAAGTGCGGACGCCAGTAGGCGAGGCCTTCGGTGCTGACCTGGTTTCCGATGGGGTCGGAATCCGGTGCAACCGGATAGTCTGCTCGGCTCAGGTCCACGCCACGCGAGATAGAATCCAGATCGCCGCGCTGGACAATATCCAGGATCAACTGCGGATGCCGGCGCCGCAATTCGTCCCAGAATTCCAGCAGACCCTCCACATAGCGGATCTCGGTGATGCCTTGCCGATCGCGCGTGTCTGCCTCGGCCCAGAAGGGCGCAAGAGCGAAGTTACAGTCCTGCCGGAAAATGTCGATTCCTTCTTTGCTGATCAATTCGGACATGGTATCCGTCATCGACTGGCGGGCCGCGGGATCGCCGAAATTGTACAGCCGAAATTTTACGAACGGCCGGTCAACATGTCCGGCAAAATTGGTTCCTACTTCTCCGATAAACCATTCCGGGTGCTCGATGGTCAGGGGCGTTCCGACGACGGCGCGCTCCGGCTCAAACCACAGTAGATACTTCATGCCCTTGGCGTGCGCGGCATCGCTGATTGGCCTCAACCCATTGGGATTTGCAACCCGATTGACACGCCAGTTTCCGGCGTGAAGGAACCAGTCCTCTCCGCCGAATACCTGGAATTCATCTACCTGGCGATCCGCGCCGTACCATCCCGCATCCATCCAGAAATTTTCGAAGCCGAGGTTTTCCTTTGTGACCTGGTCGATTAGGCGCAGACTGGTGGATGTCTTCATCCCGCCCCATCCAAGGTGGGAGATGGGTAGAACCACCGGCTTCCCGTCGTATTGCGGAATGTGATATTTCAGGACATGACGCCGCAGGACGTTGTGCGCATTGATATCATCACCTTCCCACGGCAAGAGAAGGATTAGCGGGGTCCGGATCTCCTCGCCGGGATGCAGAGAAAGATGCGTGATTTGCATTCCGGCCCTGACCCCGATCGCTTGCTCGGTTGGACGGGAGAAGGAGATGGCCCACTTGCCCGCCCATCCTACAGCGCCGATCAGTCCACTACCTTCCATCCGAATATCAAAAAATGGAATCGTGTCAACAGTCTTGCCGCCGCCCTCGTTCACCAGGCGAAAGTCTTCCAGTTGATTCAGGCGCTTCTTCTGTAGGGAATATGTGTCCATGCCACCCACTCCCCTGGAGTAGAGGATGGTGGGAATGCCGCTGCCTGCAACCGGGACTGACATATCCAGGGGTTGAACGTCCTCGAGGATTGGTGTATCGGCCGTGCCGCCATTTTTGAAATACCCCGTCCACTCCACGACCGTCGAATTCGCAAATTCCACGGCAGCGAGACGGACCTGCAGGCCTGTTTTCGGATCAGTCCAAACAACAACATGTTCTGTGCGTTCGCCGTCTGCCTTAGTTTCGGTTTTCTTGGACCAGGCTTTCAAGAGCGCATCGGACGACTGCCTGCCGTAAGCGAACGAGAAGGGTAGCTTCGATGGAGCATTTAGCAGAATTCGTTGCAGCCATTGATTCTGATGTGAATTGTCCGCTTTAACCTGAGCGGCTGCTACGTTCGCCGTCGTGAGAACAAAGACGAGCAGCGTGAGGACTCGCCTCGGGCTTGCTTGATTTTGTCCGACTCGATTCATCTGCACTATTGTTATCCCCTGTTCATGTCCCGCGTTTGTGCAACAACGCCACTTCCGATGTGACGGCTTGCGCCAGCGATACGACGAGGCCCTTCGAAACCAATGTGTCGCCCGTCATCTGCAAAACGGGACCTCCATTGGCGAAGGTCACGTCGTAGCTTGAGTCACTCTGCAGTCCGTGGAGCGGGAGTTGCACTGGTCCTTGCGAAGTTGCTGTCTGGAACACCAGCACCACGGCTTCTTCCCCGAAAGACGCGACGAATTGGACAGCCTGGAACTGTGCCTCGGCGCCGCCGCTCGGCAACAGGTGGTAACAGTCGTTCTGCAACAGGTGACGATAGCGCTTGTACACAGCCAGATTTCGCCGCGCCGCTGTCAGTAGCGGCTCGGGCAGCAGCGAGATCCGCTCCTTCAATTGTCCCAGGATGGTGCCGAAGCCAAACAAGCTCATCATGCGGCTGCGATAGATGGTGTCGAGAGCCGCGGGATCGTTCGCGCTCTCGAGAAGCGCTTTGTCTTCCACCACGATCCACGCCCCGTTGTCCGCGCTGGGATAGAGATAGCTTGCCAACATTGCGTTGTGACGTACGTGGTCAGAAGGATAGCTGGCATCGCTCAACCAGTTGGAGCGGATGGTGCGCGCCAGCCCATAGTCGAGGCGACTGCCGTAGCCGCACTGCTCCAGCACCAGATCGGGGAATGTGGCGTGTAGATGATCGAAGATTTCGTATTGGCCGACGAGCGCAGCATAGCTGCCGTCGCCAGATTGATGACCGTGATCCGTACGATCGCAGCCTGCGGGACTTCCTGGAATACCAGAATTGTCCCACTTGAGCCAGTTGAGATCGAATTCACGGACGATTCGGGTCAACTGCTTTTTGAGGAAATCGATGTACTCGCGACATCCTAGACACGCTTGATGGACGGAGCTTTCCCAGCCGTCGGGATGAAGCGTTAGATCCTTACCCTGGAGCTGCGCGATCCACTGTTTCGGAATGGTGGCACCAACCAGCCGGCTGTCCACCACGTTTGGACCCACCCACAGACCGAATTTCATGCCCGTCTGATGCACCCTTCGCGATATGGCAGCGAGGCCCATAGGAAACTTCTGGCGATCATCGGAGTAGTTGCCCAGGCCACAGCCCCAATCGCCAGTGCCCTTCTTAGAGGAGCCCAAGTACCACGAGGCATCGTGGACAAAAATATCCACGCCGATCTTGGCCGAGAATTCCACTTCGTTGAGCAGCGCTTCCTGAACGCCCTCCCCTTCCGTTGCCCAGAAATCGTAGACCACCCACGGCCAGTTCTTGAGCGAGGCGGGGAAGATGTGCCGCTGCATGTAGTGTCGTGCGGTGAGGAATGCCTGTTCGCGATCGCCTTGAGCCACGCCGAGAAACACGCGCGGCGTCAAGAGCTTTTCGTGGGCAGACATATCATGAGTCAGGTCCGCGAGGTCTACACTGAGCCAATTGCCGTCTAAGTTCTTCTCGATGCGATATCGCCAGCCGCGCTCCCACTCGATCCCCACCAGAAGGAACTCTCCCTTGCCGACCGCTTCCAAAAGCAATAGCCCACCATACTCCGGCGCGTTCCAGCGGCCGCCGGACAGCGAGACCTGGCCGCTTACCGGTATGGTCTCCAACCCGTACTCGTTCCGCCGGATGGCGTGCACGCGCAACTCGCCCAGGTCGTCTCGCAGTGCGAACCGGAAAGGCCCAAACGCCGTAACCTGATGGAGAGAAGTCTTGGCCAGGTTCTGAAATTCTGTTTGGAATTCGAGAATGGGAACGTCACTAAAGGCTTGCAGGATGGTCGTGGCAATGACGTCAGCGGTTTTGCTTCGAGAAACGAACTCGATGCGGTCGCCCGCCGCGGCGCGTTTTCGGGTGCCCTTTCCGGACTTCCACGCCCGAAAGGATTGCCCTCCCGCGATCAATACCGGATCTATCGGAGTGCCTGAGCGGACCCATTCAAAGTTGGTCTTTGGATTGCGCAGTGACCGGAGCTGCGCGGCTCCCCCGTGCGCGACTTGCATGGCGAGGGAGAAGCCATCGGAAGTGAAGGTGACTTCTTCGGTGGCCGCCCCTTCCGCCGTGCGGGTAGCCAGCACCGAGAGCAGCAGTCCACCGGCCGTACGTTGGAGAAACTCGCGGCGATCGATCTTGGGCCCCATGCCAGCGGGTTTCGCAGGATTCGTCATCCATTGCCTCAAATCGGATCCAGCTAGTGCACTTCTTCCAGATAAACCAGGTCGCTGGTGTATTTGCCCGGCAGCTGGATGTTCAGTCCCGTGTTCATCAGGCTGGCCCCAGAGTAGGTTGCGTCTGGGGTGGAGTGATCTTCGGTGCGAACCTTGTACTTTGTCGTCGGCTCCAGGCCTTTCAGGGGAACGAGCATGGCGTTCCGGTCGCTGTCTGGTCGAAATATATACAACGTGCCGCGCTTGAGGCTGGGACTCCAATAGAACATTCCGTCCCAGTGATATCCGTCGGGCCGCGGCAGAATGTGGTGCACTTGCGCGTCCCGCAGAATGGGGCGGACCCAGGATTTGTAGATCTCCGTCGCCCGCTTCACTCCGTCGCGCTGCTTCTGCGTCCAGGTGGCGCTGTGAGTTGGGTCAATCTGCCACTGGTTCATCATCGACGAGCGCCAAAAATACGCTTCCGGCGCATCGGAAACGGTGTCGTAAAAATTCTCGTAGGTGTAGTTCATCAAGGCCGCCGGCGGAAACGCAAAAGTGGAATCGTAGGTGCCTTGGCGATTAGGCAATGACGAGAGCGTGTCGTTCATGGCGATGGTATGAACTCGCTTGATGTTTCCGAAATCTTTCATGTGCCCGGATCCCGAGCATCCTTCGTTGATCAGGTCGGGAAATTTGTCGAGCAGCGCTTCCTGGACCGCGTAGTAACCCAGGGTCGACCAGTAGCTGACGTCGACCCCGTAGTGATGGCGATGATTGGTCTGCTGGCATTGCGTGACAATCGGCGAGTAGTCAGTCTTGAAGTAGTCGATGTTGTATTCGGAGACGACGCGCTGGGTAGATTGTTTCACCCAGTCGAGCGCCGGGTCGTATCCTAGATCGATCAAGGCATCCCAGTTGATGTGTCCGTCAGGATCTAGTTTGGGCTTCGTGATAAACCAATCGGGATGCTTGCTGACACTGAGCGACCGGGGATCCTCTGAACTCGAACCTTGGGTGTAGGCCATCCACAGGCCGAACTTCATGTCATGACTATGCAGGTATTCCTCGATCGGCTTGTGACCGTGAGGAAAGCGTTTGGGGTCCCAATACCAGGCGCCGGATTGCGGGAACCACATCGCGTCGACCACAAAAGTCTCAAAACCAAGGTCGTGGGCAAGCGCGGCGCTCTGCAGGACTCCCTTTTCCTCTGCGTCGGCGCCTCCGCTGTCGAGATAGAGGTTGTATGCCAAAGTGGGATAGACGTATCCCTTGGGAAATCTCGGAAGCAGCTTTTCCATGATGAAGCGATGCAGGCTGTAGCTGCCGTTGTCGATGTCGCCGGTGTAACAGCCGACAAATGCGGGTGGAACCAAAAAGGTTTCGCCGGCCGGAAGATCGGTCTTGAAGTCTGGGACATTGCCCACTTCGATCGCCAACTGGGCTGGACTGGAGTCCGTGGTTTGCGCCTGAGTTCCCTGCCCTTCCGGACGAACGCTATGAAAATGAATTCGCCCGATGCCGGAGAACTCCCATCCCACGTACAGCCCGTGAGAGGTGCCGGCTTGCAGGGCCAACCATGGCACGGGACTCGCACCGTCAATGGGATCGCTGGTAAGAGTCTGGTCCGAATTCTTGCCTAAGCTTCGAACCAGCGTACCGCCTTCAACCGTGGCGTTCCCAGCGCCGCGTTTGATCCACCAGGCGTCGAGAGACTCGCTTGTGGGAAAGGCCAGGCGGCCCAGGACAAGGCTGTCCTGATGGCCGATGGTGATCGTGGCACTCGACCGGTTGGCAATCGTCAACCAGTGCTCCACCGGGCCGCGGCCGGGCCGCGCTCGCCAGATCGATTGCAATTCCAGAGCGGGTGTGGCATTCGAAAAGCGCAACACCAGCTGGCCGCTTTGCTGGTCAAAATCGCCGCCCTGGTACTGCCAATTGGTTGGGAGCGGCGAACCGCCCTGCGTAACCGAGGGCAAGAGCAGTTCAGGCACCGGTGCGGGCAGCCAGTTCGAGTTGTCTTTCGCGGCGCCCAGCTGGGTGAGCACCGCCGTTCCGTTTACCTCTGCCACTACCACCACGGTGTCGTCCGTGCTCAAGCGCCACGACTTCGCGCTATTGGAACACCAGACCAGATTGCTGCTGATGGCCACACACACCATCACGACCCACAAAACTTTCATTAGGAGCGCCTCCCGGAGTCAGGCCCGAAGATTGTCTGGTGTTCATCTGGTGTTGAGTGATTTGCACTATCGCCTGTGGTAGGCTAGTCGAGGCACGTTATCCATGTCAACACGATTGTTAACATAATTATGAGGTTTCTTACTGGGCGAACCATGCCGCGAATCGCAGTCATCGTGATGTCGTTTTGTGCCCTGGCCCACGCCGGCATGTCGTTCGACCTGTCGCAGGATTTCTCGCAAAATAAGAGCACTTTGGAGACACGACGGGCCTCTTCGCCCACATCACTTTGCTTTCGCGAAACGGGCAGGAAATAGCGGAGCTGTCACAACAGGAATCGCCAAAATACCAAAGATGGAATTTGACATCGAAGATTTTGACGCCCTGCGCCATTACCTGGTGCAACGGGGACACATAGAATCGGGCACGACGGTCTCTTTCAAAGGGCTTTCCGGAGGGGTGTCCAACCGCACCGTCAGGGTTTCGTGGGCGGATGGGCACGGCTGGGCACTGAAACAAGCATTGGCGAAACTGCGAGTCGAGGTTGACTGGTTCAGCAGTCCAGAGCGAATTGGAGTGGAGGCGAAAGCATTGCGGTGGCTCAACCACTCGGCGCCTCCCGGCACAAGCCCTACTTTCATTTTTGAAGATCCGGCACATCACTTGATGGCCATGGAAGCGATACCGGAAGATCACGAAAATTGGAAGTCAGTTTTGCTGTCGGGTCGGATTGTTCCTCAACACTTTGAACAGTTTGCTCTGCTGCTAGGCACTATCCACCGCAAATCATCTGAGGCTGGAGCGAAGCTTAGCCAGACGTTCGCGGACACTACTTACTTCGAGAACCTTCGGTTAGACCCCTATTACCTTTACACCGCCAGTAGAGTTCCGGTGGCCGCCGAATTTCTGACTACTCTGGCGCAAGAGACACTGCGCCACAAGAACAGTCTGGTCCACGGCGATTTTAGCCCGAAGAATACTCTCCTCTATCGGAGCAAATTGATTCTGCTGGACTACGAAGTGTTTCACTTCGGAGATCCGGCTTTCGATGTCGGCTTTGCTCTGACCCATTTCCTGAGCAAAGCTCACCACTTGCCCAATGAACGGGCAAGCTTGGCCGGCGCGGCCGCACTCTTCTGGCGGACCTACAGCACCCAGATTGCATCGCTCGACTGGGCAAATGCGCTCGAGTCCCGAGTGGTACGGCATACGCTGGGGTGTCTGCTTGCCCGCGTGGACGGAAAATCTCCGCTCGAGTATCTGACGCCAAGGGAAGTAGCCCGGCAGCGCGAGGTGGTGTTGCGGCTCATCGCACACCCCCCGGCTCACACTAACGATTTGATCGCGAAGTTTGTGCAAGGGATCTCTGTTCAAGATATAGGGGCATATGCCGAAAATTGAAAGACTTTGGGGACGCGAGATTCTTGACAGCCGGGGGAAACCCACGATTCTGGCAACCTGTATGCTCGAAGGGGGAGCCTCGGCGTCGGCATCAGTTCCATCGGGTGCGTCCACCGGAACAGCGGAGGCCTTCGAGTTGAGAGATGGCGACCCCAGGCGATATCGCGGCCTGGGATGCCGCCAGGCAGCGGCAAATATTGGTGGAGCGCTGAACTACGCGCTGGCGGGCAGGGTTTTCCCGGATCAGTCTGAATTAGACCGAGCCATGATCGCACTCGACGGCACTCCCACCAAATCTCGTATTGGCGCCAATGCCATCCTGGCGGTGTCGATCGCCTTTGCGCGTGCCCAGGCCTTGCAACGACAACTGCCTCTTTATCGACACTTTTCCGAGATGCTCGGCTCCTCTGCCGACGCGCTGCCTCGTTTGACCATCAACCTTTTTAGCGGAGGCAAACATGCCGGACAGCAGGTTTCCATTCAGGATGTTCTGATCATTCCGATGTCCGCGCAAACGGTGGATGAAGCACTGGTGGCCGCGTTCGACGTGTATCAGGCCGCTGCCGAGCTGGTATTCGAGAAATACGGAATGCGCCTGCTCACAGCCGATGAAGGCGGTCTGGCGCCACCTTTCAAGTCGGTCGAGGAAATGTTTGCTATGGCGGTGGAAGCGATCAAACGGGCGGGGTACGCGCCCGGGAAAGATATTGCTCTCGGCGTTGATGTCGCGTCGACGCACTTTTACCGGGACGGGGTGTATGAACTGGATTCTGAGACGCTCGATAGCCCTGGAATGATACAGACCATTGCAGGTTGGCTGGAGAGATTTCCCATCATCAGCGTGGAAGATGGCCTGGCGGAAGACGACTGGGAGCACTGGCCGAAGCTTCGCGAAACCATCGCCGGCCGGGCTCTGACGTTAGGAGACGACCTGCTATGCACCAACCCGGCGCGCATCGGGCGCGCCATCGAGAGCAAGGCGTGCGACGCGCTCCTTCTTAAAGTCAACCAGATTGGAACTCTCACCGAAGCGCAGGAAGCCTGTCAACAGGTGCGGGCTGCAGGTTGGTCCGTCACGCTGAGCGTTCGCAGTGGAGAAACCGAAGACAATTGGGCGGCCGACCTGGCCGTCGGATGGCGAGCCGATCAATTCAAGAACGGATCGATTCGCCAGTCTGAGCGACTCGCCAAATACAACAGGCTGCTGGAAATCGCAGAGACTACCGGTTGGACATTGTCAGACTGGCGACGCAGTTAATTCCCACCTCTTGTAAGGATCGCGCAGCACTGGATCGGAGACTGTCCAAATATGCGTCAGAAAACCAGATGGAGCGCAATTCGCTGCGGTATTGTGACCCTGGCATCATTCCTGTGCCTGGCCGTGTCGTTTCTGCATTCGCAGATCAATCTTCAAAAGGAAGATGGCTATGTTCGCCGTGAAGGAAACGAATGGGTTATGGGCACGTCTCTGGTGGAAAGAAGGGTTCGTCTTGCTGACGGGCGGTTTTCCCAGTCATCGCTGCGGAACAAGAAGTCCGGTCGGGAATATCAAAATGGAGACGATCCAGCGGCCGAGCTTCGTTTCCCCGTGAATGGGCAGGACGTCAGCGCGGCAAATTGGCGCTGGAAACTTCGCGGGGACCACACCACTCGTGGCGCACAAGGTGAACTTCAACTTGACCTCGAGCTTGAATCGCCGGCCTTACGCGTAACCAAACACTATGTTGTCTATCCTGGAACTGCAGTCATTCGGGAATGGCTGACGATGCAGAATTCATCCGATAAGCCGGTCCAGGTCGGTCAACTCGACTTCCTGCATGTCCGTGTGCTTGCCCCGGCGTCGCAGGGCCTCCAACTCAATTACTTGACGGGCGGGGGAAATTACAACGGCAGCCAACTCCTGAAGACTGAACCCGTCGGACCAGGATACCGGCGCACCATCGATTCCAATAGGGGCGCTCAACCCGGCGCCTATAGCGGCTTCCTGCCACTGATATTTCTGCTTGACGGAAATGCCGGCGAAGGGTTCGCCGTGGGCTGGGACTACCTGGGTCACTGGCGTTTCGAGATTGCGGAGGAGCAAGGCGGGCAGCTTGGGCTAAGGCTGGAGTTGGCTGGTTTTGAAAAGGATTTGAGTCCCGGCGCGCAGATCGAAACGCCCAAGGCATTCGTCGCACCGTTCTCGGGCGGCGTTGATGAATTGGGAAATCAGTTGCTCGATTGGCAGTATGGCTATTTGTGGGAGTTTACGAATCCAGAATATTTTGCCAAGACCCGGTGGGCGGTTGATTGGCCTGAACCCTGGGTAGGAGAAGGCGGCACGCCCAGCGCGGATAACTGGGGACGCCGGCTGGCGCTGGATCTACGCTATGTCGATCTATTGCGAGAAACAGGCACAGACATCTTATGGGACGATGCGGGATGGTACGACAAGTGGGGCACGTGGAATGGACCTGACTGGCAGCGAACTACTGAGTATCTCCGCAAGCACGACATGCGGTGGGTCTTGTGGTATCCCACCTTTCTCGCGACTCCGGATTCGAAAGTGGTGCAGCAACATCCGGACTGGATTATTCCGGGACAGAAAACTTTGGAGCAGTCGATTACTGGGACGGTAGGTTGGCAGAGTCGCCTGCTGAATGACGGCGTTAGTTCCTGGGGAGATTTTCAGTGGCGCTACGATATTGCGCCTGCGGCCAGCGCCAACGACACGGACTCTCTCATAGCGGATCAGAATTTTCGCAAGCTGTTGCAGCGTTTCAAAACCGACCATCCTCAGAGCGGAATCGATGCCTGTCACGGAGGGGGGCGCTGGATCAGTTACGACATAGCTCGTCTGGCTGAATCGGGCGAATACACAGACGGTGGCGTCGGACCTTACAGTCCTTATTATGCGTCTCTGATCGTTCCGCCAGACAAGCTGCACAACGTTGTGGATTTCGACCATACCTACTACCAGCCTGCGACCGACCGCACTCACCTGGGTATGGACCCTACCTGGTACCGAGATCCGGGCGATGGACCGGACGTGGAGGCAATCCGGAAAGACTGGGAGATTTACCACTATCTGGTCGCACAAGGGGTGGCCGGGCGATGGAGTCACGTCTTTCGGCCCAGAGTAGAGCACGATGATGCCATCTGGTACTTCCAGAGAATGAACCGGGACGGATCCAAAGGAGTAATTCTCACCAAGCACGCCAAGCGCGGCGCCGCTTACTTTTTGACTTCCCGCTTATCGAAATCTTCGGCGGGTGCTCCCGATCGCTACCGGGGAGGACCAGGCGATATGAATTCTGTGACGACTACCTCTGCCGCAACCATCTCGACCGGGATATACGAAGACCCTATCGACGGAGCAGTCCGTTTTTATGGTGTACCCGGACAGGCTTTTGGTCCTCTGAATCTCAAATATGAAACTGGCCCCAGCGATCAATCGCTGGTCACGAAAATCGCACGATTGGGGGCTGAGCGCCGGGTGGCAGATCGTTTCTTCGGTATGGAGCTTCAGCTTGACTCGCCGATGACCGTAACCGAGTTGGGGCAATTCGATCCGGGAGGTAACCCGGGGCAATTCGAGTTCACCAGCAACCATGGCATCTACACTGTGTCGCTGGTGCGAGCTGAAGACGGCGCTGTGCTGGCTACGGCGGAGCTTGACCTGAGCAAGTCTAAGCCCGATGCGATGGGGTTCAAGTACGCACGCTTGACCAAGCCCATCCGGTTGGAGTCTTCCGCCAAGCCGCCGGTGATCTATCCGCGCGGACTTTTGCCAACGGAGGTCTACGATGTGCGGAGCAGCCACTCCGGATTACACCTTCGTGACACGGGCGCCAAGCTGATGGCGGACGGAATCAGTCTCGAAATTGCTCCCGGGGAGCTGATATTTCTGAACTTGCCGGACTATCCTGGTTCCGGGACCGACCAAGTTCCTCCCAGTCCACCCACCCGGGTAGCAAAGCGATTGGGGACAAATCTCGGAGTACAGGGGATTGAGATTTCGTGGATCGCCGCTCAGGACAACAATTGGATTTCCTACTACGAGGTCCGCAAGAACGGAAAAGTGATTGGCAAGACCGCAAAGGGAACCTTTTTCTTCGACCACTCTGAGTCTGCCCGTAACGACATCCATGCAATTTTCGACGTTCGTACCGTGGATGGAGATGGAAACCGCAGTCCGGTAGTGACGGCACAACCGACGGCATCGGGTCCTCAAGTATTCGAGGCCCTGGGAGATTTCTCTCCCACGCAATCCGCGAAATCGTGGGTCTACGAAGAGGCGTTGGCGGACAATTCTTATCGGGAGCTGGTTTGGGATAAAGGTGGATATGAGGGCCGCTGGACCGGATCGGGCCTGGGGCGAATCGGCAGAATCTGGGTGCAGCCCTCCGCCCAGTACGATCTTTCGCGTACGTTTGTTGTGCCTGCGGCAGGAGTGCTTAGCGCGTCCGGCGTGATCCGCAAAGATCCGAGCGCAGAAAATCATGCTTCTGGCTTTGTGCGAATTCTGCGAAATTCCGAGCAGGTGTGGCCGGCGGAAGGGTGGGCTGAGGTAGCTCCAAACTACGACGTCCCCACCCGCTACGAGATCAGCAACCTGCGCGTGTCGGCAGGGGACAAGATCCGCTTCATGGTAAAACGCAACGAGCAGAACCGGCCCGACCCGATCGTCTGGGACCCCAAGGTGACGATTCAAGGCCAGGATGCCGCCAAAGAAACGGCGGCTACTTCCCACTAGCTGAAGGCGCTTCGACTTGGATCTTGATCGCGTCTCCGTCGTTCAGGTTTTCCGAGCTGGAAACGATGATGTTCTCGGAACCCTGAAGTCCTTGCACGACCAGCCCGTCCGCGCGCTGCTCTAGTGTGACTACGTCTCGTACAGCAACCTTGCCATTCGAGGCAATCCATACAACATTCTTTTGGTCAATCCGGTGAACCGCGGACGCGGGCACGACGATTGTGGAGCGTGACACCGACTTGCGGGCTTCGTTCGGCCCAAAGTACACGGTCGCATTCATCTGGGGTCGCAGGGAGGAACCTGGATTAAGTATCTGCGCCTTGATCTGGACGGTGGCTTTTTGACTATTTGCCTCGGGCGCGATTTCCGCCACTGTTCCTTCATATTTACGGTCCGGCAATGCGTCTACCACTACGGTGCATGATTGCTTGAGATGCACCCGGGGAAAGTCAGCTTGAGGGATGTCGACGGCAACGCGTACATCCCGCAAATCCGCGAGCGCGACGACCGAGCCTTGCGGACCATCTTCCGCTCCACTAGCGTACTGTGCAGTCACCAGTTCGCCCTTTTCAGCTGTACGTTCGAGGATAGTGCCGGCAATCGGGGCGCGAATCGAAGTGGCATCGAGTTGTGATTGAGCAAACGCTAGTGCTCCTTCGGCTTGGATCACCGATCCCCTGGCGCGAGCAATTTCCTCCGGGCGAGGGCCCGCCTTGGACAGCAGCAGGGCCTGTTCGAGATAGTGGACGAGTTGTTGACTGGCTTCGAATTTGGCCAACGCGTCGTCGTAGGACTGCTTAGACACCACTCCCTGGCTGGCCAATTGTTGAGTACGTTCGAGAGCGATCTTGTTGCTGATCATCGGCGCCCGAGCTTGCTCCAAGCTGTGCTGAGCTTGTTCGATTTCCTCCGGACGCGAGCCCCGTTCCAACTGCTGCAGGTAGGCTCTGGCAACCGCGACATTGCCCTGAGTCTGCTCGACTTGAGCCCGGAACTCGTCGTCCTCTAGACGCACCAGGATCTGGTCCTGTTTGACTTTCTCGCCCCGTTCGACGCCAATCCACGCTACTCGCCCAGTTACTTTTGAATTGACATTAATCCGATGATGGGGGATCACGTAGCCGCGGGCATGGAGAGCGGGTTCTGCCACC
>Ga0070681_10003586_pt1 | contig 14558 bp, 15 predicted proteins | sample KBSC83BmetaG_FD_65650 | JGI IMG/M metagenome (GOLD analysis project Ga0070681, IMG submission 65650) | Corn rhizosphere microbial communities from Kellogg Biological Station, Michigan, USA - KBS C8-3B metaG | ecosystem: Host-associated > Plants > Roots > Rhizosphere | place: USA: Michigan... | reverse complement strand
GGCCGATGTTCTCGCTCACCTTCTTGGCCACGATGCGTGCCACCGAGTCCGCGCCGCCGCCCGGTGCGTAAGGCACGACGAGACGGATGGCGTGGCTCGGATAGTCGGCGGCGAAGGCCGGTACCGCGAGGAATTGCAGGGCGAACGCAAACGCCAGTCGACGTGCCATCACGATCATTTCACGCGGCCTCCCCAACCGATCTGCGCTACGCTTCGGCGCACCGCCCGATCACACCGTCCAATCATAAGTCGCGGAGGGAACCAGTGCAGCGTCTCTTTCTCGGATGTTTCGCGGCCACGGCGCTCGGCCTGGCGCTCTCCCTGCCGGCCGCCGCCGAGGTCACGCGTCTGGAGATCACGAGCAAAGCCTCCTACGGCACCTTCCGGCCTGGCGAGTACGTGCTGTGGAAGGGCAAGCTGCATGGCGAACTGTCGCCCACCGAGGCGATCCCCGACATCGACAAGGCAAGGCGCAACGCCAACGGCAGGGTCGAGTACACCTCCGATATCGTGCTGCTGATGCCGGCACAGCCGGCCAAGGGCAACGGCGCGCTGCTGGTCGACGTGCCCAACCGCGGGCGCGTCTATGGCGTGGCGCTCTACAACAGTCCGCACGACGAGCCCTTCGAGTCGGGCACCCTGGCGCAGGGCACGGGCTTCCTCGAGGATCAGGGATTCGCGTTGGCCGAAGTGTCGTGGGAACTGGGCAAGGGCGCTGCCCTACCGTCCTTCGTCGACGGCGCGGGCAAGACGCAATACGTCGAGGGCGCGGGCTTCGCCATCATGCGCGATGCCGCCGCCTTCTTCGCCCACGCCCAAGCCGACACCGCCGGCACCCCCAACCCGCTGAAAGGCACGATCAAGCGCACGCTGGCCAGCGGCAAGTCGCAAAGCGGGCGCTTCCTCAAGACCTTCCTGTTGAACGGCTTCAACCAGGTGCAGGGCCGCCGCGTGTTCGACGGCATGCACATCTTCGTCTCCGGTTCGGGCCTGTTGCCGATCATGCGCTCCTCGCCCGGCCCCCTGTCGAGCGGCAACGCCGCGCCCAGCTTCGCCGATCCCGACTTCCGTGGCGTCAACGACGGGCCTTTCACCATCGGCGAGATCCTGGCCAAAACGCCGAAGAGCAAGGACGGACCACCCAAGATCGTCATGATCAGCAGCACGACGGACTTCCTGTCGTTGCGCGCCTCGATGGGCCGGACCGGCGCCAACGGCACCACCGAACAGCCGATCCCCGACAACGTGCGCATGTACGACATCGCCGGCGCCTCGCATGCCATCCTGCTACGAGCCGACTGCAAGCTGCCGCGCGAGCGGCTCGACTGGAGCCCGGTGTCGCGCGCCACCCTGCTGGCGCTCGACCGTTGGGTGTCCGGCAATGCCGCGCCACCTGCCAGCCACCTGATGCCGCTCGAGCCCGCGACCGGCGATCCCGAAGTGCTGGCAGCACCCAAGCAGGCCGCCGGCGCGATCATTCAGCGGCCCAAGCGCGATGCCGACGGCAACGTCGTGGGCGGCGTTCGTCTGCCCGACGTGGCGGTGCCGCTCGGCACCCATGCCGCCCAGCAGGATCCCAGGTCCTTCAGCTGCTCGCTGGCCGGTGCGCTCCTGCCCTTCGCCGCCACCAAGGAGGCACGCGAGGCGGCCAAGGACACTCGGCCCTCGATCGCCGAGCGCTATGCCAATCGGGACGACTACGTGAATCGCGTGCGCATCGCCGCACGAACCCTGCAAACCGAGGGCCTCCTGCTGCCCGACGACGCCGCGGTCATCATCGCCGCGGCAGCCGCCACCCAGGCCGTGAAGTAGCCGAGGTCAGGCCTTGTCGAGGTCCCACTCCTCCGCAGAGGCGCCCGCCAGCGACTGGATCAGACCCTCGTCCGCGGCCAGGGCCGCGGCCGGACCGTGATGCACCACCACGCCATGGTCGAGCACATAGGCGGTGTCGGCGACGTCGAGCGCCATGCGCACGTTCTGCTCCACGAGCAGAACGGTCATGCCCTCCTGCTTCATCGTCGAGACGATCTTGAACACGTCCTTGACGATCAGCGGCGCCAGCCCCTGCGACGGCTCGTCGAGGATCAGCACCTTGGGATTCAGCAGCAGCGCGCGCCCGATCGACAGCATTTCCTGCTCGCCGCCCGAAAGCTGACGGCCGCGGTTCATCTTGCGCTGCTCGAGCCGCGGGAAGAGTTGGTAGATGCGCGCGATATCGAACGGCCCCTTGGCGCCCTGCGGCACCTTGAGATTGTCCTCGACCGTGAGATTGGGGAATACACGCCGCCCCTCCGGCACGTAGCCCACGCCGAGCCGGGCGACCTGGTACGGCGGCAGCTTGGCGGAGTCCTTGCCGAACACCCGGACCGAGCCTGAGCGCGCCGGCGTCAGCCCCATGATGGAGCGCATCGTCGTGGTCTTGCCCGCGCCGTTGCGGCCGAGCAGCGTCGTGACACTGCCCTCCTCCGCCACCAGCGAGACGTCGTGCAGGATATGGCTCTTGCCATAGAAGGTGTTGAGCTTGCTGACCTCGATGGCGTTTCTTGGGGCGTTCATTCGGCTTTTCCCAGATAGGCGTTCTGGACCAGCTCGTTCTCGCTGATCTCCTTGGGGGTGCCCTCGGTCAGGAGCTTGCCCTCGGCCAGCACGGAGATCCGGTCGGCGAGATGGAACACCACGCGCATGTCGTGCTCGATCAGGACGATCGTGTACTTGGAATCGCGATGCAGGCGGCGGATCAGGCCTGTCACCTGGAAGGTCTCCTCGTCGCCCATACCGGCCGTCGGCTCGTCGAGCAGCAGCAGGCTGGGCTTCAGCGCCAGCGCCATGGCGATCTCCGCCGAGCGCTGGTCGCCGTGCGACAACTCGCCGACCAGCCGGTCGGCCTTGGCCGTCAGGTTGGCCAACGTCATCACCTCGTCGGAAGCGTCAGCGACGCGCTTCTTGTCCACGGCATTCAGCCACGCCCGCAGGCTGTAGCCGAGGCCCGTCTCGACGGCGATGCGCGTGTTCTCGCGCACCGTCAGCTCGGGAAAGATCTCGGTGATCTGGAAGGTACGGCCCATGCCCAACTTCACGCGGCCGTCGGCCGGCACCTTGTTGATGTTCTGACCGTCGAGCAGGATGTCGCCGGTGGTCGGCGGGAAGAAGCCGGTGATCAAGTTGAAGAACGTGGTCTTGCCCGCGCCGTTCGGCCCAATGATGGCGCGCAATTCGCCGCTCTCGACCTTCATCGACACGCCGGAGACGGCGACGAGATTACCGAAGTTCTTGCTGGCGTTGCGGACTTCGAGTTTCGGAGCCGCCATCGTCATGCGCCAAGCCTCTTTTGCAATACGCCCATCAGGCCGCGCGGGAAGAGCAGCACGACCAGCACGAAGGTCACGCCGACGAAGAACATCCAGTTGGTGGTCATCGACGAGACATAGTCCTGCAACATCACGAATAGCACAGCACCCAGCAGCGGACCCCAGAAGGTGCGCATGCCACCCATCACCGTGATCATTATGATGTTGCCCGACATGACGTAGTTGAGCGCCGACGGATCGGCGAAATTATTGAGCAGCGCATAGAGGCTGCCCGCCAGGCCGGTGAAGAAGCAGGAAATCGAGAAGGCGAGCCAGATGTGGCGCTCCACGGGAAGGCCGAGGAAGCGCGCCCGCCGCTCGTTCTCGCGGATCGCCAGCATGGTGCGGCCGAACGGCGACCTCAGGATCAGCGCCTGCAGGCCGACGGCCAGGCCGAAGACGAACAGGACGAAGAAGTAGAACACCACTCCGCTGGCCGCGATGTCGATTTTGAACAGCCCGAAGTCGAGCGGCGCCCGGATAAAGCCGCGCAGCCCGTCGTAGCCACCGGTGAAATCGTCCCACTTGTAGGCGATGTAGTAGCAGACCTGTCCGAAGGCGATGGTCACCATGGCGAAGTAGACGCCGCGGCGACGCACCAGCAGGCGGCCGAACAGAGTGCCGGACACACCCGCAAGCAGGGTGCCAGCCACGATGGCAAGTGGCGTCGAGGCGGTGACGTACTTCAAAAACAGGCCCGCCCCGTAGGCACCGAGACCGAAATAGGCGCCGTGGCCAAAGCTCAGCACGCCGGTAAAGCCCAGCAAGAGATTGAGGCTCATGGCTGCCAGCGCGAAGACGACCACGCGGGCAGCAATCGCGGTGTAGCCGCCCAGCAGCGGCAGCCACAGCGGGACTGTCAGCAACAGCGCCCAGATGACCGCCAGTTGCAGCCAGGGCCGCGCAACCAGCGACTGCACTGGCGTGGGAGTGGATGGGGCGATGCTCACGTCAACATTCCTTCCTCGCCCAGCAAGCCGCGCGGACGAATGAGGAGCACGATCGCCATGATGACGTAGATCACCGCCTCGGCGCCGGCGGGATAGACCACCGTCGTGAGCGCCGCCGCGATGCCGATCAGCAGGCCGCCGAGAAGCGTGCCGGTCAGGCTGCCGACACCGCCGACGATGATGGCGATGAAGCTCGGCATGATCAGATCGTCGCCCATGTTGGGGTTGAGGCCGATCTGCCCGGCGGCCAGCACGCCGGCAAGGCCGGCGAGGAAGCTGCCGACGGCGAAGTTGTAGGAGCGCAACGCCGCCACGTTGACGCCCAGCGCCGAGACGGTGTCGAGGTCGAGCGTTCCGGCGCGGATGCGCATGCCGACCCGCGTGTAGCGCAGGAAGGCGAACAGGCCGCCGACCGCCACGATCACGACAACGACCATGAACACGCGATACCAGGTGACGAAGAAGAGCTCGGGCGTGACTGCCTGCGACAGCGCGTCGGGAATGCCCAGCGGCAGCGGGCTCGGTCCCCAGAGGTAGCGACAAGCGTCCTGCAGGATGAAGCCGAGGCCGAAGGTCAGCAGCAGGCTGTAGATGTGATTGCGCGCGTAGACGTGCCGGATCAGCAGCTTCTCGATCGCGTAACCGAAGATCGCCGTCAGGAACGGCGAGACCAGCAACGCACCCCAGAACCCGATGTAAGGCGTGAGCGTGAAGGCGAAGTATCCGCCGATGGCGAGAAAGTTGCCGTGCGCGAAATTCACCACGTTGCTGAGATTGATGATCAGCGACAGGCCAAGCGCCATCAGAACGTAGAACGCACCAACGATCAGCCCGTTGGTGAGATTGAACATGACGAGTTCGAGCATTTACCTGATCCGGAAGTGAGGAGAAAGAAAAGCGCCGCGCAGTGGAGCTGCGCGGCGCATTGCCTTCAGTTCAGGAGGGATAGGTCATCTTGCAGCCGGTGTCCTCGGCGGAGCCCGCCGCCTTCTCGCCGGTGACGACCTCCGCGGTCTTGAAGACATCGTCCCCGCCGCCAGCGCCCGGCGGGTGCATCTCGCCGACAAAGAGATCGCTCATCAGCTGATGATCGCCCTTGCGATAGCGGATCTTGTTCGGCGACAGCGACACCTCGGGCGGCAGCTCGAGATCCTCGAGCGCATTCGCCATCTTCACCGCGTCGAGCGTCTTGGCCTTCTCGGCCGCCAAGCGGATGGCGTTGATGGAAACCCAGGACATCCAGTGCCGTGCCGTCGGCTTCTTGTTGCCGATGGCGGGCGAGATCGCGTCGACGAACTTCTTCACCTCGGGCACGTTCGGCTGGTCCCAATACCATTCCATGACCCACCAGCCGGCCTGGGCTTCCTTCGGCACCGAGCGCACCGACTCGACCTCGAACAGCGAGCCGCCGAGCGCCATCTGCTTGCTCATGCCGAACTGCACGAACTGCTTCATGCAGTTGATCTGGGCGGCACCGCCCATGTTGTTCAGCAGCACGTTGGGCTTGTAGGCCTTGGCCTTGATCAGGGTCGCCGAGAAATCGGAGTTGGAGATCGGCAGCATGTCGCCCTGCCAGGTACCGCCGAGCTTCTCGAGGTTCTTGACGAAATTGGCCTGCAGCGTCTGGCCGTAGGCGTAGTCAGGTGTGATGAAGAACCACTTCTTGCCGAAGCGCTTCACCAGCTCGCCGGTGACGGCGGCGGCGTCCATCGCCGTCGTGTTGCAGGTGCGGAACGTGTTCCACTTGCAGTCCTTGCCGGTGATCGGGTCGGTGTGGCCGCCGGGAACGATGTGCAGCACTTTGGCAGCGCTGGTTACGCCCATGATCGCGTAGGCGATGCCGGAGTTCACGTCGCCCATGATCACGTCGACCTTGTCGCGCTCGATCAACTTGTGGGCCTTCTGGACGCCGGTGCCAGTATCGTTGGCGCTGTCCTCGACCAGGAGTTGGACCTGGCGGCCGAGAATGCCGCCCTTCTTGTTGATCTGGTCGACCGTCCACTTGGCGCCTTCGACCTCGCTGACGGCGAGCGCCGACAGGCTGCCGGTGATCGGATCGATGAAGCCGATCTTAACCGGCGTCTCGCCGCGTGCCTTGATGATGAAAGGGCCGGTGAACTGCAGACCGCCGATCGCGGCGGTAGCGGTCAAGAACGTGCGGCGACGCGTGGTCAGCTTGAATTTGTCGGTCATGATTTCCTTCCCAACTTTGCAGGTCCCGCACAGCTGATCCGCCGTACGCCCCACAACCCGGACGATAGACATCGCTGGGCGGGACACAATCCCTACTTCTGTCCCCAGCACCGGGAGTGATGCTTTGCCGCGGATCGGCCCTTCAATAAATCCGGGAAGAGGCAAGCATTATTTGCGTCGTTTGCACATCCGCCGAGTGTGTTTTGAGCCACCGTCCGGCTGGAAGCGGCTGGGCGGAATGTGCCCGAGCCGAAGCGCTTCGAGTCAGGCGCTTCCGGTCAATTGGGAACTACAAGCAGTTCCCAATTGGCCGGAACCCGCATTAGAGGAACGACATGCCACCGCTCAATGCCACCGTCTGGCCGGTCATGTACGCATTGCCCACGAGCATCAGCACGACTTGAGCGCACTCCTCCGCCGTGCCGAAGCGTCCAAGCGGGATGCGCGCCGGAGAAGACGCAAGCCCTGACCGCACCATGTCGGTCTCGATCAGCGACGGCGCCACGGCGTTCACCGTGATGCCGTCTTTCACAAGGCGTGCAGCGTAGCCGCGCGTCAACCCTTCCATCCCCGCCTTCGACGCGTTGTAGTGCGGGCCGATGCCGCCCGCGCCGCGCGCCGCACCGGACGAGATATTGACGATCCGCCCCCAACGCTGCCGACGCATGCCGGGCACCGCGGCCTGCGTGCACAGGAACGCCGACTTCAGGTTCACGGCGATGGTGAGGTCGAAATCTTCTTCGGTGAGATCGTCGACGCCGCGGATGAGACCGATGCCCGCATTGTTGACCAGCACCTCGACCGGCCCCAGCTCGGCCTCGACGGCCGCGACCATGCGCGCCACCTCGGCGGTTTTGGAGACGTCGGCGCCGACGGCCATCGCCCTGCCGCCGGCCGCGCGGATGGCCCGCGCGGTCGCCTCCGCCTCGGCCTTCTTCTCGCGGTAGTTCACCGCCACCGCCGCGCCGGCTTCGGCCAGCGAAATCGCCACGGCCCGGCCGATGCCGCGCGAGCCGCCCGTCACCAGTGCCACCCGTTTCGTCAGATCGGTCATGTCATCCTCCCTATATCGACCGCGTCGCGTCGTCATGTTAGGCCAAGTGACATGGTTTCAGGGAGGCTCGCATGGCGCGGCTCGGCTTTGGTGCATTTCTCGCTCCTCATCATCCCATCGGCGAAAATCCGATGCTGCAGTTCCGGCGCGACATCAAGTTCGTGCAGCATCTCGACGAGCTCGGCTACGACGAGTTCTGGTGCGGCGAGCATCACTCGTCGGGCTGGGAGATGATCGCCTCGCCCGAGATGTTCCTGGCCGCAGCCGGCGAGCACACCAAGCGCATCAAGCTTGCCACCGGCGTGATCTCGCTGCCCTACCACAATCCCTACAACGTGGCGCAGCGCATGGTGCAGCTCGACCACATGACCGGTGGCCGCGCGATCTTCGGCTCAGGCCCGGGCGCCCTGCCGTCCGACGCCTACACGCTCGGTATCGACCCGATGACCCAGCGCGACCGCCAGGACGAGGGCATCGACATCATCCGCCGTCTGTTCAGGGGCGAGCGCGTCACCCAGAAGAGCGAGTGGTACAATCTCCAGGACGCCGCCCTGCAGCTTCTGCCGTTGCAGGAGGACATGCCGTTCGCCGTCGCCTCGCAGATCAGCCCCTCGGGCATGACCCTGGCCGGCAAGTACGGCATCGGCATCATCTCGCTGGGCTCGATGTCGAGCGAGGGCCTGACGGCGCTGCCGACGCAGTGGGGCTTCGCCGAAACGGCGGCGAAGAAGCACGGCACCAAGGTCGACCGCAAGAACTGGCGCGTGCTGCTCAACTGGCATGTCGCCGAGACCCGCGAGAAGGCGCGCGAGGAGGCCCGGCACGGCCTGATGCGCTGGCACAACGAATACATCTACGGCACCCTGCAGCGACCGGGGTCGGAGCCGTACAAGTCGCCCGACGAGGCCGTCGAGCAGATGTCGGGCGAAGGCTCGGCCGCGGTCATCGGCACGCCCGACGATCTGGTGAAGATGATCAAGGGCGTCATCGACAAGAGCGGCGGCTTCGGCACCTGCGTGGGCTTCGTCCACGACTGGGCCAACCCGGAGAACACCTTCCGCAGCTGGGACATGGTGGCGCGCTACGTCATCCCCGAGATCAACGGCTACGTCACCAAGCTGCGCGAATCGCAGAAGTACCTGCAGGACAATCGCGCCGTCTTCGAGCGTGCTGGCCAGGCCATCATGGCCAAGATCATGGAGAACAAGGACGCGGCCGAGGCACTCAAGGTCACGACCAACCCGCGCGTCAGTGCCGCAGCAGCCCAGGTTCCCAAGGGCCTCGGCAAGGGCAAGCAGGCCGCCGAATAGCGCGCGCGGCGGTAGCACGCCCTGCGAAATTCCCTTTCGACGCCGGTCCCGGCCGGCGGCCGTTGACGGTCCCCCGGCAGGGATTATGCTCCCTCCCAATAAAAGTATTGGGAGGAAACGATGTCGATCACGCGTCGCAAAGTACTCGCCGGATCCGCCGCCGCTGCCGGCGCGGCGTCCCTCGCCTCCGGCCTCGCCAGCCCCGCCATTGCCGCCAACGAACCACTACGCATCGGCTTCCTGCCGGCGCTGACCGGCCCCAGTTCGTCGACCGGCGTCGCCATGAACCGCGGCACCCTGCTCGCCGTGGACGAGATCAACGCCGCGGGCGGCGTCAACGGCCGCAAGATCGAGATCATCGTGCGTGACACGCAGAGCGACGCGACCAAGGCGGTCAACGCCATCGCCGAGCTCACGAGCCGACAGAAGGTGGCGATGATCTGGGGACCGCTCAATTCGGGCGAGACGCTGGCGGCGACGCCGCTCTGCGCGCGCGCGGGCATTCCGATGATCCATCCCTGCTGGGTCGACACGCTGATCGACGTCAAGAAGTACCCGATGTCGTTCCGCAGCGCGCCGACCAACGAGCAGATCGGCGAGGCCGCCAACCACTATGTGATGGACGTGCTGAAGGCCAAGAAGGTCGCCGTGATCGGCGACAACGCGGGCTACGCCACGGCGACGGTCGCGGCCTACGTGCCGCTCCTGAAGAAGAAGGGCGGCACGGTCGTCTACGAAGGCAACGTCGACGCCGCCAACCCCGACCTCAAGCCCGAGCTGCTGCGCATGCGCGACGGCGGGGCCGAGGCGATCATGCCGTGGAGCGTGAATGCGGGCTTCCTCGCGCGCATCCTCAACACGCGCGCGGCGATGGGCTGGGACGTGCCGGTGGTCGGCCAGACGACGCTGGGTTCCGGTCAGACCAAGGCGCTGCTCGACAAGCCCGAGAACTGGGCGAAGGTCTATTCCAACAACTTCAAGAACTGCTGCTATGCCGGCGACGGCAAGCTGCCGGCTCTTGCCGCCGATTTCCGCGGGCGGATCGCCAAGGCGAAGATCGACATGAACGACACGCTGCTCTGGTGGATCGCCTGCGGCTACGATGCGCCCAAGCTGATCGCCGAGACGGTGAAGGCCGCGGGCGATTCGCCCAAGGACATCACCGCCTACCTGAACAAGCTCAAGAACTGGCCCGGCATCAATGCGACGCTCACCTTCACGCCGGAGCAGCATAATGGCGTCCCTGACGCCGAAGTCGTGATGTGCCAGGCCAACTCGCTGAAGGACGGCGCCTTCAACCTCGCCCCCGGCTACGGCGCCTAGCCGATGCTGGAATCGATCGTCTCCTACGGCCTGGCGGTAGGGGCGGTCTACGCAATGATCGGCATCACGTACAACGTGATGTTCACGGCGTCGCGCGCCTTCAGCTTCACCGCCGGCATGCTGGGCATGCTGGGCGGCGTGCTGGGGGCTCTCTTCATCGACCGGCTCGGGCTGCCCGCGATCGTGGGCCTGCTGCTGGTGCTGGCCTGCGGCGCCGTCATGGGCGTGATCACCGAGATCGTGGCGGTCCGGCCGGTGCTGAAAAGCATCGAGCAGCACCTCTACGTGCTCTCCACCCTGGCCTTCGCCCTGCTGATCGCCCAGTTCACCGCCATCGAGTGGGGCACCGACGCCGCGCCCTTCCCGCGCCTGATCCCGATCGGCGAGGGGCTGCTCGACCAGAAATTCTGGATCCCGATGCTCGCCTGCGCCGTGACCGTGGTCGGGCTCGAACTCCTCTACCGCAAGACCCTGATCGGCCGCGCCTTCCTCGCCATCGCCGAGGATGCCTATGCTGCCCGCGCGCTCGGCCTGCCCGAGGTCCGTCTGCGATTGGCGAGCTTCGCGCTCGCGGGCATGATCGGCTCACTCGCGGGCTTCGCCGGCGGCGAGATGCTGCTGGCGTTCTTCGGCAACCAGTCGATCCTGAACTTCTACGGCTTCGTGCCCGTGGCGCTGGGCGGCATGGGCAACAACCGCGGGGCGCTCGTGGCCGGCCTCCTGCTCGGCCTGTTCCAGCAAGCCGCCAATTTCCTGGTGGGCGGCATCTTCGCCTCGGTCGCCGTCTTCGTGGTCTTCATCATCGTGCTGCTGCTGCGGCCCGAGGGATTCGCCGGGGCGTCCGGCGCGCGGCGCGTCTGATGCACTTGCGCTGGCTCGAGGGGCGCCTCACTTTCCTGTTGCTGGCGATCGCCGCGGTCGGCCTGCCGCTGCTCGACGACTCCTACGCTGGCGTGATCGCCACCCGCGCCTGCATCTACTGGATCCTGATTTCCGGCCTCAACCTCGTGGTGGGCTATGCCGGCCAGATCGCGATCGGCTGGGTGGCCTTGCTGACGCTGGGCGCCTACACGACGGCCGTCCTCACGGCCGGCACCGTGACGCCGGAGATATCGCCCTACATCGCCCTCGTCGCCTCGGGCGCGATCGGTGTCGTTGCCGGCGTCATCGTCGGCCTGCCGGCGCTCAGGCTGCGTACCTTCTATTTCGCCATGACGACCCTGGGCTTCGCCACCATCGTCACCCAGATCGCGCTTGCCTGGAAAAGCGTGACCGGCGGCGGCATCGGCACGCCCGGGCCGGTCTTTCCCTGGCCTTTCGCCCCCGGCTGGGGCTTTTACTATTTCTGCCTGATCCTGGCCGCGCTCTGCACCTGGATGACGGCCAACATCGCGTCGAGCCGCTTCGGCCGCTCGCTGATCGCCATCCGCGACGCCGAGGTCGCGGCCGAGGCCTCCGGCGTGGCCAAGCCCGCGCTGCTGGTGACGGTGTTCGTGTTCAGCGGCGCGCTGGCCGGCGTCTCGGGCGGCCTGTTCTCTTCGCTGCAATCCTATATCACGCCGGACGCCTTCACTTTCGACCTGTCGGTCCTGTTCTTCATTGCCATCCTGATCGGCGGCCGAGGCTCGATCCTCGGTCCGCTGCTGGGCACTATCCTGCTCACCGTGCTGCCCGAGATCGCCGCGCCGCTCGTGGCCTGGTCGACCTTCCTTTATGCCGCGCTGCTTCTCCTCATCGTCCTGCTGATCCCCGGTGGCATCGCCGACATGCTCGATTACCGCAATCGCCGGCCGCTGCAGCAGCATCGCGAGATCGTGCCGCAGCCTGCCCTGTTGCCGAGCCTGCTCGACCGGCCGGCCGGCGGGGCGCTCGAGCTCTCGAACATCGCACTCGCTTTCGGCGGCGTGCGCGCCATCGACGGCCTCAGCCTCGACTTCCACAGCGGCGAGGTGCATGGCCTGATAGGACCCAACGGCAGCGGCAAGACGACCACGCTCAACGTGATCTCGGGCTACTACCATCCACAGACGGGCCAGGCGCGTCTGAACGGCGCCACGCTGCCCTTCGGGGCGCCTCATCGGCGAGCGGGTTTCCGCATCGCCCGCACCTTCCAGACGCCGCGCCTGATCGGCGGCGCTTCGGTGCTCGAGAATGTCATGATCGGCGGCACGATCGACGGCCGTGGCACCTTCGCCGAGTCGCTGCTCACCCTGCCGCGCCACCGCCGCGACGAGCGCATGCTGCGCGAGCGGGCGCTCCAGGCCCTGACCGTGGTCGGGCTGGAGACGTTGGCGGGCGTGCGCGCCGACCGCCTGCAGCACAGCGAGCTGCGCTTCATGGAGATCGCGCGCGCGCTCACGCTGCGGCCCGCGTTCCTGATGCTCGACGAGCCGGCAGCCGGCCTGTCGGCCGAGGAGATCAGGCGCCTCGGCGCGCTCATCAAGGCGATCAGCCGCGCCGGCACCGGCGTGCTGCTGGTCGAGCACCACGCCGACCTCATCTTCGACATCTGCGATCGCGTGACTGTGCTCAACCTCGGCAAGATCCTCGCCGCCGGCACGCCCGCCGAGATCCGCTCGCACCGGGAGGTAGTCAGTGCCTATCTCGGCGCCTGATCCCCTCCTCCAGGTCCGCGGCCTGTCGGCCGGCTACGGCAAGATCGGCGTGCTGAACGGCATCGATCTCACCGTCGGCGCGGGCGAGATCGTGGCGCTGCTCGGTCCCAACGGCGCGGGCAAGACCACCCTGCTGAAGGCCGTGTCCGGCCTGTTGCCGCGCGCGGGCAGCGTGCAGTTCGCCGGCAAGGACATCTCGAGCGCCGGTCCGCGCGAGACCGTCGATGCGGGCCTGGTTCACGTCGTCGAAGGCCACCGCGTCTTCACCCAGCTCACGGTCTTCGATAATCTCCTGCTGGCCGGCTACGGCCTGAAGCGCAGCGTGCTCGCCACCCAGGCCGAAGAGGCACTGGCGTTCTTTCCCGAGATCGCCGCCAAGCGCACCGACCGCGCGGGATCGCTGTCGGGCGGACAGCAGCAGATGCTGGCGGTCGCGCAGGGGCTGGTGCGCCGCCCGCGCCTCCTGATGCTGGACGAGCCCTCGGCGGGCCTGTCGCCGGTCCTGGTCGACCGCGTCCTGGCGGCCGCCGCGCAATTGCGCTCCACCGGCACGGCCGTCCTGCTGGTCGAGCAGCTCATCGAAAAGGCGCTGGCGCTGGCCGACCGGGTCTACGCGCTCGCCCGCGGCTCGATCGTGCTCGAGGCCCGCACCAGCGAGGCCGATCTGCCCAACCGCCTCGAACGCGCCTACTTCGGGAGCGGCGATTGACGGCCACGGTCGTCGTGGTGATGGGCGTCTCCGGGTCGGGCAAGACCACCGTCGCCAGGAAGCTGGCCGAGGCCCTGCGCTGCCGATTTCTCGAAGGCGACGACCTCCATCCGCCGGCCAATGTCGAGAAGATGCGCCACGGCACGCCGCTCGACGACGCCGACCGCCTGCCGTGGTTGTCGCGCATCGCCCGGGAGATCGACGGCTGGCGCCGGCGCGGCGAGCCGGGCGTGGTGACCTGCTCGGCACTGAAGCGCGCCTACCGCGACATCCTGATCGGTGCCCGGCCCGACGTGGCACTGGTCTACCTGCGCGGGTCACGCGATCTCATCCAGCAGAGGATGGCGGCGCGGCACGCGCACTTCATGCCGGTCGCCCTGCTCGACAGCCAGTTCGCCACCTTGCAGGAGCCCACGCCCGATGAGCGACCGATCACGGTCGATGTCGGCAGCAGCCCGGCGGAGATCGTCGCCGCGATCGTCCGGGGGCTGCAAATCCGCACGGCCTGAGGCCGCAACGTCTCCGGGGAGCTTCGCGTTAGCGCGAGAGGGATCGCCACGGAGGATGGAATGGCCAGGTATTCCAAGAGCGCCGGCAAGGACGTGAAACGCGCCATGAAGCGGCGCAAGTCCGGCAAGCTCAAGAGCGGCGAAGGCGGCAAGGGCGGCACGGTGAAGAGCCGCGAGCAGGCCATCGCCATCGGCCTGTCGGAGGCTCGCAAGAAGGGCAAGAAGGTTCCCAAGCGCAAGACGGCACGCAAGAAGACTGCCCGCCGGAAGCACTGAGCATGGCCGCCAAGCGCATCCATTTCGACACCGTCGTGCTGCAGGCCCTCGACCTGCTGGCCTCCGACGAGCACAAGAGCCTGCAGGATCTCGCGGACGAGGCCTTCGCCCCGACCTGCTGAAGAAGCATCACCGCCCCGTGGGCCTGGCCAATGCCCTGAAGCAGAGCCTGTGGCGCCTGCCGGCCAATGCCAATACCAACGGTCGGGCACGGCGACAGTGAGCACACGAGGAACCCGATGAACGCCAAGCTCGTCCTTTCGGATGCCGGG
>Ga0070681_10003585_pt1 | contig 14558 bp, 14 predicted proteins | sample KBSC83BmetaG_FD_65650 | JGI IMG/M metagenome (GOLD analysis project Ga0070681, IMG submission 65650) | Corn rhizosphere microbial communities from Kellogg Biological Station, Michigan, USA - KBS C8-3B metaG | ecosystem: Host-associated > Plants > Roots > Rhizosphere | place: USA: Michigan... | reverse complement strand
ATCACGTTGTAGTCGCCGGCCAGGACGACCGGCGAGGCGCTCTTGGCAAGCTCGGCCGCATGCGCGACCAGCCGCTCCAGCCAGCGCAACTTGTAGTCGAACTTCGGACCGGGGTAGGGGTTGCCGTTGGGCAGATAGAGGCAACCGATGAGGACGTCATTCACGTGCGCTTCGATGTAGCGGCTGTGGACGTCATCGGGGTCGCCGGGCAGTGCGCGCCGGACCTCCTTGGGGTCGCTTCCCCGGGCGAGAATCGCCACGCCGTTCCAGCTCTTCTGGCCATGCCAGACCACCCCATAGCCGGCGCCGCGAATGGCCTCTTCGGGAAATCGCTCCTGCGGGGCCTTGAGCTCCTGCAGGCACACGACATCCGGGGAGGACTCCTGCAGCCAGCGCAGTAGATTCGGCAGGCGGGCGCCGATTCCGTTGACGTTGTAGGTGACGATTCTCATGGGGGCGCATGCTAGCCAATGAGGCGGAGCGAGGCGAGTCGCCGCCAGCGCGACTTGCCTAGCGGAAAAGGCCTTAGGCAAGATGGGGGCTGGGCCGGGGCGTCCCCAGTGAGCCACAAGGGAGCTATCTGTGAAATTCTTTCCGCTGGTCTGGGCGGGCGTCCGGCGTAAGCGCAGCCGCTCCATCCTCATTTTCGCCCAGGTTGTCATCGCCTTCGTTCTGTTCGGCGTGCTGCAGGGCCTCAGCAGCGCCGTGCAGCACGTGCTGGACAGCACCCACGGCGACCGCCTGTACGTGAGCAACAAGACGCGGTTCGGCTTCCCGCTGCCGATCTCCGTGGTCGAGCGGCTGAAGACCACCCCGGGGGTGGCGGGGGTGGCCTACCAGTTCCGCTTCGGCGGCGTGTACCAGAAGCCGGACCAGCAGTTGCCGCTCGCCGCGACCGACATCGAGTCGTATCTGGCGATGTTCCCCGAGCTGCACGTCGAGCCGGCCCAGGCGGCCCGGGCGATGCAGCAGACCCGGGACGGCGTTCTCGTGGGTACCGAGACCCTGAATAAGTACGGCTGGAAAGTCGGCCAGCGCATCACGCTGCAGACCGGGCTGCCGCAGAAAAACGGCTCGCGCGACTGGACCTTCGAGGTCGTCGGCAGCTATGTGAATACCGACCTGCCCGATCAGTCGATTCTGCTGCTCGCCAATTACGGCTACGTCAACGAGTCCCTGGCCGCGCGACCGGACACCGTCACCTTCGCCAATGTGCACATCGACAGCCCGAGCCGCGCCAACTCCGTGGAGGAGGCCATCGATCGCCAGTTCGAGAACTCCTCCAACGAGACGCTGACGCAGTCCGAGCGGGATCTCGCGGAGTCGCAGGTGCAGAACATCGGCGATCTGGATGTGGCCGTGCACCGCATCACGGCCGCTACATTTTTCGTCCTGCTGTTCGCTACGGGCGCTCTGATGATGCAGTCCATTCGCGAGCGCACGCCTGAGCTGGCCGTGCTCAAGACGTTTGGGTTTTCCGACATCCGTGTGATGGTGTTGATTCTTGGCGAGACGCTGTTGCTGTGCGTCGCCGGCGCCGCACTGGGGCTGTGGCTCGCGTCGGCCGTCCTGAAGCTCGCTCGCTCCCAATTGCAGGTCGGCTCGATGTCGGCGATCGTGGTGGCGATCGGTTTCGCGTGCGCGGTGATTTTGGCGCTGGCCGGGGGCGCCATACCGGCCTGGCGGGCTCTGCGGCTGCGTGTGGTAGACGCACTCGCCGGTCGATAGCGAGCGAACAGGAAATCCCATGCACGCATTTCGCCAGGTGTTGACTCTGATCGCCGCGGGTCTGCGGAGCATTCCGGCGCGGCTCGGCGCATCGCTGGTGACAGTCATAGGAATCACGACCGTGGTGGCTGTGCTCGTGACCATGCTGTCGCTTGGGCGGGGCGTCGACCAGCTCGCGCGCAACACTGAGCGCCCGGATCGGGCAGGGGTGATTGCAGCCGGCTCACGCAGCTCTCTCGAGAGCGCCTTGAACCGGGCTACCCTGGACAAGATCGTCGACAAGCCCGGGATCAAGCATGACGCACAGGGGAGGCCGATCGTCTCGCCCGTCGTGGTCATGATCATCGACGGTGTCACCAGACAGAATCAGCGCGGCCCCATCGGTCTGTTTGCTGCGGGACCTCAGTGGCAGCAGATCTGGACCAACGTGCACGTGGTGGAGGGCCGCTACTTTCAACCCGGCTTGCACGAGCTGATCGTCAGCCAGCGTATTCGCAGCCGCTTCAAGAACGTGGATGTCGGTACGACCATCAAGGCCAACGGCATTCCCTGGAAAATCGTCGGCGTGTACAAGGACACGGACAGCTTTTTCGACAACTCCCTGGTCGGCGATGTCGAGACGGTACTGTCGGCGTTTCCGCAGTCCAGCTACGCGTCGATCAGCGTGATTCTCGACTCTCCTGCGTCGTTCGACACCTTCAAGAAGGCCGTAGCCGGCGACCCGACTCTCTCGGTCACCGTTCAGACCGACCGTGAGGCTGACGACGCCGTCATCCGGGGGCAGCGAACTTTGCTGGACTTCGTGAGTTATTTCATCGGCACGCTCATGGGAATCGGCGCTGCGTGCGGTGCGCTGAGCAGTCTGTACGCGGCCGTAGATACGCGCACCCGGGAAATTGCCACATTGCGTGCGATCGGCTTCAGCCCCGGCGCCGTGGTCATCTCAGTGCTGGTGGAAGGGCTGATCCTCGCTATCCCCTCCGCTCTGCTCGGCGCCGCGATCGCGTGGTTGCTGTTCAACGGGGACGCGGTAGTCACCGGCGGCCTCAACATTCACATGGCCGTCACTCCACACGAGGTCCTCGTGGCCCTGTTCTGGGCTCTGGCAATCGCCCTGGTGGGTGGGTTCCTGCCGGCCCTCAGGGCCGCGGATATGCCAGTGGCTACGGCGCTGCGCGCAAGCTAATCTTCGCCGCGCCATCCAGGCACTCGCACAAAGGAAGGGATCGTGGATCCGAAACTGTTAACGCCTATCCTCATGGGCGCCTTGATCATCTTCGTTGTCTACCGTCGCATGCGGCGCACGTTCGGTCGCCAGACTGTCAACGTCGGCCGGATGTGGGGGCGGATCGTGGTGCTGCTGCTCGTCGGGTGCCTCGTAGCCTACGGAGCGGTCCGTAGCGTGACCTCTCTCGAGGCGCTGTTAGCGGGAATCCTCGGCGGAGCCGCACTTAGCTACCTGGGCCTGAGGCACACGCAGTTCGAGGTAACGGCGGAGGGACGTTTCTACACTCCGCACACGTATATCGGCTTGATCGTGAGTGCGTTGTTCCTCGGCCGCCTGATCTACCGGCTCGCGGTGTCGTACGAGGCCGCTCAGGCGGCAGCACAGGCAGGAACGCAGGCCGCTCCCCCCAATGTGGCCGCGGCGAACAGTCCGCTGACGGTCGCGCTCTTTGGCGTCCTCATTACGTACTATGTGGTCTTCAACTTCGGCGTGTTGCAGAAGACCAGGAGTCTGCCCTCACAGCCGGCGACGTGAGAGTCCCAGGCCCAGAGCCCCGAGCACTGCGCCAAACAACACGCAGGTCCAGAGCCCCAGCCTCGAGAACAGCGTCGGCGGGAGCCGCTGCGGAATCGTCGTGTCGATCGCTCCTGCGCGATGGCGCCCGATCGTTTGCAGCAGGCGACCCGTTGGACCGATCACAGCGGAGATCCCGTTGGGCGTTGCTCGGATGATCGGCAGCCCTTCTTCGATGGCGCGCAACTGAGCTTGCGCCAGGTGTTGAGGCGGACCCCAGGCCCCGAACCAGGCGTCGTCGGACGGATTGAACACGAAGGAAGGACGATGGGCTTCGTCGACCACGTGCCCGGAAAAGACGATCTCATAGCACAGCTGCACACCGACCGTCGCGGGCGAGCCCTCCGGTCCAAATCCCCGTAGCGGGAACGTGCGTGGCCCCGGCCCTGGAGTGAAGTCCCCATCGCCGGGGAGCAGTCGCGACAAGCCGATGCGTCCGAGAACGCTCCGCGCCGGAAGGTACTCTCCGAAGGGGACGAGGTGTGCTTTGTCGTAGCGCCAGCGCAGTGCGCCGGTCGCATCCAGCTCGAACACGCTGTTGTGATAGATGTCGAGCGCTGCCTCCTCACCGGGCTCCACGGACTCTCCGCTCAGGAGCAGCAGATCGTGAGGACCGAGCAGAGGCACCAGCGCCGCGCGTGCTTCCGGCTCGAGCTCCAGAAAGCGCTCCGTCGAGCCTTCCGGCCACAAGAGCAACCGAGGCGCGGCGGACGGCTTCCCCGAGAGGCGGGTGTACAACTGCTCGTTGCGCTCGCGTTGCTCAGGGTCGTTCTTCTCGTTCTGCGCGATGTTCGGTTGCACGATCCGCACAGGAATCCCTGTTGCAGCGGGCTCTCCCGCCGAGAGGCGCAAAGCGAGCCCGATGATCGTCAAGCCGACCAGGACGGCGAGCGCGAGCGGCCAGCGTCTGACTCGCAACGCCGCCCACAGGAGTCCGGCGGATAACGCGATGAGCCCCGACAAACCGTACGTGCCCAACCATTTCGCACTCTGGGCGATCCAGAGGAAGTCGAGCCAGGTCACCGCGAGCGGGTTCCAGGCAAAGCCGGTGACGAGCGTCGCCCGCAGCCACTCGAACAACATCCAGGCGGCGGCGAACACACAGGCGAACCCGATACGGGTGTGACGCGAGAGGCGCCAGGCGACAGCGCCGGAGAGTGCAGGGAAGCAGGCCAGATACAACGACAGCAACACCACGGCGACCCACCCAAGCCAGGCCGGCATGTTGCTCTGGTAGGTGAAGGCCGTCGCGATCCAATTGAGACCGACTGAGAAGTGCCCGACGCCGAAGGCCCAACCGCGCGCGAAGGCGGAACGCAGCGTGCCCGCCGTTGCGATGAGCTCGAGGGTGAAGGCCAGACCCAGGAGAGTCAGCGGCCAGAAGCCCAGCGGCGCGAAGCCCAGTGCCGAGAGGGCGCCCGCGACCAACAGGCAGGCCAGCGGGTAGGTGAGCGCGCGGGCCGGAGCTTTTGCTGTCTTTTCCAGTATATAGTCGAGTGTACTAGAGGTTCGCGCTGCTGCCCAGGATTGAGGTCCTCATGCTCGATGCCCTGTTCACGCCCCTGAAGATCCGCAATCTCACGCTGCGTAATCGTTTTGTCATGCCCGGCATGCAGCGCGGTTTCATGGACGACGGCGCACCTACACCCCGGATGGTCGAGTACATGCGGCGCTGTGCTGCGGGCGGTGCAGGGCTCATCATCAGCGAATCCACCTCTCCCGATCATCCGTCGGCTTACTGGCAACCCGTGATGGGCCGGATGGAGACCGCGACCCTGGACGCATGGCAGGAAGTGGTGGACGCCGTGCACGCCGGGGGCGCTGGGTTCCTCCTGCAGATCTGGCATCCAGGGGCGATGCGCAAGGTGGCGGAGGAGCACCCGCTGTCGAGCTATCCCGCGCTGAGTCCATCGGGTTTGATTCAGACCGGCCGTTCCAACGGTCGCGCCATGACGCGCCAGGATCTGCAGGAGTTGAAGCTGGCGTACGTGGAAGCCGCGCGTCACGCTCAAAGCCTGGGATTCGATGGGGTCGAGGTGCACTCGGCGCATGGCTATCTGTTGGATCAGTTCCTGTGGGCGGAGACGAATCGGCGGGAGGATGAGTATGGCGGCGCCTCTCTGGTCGAGCGGGCGCGCTATTCGGCCGAGATCGCGGCTGCCATTCGTGCGGCTGTCGGCGAGAGTTTTGTCATCTCCTACCGGTTCTCGCAGTTCAAGGAGGTGGACTACGGGGCGTGCGTCGCTTCCAGCCCGCAGGAGCTGCGGCCGATGCTGCAGCTGCTGCGCTCGGCCGGTGTCGACATGTTCAACGTGTCCTCGCGCCGGTGCCGCAAGCCCGAGTGGCCCGCGAGCGCGCATTCCACCTACACGATTGCGGAGTGGGTCAAATCGATGACGGATGCCCCCGTCATGACCTGCGGAAGCGTGGGCGTGAACGTTGAGATGTTCGCCAATCTGTTCGACGACGAGGAGCCCACGCAGCAGTGCGTCGAGCGCGACCTGGCTTTTCTCGGCGAGCGCGTCGCACGTGGGACGCTGGACCTCGTCGGGGTCGGCCGCATGCACATTGCCAACAATGACTTCGTCAACAAAGTGCGCGCGGGCCGTTTCGAGGACCTCGCGCTGTTCAACAAGCGGATCCATTTGATGGAAGCCATGGCGGCGCTCGAGCCTGGCTTTGTCGAAGAGGGTCGCAAGAACACTGCCGTCGATTAGTTCACTGGCCGCGCTGCCTGCGCTCGCGTTAAGTGGGGCGCGGGGTCTCGCTGGAACCATCGGGTGACCGGACCGTTCGCTACTGCAAGCACGGCAGGTACACCCGTATGGAAAAGAACGACCCGCAACTGTTGGCTATTGTTTGCATCGTGGCAGTTCTGGCGCTCGTAGCGCTCTGGCTCGTGACGCGACAAAGGCAATCGCGACGCCTGCGAGAGCGTTTCGGCCCGGAGTACGATCGATTGCTCGCCGAGCGCGGCGATCGAGCTCGGGCGGAATCAGAGCTGCGCCAGAGAGAGAAGCGTGTGCAGCGCTTGACGATCGTTCCGCTGACACCCGCGGACGCGGCACAGTTCAGCAAGGAATGGGGCGTGCTGCAGGCACGGTTCGTCGACAATCCCAAGGGCGTCGTGGCGCAGGCAGATCGTCTGGTCCGTGACCTGATGATGAAGCGCGGCTATCCGATGGAGGATTTCGAGCATCGCGCCGCCGACATCTCCGTGCATCATCCCACTGTGGTCGACACTTATCGCGCGGCGCAGGCCATCGCAGTGAAAGAGCAGCGCGGCGAGGCGAGCACCGAGGATCTGCGCAAGGCGGTCGTCTACTACCGCTCATTGTTTGACGAACTCCTCGAAGTTCGCGGCGGAAAACCGGGTCTGAGGTCGCGTACGGAGGTAGTACAGTCATGAATCCCACCGGACAAGTCGAGGGTAAACCACTCAGCACGGCGGACCTGGCGGCCGCTGGCAGGCATCCGACGCCGGAGGATGTCGTCGAACGCGACGACGATCGCGCCGCCGGTGAGCGTGTCGGTGAGGAGCGCGCCGACGAGCGTGCCGTAGAGCGCAAGAGAGCCGAGAGACCTCCCCAGAGCTCTCCCGAGAGACCTGATACGACGGCGGCCAGCGAGAAGCTCGAGCCTCTGTTTGCTTCGGAGCTGGCGAGGGACTATCGCTCGCGCTGGGCCGCGGTACAGAGCGGCTTTGTCGACGATCCCAAACGCGCAGTGCAACAGGGCGATGAGCTCGTTGCGCAGATGATGAAAAGTCTCGCGGAGTCCTTTGCCTCCGAACGCACCAGGCTGGAGGCGCAGTTAGGTCAGACGGACGATGCGTCTACCGAGAATCTGCGCGTGTCGTTGCGACGCTACCGCTCCTTTTTCGAGCGCCTGCTCTCGCTCTAGGAACGGAGGCTTCCATGTCACTGCGAATCGGCGACGTAGCGCCCAATTTCACGGCCGAGACCACGCAAGGCAAGATCGACTTCCACGAATGGATCGGCCAAGGATGGGCGATCCTGTTCTCGCACCCCAAGGACTTCACTCCGGTCTGTACGACCGAGCTGGGCACCATGGCCCGCCTGAAGCCCGAGTTCGACAAGCGCAACACGAAGATCGTCGGGCTCAGCGTCGACAGCGTGGACGACCACAAGCGCTGGTCGAAGGACATCGAGGACACCTCCGGCGCCAAGGTGACGTATCCGATGATTGGCGACCCGGAGCTCAAGGTGGCGAAGCTCTACGACATGCTGCCCGCGGAGGCGCGCGGGGAATCGAAAGGCCGCTCGCCGGCCGACAACGCGACCGTGCGTTCCATCTTTCTGATCGGGCCCGACAAGAAGATCCGCCTGATGCTGACCTATCCAATGAGCGCGGGACGGAATTTCGACGAGGTGCTGCGCGCCCTGGACGCTATTCAATTGAGTGCCAGCCACAACGTGGCGACGCCTGCGAATTGGAAACAGGGCGAGGATGTCATCATTCCGACATCCATCTCCGACGAGCAGGCCAAGACGCAGTTTCCGTCGGGATGGAAGGCATCGAAGCCTTATCTGCGGCTGACCCCGCAGCCGCGGTGAGGTTTCGAGCTCAGCGCACGAGAAGCCCCCTGACCCTCATGTGACGATCCGTCACGGCCTCTACGGTGAGCGGCAGCCCTGCAGCTTCCAGCTGCCCGCGCACCTCCGCCACAGTAAACGCGGCGCACAGCGAGTTGTAGAAGTCTTCTTTCAGAAGAGGGTGCTCGCGCGCGGCGACTCGTTCGACGATCTCCCGGGCCTCCAGCGGCGAGTCGGGGCGCATGAGATCCATGACGTACACGGCGGCCCCCTGACGCCCGAGGCGTCGCACTTCGCTCCAAAGAGCCTGCGGGTCGGGAAGGTGATGGAGCATGTCCTTCGACAGCACCGCATCGAAATGATGCTCCGGCAGGGACAGGCCGGGGAGGCGGCCCAAGTGAAGCTCGACCCGCCCGGCAAGGCGTGCGCCATGCAGCGCCTTGCTTGCAAATTCCAACATCGCGGCGGAGCCGTCGACCGCTACGATGTGCGCGTGTTGCGCAAGGTGCGCAACACGCACCGTCACGTCCGCAGGTCCGCAGCCCAGGTCGACGATTTGCCGCAGATGGCCCGGGAACTCCGCAGTGAAGTGATCCGCGTACCACTGATTGGAATCGGCGAAGTCGGCGCGCGCGTAGGCATCGGCCTCCGCGGCACCGTCCATGATCTCTGGCTCCAGTATCCGGTCCATAACGGCTTCAACTCCTGATCTGCAGCTTTCTCTGCTCCGGCGGCGGTGGCTCGTACTGATAGAGCCAGGTCTCCGTCAGGGCCTCCCCCTCGAGCGACAGGAACAGACGCAGATTCACCGGCTCAGGGCTGTCATCCGACGGAACGTAATCGAACATCGCACGCCAGGCGGACGTACCGACCACGGGGCGCGCCGAGACGGTCTCCACACGCCCGCGTGAGGCTGTAATGATTGCCTCCACGGGCGGATTGTCTCCGAGTCCGTTCAAGGGCCCACCTTCGAAGTCCACGACGAATCGCCATGAGAAGTGGTTCTGCTTCTTTCCGATGACGCCGCCGATGCCGCTGCGTGTGGCAATCACCCGCGCCGTGCGCGCATGCGGATAGGTGCGAGTCCAGTAAAGGCGATACGCGTAAAGATACTCCTGCCCTTTTTGCGGCTTGGTCGCGGGAGTCCAGAACGCCACAATGTTGTCGGACGTCTCATCGCCCGTGGGAATTTCCACCAGCATCACGGAGCCCTTGCCCCAGTTGCCCTTCGGTTCCACCCACACATCCGGGCGTTTGTTGTAGAAGACGCCGTCGTCCTCGTACTGCTCGAAATTGCGCTCCCGCTGCATCAACCCGAAGCCGCGCGGCTGCTCGTCGGCGAAGGCGTTGACGCGCACGATGCGCGGATTGTTGAGGGGGCGCCAGATCCACTCGCCGGCGCCCGTCGACATCTGAAGTCCGTCGGAGTCGTGGATCTCCGGACGCCAGTCGGCGGCGGCGTGGCGGTCGGCCTTGCCGTAGAAAAACATGCTGGTGCCAGGTGCGATACCCATGCGCTCGAGTTGTTTACGTGGATAGAGCGCGGCATCGATATCCATGACCAGCGTATCGTCCACGCTAATCAGGAACCGATATGCGCCGCTGACGCTCGGCGAGTCGAGCAGACCGTACACCGTGAGCACGTTCGAGCCCTTCGCCGGGCGTTCCAGGTAGTACGCAATGAAATCGGGAAATTCCTCCGCGGCGGACATGCCGGTATCGAGGGCAATCCCGCGCTGGGACATCCCGTACTGCTTGCCGCCGTCGGTGGCGCGGAAATACGAAGCGCCCTGGAAAGCGGCCCGATCTCGAACCCAGTCGGTGTGGAAGAGCAGATTGAAGCCGGCAAACCCGAGGTCCGCCGGCGCATCGCCCGGGCGCAGGCCCGACTTGCCGTAGTCGAACAACGCCGGGTCGTAGGCGATCTGCTGGCTCATCCCGTTGCGCACCTCGTACATGCGCACCGGTTTCACCGCGCGAAAGCCCAGATGAAAGAAGCGGATCCTGAAGGGCAGGTCGTCGCTGGCCCACAACGCGTGCTCGCGGCGAAAGCCGATGGATTGCCACTGATCCCAATCGAGCTTCGCGATCGCGGGGGGGACTTTACCCGCGGGGACCTTGTAGGGCGCATCCGCCAGGGTCCGCGCCATGCCCTTGAGCTTCGCATAGTCGAAGGGCTCGGTTGAGCCGAGCATCTTGAGACCGCGCGGGGCCGCCGTCTTGTCCGCTGCGAGCCCGCTCTGGAGTGTCGCCGTCGCCGCGAGAAGGCTCGCGCCGTCGACCAGGAATCGTCGTCGCTGCATCGATTCGTCCACCGGGGAACAAACCGGCTCAGTCTAGCAGCAACCGTGCCCGGACTTGATGGCGCGCCCCGCACCCGCCGAGGTAATCTCAGGCCCGATAGCGCCCAAGGCAGAACAATCAGGGGGTCTCATGCGCTTGTTCAAGATGACGTCCGGGGTCATTGCGGTCGCGGTTCTGGGCGCGTGCGGGGGTGCGCCGACTGCAGGGGAGCAGGGCCTTACGCTCGGGAGTCAGGGGAGCTTCTTTGTCGGCGGAGAGGTCAAGACGGTCGAGCCGCAGCCCGGGGCGCCCGCGGGCGTTCGCGCCGGCGACATCACCGTCAACCAGATGTATGTGCAGTATCAGACTCCGCCCGGCCCTGGCAAACATCTCCCCGTAGTGATGGTTCACGGCTGCTGTCTGAGCAGCAAGACCTGGGAGACCACGCCCGACGGACGCATGGGCTGGAACGAGTACTTCGTTCGCAAGGACCGTCCTGTCTATCTCGCCGATCAGGTCTCGCGCGCCCGTTCGGGATTCGATCCCAGCACGATCACTGCCGTGAAGGCCGGCGCGGCTCCGCCGAGCGCCCTTCCCGGCATCATTGCAGCGACCCATCAGCTCTCGTGGACGCTCTTCCGTTTCGGACCCGAGTACGGCACCGCATTTCCGGACGAGCAGTTCCCTGTCGGCGCCGCGGACGAGCTGTACAAGCAGATGATCCCCGACCTGAACGCGCTCCTGCCGACGCCGAATCCCACATGGACGCAGATGGCCGCGCTCGCGAAGCAACTCAAAGGGGCGGTGCTGATGGGACACTCCGAGTCGGGTTTCTTTCCGCAGCAGGCGGCTCTGATCGACCCGAGCGGCATTCGCGGCCTGATCACCATCGAGGCGCAATGTCCGGACAACCTGACGGACGCACAGATCGCCTCGCTGGCAAAAATTCCGAACCTCGTGATGTTTGGGGATCACCTCGAGGATGTGCCGACGGTGATCGTGAGCTGGAAGAAAACCCTGGACGTCTGCAGCGCGTATGTCGACAAGGTGAAGGCCGCCGGCGGCGACGCCGAGATGATGTACTTGCCGAAGATGGGCATCAAAGGCAACAGCCACATGCTGATGCAGGACAAGAACAATCTGCAGCTCGCGGACCTCGTCATGAAATGGATCGACGAGCACGTCGAGAGCAAAGCGCATTGACCTTCGGGGAGCTTGGCTCGAGCTTGACCGTAACAGGGTGCGACGAAAGCTCGTGCCGGCTTGCGATAGCAGTCGGGGCGCGCGGCACGTAAGCTGCTGCGGCGATGTTCGTGCATCCGATTTGGGAATGGGGCGGCGTCTCGGTCTGGTGGGTTTCGCTGTGCATGATCGCCGCGCTCAACATAGCTGCATGGGTTTTCACGGCCCGAATGCTCAAGCGCCGGCGCGCGGGCATGTCGACCGACTCCTACGCAGCCTGCCGGCTTCAGCTGGTGCTGTCTGCCGCGTACGTTTTCGGTTGCGCGTTCCGCTCCTGGCATCCAGTGTTCGATGTACCGCGTCTGGTACTCGTCAATTCCTGGCTTTCGAGTGTTCTGGTCGGCCGCTCGGTCGCCACCGTCGCGGAGCTCTGCTTCGCCGCGCAATGGGCACTGTTGCTGCGTGAGACCGGCCGTGCGATGGACAGCCTGGTTACCCAGGCGGCTTCGCGTTTGTTGCTACCGCTCATCGTGATCGCTGAGATCTGCTCGTGGTACTCGGTGCTGACGACGTCGAATCTGGGTCACGTCGCCGAGGAGTCTCTCTGGGCGCTCTCCACGATGCTCTTCGTCGCAAGCATGATCGCTGTCGTGCCCCGCTGTGCCTCTTCGCGGCGGCCGTTGTACCTGGTCTGGTGTGTTGCGGGCGCGGCCTATGTGGCCTATCTGCTGCTCGTCGATGTGCCGATGTACTGGGACCGCTGGATCGTCGACGAGGAGAACGGTCGCCAGTATCTGACCTTCGCCCAAGGCGTGCTCGATGTCTCCCATCGGCGCGTAGTCGATTTCCAATGGCAGGACTGGAAGACCGAGATTGCGTGGATGACGCTGTATTTCAGTGTCGCGGTCTGGATCAGCATTTCGCTGATTCACGCGGCGCTGCGGGGGGCGCAGCGCCGGCGTGAATCGGAGCCGCGACGGTCCCTGGGCGGTCCCGCGCGGTTCAACGCTTGAGAGAGCGAAGCGCTAGGGAAGCTCTGCACGGGGACTGTGCGAGCGTCATTTGAACGAATAGTCATGATTGGTCAGAGTCAGGGCGGCGCAATGATTCCGTGGCAGGTGGTTATCCAGATGTCCTCTGGGTTTGCATCGACACTGCTCCTACGCGTGTATCAACCGCCGCCTGAGCAGGTAGAGGTTCGCGAGTGCAAACATCGTGAAGAGTCGGGCCGTGTTCTTTGCCAGTCCCCGGTAGCGCACCTTGGTAAAGCCCCAGAGACGCTTGACGACGTGAAAGGCATGCTCACCGCGAGCCCGGGTGACCGAACGGATGCGGTTGATTGTCCGCTCGTTGCGGGAAAGCGGACGGGGCCCTGTCGCGCGCCGATTGATCCGATAGCGCACGCCGCGAGCCCGCGCGCCCTGCCGGTGCACCTCGCTCCAGTAGGCCTGGTCTCCGTAGACCTCCCGCTCCTGTCCGTGCAGCAGGTGGGCCATCTGGCTGATGTCAGAGACGTTGGCCGCTGTAGTGACCAGGCTATGCACGATCCCGCGCGGGTCCGTGCCGATGTGCGCCTTCATCCCAAATGCCATTCTCGCTCGTTCTTCTTGCCCGACCTCATCTCAGGATCGCGCGCCTTCGACTCGTTCTTGGTCGAGGGTGGCGCATCGATGATCGTCGCATCCACGATCGTCCCGGACCTCAGCAACAGCCGCTTCTGCTCAAGCAGCGTGCGCACCTGAGCAAAGATCTGCTCGGTCAATCGGTGTTGCTCGAGCAGATGCCGAAAGCGCAGGATCGTCGACTCATCCGGCACCGCATCATCCATCAGCTCGATCTGCGCAAAACGCCGCATCGACTCTGAGTCGTACAGCGAATCCTCCATACCCGGATCGGACAGATTGAACCATTGCTGCATGAAGTAGATGCGCAGCATCCGCTGCAGAGGCATCGGCTGAGTACCATTGCCAGCCTTCGGGTAATGCGGCTCGATCAGTGCGAGGATCGATCCCCAAGGGATCACTTGATCCATCTCCGACAAAAACCGCTCCCGGCGGGTGACTTTGCCCTTCTTATCCCACGCCGCCGATGCAAAGGTTGTCTGCTTCATCGAAACCCTCGGCCCCTGAGCCCTACTGCCTGCATACAGTATCGTTCAGTAAACCGCACCTGTGCAGAGCTTCCCTAGAGATTCCGGGCGCTCATTTCCTTGGCAAGGAACTCGGCCTGCCGCAGCGCCAGCGCGACGATCGTCAGGGTGGGATTGGCGGAGCCGGGCGTGCTCAGCGCACTGCCATCCGAGACGAAGAGATTGGGAATATCGTGCGTCTGCCCATGCGCGTTGACGACCCCGTCGCGCGGATTCCTGCTCATGCGCGCCGTGCACATGTTGTGCGTTGCTGGAGTCTGCCGCGAGTTCACCACACGCAGGGCTCCAACGGACTCGAATAGCGCCTTCCCTTGGCGCTGGGCGTGTGCGCGCATGGCGGCATTGTTCTCGTGATCGTCGACGTGAATGTTGGCGACCGGGAGTCCGAATCCGTCCTTCACTTTGTCGTTCAGGGTGATTCGATTCGTGGCGCGGGGCAGGTCCTCTCCGTTGATGAACATGCCGGCCATGTTGCTATAGCGATCCATCATGTAGCCGAGGTCGCGACCCCACATCGTGTTGGGGAATCCGGAAATGGGCAAACTCGGAAGATCGAGCGCGGCGAGCTCCAGGTGATAGCCTCCCGCGAAGCCTCTCTTCGGATCGTGCTTCGTCTCGTCCTCCACGATCCCCGCGAGCGTGGTGCCGCGCCAGAAATGGATCGGCTTGTCGAAGACTCCCCAGACGAAGCCGCCGGTGTGCATGCAGAAGTTGCGCCCCACCTGGTCGCTCGAGTTCGCCAGGCCGTGAGGGAATTTCGAGGACTCGGACAGCAACAGCAGCCTGGGCGTCTCGACACTGTTGCACGCCACGCAGACGATACGGGCCTTTTGCCGCTGCTCGCGGTTCTCGGCATCGC
>Ga0070681_10003584_pt1 | contig 14563 bp, 20 predicted proteins | sample KBSC83BmetaG_FD_65650 | JGI IMG/M metagenome (GOLD analysis project Ga0070681, IMG submission 65650) | Corn rhizosphere microbial communities from Kellogg Biological Station, Michigan, USA - KBS C8-3B metaG | ecosystem: Host-associated > Plants > Roots > Rhizosphere | place: USA: Michigan... | reverse complement strand
TCTTCATGTCGGCGGCAATCGTTGCCGAATCCGCCTTGGCAGCCAGATCCGCATTGAGCTTGCTGACATCCTGCCGGACGTCCTTCAGATCCTTGTTCAGGTCTCGGAAATCCGATCGTATTTCTCGATAGTCTTGCCGTACATCATTGGATGCCGGCGCGAGATAATTCTGTGCGAGTACAGGACTTGCTCCGCATAATAGCGTGAGGACAGCAAGCGTACTCCCAGTACTAAGTGCCAATCCATATTGCTTCATCATTCCCTCCCTGGGGTTGAAGGTTAAACATTCAACTTGACGTATGCCAGGATCAACGAGCAAGGGATGGACCATCGAAGCGGACAAGATGTCCAAACGTAGAAAATTCCTATAGGTCAAGAGGATCGGAGGCCAAATGGAAGTTTTTCCCGTAACACGATCAACAGGGTCACTCTGAACATTGTGTCCTGGTTGATCTCGAATCCATCGATTTAACTCCTTGACGAATTACGTGAAACTGTGACCGTCTCAGGAATGTCCTTCCTGGAGCACTTTGTCCTCGCCGGCATGGTGTATTGATAGGGAAATCCCTAGTTAATTAAGTCAAAAAATAGTTGAGCCTTGACTCGATTTACCGGCTTCTCATTCTGCATCAGGATTCACGGATCAGGCAGCTGTTCAGACGCAATCATCAAAAATTGTGGTTGAATAGAAGTTTGTGGGCCAAAGACGCGAGGGCGACTCAGTGACTCTTCAGTTGACATCATTTTGAGAGAAATATGTTTTGCAGGAGTGCAGACGGATGGGAGTCGGCATGGTATTTGCGTTTACGTCATGAGATTTCAACTGGCAGCGGGATATACAAGGAGCCCCCGCTCATACGAACGGAGGAACAACATGGTATTTGATAGGATCAGGAGCCTCATCGTCATCGTGTTCTTGGTCAATGGTTGTGCGCATGACTTCTATCAGCAACGGGCCGACGTGATTAGAGGACACGTGGACGCGTTTCATGCAAATATGAAGGCGGAACGCCTGGGAGCAGCGATTCTCGAAAATGAAGAAATCGAAGCGATGGCCAGTCAGGTGGCCGAGTCGATTAGAAAACGAGATCAGCCGGTACAAAGTGATCGAACAGATTACGAAATGAAGTTGCTGAAGACTGCCATCGAGGCGGCGGTGAAGAACTGGCTGGCCCTGGGACAACATCTTACGATCACCATGAAATATGATCAGGCCCGTGCTGCATATCAGCGAATACTCGATACCTACACTGGGGATACCGAGCGGAATTATCGCGAAAAAGCTGCCCGCGCAAAGCAGGATATCGATATCCTGAGTCCGCCTGTAAGTAGGGCGTCCGGGCTGTAACCGGTATACATTCTCTGGTGGTGATGTGAAATCTGCCGGCAATAGTATCCGTGGCGCAGAGAGCGGCAAGCGTTCACCGTGGGTTCGGTCAGTGATGTCTAAGCGAGCATGAGGGGGAGAGTGTTAGTAGATCACCACTTTAGCTTGAAAATTAATGGTCGATTCATTCATGCATCAGCGTCTTGATCAGTCCTTCCATTCCTTCCGCCCACACTTGGTATCCGCGTTCGTTCGGATGCAAGTAATCGGGCATGAGGTCTTGAGTGAGTCGCCCTTGTTCATCGAGGAAGAAGCGATTGAGGTTCAAAAGAAACACATGCTCATTATCGACATAAGCATGAAGGAGATCATTGACTGCGTCATTCATTTGACGCAGCGGATCGTCCGCCGACGCACCGCGGGGAAAAACACTCAACAGGAGGACCTTGGCATCCGGTAGACGGGTGCGCAAGGTGGTGAGAATCGCCCGGATTCCCATCGCCGTCTCTTTTGCGGGATCCTTCCGGGCTCCCGTGTTATTTGTCCCAATCATCAAGACCGCCAGTTTAGGCGCGATTCCATTGATCTCTCCATGGTCCATTCGCCATAACACGTGCTCGGTGCGGTCGCTGTTGAATCCCAGATTCACCGCACGGCGACGTCCATAGTAGGAGTCCCAGATACGCAGACCTTCATCGGTCCACCCCTGGGTAATCGAGTCTCCGATCAGCAGTAAGTCGACCTGGCCCATGCGCATACGTGCAACTATCTCTTCATGTCGGGTGATCCACCAGGATTCGGTTTGTTGGATAGGAACCATCGCTGGCGGTCTGCGATAGAGAGTTTGCGTGAGGCCACCCAGGGCCAGGGCCATTCCCAAGGCGACAAACAGCATGACTTGGGGCCTGAGGCGTTGAGTGTTTCGGCGGCTCAATTGCATTCGTTGATGATCGCCATTCCAATGCATCATTGCATGGGCACATTCTACCTATTCACGTCCTGTTGGTCCATTCAATCCACGACGTGATGAGGGATTGTTCGGACAGACAAGAGGACGCAGACCCGAGACGAGTAGACTATGAGCCACGATCACTCATACGGATCGGGCGGCTGGATTCATTTATGGTGAGACAAATTCGGCGGTATAGATCGACTCATCCACATACGAGCAAATTGTTCCTAATGGCAGCTTTCCCCTATGACACTTTCGGGGGATTGTCATTTTTCTCTCAAATTGGTACTTCCCATACCTCGATGAGTTACTGAACGGGTTTGCGGCCCTACCAAAAGTCTCCGGTAAGGATTGAATGCTGTTATCTGGTGTATTGTCCAGTCCGAACGTGTCCGGTCCATCACAATTTCGCACTGCCTGGTGAACCTGCATGAGTTGTCAGTTCACCCCCTAAAAGGCATTCCGGGAGCGGATGGTATGAATATGAATATCATGACAGAGGTGGGCACAGCATTCGTATGGTCTGGTTGTAGCGCGGATATGGTATCAGGGACTTCGAGTCCTGGAATTCTTGTGTTCTCTCGCTCGCTGCAGTTGCAATATGTAAATCCTCGCGCCCTCGAATTAATACAATGTGGAGCCAAGGCGATGACGCCATCCGGCGTGATTGTGCTCTCTTCCCGACTCCTCGAATTTCGTGCGCATATGCAAGAGAATATCGATGATCGCCTTGAGGCGAATATTTATGAACCATTCGAAATGAGTCGAGCGGTTTCTGAGTGTGGGCGGAGACTTCTGCTTCGGGGATTTGGGCATCCCAACGGGGCGGTGAGCCGCGAATCTCGAATCATCATCGTGTTGGAAGAGATCAGCGGCATGGAGAAGGACGAGAATCTACAGATGCACCACCAGAACCCCGCACCTGGAATTCAGACAAGGATCGCCTGACTCCTCGCGTTTTTCATAGAGGGAACATGGTGCCACGAGTGTCGGGGACGGTCGAATATACAAAGAAAGGCGCCAGGATCTCATGACAAGGCGGGATGTGATCGCTACAAAGATTTCACCAAAAAAGCAGGAGTCGGCCAATCAGGACCGCAGGGGAGGCAGGCGCATTTCAAAAGTGCAGCTATGTCTCTATCAGCTTACACAAGTCACAGGCGAGGAGATCGTGAAGTTCTCCGATGGACAGGCGCTGACTCTTAATACCAGCCAGGGAGGGCTCCTGCTCTTAATGCCCCAGCCTCCGGCGCAGAAACAGGTGTTTGAGGTGCATTCGTCTATAGCGATAGGGGAGAAGAGATCGGTCAAGTTAGTGGAAACTTGCTGGATGCGCGAGCTCGCGTTTGGCACCGTCGGTAAGGTTTACCTCGTCGGGGTCAGATCCCTCTTCGAACCGGCTCGTTTCCACTAGCAATATAGATCCGTGGCGCAATCCTGCAGCGGCCTGGAGATAGGCGGTTCCCCTCTTTGTCCTGCTCCGGCCCTCCAGAACGGATAGGTTGCGAGCGCGATTAAGACCGCAGATCCTTCTAGCCAACCCGGACATCCCTGCTTCTGTTCAGCCTGCACGTTTCCCATCCTCTTGAGCAAATTAGGCATTGACCATCTCCTCCGCTTCTTTCAAGCCGATGTGCTGTTCCTGACGGATCGCCTGGACCGCCTCATCTTTGTGTGCCTTCCACAGAGCTGCGAAAACGTCCTGTGGCAAACAAGATGGCTGTGAAGGATTATTCGTCATATTTTAGGCGTCAAATGGATATAAGCCTGCCGGGAAATCGGCAAAGGGAATAGAAAATTGTGGCACATCGCCATTGAACGAGTTCGTCGGACGCAAGAAAGTATGTTTGGCGACATCTGTGGGCCTGGTGTTTTTTTAAGTATGGCATGAAGGCATAGCCCGTCACACTTCTTATGGATCACGAGAGTTGACGGCAGAGAGTGAGGCGCTACACTTGACCTCAAATAGCCTGGAGGGGAGACCATGGAAAGTGATCAAGTGTCTCAGTTGGCCCTGACGATCATGAAAGAGATCCGCGACAACCAGAAAGTCCAACTCGATCGCCAGCTAGAAGCCTTGGCGCTTCAGCGCGAACAGTATGCATTAATACAGAAACAGGCGGAGCGACACGAGCGCCTTCAAGATCGTGCCGAGAGCATTCAGGCCAAGAGCGCTCAGATGGTTGCTATCGCACGTAAGACACTCTTTGTGATTCTCCCCCTCGTGACCCTATTGATTATGTACGTTTCGTGGCTCATTTTCCGGTAACGGGGCGGCTCTCATTACGCTCCCGGTCTGAGGCTGTCCGGAGCCGTTAGGAGTTGTTTCCGAATACATCTGTTCGTGGTGTGAAAATATGAGGAATGCATGGCTGTCATTTCATGAATTGCTTCGTATGATTGGCTGCCGGCCCCAGACGAAATACTAATCCGTAACATCATATGTAAAACACAAGACATTGACAGTCATTATAAATTTAATAATCAAATCAAATAATTACGCAATAACATGAGGGAGGAAATGCCTATTCGAGGAGGATCCTATCCAACAAGAGGTCGGCGGGATCTGCTCATTCGTCAGATGGATGTAAGAAACGTGAACGGGTTTTGGTCTTTGCGAAATTCAAGAGAACCTGTTCTAGGGTCAAAAGCCCTACTGAGGCGGGGCTGGAGCTGCGCCGGATGGTTTCGTTCCGGATTGATCGAGAGTAGCACAGGGGGGACCGGTCAGCGGGTTCAGTGGGTTCAATCCACTGGAACAGGGTTGTGCCGGCGCTGGCGACATACCGGGAGCAGACACCGGAGGTGGCAAGCCCGGCAAGGAGCTCCGCGTGTCAGGCTGCCTCACCGGAGGAATAACCGGTGGTACAAGCGGAGGAGCGGGCGGTGAATCAGGACTAAGTGCCGGTGGTGAAACCTGAGGTGTCACGCTTGGTGCAGGTGGGGTGACAGTCTGATCAGCTCCCTCACTCAGGAGGCGGCAGTTATGCAGGTCTGATTGTCTATTCGTGATGACCGTTTTGCCCGCTGCATCGAGACACTCATAGACTGCCGCTTCAATGGGTTCTGGAGAACTCACACAGAACAGGATACTGGAAATGAGGCTTGCCAAGGCCAGGTGCTGCATAGGGCCACGATGGTGAGGAAGATCTGTTCCCTGTCTATCCGAACCACATTCCATAAATGAGAAAACCTCTGCCAGGATGATCGAGTCTTCCCTTGCCACAGTATATAGGAATAACTCAGTGAGAAGAATGGTTCTCCCTTCGTTTCAAATGGCGCTCGGGGATCTTGCTGCCGGATCAAGGAGAGGATTTCTTTGGCTTACCGACCTCTCGAAACGCAGAGGGCTTTGAGAGAAACGAGGAAATGAACATTACGATCGCCGTGAAGTAAACCCGCATGCCGATATGCTGCATGGTAGACCTCTCGTCGTCTCCAGCATATCCGATCAAAGTTAGCCGTACATTAAGCCAAGCTTAAACATTCCTCACCATACACGGGACATAGGCCCAAGGCCCCGCTATCGCTAACTGCCAGACGGCCGAACCGTTGCAGAGGGATTGGGTTTGACGGAAGAGCTTTTCAGTCCAAATCCGCAGCTGACAAATTTCTAGGCATGCTCCTCATCTTATTGCTACCGTTTCTATAATGGTGAAGGTCCCTACCCCCCTTGTGACTTTCACTCGCCCTGCCCGGTTCAGTCGATTCACCTCGGAAAAGAGTTCATTCCACGTAAATTCAGGGTAGCGAGTCACCAAGGCTTCGAACTCACATTCAGGGGAACATCGGAGCAGCTCAAGGATTCGATCGGTTATGGGTTTCGGTTCTGGCATCAAGAGTTCTCCTTCAGGGATCTGATGTTAGAGCCACGGAGACTGGGGAATCGGTCGCGTGAGGAAGGACCTGAAGCGCGAAGGATGAGGCAGCCAGCATAGCAGACACATTCTGGTTTCATCCTGTACCCGAACATGGGCAAGGTCAAGGGGTATACGATGCAATGTGCTCTGGCTGCGATGTCGTCTCAAATTGTCTGTTTGCTTTGCCATGCAAGGAATTAAGGCCATCAGCGCGCGACCTTAGCTTTCCCCTTTGATGTGCAAGACCTGATCTGAGTACTATTTGTGGTCGAGCACAGAAAAAGATTGAGCCGGGGGATTTGTGCTGTCTCCCATGATTTCATGCATGGTGTTGTGGTGAGCGACCCAGCAGTAATGAGTTGGATCGAAGGGGCTCTGATCTGTTCCGCTCAGTGGCGTTCGGAATGGGGGTCGCCACCGCCAGCCCGGATGGTCATCGCCGACGATAGAATGGCTGCCGACAATGCCTATCGTCTGGCCTGCGAGGGTACTGCATTACTTTGGCAGGGCGACTTCCAGAATGCGCGCCAGTTGCTGACCGCAATGGCGCGGCGGGTCGACCGTCATCCATCCAAACCCGGGTCGTCGCCGGCCGAGACTTTTCATTGTTATCGACAGGCACAGTCCCGCCGCGCCCGCATTTTAGGAATGCTCCTGATGGTTCTCGAAGACGACTATGCCATTCGCCTGCGTCGGGCGCCAAATCTGCGCATGGCCTGTACGGAGGCCTATGGAGTATATGACGGACGTACCATTGTTTCGCTTAGAGAGTTGCTGGGCTTGATTGGTGCACATGAGTGGAGGAAGAAGGGGGTGAAAATTCCCGCGCTCGATGATCGTATCTATCCGCACTATGGGGTATTCTCGCCGACTCGTGGTGAGTATGTGGGCCTGGTAGCTGAGGCGCCATTGCCTTCACATGTCCGAGCCTTCGATATCGGGACAGGGACCGGTGTATTGGCTGCCGTGCTGGCCCGCCGCGGCGTTTCGCAGATCGTGGCCACGGATCAGGATTCCCGTGCGCGCGCCTGTGCTCGCGCGAATCTGGCAAGGCTGGGATTTGCCGATCGGGTGAAAGTCGTGCAGGCTGAACTTTTCCCAGACGGTCTGGCTCCGCTTATCGTCTGCAATCCGCCGTGGATTCCGGCCCGGCCCAGTGCGCCGATCGAACATACGATCTATGACCACGAGAGTCGAATGTTGCATGGATTCCTCAAAGGGCTGGCAGCACATCTAGAGCCGTGCGGGGAAGGTTGGCTGTTGCTCTCTGATCTTGCCGAGCATCTGAGATTGCGGTCGAGGGCAGAGTTGTTGGCCCTCTTCGAGACGGCGGGCCTCAATGTCCTCGGCAAGATTGATGTTCAGCCGAACCACCACCGCGCCTCCGACCGGACCGATCCGCTCTATGCAGCTCGATCGGCTGAAGTCACATCCCTCTGGCGTCTCGGGGCCCGCTGACTAATGGTTCCGCGGGCCAAAGGGCAGTCGACGTATATTCATGTCATGGGGTAACAGAGTGTCGAGGAAGGCGGCAGAAGAGGAGCTGCGCAGGGCGGCGAAAGTCATCCTCTTGGTTCAATTGCTCGTGGGATTACCGCTGCTAGGGATTTTCATTGTTGGACAACCGATTCATCGGTATCTGGAATTCCCCCTGCGTACGATGTATGTCCAACATGCACCATTTTCCTGGACGGTGTTTGTTGTCCTTGCCTTTCTCGTTCTATTATCAGTGGCCCCTTTTGTGGTTCGCATGATGATGGCGCACCGCACGCCTTCCCTGTTGGGCAATCCGACACCTCATGTATTTCCCTGGTGGGGGTGGGCTGGCGCCGCACTGGGCGCACTATCCTGGACGCTCGCGTGGAATCGCTTCCCATGGTTCGATCCGTTTCAGCCGTTCACCTTCACTCCTTTATGGCTCGGGTACATCCTATTTGTAAATGCCTGGACCTTCCGCCGCACAGGCCGCTGCATGATGCTGGACCGGTCCCGCACTTTTCTCTGGTTGTTTCCACTCAGTTCGGTGTTCTGGTGGTTTTTCGAGTATCTCAATCGCTTTGTGCAGAATTGGCATTACATGGGAGGCCGGGAATTGACCCCATGGGAGTATGTTCTCCATGCGACGGTACCGTTCTCAACCGTGCTTCCAGCCGTACTGGGCACGATGGAATTATTGACTTCATATCCAAGGATCAATTCGGGAATGAATCGATTCCGACCGATACGAAAGACTCACGCAAAGATGGTCGGGTGGGGGGTGCTTTTCGTTGCAAGTGGCGGCCTGGCCTGCATCGGCATATGGCCTGGCCATCTGTTTCCACTCGTCTGGGTGGCGCCACTTTTATTGATCACGTCACTGCAGGCGGTTGCTGGTGAGGAGACGATATTCTCAAGCCTGACGGAAGGAGACTGGACTTCGCTGTGGGTGTCGGCTGTGGCTGCGCTGATTTGCGGTGGATTGTGGGAGTTGTGGAATTACAAGAGCCTCTCGCACTGGGAGTATGCCGTTCCCTTTGTCCATCGGTTCCAGGTTTTTGAGATGCCGATTCTCGGCTACGCCGGCTATCTTCCGTTCGGACTTGAATGCCTGGCCGTTGTCCAGTTCTTTTTTCCGGAATTTTGTCGAGATATGTTCATCCATCCCTCCCGGAGGGTGTAATCGATATGGAAGGAGGACCGTATGCTCAGGACTATTGTGGGACTTGGTCTCTTAATAGTGGGATTTCTGATCGGCAGTTCCCAAGGAAGTGCGGAGGTCGACACGAAAAACGAAATCATGCCTAAAAGTTTTCTGAGTGGAAAAAATTGGCGAAGCTTGAGCAAAGGGGAGCAACAGGCTTATGCCGTCGGGGTCATTGATGGGCTCGACCTTGCCGTTGCCTATGAAAGGCAGGGAACCAACCTTGCCTGGATCAATCCCTGCGTGACCGGCATGTCCTCGGATCAAGTCCGTGCCATGCTCCAGAAGGAAATCGATGCAAACCCTGGCGAGTGGAATCTCTTTACGGTCCATCAGTCGATGTATCGGACGCTGCGGAAAGCCTGTCGACAGAAGCCCGTAGAGGAGAGATAGGCTGCCCCAAAGAGGCTACGTGAGGGTGAAAGCAGAACCGGCTTGCATTTACCACATGAAGTGGCAGATCCGTCCGGTTGCCTCTGCCGGTTCACTCAAGCCTTCAAGTCAGAACGTCCAGATCGGCTTGGTCGCTCGGAGGTACCCCAAGAGCACGTCCCTGCGCGCGACGATACCAGCCAACTTGCCTTCCGCGTCAACCACGGCAACCCTGATGAGATGTTTACTCTGCAGCAGGGTAATAATTTCCATGGCCGGGGTCTCCTTGCTCACAGAGATCGCTCCCTTGGTCATGATATCACCGGCCTTCACCTTGGTCAGTTCTTTACCTTCCATAATTGCCTTCAACAAATCGAACTCACTCACAATACCCAATACCGTTCCGTCCCTGGCTAAAATGGGGACGCTCCCGAAACCGCCTTCGGTAATCGCCCCGGCCAGTTTATCGGCTGTATCCTCGACCTGGTAGTAGGACACCACGTCTTGCATAAAATGCTCTGCTTTGAGCGTGGCAAAATCCCGGGCCCCTATCATGTAATCTACGCGTCGCATAATTTGTTTCTCCTTTGGTGGGATTGTGTTTGGAGAATAGCCCCTGAGATACGCTCCACTCGAATATCGAAGATATAACGAACGACGTTCAGGGAAATCATCAAGAGCGAGACGATCGCCACTTGCGAGGATAACAAACCATTATCAGGATAGAAGAGGAGTAGCAAGCTAGAACGGTGATGTGGTGCCTCCTAAGAGGGACCAATGAGACGAATCATCCCCCGATTACGACAATTAGATGACATCTGGCCCACATGTGTGGTGCGGTGGGTCCCGCACACCACACACCGTGCCGGCGGGCTCTATCCCATCGCCGCCCAGATTTTTTGTGCGTTCTCTCCTGTGAACGTCACATCGTCCTGTGCGGTAGAACTGCGCTCGAAATAGAGGTGGAGCAGGCCTCCTCCAAAGTGAGCTTCCCGGACTAAATCAAGATTGATCGCAACGTCCCCGGTACGTTCCTCATCCTTCAATTTAACGAACCGCATAGTCACTGCCTCCTTGTATAGATGTATGAAGAATGTTTCTCCTGAGACCATCAGTCTCATCCTGTGAAACGTGTGACGTAAACCTATGCGCCCGAGCGAATCGAGTCAAGATAGAGGCCGGTTCAAAGGAGTTTGAGACGAGTCTCTGTTCCTAGGGGTTCTACCAGTCACATCAAAGGCAACAGAATGCTATTGATTAAATAAAAGCAGTGGACCTTGATTAAGGTCAAAAAAGTTCCACGTCGCGGTGATTTCATGACAAGGAGGAATGTCTATGAAAAAATCAACATCGGGCACATTGGCATTCGTTGCCGCCGGAGCATTCCTTCTCATTGAGGGGACTGGCTTCGCGCAAGCCGGACCTGCCTCAAGTATGGGGTCAGAGCCAGCAGGGATCGGGGAGAGGGGTACAGGCCAAACTCAAAACACCATGGAACGGTCAGGCGCATCTCGGAGCGGGAGTTCACAAGGTCTTGCGTCAGAGCCAGCAGGGATCGGCGAAAAAGGCACAGGTCAAAATCAAAGCACGATGGAACGTTCGGGTGGAGCACAGAGCAACTCACAAGGTCTGGCATCAGAACCTCCTGGAGTCGGTGAAAAAGGCACAGGTCAAACTCAAAGTACCATGGAGAGATCCGGCAGCGGGCAGAGTCGCCGCTAATCCCCCTTCAATGTACTAATTTATTAAAGGAGGGCGCCGGACAGATTACCGGCGCCCCTCGTTCGACCAGACCCTCCACGATTCGCTGAGACAAGTGGAGTCATGGCCGGGCCATGATCAGCGGGTTTGCCGGTCGTGACGTCATGCGATATCAATCATATGAGCTAATTAAAGGAGGCTGTCGTGGAAAACCAATCCGAGGATCAGCCGGTTCTCGATGATATTCAGCGCCTTGTCGCAGAAGAGCACCGACTATACGAACAAGGGGTACTTCCCGAAGCCGATCGTAAGCGGCTGGAGGAAGTCCATATCGCATTGGATCAATGCTGGGACCTCTTGCGCCAGCGGCGCGCCCTTCGCGATGGCGGACTTGACCCAAACAACGCGGAAGTTCGCCCGCCGCAGGTCGTCGAGAATTATGAGCAGTAGGACTGTTCACGGGCAGGCGAATAACAATTTATTCTTTGGTATTCCTCCCTGACCGTTCGTTCCCCCAAAACCGTGTTCACAATGCCCCCCAATTGTGAAGGCCCTGCCGAGACACGTCATAGCATGTAGTCCGGCTCGGGACTGAAGATGGAACATTCGTGAACTGGCGTGCCTCGCTGTGTGGATAGCCACGAATAGAGGGCGCTACCAAATACCGGGCGTGACAAGATCTGTGTATCACTAGGCAATGACAGGCCAATTCGTGAAGGCGCGGTCCTGGTTCGAGAAAGCAGCGGCTCAGGGCGACCAGTACGCCATGGGCCATCTCGCCATCTTTCTAGATACCGGCCCGGGAGGGCCACGTGACCGGGCTCGTGGGGAGCAATCGCGGAAGGCAAGAGCCTCGATCCAACGAACGGCAGGCCTGTATCACATTGCACGAAATGCCAGATCAGAATACTCAACGCATGTTCATAAGGAGTATCAGACTCCGACGGGCAGCGAAGTGATCATGTCATTTCTCGTGAAGCAGCCACATTGACTGCTAATTGGCACGGGCATCCAGCAAGACCCACATCCCAATCGCGACGAACCCAGCCCCCGCTATAAGTTTCAGCGACCTCGGCGAGACATAGACAGAGAGCTGCGCACCGACCAGGACGGCGAGCAGACTGGAAAGTACGAGCGCCGCAGAAGAGGCGGCAAACACGCCAAACTTGCTGACGTTTTGATCGGCCGCGAACAAGAGCGTGGCAAGTTGCGTTTTGTCTCCCAGTTCAGCGAAAAACACAGTGACGAAAATGGGCCACAAAGTCAGCATTGAGGAAGCTCCTTTGGAAAGGTGAATCAGCGCATTCTACTTTTTCATGCGAGGCTGGTCTATTGCTGTGTGAGCTAAATTATAAATCCACTTTCGGTCAGATACTGAACAAGAAAAGCCTTCAGGATGTAGAGCCGCTGACCGGTGGGCCGAACGATCCACCCTCCGCATGGCACGAAATCATACCTGTGTCTTCGCAGGTGACGATGATAGAGGGGAACCTTCGTCGAAATACGCTGGATGTGTGGATCACTCCGAATGCCCGCAAGCCCTCTGCGGCGAATCATTCCGAAGCATACTCATTTGGCCCGTAGCACTGAAGGCCGAGCAGTCAGCGGATTGGTACTGGACTCCCGAAGAATGGTTCATCTCCCTCAGTGGGCTCATCCGTCACCCAGAAGGGCGTCCGGCCCAAAGCTTGACGAGGTATCCGCGGAGAACGATCGAGTCGATCCGCTGTTCCCGTCGGTATGAGCACGCAGTACGGAGATCGAGTCCAGTCTCGCCTGCGTAGCCACGACTAAACGCATGGCACGGGTTATGCGCAGTAGCTGATTCGAAAGAAATGGAACAACGCCCGTTGACACATATCGGATAGAAGAGTAAGGATGAAATGGTCTAACCAGTGGTTGAGTTCACCATGGGGGGATGAAACGGGCGAGGCTATTCGTAGAATCTCCCCTCTCACTCCGAACCATGGAGGAGGTCGAAATGGCAGACCTTAGTCCACCGGGCCACAAGGGCCCGCCGAGTTTCTGGCGGGGACCTCGTCAGCCACGCTAGCCGGTTCTCCATCTGCTCTCGCCTTGCCGCGTGAGGCAGCACGTAAACCGATGAGCCAATGTGGAGTACCTGAGCCGACGTGATGAATCAAATCGGCGTATAGAGTCGCCTCTCCACTGACGGGTCGTCCCGGAACCCATTTCCCCGGCGGGTCTGTCCCACCAACGTGCACAAAGAGATTTCGGCGTCCTAAGCGCCATACACGGGCGACCTCCCACCTTGGTGCAGGGTCGCCCGTGCTATTTCTGTCTTGACAACCATCTTCGGCGCCGACGACCTGCCTGGCCATACGGGGATGGGGTAGGACCCGGCGTGCGGACAGGATGAAGGGCGAAACAGTTCATGGAATACAAAGAAGGAGGGAACCATGCTTGTCCATGACGTGATGTCGACTGGTCTCGTGACGGCCAAGAAAACAGATTCGGTCCGGTCTGCCGTAATAAAAATGATGAACCGGAACTGTGGCGCCATACCGGTGGTTGAGGAGGACGCCCGCCTCATTGGGATGGTGACCCTACGCGATGTTTTACTGCCGCTCTATCCCAACTATGGCGATTATATTCACGACAACGTGCATAGCCGGGATTTTGTCGAGATGGAAGATGGGTATTCCGAGACGCTTGGCGGAAAAATAGAAGAGATCATGAGCCGGAATCCTCTGACCGTGGCACCCCATGTTCCCATTCTTGAAGCAGCCTCATACATGGGTCTTAAAAATTTCAGGAGAATTCCCGTTGTAGACAGGGACAAGCTGGTCGGGATGATCAGTATCGGCGACATCAATCGGGGGTTGTTCTTCGAGAAGGGGATGCGAGGCTGAACGTATCCCCTTCGTGGGTCTTCCAGGGTGGAACCACTTCCTCATGGCCAAGCATCGGTCACTCCCGCATGCGCCGGATCGATCTAATCCCCTGACAGAGGTTTTGATAAACAAAGGCCCGATCCCTTTCGGGGTCGAGCCTCTTTGCTTCAGATCTGGCAACGCCTTCCACTGTTCGTTCACAACGTTTCCGCTATGCCGTTTCCAGCTTTTGCATCGCGTATTCTAAAGCATGACCTCACTCTATTGCATCTCCCACAACTCTCGTACTGGGAAAAAGCCTAGTTTTCCAGAACGAATCGCATGTTTCACCTCGTCTCGCCTCCATCCTCTTCGCCCCGGCCATTGAGACGTGCTCGTGATTGAGCAGCCACCGTTTTCGTTCCAGCCCTCCGCCGTAGCCGGTGAGCGAACCGTTTGCGCCGATCACGCGATGGCAGGGAACGATAATGCCGATCGGGTTGGCTCCATTGGCGAGTCCTACGGCACGGACGGCCTTCGGCCTTTCCAGTCGCATGGCAAGCTCGCCGTAGCTGATCGTCTGGCCTGCCGGGATGGAGCGCAGAGCCTGCCAGACGCTTTTCTGGAATGCGGTTCCTTCCATGGCGATTGGGAGGGAATCAATCGCGTGAAGGTCTCCATCAAAATACGCGCCCATTGCTGAGGCGAGTCCGAAGGGGTTTCGTGTGGGTATCAACGTGAAGAGCGCCTCTCCGTAATGACGCCTCAGCAGACGATGCATCCGCTGGTCGTATTGTGTCCAGTCTGCGGCTCGCAGGCGACCGGCTTCATCGCAGA
>Ga0070681_10003582_pt1 | contig 14563 bp, 16 predicted proteins | sample KBSC83BmetaG_FD_65650 | JGI IMG/M metagenome (GOLD analysis project Ga0070681, IMG submission 65650) | Corn rhizosphere microbial communities from Kellogg Biological Station, Michigan, USA - KBS C8-3B metaG | ecosystem: Host-associated > Plants > Roots > Rhizosphere | place: USA: Michigan... | reverse complement strand
CCCCCGCTTTCGTGCGCGTGACGTATTTCTTTTCCCCGCTCATTGGTGCCCCGGAATCCGGATTGGCTGTTTGTCGTAGACCGAGATCCTGCCAAAGACGTTGGAACACTCCGCTGGAGGCGCCGTATATGAGAACGCCGAGGACGATCAGTACGAGCGCCAATATTCCTACGAACCAAGCCAGGGCATGTGCGGCTTCCGTGTCTTCGTCTCCCGTCATGCTGGCGCGCTCCCGCGCACGACACATCGAAAGCCGACGTGGCTCGTCGATGTATCAACCGGCTCGGGATGACGCGCCGCGGGCCGGTAGCGGCGGCAGTAGTTCGGTGCGCAAAGATGCGATCCGCCCTTCAAAACCTTGCGCGGAATTCTGATCTGCGGCTGACACGGATCGTAGCTTTGGTCTTCGCGCGGCCCGCGAGGATTCTCCGGGATGCAGCACACCTTCGGCGCGTCGGCGGAATGCTTTGGGATGTACCAGTCGGTCGTCCATTCCCAGACGTTGCCGATCATGTCGTAGAGACCGTAGCCGTTCGGTGGAAACGTCTTAACGGGCGATGTGCGCTCGTAGCCGTCGTTCTTCAGATTCTCGTGCGGGAAATTGCCTTGCCAGGTATTCGCCATGTATCGGCCGCCGGGAGTTAATTCGTCTCCCCAGGCGAACTCGGCATCGTCGAGACCGCCGCGCGCTGCAAACTCCCATTCGGCTTCCGTCGGCAACGCTTTGCCGGCCCATTTTGCGTAAGCCTCGGCATCCTTGTAGGCGACGTGAACAACGGGGTGATCGTCGAGCCCTTTGATCCACGTTCCGCGCCCATACGGATGACGCCAGTCAGCACCGAAGCGGAATTCCCACCACTGGCTCCAATTGTTCAGATTGACCGGCTCCAATGGCGGTCGGAACACCAGAGATCCGGCTTTCAGCATATGCGGGAGGGCGCCCGGATAGTCCTTCGCGTCGGGCGCGATTTCGGCGAAGGTGGTGTAGCCGGTCGCTTCGACAAAAGCGCGAAATTGCCCGTTCGTTACCGGAGTTTCGTCCATCCAGAATCCGTCGACACTAACGCGGTGGACTGGCGCTTCTTCCGGATAGTGCTTGTCCGAACCCATTCGGAACGTAGCGCCTGAAATGAAAGTCATGCCCGGACGCCGCGCAGCTTGCTTCGGATCGGCCTCTGCATCCAACTCGCCGCTTTGAAGGGTCACAGGCATGATCGGTACTCAATCTCGGCAAAAAATCTTCTTGGTACCTGACGCGTCAAGACGCGTCGGCACGTTGCAGCATGGGCCTAAATCGATCGATAAAATTGAAAGCTTTGAATTCTGGAAAACGGAACGTTGATGGGCTTGAGAAGCTTGTATGGACGGTTCTCAGTTGCTGCTGAAAAGGAAGGCCAATCCGACGCCAATGACCGGGCTCATCACCGCTAGAAGCGTGGTCATCACCAAGAGTTTTATGGTCATTACGCGATACTCCCGATTTGGCGCGGAAACTCGTTACCTGCATCGACCGCCAAGGGCGCGACGCGACATCGAATGGCTGGAATTTTGGATAATTTGGACCGGTCGAAACAGCAGTCGCTGGCCACCGGCGCATAGCCTTGGTCTCGCCGCTGCGCATTAACAGCCGCGCTGCATTAATTAACGGTTTGAAATTCGATAATCTTCGGCGAGGCGCCCAATTCAAAAATTGGGGGCTTATTCGCCCGTCGGAATACGACTTCACAACGCAAAACATGATCGGCTTCCGATTGGAAACCGTAGTGCCCCATCCCGGCTATCTGTAAGCGTGCCTTTGCTTTTACGGCGCGTCAAACGACTTTTTCAAAGGCAGGACTTTAGTCGTAGAGATAACCATCGAGAGTCGCTGAACGGCGCTCAGTAATTGTCACATGAACTGCCGGACGTTGCCGCCGCGCAACGTCATATGATTCAGTGAAGCGTTTGCGCGGAAATAACCGGCGGTTCGGCCAATGCCGACGATATGAAGGTAACGCCTCCCGGTGTACCGGCCATGATCAGGATCATAACGATCACGTGGCGCTACGGCTTCCGAGCCATTTCCATAGCAACGGCACGCTATGCGTACTTCCAATGCGCAGCGTTGCGGCCACGGCTATCGCGTGGCTCAAGGGGCAATCTTGGAATTTCCCCAGGCTAGCCAGAAGCTCTAACTGGGAACAAGGAGGCGGGCCAGCGGGTTTACTGTCGTACTCTCAAATAGTGAACTCAAATGCCGCTGGTCGCAAACACCCTCCGGACGCTGTCAGCTGCACTCATCACAGCTGCTCTGTTGATCGCGGCCCTCGTCTTCGGACGCGAGATTCTCGTGCCATTGGCTTTGGCCGTCATCTCATGTTTCATCTTAGTGCCGCTCGTTCGCTGGCTTGAGAGGAAATGCTTTCCGGAGTGGCTCTCCGTGGCGACCGTCGTGACGGTTGTAACCGTTATTCTCCTGGCGGCGTCGGTCGCGTTGAGTTCGCAGCTCTTGTCGCTGGCAGCGGGGCTTCCCGAATACAAAACCAACGTAGTCGAGAAAGTGCGCACCGTCGTCGGCGGGTCGCTTTCCACCGGCATCGTCACTCGCGCAATCGATGCCGTCCAATCCTACCAGACGATGATCGAGAACGAGCTTAAACTCGGAAACGCCGGCACGCCGGTCAGCTCGACCGAGCCAAATGCAAAGGTCACCGATCCAAATACAAAGGTTGTCGTAGCTAAGACCGCGGATCAATCCGCTTCCCTTCCTTGGAGTGAGCTAAGCATTCTGGCGGCACCGCTCACACAGGCTGCTCTCACGTTTCTTTTTTCGTTGTTCCTGCTCTTGCAATACAAAGATTTGCGCGACCGCATCGTTCGGGTCGCGGGCACCGACAATATGAGCGAAACGACGGCTGCCATGTCGGACGCGGGTGAGCGCCTATCCGACCTTTTCATCATGCAGACAATACTGAATGCATCCTTCGGATTGTTCGTGGGCTGTGTACTGATGATCATCGGCGTTCCCAACGCACCGCTCTGGGGCGTTTTGACGTTCGTCATGCGATTTGTTCCGTATGTCGGTTCTTACCTCTCAGCTATTCCGCCCATTTTACTTGCCGCAGCTGTCGACCCGGGTTGGGGCATGGTCATCAGTACGCTGGCGCTCTTCGCCATTGGTGAACCGGTCATGGGACAGTTCGTCGAACCTTTCATGCTTGGAAAGCGCGCCGGCCTGTCGCCGTTCGCGATGGTTTTGTCGGCGAGCTTCTGGACGCTGCTGTGGGGGCCGATCGGCCTCGTGCTGGCGGCGCCGCTCACACTGGTCGTGGTGGTTATTGGAAGGTACATCCCAAGCTTGGAATTTGTGACCGTCCTGCTTGGTGACGAGCCGCCTTTGTCGGACCAGCAGGAGTTCTATCATTTCTTGCTTTCGGGCGACGCGTATGGCGCCATCGATCAGTTGGAGGAGGCCAAGGAAACGACGCCGCTGGGCGAGGTCGGGGACGCGATCATCATTCCGGCATTGAAGCTGGCCGCCATCGATAGGCGCCGGGGCCGTTTAGATCCGGCCGCGGTCAAAGAATTGGAGGAGACCGTTGACGAAGTGTTCGAGTCCCGTTGGCCGAAAAAGACGCTCGATGACGCGCGGATTCTGATTATCCCGGCGCGCGGGGCGATCGATGTTTTGGCGGCCAAATTTTCCGCCGGCGCATTGAACGAGTGTGAGCCGAATACGGCTAAGGCTGTGACTCAAGCTTCCGGCCTAACCGCGCTTTCCAACTACTCGTCTGCAACCGACGACGCACAGCCGGACACGATTGCAATCGTGAGCGTCTCGGGAATAGCCGAGAAGCAACTGAAGCATATTGCCAAACGAGCCGAGAAAACGTTTCCTGGCTCGCGCGTTCTTTTGCTGGACCTCACGGAAGGCTCGGCAGGCGGCCCAAGCGATCAAACCAGCCAGCTGGTCATTTTCAATCGCTTTTCGGAATTTCTGGCTTCTGCTCGCTTGAAACCTAAGTCCGCCGAACGCGTTTCAACCGCCGCCGCAGCCGGAGAATTGTTAGGCGCCCCGTGAACTTCATTGTGTCAGCCCCAGCCAGACTAGTTTGAGGAGGCTTTTGACGCTCCTTGAAGTTATATTCAACCAACACTGATGACCGAGTCGTTGAAGTATTTGGATTTGTCAATTCAGCCGGGCAGCCAGAAGCGGATACCTCGTGTTCATGCGTTTTGGATGTGAACAGGAATCCAGTTGTGTAGTGTGCGCTCACATGTTTGCGGCTTGCCCAATGCGACGGAGCACTGCGCCATGCGTAAACGCCAGACGGTCGAGCGTGGGTTCACCGATCACGATGTCAATTGCACGTGCTCGAACTGCGATCGTGCACGATCGGGCCAATCAGCAATCACGACCTTCGCAAATCAGCGCGGTCTCGCTGCGGCTGATGATGCTAATACCGTCTCCGACTTAATCTGCTGTCTTGGACACTATTGCGATGTGCACGGGCTTGACTTCATAATGACCGTCCAGCGCGGCGTCGGCTTTTGGCGTACCGAGATGGAAGGTCCAGACGAACATGCGGTTAAGTTCACCGCCAAACTTAGCATCACGCCCCGCCGTGTGGTATGAGACGGCCATACTAGATCTTGTTCGGCTGGCCATTAGGCAAGACTGAATTCGACGGAGAGTCGACGATGACTGTCAAACGCTCGATCCTTTACGCCACGGGCGTCGCACTTTGGGTGTTCGCGATCATCCCTGGCGCGAGTGCCGGCGGATCGAATCCCAATCAAACAACCGGTGACGGAAACTACTTACAGGACCTTGATAAGCGCATCCAAAAGGATACGAGCGCGGCCGATCAGACGCCGAGCGCAAGCGCTCTGAGAGTCGATGAACTAGAAGCGACGCGCGCCGACATCGACCGGCGTACCGGATCGGCCGTCAGCTTGAGTGTGAGTGGATGGGTTGGCGGCGAGGTCAGTCGAACCGGTAGATGACGCGCAAAATGCGGTCCGCGACTGTCGACGAGATAAGCCCACTTCATAATTGAACGCCGTCGGCAATTGCTCGGGTAGCAACCGGCGTCATGCATACTCAAAAAAGCGTAAACTCTGACGATGCCCTTGCAGGAAGCGATACGCAACCGAGGATCGATTTCGACGTTATTGGTTCAAAGCCAATGCATAGGAGCGCAAATGAACTGTCCAGTCTGCGGCGCTGAAGCGAAAAATTCGACACCGGGGGATTTCGACGGGCTCATAGTCGAGTGCAGGCATTGCGGAAACTATAAAATACGGGACGACGCGCTGAATGCCTTTCTTCGGCTCGATTTCGACACGCGCAGGTCGACTCTCGAGGGGGCGAAAAAATCTGCCAAGTCGGGAGCGATACCTTCAATAGATACAGCTTCCTTCTGACGATCCGGCGGTACAAACGCGACGCGCGGCCGGCGGAGCCACAGCCTGGTCGCGGTTTGTCATTGAGGCTTGGCTTTTGAACCCTTCGTGGATTTGGCCTTCGCGCCGGTCTTTGGGCCGGCATCCGAGCCTTTCTTATCGGCAGACGTGTCGCCACTCGAGTTAGCCGGCACCGCCCGGAACTGAGCGCCGATGCCGTCGAGCCGCCAAAATCCGTCGACCGACTGGAACACCAGATCGAAGAACAGCGCGTTCGGTTTGGTATCGAACCAGCCGGTGAGCCTAAGCATTCCGTTCCGGTCGATGGCCGGCGGGCTTAAGAGCGTCGGCAGGGCCAGAACGACGGGCGCAATATCGCCGCCGTGCGTTCGCAGATTTGCAAATGCCGCGCTCAGCCGCTCGGCGCTGTTTGCCTGCTGAAAATCCGGCGCGCCGAGATCGCGCAGGACCGAGTAATTGCCCGTCACGTTGGCCTGATGCAAAGCGATAAGCGTCGTGCGGATCATAATGAAGAGATTACTCGGCGACGGTATGGCGAGTGGCGCGGGCTTCTCCACCTTTGGCGTGGGAGCTTGCGGGCTCGGTGTCACTGCCGGGGGCGGCTTCTGGTGTCCTTGCACACTCTCTGCAGCTGCCGCGCCGGTAAGCAGCAGCGCGAAGGCAAGACCGCCCACCGCAGCACGCGCCTTGCAGGACGAGAAAAATGTGTCGCCGACGGGGCGGTGAATTCTAGCCGCCCGCGGGCGAGCTAGTGCTGCTTTGATCGCCATGGCCGCTATATAAGTCGGAAACCGCCACCCGGCCAGTTAGGGCGCAATATCGACCAGTCAGGCCGCAAGGCCGGAGCTGTGCAGAAAGCGCCAGCGCCGCCCCGGCGGTGCCGGAGCGGCGCTCGAGAGGGTCAGCCCGCTGTCACCGCCAGGTGATCTGCCCACCGACGCGGCCGCCGACGACGTTGTCGCCCCGGCCGTTATCAATTCCCACGCCGACGCCGCCCGAGACGGCCACTCGATCGCCGGGACTGAAGACATTGTAGCCCACGACGCCTTCGGCAGCGATCGATACGGCCTGTGCGCTTTCGTAGAAGCCGGCGTTGACGGCGACGCCAAACTTTTCGCCCGCGACGAGATCGGGATTTTCCATCGATATGGCGAGAGCGATACCGGACTCGGCTTCATCAAGCGCCTTGAAGATGGAACCGCCGTCCGTTGCGAGATGGCCGTCACGATCAGATGTCACGACCTCGAGTGGACCACTCTGCCGCGATTTGCTGAAGCCCGACGTGATACCAGGCGTGGTGTATGTGTCGTCTTTTGTACCGAACACCATTTCGTTGTTGCGCCCGGGATCGACGGTGGCTCCGGCACCAATCGCAGTCGAATGTGGGGCCGACGAGGAAACGGTGGCGCCTGTGCCGATGGCGATGGAATCATCGGCCGCGGCATTGGCACCGGTTCCAATTGACGTCGTTCGCGATGCCGTGACGCCGTTGCCAGCGCCTGAACCGAACGAGATGTTGTTGTTCCCGGTTACGCCATTGCCCGAGGCAAACCCGCTAGCGATGTTGTTGGCGCCATCGACGCCGTTGCCCGAAGCAAAGCCGCTTGCCTGGTTGTTGAAGCCGACGACATCGTTGCCCGACGCCGAGCCACTGGCCTGATTGTCGAACCCGACGACGCCGTTACCCGAGGCAAAGCCGCTCGCCTGGTTGTTGGCGCCGATCACGCCGTTACCCGAGAGAGCGCCCGCCGCGGAGTTATTGAAGCCGACAACGCCGTTGCCGACGGCGAGGCCGTTGGCACTGTTGTTGACACCGAGAACGCCGTTTCCAGAGAAGGCGCCCTTGGCCACGTTGCTGAAGCCGGCGACGAGATTGCCGCTGCTGATGCCGTCGGCCTGATTGCCTTCGCCCGCAACGAAGTTTCCTGAATCCTGGCCTGAAGCTTGGTTGGATTGGCCAAGGACGAAATTGCCGACGCCATTGCCGCTGGCCTGGTTGTTGTCACCAAGGACCACGTTGCCCGACTGCGTGCCGCTTGCCTGATTGCCGTTACCGAAGACGGCGTTGCCGACGAGAATGCCCGCGGCCTGGTTGCCTGAACCGAAGACCGCGTTGCCCGACCCGACGCCGCTGGCTTGGTTGCCATCTCCGAAGACGCCGTTGCCGGAGAACGCGCCGGACGCCTGGTTGAAGTCGCCGTCAACCAAATTACCCGTCACGACACCATTAGCCGCGTTGCCGTTCCCGAAAACGAGATTGCCCGAGCCGGTGCCCATCGATGAGTTTGCAGATCCGATCACGACGTTGCCCGAAGCTGTGCCGTGTGTCTGGTTATCCGATCCGATGACGACGTTACCCGAGCCGTCGCCGTCGGCCGTGTTGCGGTCGCCGACCACGACGTTGCCGGATAGAGTTCCGTTGGCGTTATTGTCGTTGCCGAAGACGGCATTGCCGCTGAGGAAAGCGTTGGCACTGTTCCTGTCGCCGACAACCAGATTCCCCGACAGATCGCCAAAGACCTTGTTGTTGTCGCCGAAGACCGCGTTGCCGGAACCGTCGCCGATGGCTTTGTTGCTGTCACCGAAGACCGCGTTACCAGAGAAATTGCCGATAACCGTGTTGTTATTGCTTTCATTGCCCGGCAAGCCGACGAGGTTTCCTGAGCCGACGCCGCTCGACTGATTGCCGTCGCCGAAGACGCCATTGCCGGTAAGTGCGCCGCTGGCCTGATTGTTATCGCCCTGGACGATATTGCCGACAATGAAGCCATTCGCCGAGTTGTTATTGCCGGTTACTCCGTTGCCGGAGATCGTGCCAATCGCATTGTTGAAGTTCCCGGTGACGAAATTGCCCGCGCCTACGCCCACCGCGTTGTTGGCACTGCCTGTCACGCTGTTTCCGGACAGATCACCAAGCACGCTGTTGCCGGATCCGTCGACGTCGTTGCCAGAAATGCTGCCGACGACGTTGTTGAAGCTCGCCCCGTCCGCGTAGCCGTTGCCGGAACCGTTGCCTACGACCGTGTTGCTCGTCACGCCGTTACCGGCATCGTTCCCTGAACCGTTGCCGATAATCGCATTACCGACAAAGTCGGTGCCGTTATTGCGTCCGGAGAGATTGCCGAAAATCGAGTTGCTTGCGAAACCGTCGCCGTTGCCGTTGCCAGAGGCATTGCCGACGATGTTATTGAACATGGCGTTATTGCCATTGTCGTTCCCGGAGAGATTGCCCACGATCGCATTGCTCGCGAAGCCATCGCCGTTGTCGGAACCCGAGCCGTTTCCGACAATCATATTTCCGATCGCAAGATTGCCGTTGCCGTTTCCGGAATCGTTACCCAAGATCGCGTTGCCGAGGAACCCGTTGCCGTTATCGGAACCCGACGCATTGCCAACAATGTTGTTAAACGAGAAGCCAGTACCGTTCCCATTGGCAGAAAGATTGCCGACTACCGTATTTGTAAAAACACCGGTGCCGTTATTGTTCAGGGAACCTGCGCCGGTCACCGTGTTTGCCAAACACGTTCCGGCGGTACCGTTGTTAAAGCCGTTGATGGGCGGGCCCGGATTGAGATTGTTTAGAATCGTAGAGCAATTTGCTGCGTTCGCAGGGCTCGAAAATTCCACGGTCGCCGTGAACAAGAGCGCCAATACGCTGACTGTCGAAAGTAACGATTTCGAAGAATTCCCACGCGAAACTAACAACATGACTTACTCCCCGCTTACGCACCACTTCCCCGGGACGACGCACTGAAATCAGTTCTAAGCTCTTGTTTGCGCGTCCTTATTTCTGCGTTTCAAAACACACCGACGATGAAATGCTGACGAGCAGCCTCGTGCGGCTTCGGGGATGATCTGCCCACCAATTGATTCTGTGGAAAAGCTAGTGCAACCAATAGGTGTGGCGAAGAAGGCACGAAATTGCCTTGTATTACGACGTTCACTGTCTAATGAACGCCGTAAACCGTATCTAGATTACAACTCCGAAAAACTTTCAGAAAAATGGTAAGAAAAAATTAAGCCTGGGTTCCGTCGGCGGCGGGTGCCTGCAAGAAAATTTCAGTCGTGGGGTTGTTGGCGTTTTCCGCATGCCCAGCGTTACTTCGCAGATGAGTTGTCCGCTGAGCCAGCGCGAAGCGCAGTGCCTGGAAGGGCTGGCGCGCGGACTTTCCAACAGCGATATCGCCAAACACCTGCATATCTCGGTCGCGACCGTCGCGCTTCACCTCGGCAACGCGCGGCGCAAATTAGGCGCGAAGACCCGCGAGCAGGCCGTTGCCCTCGCGGTGGAGCAGGGTTTTGTCAGCCCCACCCCTGGATAGTGCTTCGCGCAACTGAAATGCCGTTGCTCCACGCAGATTCGTCGAGCCCATCATGCGGGCGCCCCATCACTTGATCGACCTCAACGCCCAGCGCTCGCCGTTGGATCGAAGTTCGACGATGCCTAATGGCGCGACGTCGATCCGCCAAAACGAAGCGGGACTAGCTTCGATGGCCGCGACGATGGCCGCTCGGATAACGGCAGGATGAGAGACAACAGCGGTGCGGCCGCGAAATCGCCTGACGGCGATCAGCCATTCCGAGACGCGTCCGATAACTTGCGCAACGGATTCACCACCGTGCGGCACAGACGCCGGATCGGCGAGCCATCGCTCGATTTCTTTCGGCTCCTTTTCTTCGACCTCGCCAAAGGTGCGGCCGGCCCAACGGCCAAGATCGATGTCCCGTAGCGAAGCGTCGATCTTGGCTTCGAGACCCAGAGCCGCCGCGGTTTCGATCGTTCGCTTGGAGGGGCTGGTCCAAATCGCGGCAAACGGCGGCAAGCTCGAAGCAAGAGCCTGAGCGTCGCGCCTGCCCGCCTCGTCGATACTTTCGTCGACCGGAAAGGCCGCCGCTCTTACGGCGGATGTAGCGGCGTGTGATATCAGTGTTAGGCGTGACGACATGATCAAGAGCTTCGCGTTGACAAATTTCCGCACGAACCTATGGTGATCCGGCATTATCACGGGCAGGAAACCGGTGAAAATCCGGAACGGTCGCGCCACTGTAATCGGCGGATGCAGCCAGCATCAGCTGTAAGTCAGACCCTCTCGTGATTACGGCAAAGCTTGAACGGGACGCGTAATCCCAAGGAGGCTCTAAAGCATGTCATATACCGCAATCGCTCTCGATAGCGTGGCAACACGTATTCCAGTGCGCGAAATTCTTCCCTGGGCAATCTTTGGCGGATTGCTACTACTTCTCGCAATGTATTTCGTCGGCGTCGAGGAAGGCGCAATGGCGATATTCAACGGCATGTATGTGCACGAATTCGTGCATGACGGGCGACATTTGCTCGGCTTCCCCTGCCACTGAGCTTTGCGGAGATTTACGACGATGGGAAATTTGCTCCTGCGCGGCATGATTGCCGGGCTGATCGCTAGCCTATTGGCATTCGGCTTCGCGAAAGTTTATGGCGAGCCTCAAGTTGATCGCGCTATCGCCTTCGAAGAACAGCAATCACATGCCGGCGGCGCTGCCGAAGCACACGATCACGAGGAAGAGATCGTCAGTCGTGATGTTCAATCGTCGTTCGGATTACTGACTGGCGTCGTAGTTTACGGAACAGCGTTAGGCGGACTTTTTGCTCTCGCGTTTGCTTTTATAAACGGCCGATTGGTTCGCTTGTCGCCGCGCGCGACGGCCGGGCTATTGGCGGCCGCCGCTTTTGTCGCTCTCTATATCGTTCCATTTCTCAAATATCCCGCGAACCCTCCGGCCGTCGGCGTGGGCGAGACGATAGGCCATCGCACGCAGCTCTATTTCGCGATGATCGTCTTTTCTCTTGCCGCACTGGCAATTGCGATCAGCGCGGGCCGGCAGCTGCTTGCTAAGCTCGGAACTTGGAATGCATCGCTCGCCGGGGCCGCGATCTACATCGGTTTGGTGGGGCTTGCGGCTTACGTTCTGCCGGCTGTCAACGAAGTCCCAGCGACCTTCCCGGCTGACCTTCTTTGGCAATTCCGGCTGGCGGCCTTCGGTACGCAGGCCATCCTCTGGACCGCACTTGCGTTGATTTTCGGCGCGCTGGTCGAGAGGGGCTGGGAGAGTCGCGGCGCCTTGGCGCGAGGGTGACTTGACGCGCCACTCTCCTTGCGTGGGCATTTGCACGCTCGATGATACCACGGGTTATTGTCTCGGCTGTGGACGCAGCCGGGAGGAAGTCGCGCAGTGGGTCGCGATGAGCGAAGACCAGCGCGACGCCGTGTGGCTGAAGTTGCCGGCACGCCTTGAGACGCTTGGCGTGCGTGTGCGTCTGCTGCCGTGGACGCCTGAGGACATTCTCGTCTGGGTCGCCGAAACCATCGCGGGGCGGCGCGGCACCTGGACGATCGGTGCTTCCGGCGCCGTTGAAAAATTTCCATGCACGGCGAAGCTCGAGATTGAGATTGAGGAGTTTAGCGATACCATCGTCGCACGGACACCCGAGGCATCGTTTCGACTGAGGCTCAACGACAAGGTCCGCGCCTTTGCCTTCGCGGAAGGTGGTCCGATTGTTCTCGGCCTTCCAACAGGACGCGCAGCGGTCCCGTCGTGTGCGGTCATCACGGCGCTCGGGCCTGATGCCGACGCGATCGACGGGCGACATCGGCGCGAGGGGTTTTTCGACCTCGGCTTCGCGTGCAAGAGCGGCCGATTTTGCATTCGGACCGATGACGCGATGCTCGCTGACATTCTTTCGGCTCATGCCGGCCAACATTGGTCGGAAATTCCGCTCGCGATTGCTGAGCAGATCACGTCGCTGCGCCCAACCCTCATTGTCGAGGCAGCCCTGGCGCGGATCGAGGTATTCGCGCCGATCAGGCCTCCCGGCGGGGGCCTGCCAATATTCCTAAAATCCTCCGAGGATATTCCTGCGAGTCCGGTGCTGCCGGAATACGCTTCGCCCGTCGCGATCTTTTATCCCACCACGGGATGATCTGACGTTCAGCGACGGGAATATGGGCGGCGGAGAACCACAATGACGTCCTCGAAACAAAAGTCTGTTCACAGGATCAATGCTCGGCTGCCTGTCGATTGCAGACGGGCGGCGACTGGCGTAGTGGAAGATGTCCGTCGTTAGCAGCCTCTCGCCTTTGCTTTGAAAAGAGGATCACATGCGCAACGCTGGTATTGGGACGTTTTTCCTCGCCGCTGCCACCCTAATCTCGGCCAGCGCCTCTGCCGACGAGCAGAAGTCATTTACGGCTCTCATCGCAAAAGGTTTTGAGATCAAATCCGTTGTCCTGGTTCCTCTCGACATCGCCAAAAGAGCCTCTGAAAGCGTGACAACCGATACGGTTCTCGTGACGCTTCAAAATAAAAAATCGGTCGCAGTTTGCTATGTCGCGTTCGCAAACTGGGCTTTCATGAACAAGACATCTCTCGACACCGCGACGCTCTGCGAGGTCCGGTAGATGGGAACGATCGCTGTTTAGTTAACGGCACTTGCCACAGTTCCACCGATAAGCGCGGGCCATGATTGCGGCTTCGAGGCAGCGTACTTTCCTTCGGCAGGGTATGGAACTGGATCATGAAGCCTAGCGCGAAATCGAGCATCACGCTGACCGTTGCATTTGGTCTCATGGCCACGGCCGCATTGGTCAGCCATTCGAGCATCGCCGTCGCTCATAGCGGCACGGCCGAAGAACAAGCCGCGTGCACACCCGACGTCTTTCGGCTCTGCTTCTTCGAGATACCGAACGAAGAGCGCATCGTTGCCTGCCTGAACAGCAAACTCTCTCAACTCAGCCCGGCTTGCCATGATGTCATGGCGGGCCCTCCGAAGAAGAAAATGCGCGACGCGCGCTGACGAGTCGCAATGGGTGCCCAAAGCCGCGTTTCGGAAGTTGGAGGAGACTCGTTGAAACGGTTAGTCGTCACGGCCGATGATTTCGGACTCTCACTGCCCGTGAACGATGCCGTCGAGCAAGCTCACACACAAGGCATCCTGACCGCGACAAGCCTAATGACGGGTGCGCCGGCGTGCGATGACGCCGTGGAAAGAGCCCGGCGACTGCCGCGATTAGGCGTCGGCCTGCACCTGACACTCGTCGACGGCCGGCCTGTCTTACCTTGCGATCAGATACCTAGCCTCGTCGGACCCGACGGCCGGTTCTCGACAGACCCCGTCAAGTTCGGGACCGCACTATTCTTCTCTTCTGAATTGCGCCGGCAGGCCGAAGCCGAAGTCACCGCGCAGTTTGAAAAGTTCCGCCGCACTGGCCTTGTGATGGATCACGTCAACGGCCACCAGCATTTTCACATGCACCCCGTCGTCTCGCGGATCATCGCCAAACTGGCGCCAGCCTTCGGTCATCCGCCGGTGCGCATTCCGGTCGAACCACTGCGGCCTTCCTACGCGGCCACGCCGGATAGATTTTTCGGCCGGCTTTCGTCGTGGCTATTCTTCATCGCGCAAACGCGGCTGCTCAGGCGTCGCGCCATTGCTGTTGGACTTCCCGTCAATGATTATGTGTTCGGCCTGAACGACAGCGGCGCGATGATCACAACGCGCGTGCTTCGGCTCCTCGACCAGCTGCCGAATGGGGTTTCAGAGTTTTATTTCCATCCGGCAACGATGCGATGGGCCGGCATCGATAATCTGCCGCTGCATTACCTGCCGGTCGAAGAGTTTGTGGCGCTGACAAATAGAGACATCAAGGCGAAAGCGCAGGCCCTCGGGGTATCACCTGTTTCTTTCCGCAAGGCTTTCGGGTAGGCGGCCAGTTAGGAAATAGCGTGATATGTGGACAGACGGTTTTCAACATCAAAGGCTATCGCAGACTGATGGCACTAGAAGAGACGAAGAATTCAGGCCCGGTGCCGCTTTCGACATCTTCGCAAGGATCCCATCCGAGCGATGAAGCCGAAAAGAACGGCAGGCCGCTTTCGGGGCGCATGAAGACCGGCATGACGCTTTTCGCCTTGGCCGGCATCGCGCTCGCCACGGCGCTCATTCTGTATTTCGGCTCGGCGCAAGTCGGCGAAGCCTTTTTGACCGCCGGCTGGCGCGGTCTTGCGGCGATGACGGGCGTATATTTCGCTTCACTTATTTTGTGCGCTTTGGCCTGGCGATGCCTCATCATCGAGCCGCATCGAAACGCGACCTTGTTGTGTCACTGGGCGCGCCTGTTGC